>Ga0187875_10003702_pt1 | contig 10710 bp, 6 predicted proteins | sample June2016WEW_17_1_2_FD_132978 | JGI IMG/M metagenome (GOLD analysis project Ga0187875, IMG submission 132978) | Peatland microbial communities from SPRUCE experiment site at the Marcell Experimental Forest, Minnesota, USA - June2016WEW_17_10 | ecosystem: Environmental > Terrestrial > Soil >... | reverse complement strand
CCCGGATCTGCGAAACGATCTCCAGCGGGGCGTAAAGCTCCGTCTTTTGCTCGCTCTTCTGGCCCGGATTCTCGGTGATGACGTAGCGGGGCGCCTCGGTCCGCCCGAAGCGGTTGATCTGCAGCTCGGTCCTCGCGATCACCTTCAGGAGCTTCGTCATCTCCGTGCCCTCGAAAATCTCGTGGATCGTGATTCGCCTGGCCGACGGTTCGGGCCGCGATTCGGACGGCGCGCTCTCGGGCTGCTCGAAGAGGTCCGCGTCGAGCCCGTGCGCCTGGACGAAGGCCGCGCGGGCCGCCTCGTCGTTCAAGAATTCGGTCGACTCGCTGTTTCTCTCCCGGATCCGGGCGACATAGCGCGGAAGCTCGTGGGTCTCGCGGTCGTGCCGGTCGAGGTAGGCGCTGAGCGAGGCGCCGTAGCGGGAGACCCCGGCGCCGAGCTTCTCAAGGGCGGCCAGCGCCTCGACGATGCGGTCGATCTGCTGCGGGGCGAACACATGCCTGTCCTCGATGCGGGTCAGGACGACATCCTCGGTGCCCAGTTCCAGGAGGATGCGGTTCATCTGCTCGTCGTTGTCGATGTACTGCTCGCGCTTCTTGCGCTTGATCTTGTAGAGCGGCGGCTGGGCGATGTAGACGAACCCCCGGTCGAAGAGCCCCCGCATCTTGCGGTAAAGGAAGGTGAGGAGAAGCGTCCGGATGTGCGAGCCGTCCACGTCGGCGTCGGTCATGATGATGATCTTGTGGTAGCGCGCGCGCTCGAGATTGAAGGCCGAGTCGTCGTCGCCGTTGTCCGTCGTCCCGATTCCCGTGCCGATCGCCGTGATGAGCGTGCGGATCTCCTCGTTGTTGAGGACCTTGTCGATCTGCGCCTTCTCGCTGTTGATCAGCTTGCCGCGCAGGGGGAGGATCGCCTGGTAGCGGCGGTCCCGGCCCTGCTTTGCCGAGCCGCCGGCGGAGTCGCCCTCGACGATGTACAGCTCGGTGAGGGCGGGATCGCGCTCGGAGCAGTCGGCGAGCTTGCCCGGGAGCCCGCCGCCCGAGAGGGCTCCCTTCCGGATCGTCTCCCGCGCCTTCCGCGCGGCCTCGCGGGCGCGCGCGGACAGGAGCGTTTTCTCGATGATCCGCTTCGCGACCGCGGTGTGCGCCTCGAGGTAGAACTTGAGCTTTTCGCCGACGACCTTCTGGACCATTCCGTCCACCTCGGAGTTCGAAAGCTTGGTCTTGGTCTGGCCCTCGAAGCGCGGCTCGGGAACCTTCACCGAGATGACCGCGACCAGGCCCTCGCGGATGTCGTCGCCGGTGATCGACGGGTCCTTTTCCTTGATGAGGTTGTTCGACTTGGCGAAGTTGTTGATGACGCGCGTCAGCGCCGTTCGAAATCCCGACAGGTGGGTGCCCCCCTCCAGGTTGTAGATGGAGTTCGCATAGGCGAAAACCTGGTCGTTGTAGGTGTCGTTGTACTGCAGCGACACGTCGACGACGGTCGCCGGCTTTGCCGGATCAGCCTCGTCGGAGACGGAATCGGAGAAGGTGATCGGCTTGTCGTGGAGGACGTTCTTGTTCTGGTTGAGGAACCGGACGAACTCGGTGATGCCGTCCTTGAAAAAGAACACATCGCTCTTCTGCGACCGCCCGTCGTCGAGCTCGATGCGGATCCCCGGATTCAGGAACGCGAGTTCGCGCAGGCGCCGGGCCAGGATCTCGTATTGAAACTCGCGGGTCGTAAGGAAGATCTCCGGGTCCGGCCTGAACGTGATCTTCGTGCCCGTCTTCTTCGTGTCGCCGATCACTGTCATCTTCTGCGTCGTCTTCCCCTGCGCAAAGCGCATCTGGTAGACCTTGCCGTTTCGGCGGACCTCCGCCTCGAACCATTCCGAGACCGCGTTCACGCACTTGGCGCCGACACCATGCAGTCCGCCGGAGACCTGGTAGGCTCCCTTGGTGAATTTTCCGCCCGCGTGCAGATTCGTCAGCACAAGCTCAAGGGCCGGGATTTTGTATACGGGGTGGATGTCGACCGGTATGCCGCGACCGTCGTCCTCGACCGAGCAGGACCCGTCCAGATGGATGCTGACCCGGATGAAGGTTGCATACCCGGCGAGCGCCTCGTCCACGGAGTTGTCGACGACTTCGAAGACGCAATGATGGAGGCCCCGTTCGTTCGTATCCCCGATATACATGTCGGGGCGTTTGCGCACCCCATCCAAGCCCTCAAGTTTCTGGATTTTAGATGCGTCGTAACTCTCAGCACCAGACCGAGATTTGGAGATTTGGGAAGGGTCGATGGGGTCCGCCATGAACGAGGTTAATCGGGTGGGAATTAAAGGTTAAATTCTTTCGGAAAACACGGGGGCACGCGAGGGTTTTTTTCCAAAATATTTGGGGCGGTAAGGGCGCTATTTTGGCTTTGGCGGGCCTCGGGAAAGGGTGGCGCTATCCCCATAGGAGGAAAGGCGTTCGGCGCGCCCTGGGGCGTTTTTGGCGCCCTCTGATGCAAGTTCGGGAATTTTGGCCTGCTTTGGATGCCTTTCGGAAAGATTTGCAACCTTTCCGCTGGCTGCGCGTTATCTCTCTTCAATCGGTGTTTTAGACGCCGGGCCCTTGACACTCTGTTCGTAATCCTTTCATTCGCACTGTGATGCACCGTTGCTTCACCCCGGCAATACCCATCCCGCTTCTACGCATGCTGGTTGCGGCTGGAGTTTGCGCGACCGCCGCCGGGGCCGCCCGGGCCGACCTTGCCGCCGGCCGGCCGCCGGCGTCGTTCCAGACAGCCGTGCAGCCGCTCCTCAAGACCTATTGTTTTGAGTGCCACGGGGACGGGAAGCACAAGGGCGACATAGCGCTCGACCGCGACCGCGACGCTGAGGCGGTCCGCGCCGACGCCAAGGTCTGGGACACGGTGCTGGACCGGGTTCACACCGAGGATATGCCGCCGGATGACGCCGACTACCAGCCGTCCCCGGCCGAGCGCGACACAATCACCGGCTGGATCGAGCGCGAGCTTTACCACATGGATCCGGCCAATCCGGACCCGGGCCGGGTGACGATCCACCGGCTCAACCGGACGGAGTACAACAACACGATCCGCGACCTGGTCGGGGTGGATTTCCATCCCGCAGACGATTTCCCATCCGACAATTCCGGGTACGGTTTCGACAATGTGAGCGACGTGCTGTCGCTTTCGCCGGTGCTGCTCGAGAAATACCTGACTGCTGCCCGCCGCATCCTCGACGAGGCGATCCCGACCGAGATCGTGCCCACCAAAACGACCCACCTCCGGGCCAACCTGATGGCCGTCGGCTTCAATGCCGACGGCGACCGCGGCGACGGCTGGATGCCGCTTGGTTCGCTTGAGGAGGACGGAGTCTCGACCACGATGGAGTTGTCGCCCGGCGACTACAACCTGCGGGTCGAGGCCTTTGCGACGCCGAAGGGCAAGTACGGCTCCTCGAACCGGCCGCTCTCCGAGGTGCCGATCGTTCTCACCTGCATGCTCGACGATTCGGTCGCCGGAACGTGGAAAATCGATGTCCCGGAAGCCAGGGCGAAGGTGTTCGAAATGCGCGTCGGCGTCCCCGCCGGCCGGCACCGCATCGCTTTCGTCAACCGCCACCTGCGCGGCGGCAGGAACGAGCTGACCCTTCGCAATGGACGTCCCGGCCCGCTGCAGGGCGGCACGATCTGGGTGAAGACGGTGGACATCGAGGGCCCGCTGCCCACCGCCACCCGCCGGTTTCCAGCAGGGCAGCTGGCGGCCTCCGGCCCCGACGCTCCGCTGGTCAAGGGCGAGCGCCTGATGGCCCACGACGGCGAGCTTGCGGCCGTGTACCATGTGCCTGCGGAGGGCGAATACTTCCTGAGGGCCCAGGTTTCCGCCGACCAGGCCGGCCTGGAGCCGGCGCGGATGGAACTTCGCGTCGACGGGGCGGCGGTGCAGACCTTCGACGTGCTCGCCCCGGCGACCTTGAAGCCGCCGCCCGGCCAGCGGGTGTTTTCCCTGGTGCTGCTCAACGCGGCACCGCAGGTCTACGAATACCGGGTCAAGCTGCCGGCGGGCGACCACCGGGTGTCGGTCGCCTTTCTCAACGAATTCACGGACCCGCAGAACCCGAATCCCAACCTGCGCAAGCGGGACCTCCTCGTCGACTACATCGAGGTCGCGGGCCTGACGGAGCCGGCGACCCTGCCCGCCCGGCCGGAGCCGATCCAGCAGCTCTTCACCGCCGCGGCGGCGCCTCCCCCTCCGACCGGCTTCTTTGCGCGGCTGAGAGGCCGGCCCTCCGATCCGCCCGCCGCGGCGGAACAGGCGAGGTCCATCCTCGCAGCCTTCGCGCACCGCGCCTGGCGGCGGCCGGTGACACCTGCCGAGGTCGACGCCCTGATGGGCCTGTACAATTCGGCCGTCGCCGGTGGCGCCTCGTTCGATTCCGGGGTCAAGTTCGCCCTCGAGGCCACCCTCGTCTCCCCCTATTTCCTCTTCCGGGGAGAGGCACCCTCCGGCGCGACCGCCCGGCTGGCGTCCGCCTCGGCGCTGGCCCTGCCTGTCGGGGAGATCGCGCTCGCCTCGCGCCTTTCCTACTTCCTGTGGAGCAGCGAGCCGGATGACGAGCTTCTCGGCCTCGCCGAGCAGGGCCAGTTGCGGAAGAACCTCGACGCTCAGGTGCGGCGGATGCTGGCCTCGCCGAAGGCCGCTGCGCTGGAGACCGACTTTGCGGGCCAGTGGCTCGAGATCCGCAACCTGAAATTCGTCGAGGTCGACAAGAAGATGTTTCCCCAATTTGACGACGAACTGCGCGACTCGATGGAGAGGGAGACGGAGACCTTCTTCGATTACATCATGCGCCAGGACCGCAGCATCCTGGAGTTCCTCAACGCCGACTACACCTTCGTCAACGAGCGCCTGGCCCAGTACTACGGCATTCCGGGCGTCACCGGCGAGGAGTTCCGGCGCGTTTCCCTCGACGGCACTCCCCGGCGCGGCGTCCTCACGCAGGCGAGCGTGCTCACGGTCACCTCGACTCCCACCCGGACCTCGCCGGTGAAACGCGGCAAGTGGGTGCTCGAGGACCTGCTGGGCACGCCCCCCCCGCCGGCGCCGCCATCGGTCCCGGCGCTGCCGATCGACAGCCATCCGGTGACCGGCACCATGCGCGAGCAGATGGAGCAGCACCGGGTCGACCCGGTGTGCGCCTCCTGCCACGCCCGGATGGATCCGATCGGTTTTGGGCTGGAGAATTTTGACGCCATCGGCCGGTGGCGCACCCAGGACGGCACCGCCCCGATCGACCCGGCCGGCAAGCTGGTATCCGGCGAATCCTTCAAAAGCGCGATCGAGCTGATCGCGATCCTGGGCGACCAGAAGCGCGACCACTTCGTGCGCAACCTGTCCGAAAAGATGCTCACCTATGCCCTGGGCCGCGGGATCGAGCCTTATGACCGGCCGGCCGTCGACCGGATCATGGAGGAAACGGCCGCCGGCGGCTATCGTTTCTCAAGCCTGGTGACCGCGGTGATCAAGAGCCTGCCCTTTGAATATCAGCGGGCCGGCACCGGCGGGGATTCCCTGGTTGCCGCGACCGGCGGCGCCGGATTCAGGCCGGGAGCCGCCGCGGAATCGCCCTGACGGCCCGCGATCGATAAAGCCGGGGATGGCTCGGAAATCCGGATTCAATCCCATGCATGAGAAGCTTCGGTTTCGAGTCGGCTTCCTTGCCCTGGTTTTCGCGGCCGGCTTGGCCCATGCCGCCTCGGACGACAATTCGCAAACAACCGCCGCAATTCCGGACGGGCCCGGGGCGGTCACCTTTCCCGGCGGCGACAGGTACGCCGGTGGATTCAAGGGCGGCAAGCCGGACGGGCAGGGCACGCTGGCCTATGCCAACGGCGACAGATACACCGGCTTCTTCAAGGCCGGTGTCTTTTCCGGCCAGGGCGCGATGGCGTTTTCCAGCGGCGAAAAGTATGCCGGTGAATTCAGGGACGGGCAGCCGAACGGAAAGGGCGAATTCACGGACGCCAAGGGCAACGTCTATGCCGGCGAATTCAAGGACGGGCAGCTGAACGGACAGGGCACGCTGACGATCACCGGCGGAAACAAATACACCGGTGAATTCAAGGACACCGTGCCGAACGGAAAGGGCACGATGGTTTACGAAAACGGCAACGCATACACCGGCGACTTCAGGGATGGCAGGGCAAACGGGCAGGGCACGCTGACCGTTCACAACGGGAACATCTACGTCGGCGGATTCAAGGATGACCAGTTCAGCGGAAAGGGCACCCTGTCCTACGCCGACGGATCACAATACGCCGGTGAATTCGTCGATGGGATGCCGACTGAAAACGGCAAGCTGACCCTTCCAACCGGCGCCGAATACATCGGCGAATTCAAGGACGGCTTCCCGGACGGGCGCGGCACGCTCACGTTTGCCGACGAAGCCAGGTACGTCGGCGAATTCAAGGGCGGCTACCCGACGGGAAACGGCACCCTGACCTATGCCAATGGCGACAAGTACGTCGGCGGATTCAATTTTGGCAGCGAGCAACCGACCGGAAAGGGCACGATGACGTTTGCCGACGGCAAGGTCTACTCCGGCGAATTCAAGGACGCGCTGGCAAACGGAAAGGGCACGCTCAAGTATCCCGGCGGGGGGGAATATGCCGGTGATTTCAAGGACGGGGAGCCGGACGGAAAAGGCACGCTTACGTACGCCAACGGCGACAAACTCACCGGCGAATTCAAGAACGGCCAGGCAAACGGAAAGGGCACCCTCTATTCCGCCGGCGGAGCGGTCAAGCAGTCCGGCGTCTGGAAAGACGCCAAGCTTGTCCAGGCGACCGCCTCATCGCCGGCGGGCAACTGAACGCCGGCCTCAGGAAATCACCTCGAGGTCCCCCGTGCTGTCGCCGAAGCGGGCGGTTTGGACGCCCATCCGGTTGAGCATCGCCACGTATAGGTTCGTGACCGGCGTCTCCGCGACCCTGATGTGCCGCCCCGGCGTGATCGCGCCGCCGGCGCGTCCGGCCACGATCGTCGGCAGATTGAGGTGATCGTGCTCCTGCGGGTCGCTGATGCCCTTGCCGTAGACGATCATGCAATTGTCCAACAGGGTGCCGCCGCCCTCCTTGACCGATTTCAGCTTCTCGAGAAAATAGGCGAACTGGGTGGTGTGCCACTTGTCGATCTTGGCGAGCGCGGCGAGCTTCTCCGGGTTGCCCCCGTGGTGGGAGGTGGAATGGTGGCCGGCCGACACCCCGGCGAAGGGGTAGGGGCGGTTTCCGCCGTCGTGCGACACGAGGAATGTGGCTATCCGCGTCGAGTCGGTCTGGAATGCGAGCGTCATGATGTCGAACATCAGGCGCATATGCCGCTCGAAGGTGTACTCGGCATCGAGGTTTCCAACCGCGCCCGCGGGGACCTGAGGGGGCATTTTGCCATTTCGGGCGATCTGCTTTTCCACCTCGCGGATGGCGCTGAGATATTCGTCGAGCTTGCGGCGGTCGTTGGCGCCCAGGCTGGACTCCAGGGTCTTGGTCTGGTCCAGGACATAGTCGAGGACGCTCTTGTTCTGCTGCTCGCGGCGCAGGCGGGCTTCGCGGGATCCGTCGTCGCCGCCGCTCCCAAAGAGCCGGTCAAACACCGCCTTGGGCTCGATCTCCGGGTTCATCGGCTGGGTCTCGGAGCGCCAGGAGATGTTGAACTGATACGCGCAGCTGTATCCGGAGTCGCAGGATCCCGCCTCCTGGCCGAGATCGCAGCTGAGCTCGAGCGAGGGAAACCGGGTCTTGTCGCCGATCGCGTTGGCCGCCACCTGGTCGACCGAGATGCCCACGTGGATGTCGGAGGCGGATTTCTTGGCCTGGCAGCCGGTGAGATAGGTGGCCGACGCGCGGGCGTGATCGCCGCCGCCGTCGCCGTTTCCGAACGCCTTCCGCGCGGCGAGGCCGCTGATGACCGTCATGTCCGCCTTGTGGGCGGCAAGCGGTTCGAGGCTGGGCGAGAGCTGGTAATCCGCGCCCTCTCCCTTGGGAGCCCACAGCGCCATGTTCGCTCCATTGGGAGTGTAGACGAACGCGAGGCGCTTTGGAAATCCGTCGGGCGTGGTGTTGCCCGTTCCGCCCATGTCGGCGATGGCGCGCACCGGTGGCAGCATGGCCTCAAACACGGGCAGGGCGATGGCCGTGCCGAGGCCGCGAAGAAAGGCCCTGCGGGGCATCTGAAGATTTTTGCTCATGAGGGGTATTAGAGTCTCTGCAGATGACGCTTAAAATCAAGAAAGGTCACGCGAAATGCTGAGCGCCGGAGGCCTTCCGGCCGTGATTGGATTTCAGCGACGGGTTGGTTTCATTTGACCCCTGGCGGAGGAACCGCAAGTCTGGGGCAACGATGCCAAGTCCAGGAGTGGAGGCGCTTTTAATACTGCAAGATCGCGATACAAAGCGACTTGGGCTGGAAACCCAGCTTGGGAATCTGCCGGCGGAGATACGGGCCGTCGAGCAGACAATAGCGGACGAGGGGGCTGCGATTGAGGCGGCGCGAATGGAGCAGAGGGATCTCGAGACGAAGAAGAAGGACTTGGAGACCGAGATAGGCTTGGCGGTGGAGCGCGTGGGCAGGTATCGCACCCAGCAGCTTTCCGTCAGGAAAAATGACGAATACCAAGCGCTTGGACATGAGATAGAAACGGTGCAAAGGCAGATCGAAGAACTGGAAAGCCGGGAGCTTGAGATCATGTACGCGATCGATGAGGCGAGGAACAAATTCGCGGCGGCGGAATCGCTTTCGAAACGAAATATCGCCGGGCACGAGTCCCGAATCCGGAGCCTGCACGAGCGCGAGGCAAGCCTGTCCGAAGAGCTGAAGGCGCTCCAAGTCGAGCTGGCCGCGGCGCGCACGCCGGTGCCTCCGGCCGCTCTCCGGTTGTATGACCGGCTGGCGGTCCAGGGAATGCCCGTCGTCGTGCCAATCCGGGGCGGCAAGTGCTCCGGCTGCCATCTTAAGATCTCCAGCGAGGCCGATACCGCCTCCCGCGGCAAAGGCCCGGACGGCGACCTGGCCACCTGCGACCAGTGTAGCCGGATCATTTACTTCGAGAGCTGAGGTTTTCGTTAACCCGGCCGCAACGGGCTCTTGCCATGGGTCCGCCGGCCGGTAGGCTGTTCCCCTTAGCTTTGGGGCCAGGTCGTCGCTCCGAGTTCTTTGATCCCAAGACGCGGTTAGCCGCCGCGTCCGCAGCAACTTGGAGAGGAAAGTCCGGACACCACCGGGCAGGATGCTGCACGAGCCGCAAGGCAAGTGCAGGAGCCGCGGGTCAAGCCGCGGCGACGGACAGTGTCACAGAAAACAGACTGCCCTCCGAAGCCCGCCGAAACCCGCCGAAAGGCGGGTGAAGGAGGGCGAAGGAGGGTGAGGGTGAAAAGGTGGGGTAAGAGCCCACCGCGCTCCGCCGCGAGGCGGGCGGCACGAAAAACCCCTTCCGGTGCAAGACAAAATAGGAGGTTGGGCGGCCCGTCCTATAACCTCGGGTATGTCGCATCCGCCGAAGCTCCGCGCAAGCGGAGCGAAGGCGGATCTGCCGAAACCCGGCGCAAGCCGGGCGGAGGCGGAAGAGAAATGACGGCTGAACTCCGGCCAAACCGGGGGGAACAGAATCCGGCTTATCGGCCCCAAAGCTAAGATATTTCGACGACCGGCCAATGGCCCGCCTACCGCGGGCGATCGGCGTCAGTCCTTCGAACTGCGGGTCAGCACGACCACCAGAATAACCACGAGCAGGACCACGATCAGTCCGCCAATGGGCACCCCATGGGGATGGTGGTGATAAAAGTCCTGAAAGTGCATTGAGGAGACCCTTTACGGTAGCCCTTAAATCACAGGGCGCAAGGCTCAACCCGCGCGCGCTCGGGCCGGCGGAAGCGATCGAAAGCTTGACTCTTGCGATGGCGTTTGAGTCTTTGGCCGGCTCCCCTTACTCATAAGATCATGGCCAATACAAAATCCGCGACCAAAGCCGCCCGCAAAGCCGTCCGTCTCACCGTTCGAAACCGCGGCGTCAAGACCGAGCTCAAGACCCTGCACAAGAAGCTCGATGCCGCGGCGAAGGCGAATGATGCCGCGGCGGCGAAATCCGCCGGCATCGCCTACGTCAGCGCCATGAACAGGGCCGCAAAGTCCGGCGCCGTCCACCGGAACGCCGCCGACCGCGCGAAGGCCCGCGCGGCGAAGTACATCTTCGCGAAGTAGGAAGCCCGCCTTCGCTCGCTTCGCGAGCTTCGGCGGGCAGGCTCCGCCCAAAGGGCGAAGGAGCCTGGTTTCATTTTGCGCGTTGTCACTCGGCGCACATCGGCGTTTGGCTGTCCCCGTGGCACCCGCGCCTCCCAATGTCCGCCGGCATTTCCTTCCATGGGATCGGCCGCTAGCCCCGCAGGCGGCGGAATGGCTGGCGGCGGGATGGAGCGGGGCGGGACCGCTCGACCTGTCGCGGCAACTTGTCGTCGTGGCGACCGGGCAGTCGGGCCGGCGGCTGCGCGAGGCCATCGCCGTGTGCGCGACCGGGATTGGAAAAGCCGCGTTCGCCCCGCGGGTCCTGACGCCCGATGGACTCCTCGTTGCCGACAGGAAGCATGCGCTCGCTTCCCGCCCGGAGATGCTGATGGCATGGTCCGAGGTTTTTCGGGGCATGGATCCCGGGCAGTTCCCCGAAGT
>Ga0187875_10003701_pt1 | contig 10710 bp, 8 predicted proteins | sample June2016WEW_17_1_2_FD_132978 | JGI IMG/M metagenome (GOLD analysis project Ga0187875, IMG submission 132978) | Peatland microbial communities from SPRUCE experiment site at the Marcell Experimental Forest, Minnesota, USA - June2016WEW_17_10 | ecosystem: Environmental > Terrestrial > Soil >... | reverse complement strand
GGGGAACCATCCCCTCCGGATTTTACCGACACCGGGTTTTGCTGAGAACAACCGGCGATAAGCGCAATTCCGGCAAATGCCGCCAGCTTAAAACATTGTTTAAGCATAAATACTCCTTCCTGCAGGTGAGAGTGATTGGGATTGTTAAGCACCATTACGGTGCATTTAGTACCTTAGGTCAATAGTGTCCAGTTAATTTTTCGTGATATTCATCATGTTGATATAACATATTGATAATAAGTTTGCTACGTACATTTATTCTGCCGTCCGGAGAATTGATAAAGCCTTACCTGTAGAGAGCTGTCCAATTCATTTTCGACAACACCTTACAAAATTGTCTTTGAATATTAGCGCATTTTAAGCGAACAAATAGAAGATGATCAGAAGCACGCGATCGAAACAACTCTGATCATTTGTGATTTTTTTATTAAAGGCGCTAAAATAATACCTGGCAAGCGCCATTAACAAGGTACTTTTTAGGTAACCAAAACTATTCCGCTAAAAAATTGAGCACACCCTAAACCATGACCACCCGAATAGACCGCCCGAGTCCTCTCTTTACCTTTCCTCTACCATTTCCTATTTTATATTGATCATGAATACCCTGACCCTCAAGCCCACGCATAAAGCGGTATTGTCCTACTACTCGCAGCTCCGCACGTTCAAGGGGCTGAACGTCGCCAATGAGGGCACGCTTGCCCCGCTCTTCGGGGAACTCCTGAAACACTGCGCCCGGCAGTTCCAGTGGAATCTTCTTGAACAGCACACGATACGGGTCTACGGAAAGGCCATCCGGGCCGACGGCGCCCTGTTCGACAAGTACAACCTCCGGCACGGCATCTGGGAAGCAAAGGACAGCGACGACAATCTTGAAAAAGAGGTCAGGAGGAAATTCGAAGCGGGATACCCTTCGGACAACATTCTCTTCCAGGCGCCGGAACGGATCATCATCATCCAGAACGGGCGGGAGGTTTTTAACGACAAGATCACCAACCCGCAATTCCTGATCCGCGCGCTGAAGATTTTCTTCGAGGAGTACCAGCCGGAAGAGCTGTTGAAGTGGGAGAAGGCGGCCGAGGAGTTCAAGGACCGGGTGCCGGAGATCGGGCAACGCCTCCTGAAACAGATCGAAACCGAACGCGAGCGCAACAGGGTCTTTACCGGGGCGTTCAATGATTTCTTTTCCCTCTGTCGCGAAACCATCAACCCCGAACTTTCGGTGAAGGCCGTCGAGGAGATGCTGATACAGCACATCCTCACCGAGCGCATCTTCCGGAACGTATTCCGAAATGCCGATTTTGTCAACCGGAACATCATCGCGCGCGAAATAGAAAAGGTCGTGACCGCCCTGACCTCGCAGCACTTCAGCCGCGACGAGTTTCTTTCCGACCTCGACCTGTTTTACAAGGCGATCGAGACGACCGCGGACACCATTGCCGATTACTCGCAGAAGCAGCACTTCCTCAACACGATCTACGAGAAGTTCTTTCAGGGCTTCTCGGTCAAGGTCGCGGACACGCACGGCATCGTCTATACGCCGCAGCCGATCGTGGATTTCATGGTGCGCTCGGTCGAGGAGATTCTCAGGAAGGAGTTCGACAAGTCGCTCTCGGACGAAGGGGTGCACATCCTCGACCCGTTCGTGGGGACCGGGAATTTCATCATCCGCGTGATGCGCGAAATCAAGCGGCACAAGCTGCTTTATAAATACGAGAAGGAATTGCACTGCAACGAGGTGATGCTGCTGCCGTACTACATCGCCTCGATGAACATCGAGCACGCTTTCTTTGAGATGGCGGGAAATTATCTGCCGTTTGAGGGAATTTGCCTGGTGGATACGTTCGAGATTGCGGAGGGACAACAAACGTCGCACCTCGATGCTTTATTCAGCAGAGAGAACACGGCAAGGGTTCGACGTCAAAAGGAATCGCCAATTTTCGTAATTCTCGGTAATCCACCATATAATGCAGGCCAAGTGAATGAAAATGACAATAACAAGAACCGAAAGTATACGGGTATTGATAAGAGAGTTACCGATACATATGCAAGGGATTCTAATGCCACTTTACTCCGAAAGCTGAGCGATCCATATATAAAAGCATTCAGGTTGGCGTCTGATAGAATTGGAAACGAAGGAATTGTCGCCTTTGTTTCGAATAACAGCTTTGTTTCTGATTTATCCTTCGATGGCATGCGCAAGAATCTGGCTGCGGATTTTGACGAGATTTATATACTTGACCTTGGGGGTAATGTAAGGAAAAACCCGAAGCTATCAGGCACTACGCACAACGTGTTTGGCATTCAGGTAGGGGTAAGCATCAACATTTTAGTGCGAAGAAAAGACAAGAGCAAGGTCAGGAAAGCAGAGATTTACTATGCATCAGTAGGTGAATTCTGGAAAAAGGAAGAAAAATATGACTTTCTTGAAAAGAAAGAAATGCACGAAAATATTAAATGGGAGAAAATCAAGCCGGATACCAGAAACCAATGGTTAACTGATGGTATTGAAGATAAATTTGATACCTTTATTGGTATTGGCTCAAAGGAAGCTAAACGGGGAAAAGATTCTAAAGTAAAATTTATTTTTAAAACATATTCATTGGGCGTATCAACGAATAGAGATTCGGTCGTTTATGACTTTAAAGAAGATAATCTATCTAATCGAATAAGGCATTTCTGCGAACTTTATAATACCGAAGTCCAACGTCTCAAAGGGATAAGCGCCAAAGAAAATATTGACGTTATTGTTGATTATAGCAAAATTCAATGGAGCAGCACTCTCAAGAATCATCTCAAACAACAAGCAATAGCAAATTTCATTAATTGCCTTATCAGAATATCATTGTATCGCCCTTTTACAAAACAATATTTGTACTACGACCCGGTTCTCATAGATAGGCCAGCTCTTTTTTCAGAAATATTTCCAAACACCGATAAAGAAAATAAAAATCGAATCATCAGTACCAGCGGCATAAGTAGCAACAAACCTTTTCATTGCTTAATGACAAACATCATCCCCGATCTTCACCTTACCGGCGATTCTCAATGTTTCCCCTTTTATATTTACTCCGAAGACGGCTCCAACCGAAAAGAGAACATCACCGACTGGTCCCTGGCCGAATTCCGTTCCCATTATTCCGACAAGAAAATTACCAAGTGGGACATTTTTTATTACATCTACGCTATTCTTCATCACCCGCTGTATCGTTCCAAGTACGCCGCCAATCTCCGGCGCTCCCTGCCTCGCATTCCCTATGCTCCCGACTTTTCGGCCTTTGCCGAAGCGGGCAAGAGGCTTGCCGACCTGCATGTGAACTACGAGACGCAGAAAGAGTACAAGCTGGAATTCATCGAGAACGCAAAATCGAAACTCGACTGGCGGGTCGAAAAAATGCGGCTGTCGAAGGATAAAACGCGGATCGTGTATAACGACTTCCTGACGCTTGCCGGCATTCCGGCCGAGGCCTTTGAGTACCGCCTTGGCAACCGGTCGGCGCTCGACTGGATTATCGACCAGTACCAGGTCTCGACCGATAAGCGCTCGGGCATCGTGAACGACCCGAACAATCCGGACGATCCGGAGTATATCGTGAAGCTGGTTGGAAAGATCATCACGGTGAGCCTGGAGACGGTGAAAATTGTAAAAGATCTACCGAGTCTTGAGGCCGGTGATTGAACGGGCTTATTTCAAACGCAGAAGTATTCATGCCGGATTTGACGACAGAATAGATTTTGCCATACGCGCTTGGCGTTCCCCCCGCGGGTGTATCCAGGTCAAAAATCAGAAAGCAAAAATGGAGGTTCTAAGGCCGCTTAAACCCGCATTAAATCCGGTTTAAAGAGCCGTTATGGAACGTATTCCTGTTTCATCGTCGAATCTTTGATGAGATCCCCCCTATCCCCCCTTGATAAGGGGGGCGACAAGGGCGGGGGGATCAAAACGGTCAGGCTATAGCTGGGCGGCATGCCGGACTTTTCACTGGGAAGTGGCTTATAGGCAAGGAGTCGGCGAAGAAGCTTGCGACGGTATTCAAAGTTGACTATCGCGTGTTTCTGTAACCCGGATAAGCCCGGCTGTTTGAAAATGCAAGAGAGAAATCACCATGCGCGAGAGGTCGATCAGGCAACTGATTTACACGCGTATTTTCTGTGTGATTATCAATGCATAAAACGTTTTAAAATGTTTAATATCAATGTGTTATAATTAATTTGATAAACCAATGGATGATCCGCTGTCGCGTTAAAACCCGGCAAAATGGAAAACGGTAAAGTTTTGGTAAAGTTTTAGTAAAGTTTTTGTTTCTATGGCATTGATAATTATATACATGGGGTTTATTGACAAAAACAAGATTATCCGCCTGAGTGGAGATAACGATCGTGGAAGGTGGGAGATGAAGATCCCCCCTTGATAAGGGGGGTGCCAAGGGCGGGGGGATCAAAACGGTCAAGCGGACAGTTTGAAAATCGGCAACGATCAGGTTGTGCGTACATTCCTTGATCACCCGCGGGCAGCGGGGTTTATCGTCTAATAGGTCTTGAACTTAATGCCGGCTTTTATTTCAAAACCATGATTGGTAAGGGAGGGGTCCCCCGCAGTGGCGTCAACGTTTGCAATACCAAGGTAGTATGAAAATTCCACGAACGGGATAATATTCCCGACAGGGATATCCGCTCCGACGCCCAGATCGAGACCGAAATCAATCGTAGTGAAATAACTGCCCACGTCGGTATTCTCCGTAACACTCTCTCCATCACCTGACGCGGTCTCTTTTGCATTCGCGCTCAGGAGAAACGCGGTATTCAGGCCCACGAGAGCGTAGGGACAGAATCCTGGCGAAGCGGTTGGAATTTTCACCTTTACATCGATGGGAATGGCAAGATAGTTCAAAGTAAGATTAGCTGAAATATTTAATGGCACTCCGTCGCTGTCTTCTCCGTTTTCCGACATCGACGCGCCTCGTGCGACATATTCTATTCCCGGTCGAAGGGAGACGATATTGTTAAACGATATGTCGAGCAGTCCGCCCCCCATGAACCCGGTATTGCTGCTTAACGACACGCCGGTCTGCGATTCCCCGTAAATTCCGACGCCGACCATCAATCCCGGCTGCACGGTTACCTGTGAAAATACCGACGCCGAGAATATCACAAGCGCCGACATCGCCATCCCTGCCAACTGTTTCTTCATCACACGCTCCTTTTTCAGGGTGTCAGGAAACTGGTATCGATTTTCCGTCGTTATCGGGTCATTTACATCGCACGGGTGTCATGGCCAGCGGCTTTACGGTCGGAAATGATCACGTTGTACTTTAATCTTAAGTATCTAATATATAAACGGCATCACATTCAAGTCAAGGTCTTTTTTCGCGTAACCGCGACGGGAGCTATTCGTTTTTGAGGAGACGGTCTACGGGGTTCGCCGGAACGTCCGCATCCTGCCTTATTATTCCGGCTCCGCTGTTCCAATATTTACATACGGGATAAGCTCCGGCATCCGTTTTACCAGTTCCCGGTACGCCGCGGTCAGATGCTCGGCATAGCGGAAATGCGCCCCGAGCCCGGTGCGCAGCTCGATCTCATAGATGAACTTGTCCAGGTGCGTCGAATGCTCGAACTCCACCTGCGTCCCGAGCAGAAGCCCGTAGACATAGGCGCCGCCGCCGATTTCGCGGGCGGCAAGCTTTGCGACCAGGGAGCGCTGGGCGGAAAGAAACGCGGCAAGCTTCTCATGGGCGACGCCGGGAGGCAGGTAAAAACCGACCGGGACGAGCGGGCTTTGCCGGAAACCGGTGCGGTGCCGGTTCAGGTCGCGCAGTTCCGCGATCGCCATGTTATTCCACGATGCGCGGACCATGACGCGCCGGACCGCCGGCCCGACCGCGCTGTAGCGGCCGGATTTGCCGGCAAAGGCGTCGCCGATTGCTTGGTTGGAGGGGAAGAACCAGGGAAAACCGTTTTCGACGCCGAGGGCGCACTCGTCGGCGAGGTGCACGCTCGGGACGCCGGCGCGCCGGATGCGCCCGATTGCCGCATCGATTGCGAACTTCGCCTGGAAAATGCTTGCCTCGTCCGGGTCGCTGTGCCGGATGAGACGCGGCACGAACTTGGCGAGTTCCCTCCGCAGCCCCTGCGCGCACGCGTGCGCTTCCGGGAGCGGGAGCGAATCGAGCTGCTTGACGGTTTCGCCCCAGGCCCGGGCGTTCATGACAAGCGCCGCATTGGTTCTGGTCGCGAACGGGATCAGGTAGCGGCAGCGATCGAGCGCGTAATTCTTCCTCAGGCGTTCCGCGACCTTCGCGTCCGCGCCCGCCGGAATGCGAACGATCGCCGGGGTCTCCTCGGCGGCGCGGGAAAGCGTTGCGTACGATTCGCGGTAGATCTCGAAGGCAAGCGCGAGGCAGGCCTTCCACTCTTCGGCAAGCTGTTCGGGGATGCCGACGTCGCGCGCGTCCGGAAGGCTGCTCGCGTCAAGTTTGATGTAGCGGGTGCTCGACTCCTGGCCGTCCGCGAGCTGCGCGAGTTCAAAGAGCTTGTAGGCGAGAAACATGGAGCAGCCGTCGATCACCATGGCGATGCCGCCGGTCATGCCGGCGATGGAAGCGTGGCCATAATCGACGAATCGAAAGATACTGTCGACCGACCGGTCGGGGTCGCTTTTGTCGATTGACGCGAGGATGGCGTCGATGCCCTTGTTGGATCGCGAATAGCGCGCGCAGCAGCTTGCGAGCAGTTCCGGCGTTACCGCGGGATTTCCGGCTGCCTGGGGCGGCGGGCGGATGCCGAGACCGAGGATGTTCATGGGGCGCATGGTTCCCGGTTAATAACGGTAATAGTCGGGCTTGTAGGGTCCTTCCGCCGGCACGCCGATATAGCCCGCCTGTTTGCCGGTCAGCACGGTCAGCTTCGCCCCGAGCTTGTCGAGATGGAGACGCGCCACCTCCTCGTCGAGCTGCTTTGAAAGCCGGCGCACGCCCGGCCGGTACGCATCGCGGTTCTTCCAGAGGTCAATCTGGGCCAGCGTCTGGTTGGTAAAGGAGTTCGACATCACGAACGACGGGTGACCCGTCGCGCAACCGAGGTTCACCAGCCGGCCTTCGGCAAGAAGGTATATGGAGCGCCCGTGCGGGAAGGTGTACTTATCGACCTGCGGTTTAATGGTCGTGCGCCTGATTCCCGGGTACGTGTTCAGCTTATCCACCTGAATCTCGTTGTCGAAATGGCCGATATTGCAGACGATCGCCTGATCCTTCATGGCGGCCAGGTGTTCGACGGTGATCACGTCGCAGTTACCCGTCGCCGTGACGACGATGTCGGCGAGAGGCAGCGCCTCTTCGACCGTGGTCACCTGGTAACCGGCCATGCATGCCTGCAGGGCGCAGATCGGATCGATCTCCGTCACCATGACCCGCGCCTTCTGCGAGGCGAGCGATTCCGCCGATCCCTTGCCCACGTCGCCGTAGCCGCACACGAGTGCTACCTTGCCGGCGAGCATGACATCCATGGCGCGCATGATGCCATCCACCAGCGAGTGCCTGCATCCGTAAATATTATCGAATTTCGATTTGGTGACCGAATCGTTCACGTTGATCGCGGGAACGAGGAGGCTCCCGGCGGCCTCCATCTGATAGAGCCGGTGCACGCCGGTGGTGGTCTCTTCGGAGACCCCTTTCCATTCAGCCGCGACCTCATGGAAAAGGGACGGCTTTTTTCCATGAACCTTGACAAGAAGATCCTTGATGACCTGTTCCTCATGGCTTGTCGAAGGGGTGCGCACCCACCCGTCGCCGTTTTCCATCTCATACCCTTTGTGAATCAGGAGCGTCGCGTCGCCGCCGTCATCGACGATGAGCTGCGGCCCCTTGAAGCCGGGATGCATGAGCGCCTGGAAGGTGCAGACCCAGTACTCCTCAAGCGTTTCCCCTTTCCAGGCGAATACCGGAACGCCCGAGGCCGCCACCGCCGCCGCCGCATGGTCCTGCGTCGAGAAAATATTGCACGAGGCCCAGCGGACGTTCGCCCCGAGCGCGCGAAGGGTTTCGATAAGCGCCGCGGTCTGGATCGTCATGTGGAGCGATCCCGAAATGCGTACACCGTCGAGGGGTTTCTGCCGGGCGTATTTCGCGCGGATCGCCATGAGCCCCGGCATCTCCTGCTCGGCAATCTCAATTTCCTTGCGTCCCCATGACGCCAGGTTGCTATCGGCGACCTGGCAGGGCGGATTTGACCATAGGTCAATAGTGGGCGCCATTCGAGGGCTCCTTATGCGTGATAATGATGCAGCGGCGAATTATTACCCGCCCTGCCGATGGATACAAGCCGTTTCAGGAAAGGATGGGGCCGCATCGTTAAACGACAAAAAATACTCCCCGCCCCGCGACCCTACTGCGTGACCCGCGAGAGAATACCGATCCAGTAGTGATAAAGATTGTCGACGGTTTTTTCAATCGGCACCTCAGGTTTCCAACCGGTATCGCGCGTAATTTTGGAATGGTCGCCGACCATGATCGCCGCGCGCTTATACCTGCGGATCCGGGAGGGATCCTCGGCAACCGAGATCGTTTTGGATGATTTTGCCATGAAGAGCGAGAGTAATGTACGCAGGGAGATCGCCCTCCCGCTGCAGACATTATATACCGTCCCTGGCCTCCCGGTGTCGAGGATCGACGCATAGGCTCGCACCACGTCGGAAACATCGCACAAATCGATAGCCGGCGCCAGGTCGCCGACCCGGATGACCGGCTCCGCCATTCCCAGTTCAATTGCCGCGACCTGGCGCGCCCAGTCCGAACAGACAAACAGGGGAGGCTGGCCGGGGCCCGAATGATTGAACGATCGCGTGAAACAGATATCCATTCCGAACAGTTCGGCATATTGCAAACCGATCATCTCCCCCGCATGCTTTGAAACGCCGTAAAGATCGACCGGCCGACCGGCCTGCTCCTCGGCAATCGGGCCGGACGCTTCCAGTTCGCCGTACTGGTTAGAGGAACCGACAAGCAGAAGCCGCGCGGACGGGCTCGCGGTTCGAACGGCATCGAGAACCGAAACCGTGCCCATGATGTTGACCGACAGCGCCTGCCGGGGAGATTGATCGACCACCGACGGGATGCTGACAGCCGCAAGGTGAAAAATTCTCTGGGGCCGGTATGTTTTGAGAATCGAGGATAGTTCCTCGGCGGCAAGGATATCAGCCTGAAGATAATGGCACGCCCGGCAGGCAGTTGACTCCTGCCGGTCGATGCCCGCCACGGCCCATCCTTGCGAGGTGAGATGCTCTGCAAGATAGGCGCCGACAAAGCCGTTTATCCCGGTTATAAAAGCGCAGGGTGAAGAAGCCATGATTGGGTAAAATAACTTTTGCAGGAAGAAGCCGTCCCGGCGTGCGCGTGCCGACGCCGATTGCCGCCTGCTTCTTATAAATCGCCAAAGCCCGGTTTACTTTTCGGGCAAAATTGAAGACTTTCTTCCTTAAACTTTTTTCTATCTATATGTTGCTATTTAACGCCAACCGTCTCCCGCACCTTCTCCAAGGTCTGCAAAGCTATCGCTCGCGCCTTCGCAGCTCCTTGTGCCCGAATATCGGCAACGCAGCCGGGATTTTTTGCAAGCTCTTCCCTTTTCTCCCTGAATGGTTTGAAATATTCCCACAGAACGTCAAAAAGCTCTTTCTTCGCATCTCCATACCCATACCCTCCGGCGCGAAACCTTTCGGCCATGAGCTCCGCTTGAGCAGGCGTCGCAAATAGTCGGTATAAAGAATAAATAGTGCTGGTCCTGGGATCTTTAGGCGCTTCGACTGGGGTGGGATCGGTGACGATGCTCATGATCTTTTTTCGAATCGTCTTTTCTTCACCGAAGATTTCTATGGTGTTTCCGTACGATTTGGACATTTTCTGTCCATCGATGCCGGGAATCACCGCCAACGACTCGGTAATCTCAGGCTCAGGGATCGTAAAAATTTCACCGTAGGTACCGTTAAACCGGAGCGCGATGTCGCGCGTTACCTCCACGTGCTGCTTCTGGTCCCGGCCGACGGGAACAAGATTGCTTCTGTAGAGGAGGATATCCGCCGCCATGAGGACCGGATAGGAGAACAGGCCATCATTGGGAGGAATACCTTTCGCTATGGCGTCTTTGTAGGCATGGCAGCGTTCAAGCAGGCCTACCGCCGTTACATTGCTCAAATACCAGGTGAGTTCCGTCACTTCCGGAACATCGGACTGCACCCAGAACACCGAACGGTCGGGATCGATGCCAAGAGCCAGGAGATCAAGAATGGCCTCCCGCGTGTACTCCGCCATTTTCCTGCCGTCAAACATGCTGGTAAGGCTGTGCATATTCGCAATGAAGCAGAAGAGTTCTCCCCTTGACTGCGACGCAACCATAGGTTTGATCATACCCAGATAATTGCCGATGTGAATGGCGCCCGAAGGCTTGATGCCGGACAAAATGCGCATGGAGGTCAGCGTATCCTTTCTGCCGCAGGGGGGAACGCACACGCGGGATGATCGATCGGGAGCCGTTTTCAGGAGTTTGAACCTCCTGATTCGGATATCACCATTTTAATGAATCAGAAAAATATGATGAGCGGCTTTTATTAACAAGATACGCGCCCGAATCAAAATGTTTAAATTTTCGGCTATCTGCACCGCAAAACATAATTTAATAAAGAGGTAATGCAATACCGGGAAGGAGAAATCCGTGCGCAGG
>Ga0187875_10003696_pt1 | contig 10721 bp, 8 predicted proteins | sample June2016WEW_17_1_2_FD_132978 | JGI IMG/M metagenome (GOLD analysis project Ga0187875, IMG submission 132978) | Peatland microbial communities from SPRUCE experiment site at the Marcell Experimental Forest, Minnesota, USA - June2016WEW_17_10 | ecosystem: Environmental > Terrestrial > Soil >... | reverse complement strand
CAAAGCGGCCTGACATTTCAGGCCATTGCGACGGGATTGGACGTGTCGATCAGCACCGTCCAGAGTCGATACCGCTATGGCTTGGAAAAGCTGCGAAACCTTTTGAAAGGAGAACTGAAAAATGAAACTCGCGGATCCAATTGAAGAACTGACCCGGAAATATCTCACGCAGCGCAACGACGAATTCAAAACGGCAAGGGAATTGGACGAGCAAATCCTGGCCGACGCGTTGGAGGCTCAGGAGCGCTGCGCGCCGCGCAGCCGCGCTCTTTGGCAAAGCCCGATTTTTCGGCTGGCGGTTGCGCCGGCTGGAGCGTTGGTTGTTTTGCTTGGGGTGGTGTTGGTTTCTCACTTGAGCACGCCGGCTTGGGCCATTGACCAGACGATCCAGGTGTTGCGATCAGTCAAAGCGATCCACCTGTCCGGTTTCTGTGTTTACCCTGGCCAGCCGAAACGGGATTTTGAGATTTGGGCCAGGCCAAGTTCGAATGATCCAACGATGTCCGGAGATTTCAGGCTGCGCGAAGGGGATGTTCATCTCGCCATTGCGTCGGAAGCGGAGAACACCACCGCCGTCATTCAACTGCGCCCGTCGGAACAGGGGGGGGCGGTTGCTTACCTGACCGAGGGCCTGAATCGCCGAACACTGATCCAGGCGGATCATTGGTTTGAGGATCTCAGGCAGAACGCGAAGGATTGGAGGGGAGGTTTGCGCCGAGATCCCCAGACGGGGCGGCTCATTGCGGTTGTGACTTGCGAAGGGCCGAGCCTGGACACGGCGCGGTTCTGGGAATTCCAGTTCGACGCGGACACCAAGCTGCCGGTTCGCGCCCGTGTCTGGTTTACATCCGATCGTCAAGGCGATCCCCATTGGGATATCGTCCAATTCGCCTACGATCCGGTGTTGCCGGAGGACATCTTCAAAATCAAGCTTCCCGAACAGGTGCAGGTGGTTGATTGCCGTGTCCTGGAAAAACTCCTGTCGGAGAAGCAAAACGGAGAAGCCGGCCTGGTGGTCAGCGAAACGGACCTCCATAAGGCCTGCCGGATGATTGCAGAGGCCTATTGGAACGCTGTGTGCCGGCAGGATTGGGAGGAGGTTCGCCGGTTGCGTCCTCTGGCCGAGGGCGATGCTTTGGAGGCGTTGAAAACCGAATACGGAAAACGGGAGCCTGTCGCCCTGATGAAGATTCTATTCACAGAGCATGTTTCGGATCCGGGCGCCTTCGCCGAAGTTGCCTGCCTCGTCAAATTGAAAGATGGACGCGAAGTTCGCAGTGTTTTGAACGTGGCCGCCATACCGACTGCGAATGGCACCGCGGCGGTAGTGGCGGGAACGCTAGGACCCGAGCTTGCGGAGTGATGTCCACAGAATCCAGGCCCGCGGGCCGGGCACAGGCTAGTCGATGGAATGGCCACTTTGCCATGGGGTGTCCAATCTGGCAGGGGACCATATATCCAAATTGAAGCAATTGTGCGGTTTGTGCGCCTGGACCGATGCTGACCAATTCGGTGATTTCAACAGAATGGCCGCCAACCGTATGGCCGCTCGTTGCGCCCCGCCCCGAAATCCCGAAATCCCAATGGCGACCGATTAAGATTGACACGGTTACCGCTTATTGATAAATTTTATTTATGACCCTCTTGAGCGTTCATAAATCTGGCCCGTCCCCGCAAGCCTTGCCCGCGGCGGTAGTCTTTTCACGGCAACTGCTGCTGAGCGAGAACTCTTCGGTCACGGTCGTTCTCGCCTCAACAAGCGCGGAGGCGAAACTCCTCGCGCTTCTGGCCAGCAGGATGACCGCGATGCGCGAAAACCAGGGTTACAACCACTTCGGGATCAATGAGTGAATCCGCCAATGCCGCCGGCCCGTATGAGGTCTGGGCGAGATGAATTCCTTATATTTTTCATGCCCCAAGCGTAGCGGCGGGGATTGGACAAACGCTCTCCCAGGCTGGGTTTTTATCTGGCAGACGCCGCAAGATGTTCAATCTGCTCCTGCCTTTGTATCCCGCCGCCCAATTTGAATGTCCGTGCCGGCCGGGCATGGGCGTGGAATCGGAACTGTCAATCGAAATAAGTTTACAAAGTGGACGGTTTGCGCTAGAATTGCCCGACACTGGAAGAAGAAGCGCAGGTCCCATGCGAATGCCATTGATCAATGTCACCGCGGTTGTCCTGGGCGCGGCCGGCGCGTTGCTGGGACAGGCTGCCTTCTCGCACCCGCATCAGGATCAATACTCCAACTCGACCCATTCCGCCAACCAACCTGCCCCGCCCCCGGCGACCGATCCCAAAATCGACCCCGGACTGGCAGCCTCGAAAATCAAGCTCGTGGGGACGATCAATGGGATCAAAGGCACCATTGGCGTCACCAACCTCAGTTCAAAGACCATTACTCCCGTCGTGAAGGTGGTGCTTTACGATCAAAAGGGTGCCAAGCTCGGCGCCATTTCCAAGACCGGCTTCGCGCTCGAATCCGGGGCGGACGAAATGATCGAAATCCTGGCGACCAACATTGACGCGGCCGACCTGAAATTGTTGAAAGTGACCCGAGAGATCCCGAAATAATCCCCCGGCCCACGCGCCGTTTTTCGCGCCCGCCGCCCCCGCCAATTTTTGATCTTGCACTTTGCGGGCGCAACTCCGACCTTTGACCCCACCAATGGCATGACAACCACAAATCGCATTCAGGCCGGTTACAATCTTGCGCGGGAAACTTTTGCCCACCACGACGTCGATGTCCAAGACGCGCTGCAACGTCTGGCCAAAATCCCCATCTCGCTGCACTGCTGGCAGGGGGACGATGTGGGGGGATTCGAGCATTCGGGCAGCGAGTTGGGCGGGGGACTGGCCGTGACGGGCAATTATCCGGGCAAGGCGCGCACGCCGGAGGAATTGCGGGCCGACCTGGAAATGACGTATTCGCTCCTGCCGGGGCGGCATCGCCTCAATCTCCACGCGATTTACGCCGAAACCGGCGGCAAACGCGTCGAGCGCAATGAATTGGCTCCGGCCCATTTCAAGAATTGGATCGACTGGGCCGGTGCGCAAAAGATCGGCTTGGATTTCAATCCGACTTATTTCGCGCATCCCAAGGCTGCCGACGGTTTCACCCTCGCCCACCCGGACAAGGCCGTGCGGCAGTTCTGGATCGAGCACGGCGTTGCCTGCCGGCGCATCGGAGCGGCGATGGGGCGCGCGCAAGGAACGCCCTGCGTCACCAACGTCTGGATTCCTGACGGCTTCAAGGACACGCCGGTGGATCGCAAAGGGCCGCGCGAGCGCCTGGCGGAGTCGTTGGACGCGGTGTTTGCCGAAAAGCTCGATCCCAAGCACAATTTGGACGCGGTGGAGCCGAAATTGTTTGGCATCGGCTCGGAAAGCTACGTCGTCGGCTCGTATGAGTTCTATCTCGGTTACGCGACGCGGAAGAAAAAGCTGCTCTGCCTGGACTCCGGCCATTTTCATCCGACAGAATCGATCGCGGACAAGATTTCGGCGGTGCTCATGTCGGTGGAGGAAATCCTGCTCCACGTCAGCCGGGGCGTGCGGTGGGACAGCGATCACGTGGTCATCCTGTCGGATGAATTGGAGGCGATGGCGCAGGAATTGGTGCGGGGCGGCTTTCTTGGGCGGACGCATATCGGGCTGGATTACTTTGACGCCAGCATCAATCGCGTCGCGGCCTGGACCATCGGCGCGCGCTGCATGATGAAGGCGTTGCTGCTGGCGTTGCTGGAGCCCATTGCGGCGCTGCGGAAATATGAGGCGGAGGGCGATTTCACCTCGCGCCTGGCGCTTTTGGAGGAGGCCAAAACCCTCCCTTACGGAGCGGTCTGGGACTATTACTGCGAGAGCCAGAACGCGCCGGTGGGCGGCGCGTGGCTGGCGGAAGTCAAACGGTACGAAAAGGAAGTCTTGTCCAAGCGCAAGTAAAACCTATGGGAGCGAATCCATTCCTCGGCGTGTTTTTCCACTGGCTGGGCGGTCTGGCGTCGGGGAGCTTTTACGTGCCCTACAGGGGAGTCAAGAAATGGTCGTGGGAAACTTACTGGCTGGTGGGTGGATTCTTCTCGTGGATTATCTGCCCGTGGGTTTTCGCCTATTTCATGACCAACGACCTGATGGCCGTCCTGCAGCAGCAATCGGCCAGCACCCTCTGGTGGACCTATTTCTTCGGCCTCCTATGGGGATTTGGGGGACTGACCTTCGGGCTGACAATGCGCTATCTGGGGATGTCGCTGGGGATGGGGGTGGCGCTGGGTTACTGCGCGGCATTTGGGACGCTGGTGCCGCCGATTTTCAAGGCCCTCATGCCGGACCTGCCTGTGGGGTCGAGCATTGTGGAGATCGCGCGCTCCACCTCGGGACAGGTGACGCTGGCGGGGGTGGGCGTTTGCCTGGCGGGCATTGGCATTGCGGCGCTGGCCGGTTTCACCAAGGAGAAAGAAATGCCCGAGGAGGAAAAGAAGAAGGTCATCACCGAATTCAGTTTCAAGAAGGGCATCTTGGTGGCGACATTCTCGGGTATTATGAGCGCGTGCTTTGCCTTTGCGCTTCAAGCGGGCAAGCACATCAACGAGGCCTCCAAGGCGGCCGGGACGAAGGAACTCTGGACCGGCCTGCCGGCGTTGACGGTCCTGCTGCTGGGCGGTTTCACAACCAACTTCATCTGGTGCGTGCTGTTGAACATCAAGAATCGCAGCGCCTACCAGTATGTGGCGTCGGAAGTCCGCCCCGAGCACGCCCATCACGGGGGCAGCGGCAGCGGCGAACGCGCCCCGGCTGAGGCGGCGGCCATCGCGCCGGCGGATTTGAAGGTGCCGATGCTGTGCAATTACCTCTTCTCGGCGCTGGCGGGGACGACGTGGTATTTTCAGTTTTTCTTCTATACGATGGGAGCGACGCAGATGGGCAAGTATGATTTCGCGTCGTGGACGTTGCACATGGCCAGCATCATCATCTTTAGCACGATGTGGGGCTGGATTCTGCACGAATGGAAGGGATCGAGCAAAAAGGCGCACGCGTTAATCGCGGCCGGCATAGCGATGCTGGTTTTGTCCACGATCATCATCGGGTACGGAACGTATTTGAAAGCGCGGCAATGACCGCCTTGGCTTGCCATCCATGAACGCGAAAACCATTCCAACCACCGCGGCGTTCACTCGCCGTGAGTTGGTTGTTGTCGTCGCCGTTTGCGCGGTGCTGGCCGTCCTTCTTATCCCGGCGCTGCAGCGAGCCGGTGACAAGTCGCGAAGGATAACCTGCGTCTGCAATCTCAAAGGAATCGGCACCGCGTATCGCATCTGGGCAAACGATAATGGCGACCGGTTCCCGGCATCGGCTCCGGTGACCAACGGCGGCTGGAATTCCCTCCTCTCGCGAACGAACGGGGCGGCTTACTGCTGGACCAACTATGCGATTATGGCCAACGAGTTGGGTATGTCGCCCACGGCTCTTGTCTGCCCCGCTGACGAGCGGCGGCCGGCTGCAAGCTTCAGCAACCTCGCGAATAGCAACATTTCCTATTTTGTCGGCGTCGAGGCAAATGACACTTATCCCCAATCGCTTCTCGGCGGAGATCGCAATTTGGGTCCTGGGACGGTCCCCGATCCCGAATACGGCTACTCGCCCACCAACGGCCAGGGCAACGACGTCATCATCAACGGCCCGGTTTGTTGGTCATTGAAGATGCACTCGCGCGGCAATCTTGCCGGCGCCGGCAACATCCTTCTTGGCGATGGCAGCGCGCAGCAGGTCACATCCCAAAATCTCACGCAGAATTGGCTGACCAACGCGTTCATCCGCACCAGCAATTCTTTCGGAATGCGCCTGATCTTTCCGTAACTTGTTGGTCCCTCACGACCCGCCCACGCGCAAGGGCAGCGTCGCCCGAATGTCGTCCGAGGCCGCGCCGACCAAAACCTCGTAGTCTCCCGGCTCAACAACGTATCGCTTTGTGGCCGTGTCCCAATAACGAAGCTCCTTGACCGGCACCCGGATTTGCACGTGCGCCGACTGCCCGTGCTGGACAGACACCCGCTCAAACCCGCACAGGGCCTCCCGCGGCTGCGGCACCGCCGATTTGACGTGACGATAATAGACCTGCACGACTTCCTCGCCATCCCGCGCGCCGGTGTTCGTCACATCGACATCGACGCGGAAGGCATCATTGGTCCCCACGGGCGCGCCCTCGATCCGCGCCGAGTCATATTTGAAGTGCGTGTAGCTCAGGCCGTGGCCAAAGGCGAAGAGCGGTTTGCCGGTGAAGTAGCGATAGGTGCGATGGGCCATCGCGTAATCGGTAAATGCCGGCAAGTCCTCCGTCGCGCGGTAAAACGTGACCGGCAGCCGCCCGGCGGGGTTGACCTCTCCGAACAAGACCTCCGCGACCGCCCGTCCTCCTTCCTGGCCGGGATACCACACCTGGACAATGGCGGAAAGATTCTCCGCCTCCCACGGCATGGCAATCGCGCTGCCGCTGCAGTTGACAAAAACCAGCGGCTTGCCTGTCGCCTTCAGTTCCTTCAGGAATTCGGTCTGCACGAGCGGCAGTTCGATGCGCGTGCGGTCCCCGTGGAAAAACCCCTGAAACGGCACGTTCATAAACTCCCGTTCCAAGTCCGCGCATATCCCGCCGACATAGACAATCGTGTCCACGGTTTTCGCCAGCGCCACGGCCTTGGCGCGGGCTTGGGCATAAGCGACCTCGTTGGTGTCGTACAACTCCAGCGCCAGGGGGCAGGCCGCTTCATAAGATACCTGCTTGTTGGTGCCCAGATAATCCAGGATGCCCTGGGCGATGGTCACCGGATGCGAGGGCGTGCCGTTGTAATTGCCCACCAACATTTGCGCGTAATTGCCGTTGACGCCGAAGATGGCAATCTTCTGAATCTTCGAGCGGTCCAGCGGCAGCAACCCGTCGTTCTTCAACAGCACGATGGACTCGCGCGCCATGCGCAACGCCAGCGCGTCGTGTTCCGGCGTGTCATAGTCCGTCGCGGGGATTTTGGCGTAGGGCACCAGAGAGGGCGGATCGAACATCCCCAGCCGGAAGCGCGCCTCCAGCAGCCGTCCCACCGCCCGGTCCAATTCCCCTTCCGTCAACAGCTTGTCCCCGACCGCGTCGGCCAGGCTCCGATACTCCATGCCGCAACTCAGATCGCAGCCCGCCCTGACCGCGGTGGCCGAGGCGGCTTCGACCGTGGGTGAAAAGCCGTGTCCCTCGAAGAAGTCATAAACCGCGCCGCAATCCGACACGACGTGCCCCTTGAATCCCCATTGCCCCCGCAGGAGGTTGGAAAGGAGCAGAGGACTGGCGCAACAAGGCGTGCCGTAGAGCCGGTTGTAAGCGCCCATGACCGCCCCGACGCCCCCCTCGCGCACGGCAGCCTCGAATTGCGGCAGGTAGGTTTCATACAAATCCCGCTCCGGCGGCTCCGAGTCAAAACTATGCCGGTCGGCTTCCGGCCCGCTGTGAACGGCGAAATGTTTGGCGCAGGCCATGGCTTTGACATATTTCGGATCATCGCCTTGCAAGCCGTGGATGAACGCCACCGCCATCCGCGCCGTCAGAAACGGGTCTTCGCCGTAGGTTTCCTGGCCCCGTCCCCAGCGCGGGTCGCGGAAGATATTGATGTTGGGCGACCAAAACGACAGCCCGGTGTAGATCGTACTGTCGCCATCATGCGCTTCGGTGTATTCGCGGTTTTTGGCGCGGGCCTCGGTGGCGATCGCATCGGCCACCGTGTGCAATAACGGCGCGTCAAAGCTGGCGGCCATCCCGATGGCTTGCGGGAAAACCGTTGCCGCTCCATTGCGCCCGACGCCGTGCAGACATTCGTTCCAGTAATTGTATGCGGGCAGACCCAGGCGCGGGATGGCGGGGGCCTAATTGCAAATCTGCCGCGCTTTCTCGTCCAGCGTCATGCGTCCCACCAGGTCGCGCACGCGCACGTCCAGCGGTTGGGCCGGGTCTCTCCACAGTGGCGGCTTGCCGGCGGCTGGTTCGTCCGCCGCCGCGGCGTGTTGGGGCGCCAGGCACGACGTTGACCCAAGCAGCGCCAGGACCACGAGCCGCAAACGCAATGCCACCCAGGTTTGACCGCCGGCGGTTTGTTTTTTGCGCAAACTCACTGCCGCCAGATTGTCCTCTCAGCGTGGCGGAGTCAACCCCGCAAGTTGTTGGGGCGACCGCGCGCGTTTCAATTCTTTTTGGGTTCCTTTCTTGATCGTAATCTTACTCTTAATCTCGTCCCCCCTCCAGCGCGCGAATTAGGAGCAAGATTAAGGTCAACATTAGGAAAGACAACCCAGAAAGGTGAAATGCGCCCGCACGCGCGGCGCTGAATTGCAGCCTTGTTCTTTGGGCCGCTCTTGCCCAATGTCCCTGCCGGTATGGCCGGACATTCCAGCCCGCAACGCCTTGCCCTTGCCTTTTTAAGCGGCATTGTGCTCGCGGCGTCGTTTCCGAAGATCAATCTTCCATGGCTGGCCTGGGCGGCGCCAGGTCTGATGCTATGGGCAGCGCGAAGCGAATCAGGGAAATCCATTTTCATGGCGGGTGTCGCGGCGGGACTGGGAAATTATCTCGTGTTGCTCTATTGGCTTTTGTTCATCCCGTTTCCGTTTTACGCGGTGGTGGATTACGCGGGGATGTCGATTGTGCTGGCGCTCTGCGTCGGGGCATGGTGCCGGGTCTGCTGGCATCTGTTTCCGACGTGCGCCGGGTGGCGGGGTGCGCTGTGGCCGGCGTTTTGCGCGGCGGCGTGGGTGGCAATGGAAATGGGGATGACTCGCGTATTGGGCTTTCCGTGGGATTCTCTGGGGGTTTCGCAATTCCGGTTTTTGGCGCTGATTCAAATTGCGTCGGTTACGGGCGTTTATGGGGTTTCGTTTCTGGTGGCATGGGTATCGGTTTCCGTTTTGGGTATCTACGTGTCGGGCGGGCGGCAGGCGGCCTGGCAACTGGCGCCGCCACTGGCGGCGCTGGCCGGCGCGGTGATCTTCGGGGCGGGCAAGCTCTCGGAGAGGCAGGCCGGAAGCTCGGTTCTGAAAGTGGCACTGGTCCAGCCGGCCATTCCGCAGCGGGCTATCTGGGACCCGGCGGAAAAGACCAATCGGTTCCTCAAACTGCTGGAACTTTCGCGCGCGGCCCTGGCCGTCGAACCGGACCTGTTGGTGTGGCCGGAAGCGGCGCTGCCGGACTTGTTCACGCGCAACGGTTACACGCAACGCGCGGTAGCCGGGCTGCTGCAATCACACAGGGCGTGGCTGGTGATGGGCGCCGCGGACACGCGCCGGCAACGGGGAGCCGACGGGCGGATGGAACTCCAGGGTTTCAACAGCGCGTTTCTTATCAATCCCGGCGGCGACCTGGTCAATCGTTATTACAAACGGCGCCTTGTCCCGTTTGCCGAGTATCTGCCGCTGGCCCGCCACTTTCCCTATCTGGCCAGGTTGCGGAAATCCGGGGCCGGCCTTTGCGCGGGCGACCGGGCGGTCCAGTTCCATCTGGGAGATCGCGGCGCCACGCTTTCGCCGCTGATCTGTTACGAGGACAGTTTTCCACGCGAAGCGCGGCAGGCGGCGGAAGCGGAGACGGATTTTCTGCTTGACTTGACCAACGACGGCTGGCTGGGCAACAGTGCGGCGCCGTGGCAGCACGCCATCAGCGCGCTGTTCCGCGCGGTCGAACAGGGCCTGCCGCTGGCGCGCTGCGCCAACAACGGGCTGACGTGCTGGATCGACGCGCGCGGGCGGTTGCACGACGTCTATTTTGACGGCTCGACGGACATCTACCAAGCCGGTTTCAAAATCGCGCCGGTGCCGCTGCGGGCCGCCGGCCAGGCGCCGACCTTGTACCGGCGGCACGGCGGTTGGTTCGGCTGGGGCTGTGTGGCGGCGGTGATGATTTGCCTGGTGGTTTGCAAACGCTGAGGCGGTTGGCGGGCCGGAAGCCGCATGTCATCTGCTGAAAGGAGTTAACGCGCGGTGTGAGACAAAATTCTTCGCCGACCGGTTTTTGCAAGACAGAAGTATATGCGACCCAATATACTCCTTTGGGGCCACGTTTGCCCTCTCTCCCCGCGTGCGGGGAGAGAGCCGGAGAGAGGGGACCCTTTTTCGTCACCTGAAGAATCTTGTCTCACACCCGTTAACACGCTTGTGAATAACTTGTGCTTGAATTCGGGCGGCGGTTGTGCCATAAAAAACATTGCGCGACGAACAGCTCTTATCCAAATACCGGCGTTGAGATCATCGTGCCGGGGCGTGGATTGCTCGATGAGCAGGTTTCCGCAATGCGGAAGCGCCAATCTCCTTGAGCGCTCGCCGCGCATTTTGTTTTCTCCGACAGGCCAGGAAGGAGGTGCTTCTGAAACGATGGACAGCTTTGAATCAATTCATCGCGGACGGGACTTTGGAGATCGACAATAATTTAATCGAGAACGCGATTCGGCCGTCAGCACTCGGAAAAAAGAACTGGTTGTTCGTGGATCATCCTGAAGCTGGCGAGCGCAGCGCCGTAATTTACACGCTGCTGGGAAGTTGTCGGCGACATGGCGTCAACCTGTTTGATTATCTGAAAGATTTGTTCACGCGCTTGCCAGCGGCCAAAATCACCCAGATCAAGGAGTTCACGCCGGCGGCATGGGCCAAAGCACAGGCAAAAATGGTCGCTCAGACAGCTCGACTCCACTTTCGTTCAGCCGATTTT
>Ga0187875_10003688_pt1 | contig 10734 bp, 13 predicted proteins | sample June2016WEW_17_1_2_FD_132978 | JGI IMG/M metagenome (GOLD analysis project Ga0187875, IMG submission 132978) | Peatland microbial communities from SPRUCE experiment site at the Marcell Experimental Forest, Minnesota, USA - June2016WEW_17_10 | ecosystem: Environmental > Terrestrial > Soil >... | reverse complement strand
TGTAAACTCGGTCATGCGTCCCTCCTCGTACCAGAGTGTTTTTGGATAATTCACAATGATACGCTCTCGAGGGACGCTTCACCTTTGGTTGCGGCCACAGGCCGCGCTAAGTTCATCCGTGGCTCGAAATGAATTCTTCACGGCTCGTGTCGGACGCGGCGAGTGGCGCGCCCGCGTCAGTTTCTCAGCGCTCGATCACTTGGGGCACCTTGAAATACCCGGCTCCGGGGTCTGGCGCATTGGCCAAGGCCGCCTGGTTGCCGAGCGGCGGCACGGGCTCATCGGGCCGCAGTGTGGCCGTATCCTCCGCCTCGAAGAGCACCTGAGACATGGGTGCCGCGCTGCCTGTATCGAGCTCGTTCAGCTTGTCCATGTGTCCGAGAATCTGGTCGAGGTCCCCCTGGAAACGGGCGACTTCGGCGTCGCTCAGATTGAGGTTGGCCAGTCCGGCCACGTAACGGACTTCCTGTTCGGTGATCTTCACGCCCGCGCCCTTGTCCTCGAAGCTTTGTAGAGGCCGCGCAGCACCGGATCGGCGATTGCATCCGCTTCGTCGGCCGCCAGCGCCGGGGCGGATTGGGCCGCCCGCTGCGGCTCTCTCCGCCGCGGCACCACGCGGAATTCCAGATCCTCTACCACGTCCGGACCGAGTTGCCGCTCCAGATTGCGCACAATGTGATAGCCCAGCACGAAAAGCTGCCGCTGCCAGATTTGATCTTCCACTTCCACCACCAGCCGCCGCCTCACCAACTTGGCGGCGCGGGTGTGGGCCGCGATGCGTTTGCCCACCGCTTGCGGCCATGCCGCGCAGGCCAGATCGCTCTCCGTGATCATGTCGCCGGGCAGTCTCAAACCGCGGATGAGCTTGCTCAAGCGTTCCATTTTTCTCGACCGGTTTGGTTATTGTAGCATGTGCCCGCGGTAGCCCACCGCGACAGTTCTGTTGGTCAGTGCGAAGTAGCCGCGTAACGCACACCGGCCGCGCGATGGCGGCTAATTACCCATGTTGAGAACTTCGAAATGGAAGCGGTGCGGCGGAAGCAGCATAAGGGCTTCGGGAACCAGGTGCGACCAGGTCCGGTAGGCCGTGTCGGCGACGGTGGAATTCAAGTACAGCAGAAACTGGTTGGAGCAGCAATCGATGGGCGGCGGCTGGCGGAAGGTGAGCCGCAGACCCACTGCGCGCTCCAGCGGTACGCCCGCCGTGGCGACCCGTTTTTCCTCGAGCAAGGTCACGAAACTGGAGCGGCTGGCATGCGGCCACACATCGGGATGCAGCAACTGGCGCAGCCCATCGGCGCCCTCGAAGGTGATCTCGCACTGCCGGATCCATTCCAGAATGGAATCGCCCCACTGCCATTGCGTGCGCAGCCCCTTGTACCGTTCGGTCAACTGCACGGCGAGTTCGAACTTGCGGTGCTCCAGGACCTCCTCGGTGGCATCGCTCGCGGCCAGCATATCTTCGGCCTCGGGCATCACCGAAGCCAGGTCCGGCGCTTCCTGGGCGGGCATGCGGTTCGCCGGCGAATTGAGCAACAGCGGCGGAAGCTCGTGAGTTCCGTTGCCGGGGATGTCGATATAACGCGCGTCGCTCATCGCTTACCCTTCCTACTACATATCGACGTAAAACCAGGGTGTTCTTGTTTCATTTTGGATGCAAGCCGGTCGAAAGTGAACTAAAAAGACTTGATGCGGGTTATGGCCCTGGGTGATGAGACACGCGCCGCCTGCTAGCTGGGTCGTAGAGCGCGGCTCACGAATTGCCCGAGCCGGACGAAGAGCCTTCTGAAAGGTAGTGCCGTTGACCAAGAGCGCGGGACCAGGAGTTGCGCGTCCGACCGTTCCAGTGATCGGCGTCGATGCGAGCGAACTGCGCTGGGTGCGGGCGCTGATTGCGCTGCTCCGCCACCCGGACCCGGTCGTGGCGGAGCTAACCCGCCATGCGCTCGATTACTTGAGGGATTCAGCCGCGTCGAGGAAAGCCGAAGCGCCGAGACTGGACGGCACGGGCTGAGCCGCCCCCCGGGTAGCGCCGGTGGTCTTTGCCGCCGGCTGTCTTGCGGAGGTGCGGGAGGCGCTGGCAATACAGGAGGGAATGAGGCGGTCCGATTGAGCAGGAAGGAAAAGAACCGGCGGCAAGAGACCGCGGGCGTTACCGCTGTCGCGGGCGCAGCGACTCCCCGCGTCACGCACCATCCTCACACCTTGCGGAAAAATGGGATATCGCCGCGCGGTTCGGCTTCCGTCACGCGGTCGCCGATGACGACGCGGTGTCCCAGCACGCGCACGGTTACACGGCCGCCCTCATCGAGCGCCACAATCGCCGTCTGGTAAGGAACGTCCGCGGCGAATGCCTCCGGCGCCGACCAGATGACGGTCTCTGTGTAAACGGTTCCGCTTCTCATGCCGCCCCCAGGATTGTGACTACGCAGGTGGCGCCCGATCCGCCCAGGTTTTCCGCCAGCCCGAGCGAATGCCGCTCGATCTGCCGCTCTCCGGCTTCGCCGCGAATCTGCAACACCAGGTCGCAGATCTGCGCCACGCCGGTCGCGCCCACCGGATGGCCCTTCGATTTCAGGCCGCCGCTGGTGTTCACCGGCCGTTCTCCCCGTAGCGCCGTGCAGCCTGCAAATGCGTATGGCCCGCCCTGGCCTTTTTCGACGAACCCCAGGTCTTCGGTGGCGACGATCTCGGCGATAGTGAAGCAGTCGTGCAGCTCGGCGAACTCGATCTCGCGCGGCGTCACGCCCGCCATCCGGTAAACTTGCTCGGCCGCACGGCGGACGGCCGGGAAGGTGGTGATACCCGACTTCTGGTCCAGCGCCACGTAATCCGAGCATTGCGCGACGCCCAGCACGCGCACCGGTTTGGCTGTGAATTCGCGGGCGCGCTCGAGCGGCGCCAGCAGCACCGCCGCGGCGCCATCGGAAACCAGCGAGCAATCGTACAGGTTGAGCGGCTCGGCGATCGGCTTCGCGTTCATCGCCTGTTCGAGCGTGATTACCTTGCGCATGTGCGCATCCGGGTTGAGCGCACCCGCCGCGTGGTTCTTCACCGCGACCATCGACAAGTGCTCCTTCCTGGTGCCGAACTCGTACATGTGGCGCCGTGCAATCATGGCGAACAGCGAGGCGAAGGTCGATCCCACTTTCATTTCGCCCGAGCAGTCTCCCGCCCCGGCCAGGATCTGGCTGACGCGCGCGGTGGGCTGCGAGGTCATCTTCTCCACGCCCACCACCATCACCAGGTCGTATACGCCAGCCGCCACTTCCGTCCAGGCGTGGAAGAAAGCCGAGCCGCTGGAGGCGCAGGCCGCCTCGATCCGCGTCGACGGCACGCCCGTGATCCCCAGCGCGGTGGAGACATACGGCGCTAGATGATTCTGACCCACGAACGATGGCCCGGCGAAATTCCCCAGGTAGAAGGACTCCACTTGCGAGGGTTCGGCGTGGGCATTGCGCAGGCACTTCTCGCCGGCCTCCACCGCCAGGGTGCGCAAGTCTCTGTCGGCGAAGGCGCCAAACGCCGTCTTGCCGATCCCCACTACCGCAACCGGTCTCATCTCAATCACAAGCTTACAACCATTGGTGGGGCGGACGCCCCCGTCCCCAGCCGGCCCCCTGGCCGGCATCCGCGGAGCTTGCAACAGGACGATGAGGGCGTCGTCCGCTGAGCAGGGGGTCCGCCCCACCAAGGTAGAATGAATGAATGTAGCGTTAACTACGCTTTTCGTTTCCACGTTTTCCGGGTTCCGGCGTCATCTCTGTTAGGAACCCGTGACGACTGTAGTTTACAGCCAGATGAGCGAAGTCATCGAACCGGGACTGGAGCTGCTCGAGCGGCAAAACCGCTTTGTTAATGAGCACTTACGGCGGATCTTCGTGCAGATTTATCGGATCGTCCGCAACCGCGCCGACGCGCAGGACCTGACCCAGGAAACGTTCATCAAGGCGCTGCAACGGCAGGAGCAGCTCAAGGACGATCAAAAGGCCGCTCACTGGCTATCGAGAATCGCCACCAACACCGCCATCGATTTCATGCGGCGCAGCGGGCGCGCCTCGTTCTGTGACATCGAAATGGCCCCGCCGAGCCTGGCGGAGAGCCCGGAGCAGGCGTTGCTGCGGAGCGAGCATCACGACTATCTGGAGGATGGATTGCGCCTTTTGAGCCCACGCGAGCGGGCGGCGCTGATCCTGCGCGACGTGGAGGGTTTGCCGGCCGAAGAAGTCGCCCGGCACTTGAACTGCTCGAAGGCTACGGTGCGTTCGCACATCGCCAATGCGCGCACCAAGTTTCGCAAGTACGTGGAGAGAAGAAAGCGGTAAGTGAGATGAAACATCCCAACCCGGAGACATTGGCGTTGCACGCGGGCGGCGACCTCGGAGCCATGGCGGGATGGCGCACCCGGCGCCACCTGGCGCGTTGCGCGGAGTGCCGGGAAGAAGTTGCCCGGTTCGAGCAGTTCCGTCAGCTCCTGCCCTCGCTCGACGATTCCCAGGACGTCCACTGGGGCCGGCTGGCGGCGGAGATGAAGGCCAACATCCGGCTGGGTCTGGCCGCTGGGGAGTGTGTGCGCGCCGAGGATCCCGCCGGCGCGGGGCCAATCTGGTCGTTCGCGCGGGTTGGCGTGGCGCTGGCCAGCGTGGCAGCGCTGCTGGCTATGGGCGTGGTGCTCGACCGGCCCGCACCTACCGTGGCCCGCGAAACCGGAGTGGTGGTGCAGGCCACCGCCGATGGCGTCCAGGTGCGGGAAGGCGGCCAGTCGATGGGCTTGATGCATTCCGGAACCAGCAGGGACGCCGTCACTTACCAGGTTGGCGCTCAAGGTTCGGTGGAGGCCCGCTACGTGGATTCGGAAACCGGCTACGTCACGGTGAATAAAGTCGATGTCGAATAAGGGGCAAATCGCGCTGCTGGCGCTGCTGGGCGCCGGCGCCGCATTGGCGCAGGACGTTCCGCTGGAGGGGCGCGTCAGCATCAACCTGGGCAAGGATTCGCCGGTCGCCCTGGTCGGCATGTCCACCGGCGATTCGCACTCGAGTTCGCGCGGCGCCGCCCTGGTGCTCGATCTCCACATGGCGCTCACCCTGCGCAACACCGGCTCCAGCCGCATCCACGGCGTGGCTCTGCGCGTGGTTTCGCAGGAGGTCACCGTCGGTGGCAAAGGCTCGGTTTCCATCCCCAGCCTCAATATCGGCCCCGGCGAATCCTTCCCGGTGCGCATCGATATGCAGTTGATGCGTCCCACGCAGGTGGCCGGCGGCCCGCTGGTGGACGTCAATTTGGATGGCGTGCTGTTCGAGGATCTCTCCTGCGCCGGTCAGGACCGGCTGAATTCCTGCCGCACGCTCACCGCCTGGGACCTGGAAGCGCAACGCGACCGCGAACACTTCAAGCGCATTCTGGCGCAGGCCGGCCCCAATGGCCTGCGGCAGGCCATGCTCGAAAGCATCGGCCGCCAGTCGGCAAGGCCGCAACTGGACGTGCGGGTGACGCGCGCGCCCGCCGTGACTTCCGCCGCATTCGGCCCTGTCCATGCCGAGCAGTTCGCTTTTCTCGATTTTCCCGATTCGCCTTTGCAGCCGTCCAAGGGCTCGGCGCAGATTGCCGGGAATGAAGCGCGCGAGCCTCACATTGAAGTGCTCAACCGCTCGGCGCGCGCCATCAAGTACGTGGAGCTCGGCTGGCTGGTGAGCGATCCCAGCGGCCAGCAATACATGGCGGCGTCGCTTCCCGCATCCGATCCCGCGCTGTACCTGCCCGCCGGCAAGACCGCCATCGTCGAACAGGATACCGCTCTGCGATTCACCCGCCGCGGCCAGCCCGTCAACATTCAGGGCGCGGTGGGATTCGTCAGCCGCGTGCAGTTCGCCGATGGCAAGCTGTGGGTGCCCAGCCGCGCCGATCTCGAACGGGGTTCGCTGGTCAAAGTGCTACCCGCTTCGGCCGAGGAACAGCGCCTGAACGATCTGTACCTGAAGCGCGGCCTCGACGCGCTGGTGCAGGAACTCAAGAAGTACTAACCGTGATCGCCTTCCTCCGCCGCATCTGGCCGTTGCTCACCGTCGTGGTGGTGATCGGTGCGGCGTACGATGCCTGGATCTTTTACGACCGTTGGCAGGCGAACCGCGACGCCGAGCACGCCCGCGCCGATGCGGAAGCGGAACGCGCGCGCAAAGTCATCGCCGCAATCGGCGGCGGCGATTTTGGCATCCGCAACTTCTACGTCTCCCCGCCTGTGATTCACCGCGGCGAAGCGGCCTCCCTCTGTTACAGCGTGTTCGGCGCTAAAACGCTTCGCCTAGATCCGCCGGTCGCCGAGGTCTACCCCACGTTCAACCATTGCGTCCAAGCCTCTCCGCGGCAAGACACGGAGTTCACCCTGACTGCCACGGACGCCGCCGGCCACACCGCAACCGCCAAGGTCGTGCTCAAAGTGGCGCGATAAGCGGCCGTCAAGATTCTCAACATGACCCCCGACACGACCCCGGCATGACCGCTCCCTTTGGTCGCGGCTCCGTTAGAGTCGCGCGGCCACACGCAAGGAGTACTGAAGCGCTCGGACAGGCTGCCGGTTTCCGCAAGGTGTAAGATCGACTCATACATGGCTCGCGCGCGCCCTCGGATCCGTCCGGTCTATTTTCTGCTGTGCGCATCGCTCGATCTCGCTCAATCCCAAGCGCCGCTATTTAGGACCGACGTCAACCTGCAATCGATTGCCGTCCAAGTGACCGATAAGGAAGGCCGCGACGTGCGCGGACTCTCCGCCGCGGATTTCACCATATTGGAAGATGGGCACGCGCAGAAGATCTCGTTCTTCGCGGCGGAAGATCAACCCATCAGCCTGGTGGTGCTGCTCGATTCCAGCCGCAGCATGGAATCGAGCCGGAAGCTCGCCGGAGCGAGCACTCTGCTGCGCCCGCTCCTGCGCGGTAATCGGCCGGAGGATGAGGTCTTTCTGGCTCCGTTCACAGACCGGGTGGGGGCCTTCCAGCAGATTACCGCCGACCAGCGCGTGAATCCTCCGGCTGCCGGTCCGCTGTCGCTGGGAGGAGGCGGGACCGCACTCTACGACGCCATCGCCACCGGGCTCTGCCACTTGCGAACCGCCGTGAACGTGAGGCAAGCCGTGGTCGTGATCACCGACGGAGCCGATCAGCACAGCCGCTTGCGGTTGGAGCAGTTGATTCACCTGGCGCAATCCTCCAAGCCACAGATCTTCATGATCGGCTTCTTCGACCAATCGGAATACTCGAGCTACCGCGGCAGCGCGAAGACGATCACCCTGATCAGCGGACACGAAATCGACAACCCGCTCGATGTCTTCGAGCGTATCGCCAAGGAGACCGGAGCCGAATCGTTTTTCCCTTCATCCGAGCGGGATTTGCAGAAGGTGATCGATCATATTCTCGGCATCTTACAAGCGCAATATACCCTCGCTTACTATCCGCTGGACACCGGCAAATTCCGCCGCATTCAGGTGAAAGTCAACCGCGTCGGGGTCAATGTGGCGGCGCGCCGCTCAGTCGGCTGCGAAGGAACGGATGAGGTGCCCGTTCACTTTTCGGCGACCTCGTGCGAGGTGTCGCCGACGGAACATCCCTATCCCTGGGAGCCGCATGTGACCGAGGGCCCCGCCCACACCACGATCTACCAGGATGATTTTTCCGATCCGCGCAGCGGGTGGCCCAACCGTGCAGGCTCGCGGTACGTGCAGGGAGGGTACGAACTCTCCGGGGCCGCCAACGCACGGAAGCCTTCGAGTTCCGATGGCGCTCGAACGCGCGGGGCAGTGCCGCCCACTAACCAGGCGGTGCCGCAATCCGGCCCGGGCGGTACCGGCGAGGGTCTTTTCGCGGCCTATGGCCCGGTGTGGCAGAACTTCCGCGCGTCGGTATCGATAGAAGGCTCCCGCCGTTCGGCCGTGGGCATGGTCTTTCGTCTCAGTTACGAAGGCTGCTATGTGCTGCTGCTTCAGGGCGCCGAGAAAGGCAAGGGCATCTCATTGAAGCTGATGAAAAGGAACTTTCCGAGCGATTGGGAAGAGCCGCTGATTCCCTGGACGCACGTTACCGGGCCGGCCTTGGCGGCATTGCGCCCAGCCGGAAGAGAAAACCGGATTACCATCGAGTGCAACCGCTTCGAGATTAAGATTCTGCTGAACGGTGTGCCGGTAACGGAGATCGACGATTCGAGTTTCGCGGACGGCTATGTGGGATTGGCGCACTACGGCAACGGCCGCACTCTGTTTCGCGATTTGCGAGTGGAAGGTCTGCCGTCGCCCGGCGGTCTGGAACTCTCGCCGGGCGCAGGGCGTTAGAGGAGAGAAAAAATGAGAATCCGGGTGCTTCTGGAGTTTTCGATTTCAGGCTCGATTGGGCCGTGGACGAGGAACACGAAGCGGCCGGTATCCCCTCGATTCGTGTCGCACTCGAGGAGAAGCTTGGACTCAAGCTCGAACCGCGCAAACTACCGGTGGAGATGCTGGTCATCGATCATTTAGAAAAGAAGCCCAGCGAGAATTAATCGCTGGCTGGACCAGGAGATTTGCAGATTATGTGGCAGAAACTTCTCAAAACACGCGACAGCTTTCCCCTCGCGATCATACGGCTGATGTTGGGCCTGGTGATGTTTCCGCATGGCGCGCAGAAAATGCTCGGCTGGTTTGGCGGCCATGGCTTCAGCGGAACCATGGGATTTTTCACCCACCAGGGAATCCCGGCGCCGCTTGCTTTTCTGGCGATAGCCGCCGAGTTCCTTGGCGGCCTGGGCCTGATTCTCGGGTTTCTCAGCCGCATTGCGGCGTTTGGCGTATTATGCAACATGGTGGTTGCGGTGCTCACCGTGCACCTCCACAACGGTTTCTTCATGAACTGGGCCGGCACGAACAAGGGCGAGGGCTTCGAATACCACTTGCTGGCGATTGCCATGGCCTTGGCAGTGATGATCGGGGGCGCCGGCGCACCGTCCGTGGACCGGGCCTTGAGTGGGAGCGGCCCGGCGGCGGACCGCACGCTGCCATGAACAGCGCTCGGCGCTCTCGCGCTTACCTCAGCCGATGAGCGCTTCCAGATACCGCTTCGCCGCCAGGATGTCGGCGGTCTGCTGCGGGCCGGAGATCTCGCGCTCAATCGTGATCGGGCCGCTGTAACCAACTTCCTTGAGCCGCTTGAGGAAACCGGGGAAATCCACTCGTCCCTGGCCGATCGGCGTTTCTTCCCCCAGTTTCTCCGGATCGGCCGGGTAACGGCCGTCTTTGGCATGCACGCCCATCACCAGCGGCCCCAGCGTGTCGAGCGCGTCCACCGGGTTGCTCTTGCCATAGAGAATCAGATTGGCGGTATCCAGGTTCACCCCGATGTTGTCGTATCCGGCCGCGCGAATCACCCGCAGCAGCGCGATCGGAGTTTCCTGGCCCGTCTCACAACGGAAGGTCTGCCCGTTGCGCTTGCAGTAGTCGGCGATGTGCCACGTGAAGTCCACGCACTGGTTGAAGATCGGGTCGTCCGGCTCCTCGGGGAGGAAGCCGAGATGACGCTGCACGGCGGGAATGCCGGCCGCTTTGGCGAAATCGGAGGCCTTGCGAAGGGCCGTCATGCGTTCCGCGCGAGTCTTCGGCGGGACCAGGCCGACGGTGTGCGGCCCATCCTTAAACGTATAAGTCTCCTGCCCGGGGCCGGTCACAATCAGCGAAGTGCCCTCGATGCCATGCCGGTCCAAGGCGGCTCGCAGGCTCTTCGCGGTATTCGAATCGTATGATGCCACGGTGACTTGGCAGGTGGGGAAACCGAGCTCCTGCACGCGCCGGATTCCCGCGTCCGGGTTTTCGCAGTTTGCGACAACACCCAGGCGCATCGGCTTGGCAGCCTGTTGGGCGCGCGCGGCAACAACGGCCGCGGCCGCCAATTGCAAGAATTTCCTACGTCCGGGAGCAACCACCGGAAAACCGCGCCCGGTTTCTCCGCCTGTTACCATAAGTTTCAACTCCCTGAACAGCATTCTATGCCGGAAAAGCCTTACGACCACGCCCAAATCGAACTTAAATGGTACCAGCGTTGGCAGGACGCCGATTTCTACCGCGCGGAAGAGAATTCCGCCAAACCTAAGTTCTATGTGTTGGAAATGCTGCCTTATCCGAGCGGCACGCTGCACATAGGCCACATTCGCAACTACTCGATTGGCGACGCGCTGGCGCGCTATAAGTGGATGCGCGGTTTCAATGTGCTGCATCCCATGGGGTGGGACGCGTTTGGATTGCCCGCCGAAAACGCCGCCATCGCCAACCAGCAGCCGCCGCGCCAATGGACGCTCAACAATATCGAGGCGATGAAGAAGACTCACCGCCGCTTTGCCTTCAGCTATGACTGGGACCGCGAAGTCTCTACCTGCGAGCCCGAATACTACCGCTGGAATCAGTGGTTTTTCCTTAAAATGCTGGAGCGCGGCCTGGCCTACCGCAAGAAGGCGCTGGTCAACTGGTGCCCGAAGTGCGCCACCGTGCTGGCCAATGAACAAGTGGTGGAAGGCTGCTGCTGGCGGCACGAAGATACGCCCGTGGAACAGCGCGCGCTGGAGCAGTGGTTCCTCAAAATCACCGCTTACGCCGACCAGTTGCTGGCCGACATGCGGCAGCTTGAAGACGGCTGGCCGGAGCGCGTGCTCATCATGCAGCGCAACTGGATCGGCCGCTCCGAGGGCGCCGAGATCGATTTCACCCTCGCCGGGACGGACCAG
>Ga0187875_10003686_pt1 | contig 10735 bp, 10 predicted proteins | sample June2016WEW_17_1_2_FD_132978 | JGI IMG/M metagenome (GOLD analysis project Ga0187875, IMG submission 132978) | Peatland microbial communities from SPRUCE experiment site at the Marcell Experimental Forest, Minnesota, USA - June2016WEW_17_10 | ecosystem: Environmental > Terrestrial > Soil >... | reverse complement strand
TAACGCCGGGACAGACTTGTCATCAACCGTCCAGTACGGCTGGAGTCCAACATCGCCGCTTGCGTTTCCGGCTGCGCTATTGAATCGGAGCGTTCTCGGCAAGAAGGACATTGGCGCGTTTGTCTATTTACCGGGCGGCGCTGGAACCCTGCTGTCAGGCAGTGTAGGTTTTGGCGGCAAGATTGCTACAAAATAGCGATGCTCGCTTTGGCCGAACGTCCATCATGGAGCTGGCGGCTTATGCCGTGGTGCGCGAACACGCGACTGCTTCCAGAGCTTCTCGGGCCTGGTGAAGAAGATGGCTACCGCGAACAGGGCAGCCGCCAAGAGTACAACGAAGGCGCGCAGCGGAGCCGTGGCCCGTTTGAGATGATCAGCTTCCGGCACGAAGACATCCAGCATAGCTAAAGCGTAGAAGAGTAGCTGAGCGGCTACGATGAACCCGCGCAGGGGCGCAGGCAACCAGAAACTTACAAAAAGACAAAGCAGGAGAATCTCGGGCATTAGCAAGCGGCCAAGCTTCAGGACGAAGAAGGGCCAGCGCACACGGTTACGCGAAGAGAACAAGCCGGGCAGTTGCCAGAGAAGCTGGAAAACGCCAGCTTGTGTTCTCACCTTCCGGATAAACTCCTCTGGCAGGCCGGTGGGGCAATCCCACGCGACCGCACGCTCGTTCCATACGGAGCGATAGCCCGACAGCACGGCCTGCATCGGCAGCCAGACATCGTCGAGAAGACAGCCCTCAGGCAGAGAATGCGCGAGATTGCGACGGATTGCGTAGATTGGGCCTGTCGCACCCAAGAGAGAGTCAGTCAAGCTGAGATTCTTGCGAATCCAACTTTCGTACCGCCAATAGAGGCCGACATTGGCCTCTCCAGAAGATTCGCCTGCGAGAATCAGTAGATGGCCACTCACCACCCCGACCTGTGGGTCGTGGAGTGTTTCCGCCAAGAGACGAACACAGGACGGGTCCAGACGTTGCCGGACATCGGTGAGAAGTAAGACGTCCGAACTGGCTTCGGCAAGAGCGACGTTCAGCGTCGCAGCCTTGCCGGCGCGGGCAAGCCTGAGTAAACGGATTCTATCTGGAAACTGATTCGCGAAATCTGCCGCCAAATCATCTGTCCCATCATCAGAACCATCCGACAGAATCAGAATGTTGAGCTTATCCGGCGGGTAGTCTGAACTTAGGACGCTTGCCAATTTGGCACCAAGGAATTGGACGCCATTGTGAACCGGAATGACGGCTGTTATTGCGGGCTCGAAGGGACCGGAGCGCGGTGGGCGGCTCCAGAAATGAGCGCGCAGCGCAAGCCAGAGCGGGTAGCCGGCGATCACCCAGAGTACCCAGGCGAGGCAAGAACAAAAGATCCAGGCAGCAGCGTTCACTTACCAGTCCGATATAGCTCAAGGTATCTGTCAGCCATACGCTCCGCAGTAAAGTGTCGGAGATAGTGGACGCGCGCCGCCTCTCCCAGGGAGGCACATAGAGATGGATCGCCTGCGAGGCGCAGAATCGCTTTCGCAAAGCCCTCGACGGAACCAATTGGGACGACGAAGCCGCATCGACCCCCTTCGACGATCTCCGGAACGGCGCCCGGCGCTGCGGCTACGACAGGCCGGCCGGCGGCCATAGCTTCCAACAGAGAGATCGGCAATCCTTCGCTCTTGGAAGAGAGCACACAGACGTCGGCCGCATTGAAAAAGGCGCCCGTGTCGGCTCTTTCGCCCCAGAAAGTAACGGCCTCACTCAAGCCCAGTTCAGCGCATAGCTTCTCGACCGAGGGCCGCAGATAACCGTCGCCGACCACCCACAGAAAAACGTCCTTTCTACTGGTCCGGACCAGGGCCAGAGCCTTGAGCAACGTCGGGAAGTCTTTAGGCGCGGCAAGCCGTCCAACGTATACCAATGTGAAACCGCGCTTCGGCAAGTCGAGCGGCGCAACCGGTTGCGGAGCAGGTGAAGCGCCGTTGTAAATAGTGATGAGTCGATCGCGGGCGGCGAACGGCGCCAGGGCGAGATTGCTGGTTGTGGCCTGGCACACTCCGACGACGGCCTTGACCCAGTGGGACGCACAAGCGAATTGCAACTCTCGCCAGAAGCGGAACGGGGGAGGAACCAACCCATGGCGTGTGCTGACAATCACTGGAACTCCAGCCCAACGCGCGGCGGGGACAGCCCAACTGGTAACCAATGCGTTATGACAATGGACCACATCGGGGCGGCTGCGGCGGAACGCCCGAATCAGGCTAAAAGTGGCATGCCAACGGGACCCGGGGCCATGGACGAACACCGGAAAGCCCTCGCGACTCAATCGATCGCCGATGATGCCTCCGTGCTGGAGACCGTGCACTTCAACGGAGTGCCCGCGCTCGCGATAGAGGCGGCAAAGCTGCGCGATCAGAACCTCCGCCCCGCCGACCTTTAGCGAATAATTTACGTGGGCAATCCTAAGACCCAAGAAAATCTGCCCCCTCCCTACTTATCATAGCGGGAGCAACAGAGAACGAACGTCAGTGGGGTCCCGGTTGGAGTCATTTCACGCCGGAATGCGGCAGGCATGCCAGACAAATCGCCAGTGTTTCCCGGGCCACATCCTCCCAGCTTCGGCTGAAGCGAGCGGCAATGGCATGCGGCTCCCACACCGCTTCCAGCGCTTGCAAAATGGCTCTCGCCAAGGCCGACGGGTTCCTGGCCGGAGCTAACAGCCCGCATCCCTCAACGATCAGTTCCGGAATTCCTCCGACATCTGAGCCTACAACGGGCCGGCCGCAACAGAGCGCTTCGATGACTACATTCGGGCATCCTTCCCCGTGGCTGGCGAGGCAGACGACGTCCGCTGCATTGAGCCACAATGCGATCTCCGCAGTCGGACGAGCGCCGGGCAGGAGCAGATGTTGGATGAGCCCCGACGCCTTGGCCCGCTCCCGGACCGCGGCTTCGGCAGGCCCCTCGCCGACCAAGGCCAGCCGCAGGTTCGGGTAACTCGCCGCGAGCATTTCGAAAGCAGTCCATAGGTCGAAGATGCCCTTGCTCGAAATCAGGTTTCCAACCTGGAGCAGCAGTCTTCCATCAACCGGCAAACCCAAAGCGCGGCGTGCATCGATCCGCCCGATCGGGTGAAAAACGCGAAGATCACACCCGTTGGGGATCGAGTGGGTGCTGGCGGCGCTGGCGCCCAGACGGATCGCCGCGCCGCGCAAATCTTCGGTCACCGTAATGACCGCATCAGCGTTCCGCAGCGTAGCCGATGTCATCCGGCGGACCAGGGCATCCGGCATGCGATGCAGGTCAGAGCCGCGAGATCCCACGATGACGGGCACACCGAGGCAACGTCCAACGCGCAGCGCGGCCCACGCCGTTGGGTACAACCAATAGGACAGGATGACATCCGGGCTCCAGGCGCGCAACGCCGGTTCGAGTGCCCTTTGGGTCCACAGCCCGTTGAAAGCGCGTCCAATCCCGGGGACCGTAGCGTACTCCAGATAGTGCGTCTTCAGGCCGGGCGGAGCTTGCCCGGGATCAACGCGATGGTAAGCGAAACGAGCCGGTTGGAGCCAACGCGGCCGCGGGTAGCGGGGAGCTGGAAAGAAAACTTCGATGTCTACTGCATCGCGCAGCCGCAGGGCCGTTTCATAAATCGGCTTTCCGGCATGCGGTGCGCCTGGCACCGGCCAGAGATGGGTAACCAGAGCGAGGCGTACGTGGCTCATACCCAGCCTTGGAATAGCAATGCTTACATCCTTACCTATCGGTCAGCCCGCACCGTATTGTGTTCTTCCGCACGCCGGGCCAGCGACTTGCCAGTGCCTGTCTCTATGAATACGTTACTATGCGACAGACCGCTCCTTTTGGTCACGGCTCGGAGCGATTGTGGAGCGGTGCGGCGACCGCTCCTTATAGTCACAGCTCGATATCGTTTCCTCCGCGACAAGCCACTAGCCCCCGCCCGACGCAGTGTAGCTTGGATAATGCTACAAGTCGAAGTATGTCCCCAGGCGCGCGGGGAATGGGAGGTGACTCAACCAATCCTTCTGCAGCAGAACTTCTTCGTAAAGCCCATGAGGCGACGTGGCGCCGGGATGCACCATGAGTTCGATCGACCGCCAATCGAAGCTCATCCGCTTCTCGACCCGCGCATAGAAATCGATGAAGCCGGCCAGTCCCTCCGGAGTCCGCGCTCGAACCACCGTTCTCATGAGAAACCCATAGAGAGCCTTTTTAATCATTCGCCTGCTTTCCATGTATTCCACGGGCAGAATGTTGATGGTACCCCTCATTTTCGACACGCCGAATCGACGCCGAAGTCGCTTGAGAACCGGAAGAAGCCATGGAATTGTGTGGGTGTGGTGATGCGAGTCGAAATGGCTTACGATCATGCCGGCTTCCAGACACCGCTCAACCTGGGCCGAAAGTTCAACGTACATCGCCCGACACAGAGACGGAGTCCAGCGAACACGATCCAGCCGCGCCTTCGACATATGCCCCTCCTCGTCCAAAATGGGCGCCAGGCCTGGGGTTGGGTGGAGCGGCGGGAAGGCACTCAGATTCAGATGGACCCCGAATGAGCAGCGGGGATAGTTTTTCAGACGCGCAGCAGCGTCCCTGAACGCAACGCCGTTGGCGAGAATTGTGGCCGAAGTGACAAGCCCTCGATCCATGAGCGAGAAAATCGCATCGTTCACGGGAACGGTAGCCCCTAAATCGTCGGCGTTCACAATCAGCAGTGTGCCCTTCACGGCGTTAACTTAGAAGAGATCCGCCGGGCAGTCGCTCGGATTCCGCCACAACACTCTTTCTCTGCCCGGTCCGATGAATTCAGCATACACCGCGTGCGACGCCTGCGAACGCGTCCACACAATCATGTCCCGGCAATGTGGATCACGGACCGACATGCAGACCTGTGGCCGCACTTTCCGGCACGCTGATTAGACCGTCGATCCGGTCCATGTCCTGCCTTTGCAAGTTGCTATCATGGTGGGTCGCTCAACGATTCGCGCAACGAAATCAGGCGGCCAGCCGGGGATCGGCGTGGCGAGTAAGGATGAGAGCCAGTGGACGTGCGTAGCATCTACCTCGGGATCACATGCCCGATGGCGAACGAGGCGGACAATTGCGTTTCATTTGTGCGGTCGTTGCTTAACCAATGCGAGCGGTTCCCGTTCCGTAAGCTGCGGCTCTTTGTAGTCATCGACAGAGCGAGCACCGATGGGACGCGTGCATTACTCGAAGACGAGGCGCGCACGGAACCCCGTCTCGAAGTGGTCTGGGCACCGGAGAACCGCTGTGTGGTCGACGCATATGTGTGCGGTTATCGGGCCGCACTCGCGGCAGGGTGCGACTGGATATTGGAGATTGACGCCGGATTCTCGCACGATCCGGCCGATGCGCCGCAGTTCTTCGAGACGATGTTGCAGGGTTACGATTGTGTTTTCGGCACACGGTTCGGGCGCGGTGGACGATGCGAAGAAGCTTCGTTCAAGAGGCGGTTCGTCTCGCGCGCGGGGACGGTGCTGACGAACCTGCTGCTGGGAACGCGGCTCACAGACATGACCAGCGGATACGAACTGTTCACGCGGGACGCGCTGAAGATGGTGCTGGCACGCGGAATTCGCAGCCGCGCGCATTTTTTCCAGACCGAGATCAAGGTCTTCTGCCGCCGCCTGAAATGCGCGGAGGTGCCGATCACATACAGTTTCCCCAGCCCGCGCCTCTCCTCCGCGGCGGTACTGGAGGCGCTGGGCAGGCTTGCGGGATTGTTCTGCGAACGCCTGGCAGGTGTGCTGTGAGCGGTGTGGAGAGTGCCCCGGTGATACCACGCAAGGACCCAACCGCGCTAGTGGTGACTTCGATTGCGGCGCCGAATGCGGCGCTACGGTCCCTGGCCCATGGGGCGCAGCGGCGCGGCTTGCGATTCCTGCTCGTGGGGGATTCGAAAAGCCCGACAGACTTTGAGTTGGAGGGCTGCGAGTACTACGGCCTGGCGGCGCAACGGGAGAGCGGGTTGCAGTACGCGGCCGTTTGCCCCGAGCGCAGCTATGCGCGGAAAAACATCGGTTACCTGCTGGCGATCCGCGATGGGGCGCGCGTACTGGTTGAAACGGACGACGACAATTTCCCTCGCGATGCGTTCTGGGCAGAGCGGCGGCGGCACGTCGAAGTGAAACGCGTGGACGAGCTGGGTTGGGTGAATGTGTACCGCTACTTCTCGGACGCGATGATATGGCCGCGGGGCCTGCCGCTCGAAGCGATCAGGAGGGAGCCGCCGCGGTTTGAGGACCTGGCAGTGGCAGCAGTGGATTGCCCGATCCAACAAGGGCTGGCGGATGAGAATCCCGATGTGGACGCAGTGTACCGGCTGGTCTGCGAACTGCCGCAGAGCTTTCGCATGGACCGGCGGGTGGCTCTGCGGGCCGGGGCGTGGTGCCCGTTCAACAGCCAGAACACGACGTGGTGGGCGGATGCGTTTCCGCTGATGTATTTGCCGTCGCAGTGCTCGTTTCGGATGACGGACAATTGGCGGAGCTTCGTCGCGCAGCGAATTGCATGGGAGAACGGCTGGTCCGTCCAGTTCCACGAAGCAACGGTGTGGCAGGAGAGGAACGAGCATGACCTGCTACGGGACTTTCGAGACGAAGTGCCGGGATACCTTTTGAACAGTGCAATAGCCGATCGTTTAAAAGCGCTGAGCCTGAACGCCGGCGTTGGGGCACTCGCCGACAATATGAGGCGTTGCTATAGCGCGCTGATTGAGATGGGCGCGGTGGCAATGGAAGAAACGGGCCTGCTCGAGGCGTGGCTTCGAGACATCACTGAGATACACGTTGAATCACTACAGTGTGACTGACTCTCAGTGCTGCAACTTGTCATGCAGCCTTCCATACGATCCGAAGAATCGCGCAACAGGCGTTGATCCAGTTCCGACTCCGCGTTACTTCCGATCGCCATCTGCATCGTCCTGCTGATCGGGTTCTGTTCCTTCCTGCCGTATCGCTAAAAATACCCTGAACCCTACTTCGCCGACGCGGCCTTCAACAATCCGACCGTCAGAGTCCATGCGGGAAGGAACGCCCGGCGCCGTGACGGAGGCGATCATCCGCTGTCTGGGCTGGAATGCCCTCACGCCGAATGGCGTCGCTTTTGGAATCTATTCCCGTCCCCGATGAGATTCGCCGGCGCAGTCCGCCGTCCGCGCAGCGTTGCCGCTCCGGTTCGGCTCTTCGGCGGATGAGACATTGAACGTCCGCGCCACCAGATAAAGCGGACGCCCCTTCGACTCTTCATAAATCTTCCCGACGTACTGCCCCACGATCCCGATGCCGATCAGCACAGCGCAGCCGAGGATACTGATAACGACCATCAGCGAAGTCCAGCCGGGCACTGTGCGGCCCGCCAACAAGGCCACAACCGCGCGCACGGCCTCCTCGATGCCCAGGAGTCCCGCGAGCATGCCGAGAACTATGCTGATCTGCAACGGCAGCGTGGAAAACGAAGTGGCTGCCGTCCAGGCGAACCGCAGCATCTTGCTCAAGGGGTACTTCGTGCTTCCAGCCACGCGCGGGTCGCGTCGGTACTTCACTGCGCACTGCGGGTACCCAACCCAGGCCACCATGCCGCGCAAAAACCGATGCTGCTCCCGCATCTGCTGAAGGCCGTCCAAACACTCCCGGGAGAGCAGCCGAAAATCCCCGGTGTCGACTGGAAGATGCCGAGCCACGATCGTCCGCATCAGTCTGTAGAAGGCCCAGGCGCTGAATCTCTTGAATACGCCATCACCTGGGCGGGCCTCGCGCTGTCCGTAGACGACGTCGTAGCCCTGGCGGAAACGTTCCACCATTTCGTGAATCACGGACAACGGGTCCTGCAGGTCGGCGTCAATCAGCACGATGGCGTCCCCGTGCGCATAATCGAGACCCGCGGTCGCGGCCAGTTGGTGTCCGAAGTTGCGGGAAAGGTGGATCACCTTGACCCTGGCCTCATCGGTTGCCCATTCAGCGACTTTCACCAGCGTGGCGTCCGTACTGCCGTCATTCACTACAATGACTTCCGTCTCAGCGGGGAGATCGCGCAGGAACTCGGTCACCGCCGCGCGAAGAAACGGGATTGTCGCTTCCTCGTTGTACATCGGGATCACCAGCGAAAGCCGGATTGGATGAAGGCGCGGCCGCAGCAGGTGGTAGACCTGTTCAGGCGAGGGCATGCGCCTAAAAGGCTAACATGGCGATGGCGACTGCGTTCGTCACTGCGAGCCGGCCTACAGCGGCGGTCCTGGCCAGCCCAAAAGCCGCATTGGTTACACTGGGATGGTTGGCTATCTCATGAATCCCAGAATGCATGGCACGACGATCCTGGTTGTGCGCCGCAACGGCAAGGTTGTGATTGCCGGCGACGGCCAGGTCACGATCGGCAACGAGGTGCTCAAGGCCGGCGCCAACAAGCTCCGCCGGTTGCACAAAGACACCATCCTCGCCGGCTTCGCCGGTTCCACCGCGGACGCCTTTTCGCTGTTCTCCCGATTTGAATCCAAGCTCGAGCAGTTCAACGGCAACCTGGCCCGCAGCGCGGTCGAGATGGCGAAAGACTGGCGGACCGATAAGGTGCTGCGCCACCTCGAGGCCCTGCTGCTGGTCGCCGATCTGACGAACACGTACATCCTCAGCGGCGACGGCGACGTGATCGAACCCGACGAGCCCTGCGCCGCCATCGGTTCCGGCGGCGGCTACGCCAAAGCGGCAGCTAAGGCTCTGCTCGAGAACACGAAGCTCTCCGCGCGCGAGATTGTCGAGCGGGCCATGAACATCGCCGCCGACACCTGCATCTACACCAACCGCAACATCACGTATCAGGAACTGGGCTGAGCCATGGTCATTTATTTGCCCGGCGACTCCAATCGCGACGAGCCCCTGCTGGACGAGCTCACGCCGCGCCAGATCGTCGCCGAGCTCGACAAATACGTCGTCGGACAGGCCGATGCGAAGCGCGCCATCGCCGTCGCGCTGCGCAATCGGATTCGCCGCCAGAAGCTCGACGCCGAGATGGCCGACGAGGTCGTCCCCAAGAACATTCTCATGATCGGCCCCACCGGCGTCGGAAAAACCGAGCTCGCGCGGCGGCTGGCCCGGCTCGCCAATTCGCCCTTCTTGAAAGTGGAGGCCAGCAAGTTCACCGAAGTCGGCTACGTCGGCCGCGATGTCGAATCGATGATCCGCGACCTGGTCGAAATCGCCATCGACATGGTGCGCCAGGAGAAGCTCGAGGAGATCGCCGAGCGCGCTGAGTTTAATGCCGAGGAGCGGTTGCTCGACATCCTGATGCCGCCTTCGCCCGAACCCAATGAATCGGTCGAGCGGACCCGCGAGAAGTTGCGCGAGAAGCTGCGCGCGGGCCGCCTCGACGATCGGCTGGTCGAGATCGACGTGAAGGACCGCGGGCCCTCGATGGAGATCTTCACCAACACCGGCAACGAAGAAGTGGACATGAATCTGCGCGAGTTTCTGCCCACTCTTTTCGGCGGCCGCACCAGGAAACGGAAGATGCGGGTCGCCGAAGCGTATGAGTATCTGTTGCAGGAAGAGGAGCACAAGCTCGTCGATCCGGATCAGGTAACGCGTATCGCCATCGATCGCGTGGAGAAGAACGGCATTATCTTCCTCGACGAGATGGACAAGATCGCCGGGCGCGAGTCGGGCCACGGTCCCGATGTCAGCCGCGAGGGCGTGCAGCGCGATATTCTGCCGATCGTCGAAGGCACCACAGTCAACACGCGCTATGGTTTCGTGCGCACCGAGCACGTTCTGTTCATCGCGGCGGGCGCGTTCCACGTCTCCAAACCCTCGGACATGATCCCCGAGTTGCAGGGGCGCTTCCCCATCCGCGTCGAGTTGAAATCGCTCACCGAGAACGATTTTGTGCGCATCCTGACGGAGCCCAAGAACGCCCTGATCCGGCAGTACGTGGCCCTTCTGGAGACCGAGGGAATCCAGCTCAAATTCACCGACGATGCGGTCCGCGAGGTTGCGCGAATGGCCTGGGAGGTGAATTCCGCGACCGAGGATATCGGCGCGCGGCGCCTGCATACCATCCTCGAAAAGGTGCTCGAAGAACTGAGTTTCGAAGGTCCCGACATGAAAAAGAAAAAAGTCACCGTCGACACGGCCTACGTGCGCAAGCAGCTCGCCGACGTAGTGAAGAACCAGGACCTGAGCCGCTACATCCTCTGATGCGCACTTTGCTTGTCGTCCTGGCTATGGCTGCCGCTTGTGGATGCGGCTTCGTGGGCGGGCCACTGCCCCCGGCGCTGAACATTCCCGAGCGCGTGACCATCTTGAATGCCCACCAACACGCCGGCCAACTCGTCATCGGCCTGCTCGTCACAGGCAAGACCACGGATGGACTCGTGCTCAAGCGGCTGCGGGAAATTGAATTGCGTTATGGACCGCCCGGCCCCTCGATGGACCACTGGGCCGCCGCCGCCACGCGCATTCCGATCGAGCCGCCGCAAGCCCAGGGCTATGAATTCAAGGCGCCCACCGCGGGCTTGGAAAGCAAGGACATCGTCATCGCCGTGCGTGTGATCGGGCCTACCGGCCGCCGCGGGCAGTGGAGCGAACCGCTCAATCTGCATGTCGTGCCCGTGCCGCCCATGCCCATCGTGGAAGCGGCAGCCGGTCCGGCCGGCATCACCCTGCGTTGGCCTGCCGCCAGCGCGCCGCCGGGAACCAGTTGGCGCGTGTT
>Ga0187875_10003684_pt1 | contig 10737 bp, 11 predicted proteins | sample June2016WEW_17_1_2_FD_132978 | JGI IMG/M metagenome (GOLD analysis project Ga0187875, IMG submission 132978) | Peatland microbial communities from SPRUCE experiment site at the Marcell Experimental Forest, Minnesota, USA - June2016WEW_17_10 | ecosystem: Environmental > Terrestrial > Soil >... | reverse complement strand
CTCCCGACTGTAGCCCCGGGGCAGGTGCCGCCGGGCCATTTGAATCTGCTCCTCGATCAGGTAGAAGTTATCGAGAAACCACTCAGCGGCGGGAGTGATGCGCCGACTTGGATTTACGGCCAGGCTCGCGCGGTTGAAGCTTCTTAGGATGTCCTCGTTTTGGTCCAACCGGGCCAGCAGACGGTTGGAACCCTGCCGGGTGACGATTTGGTGATGAGCGGCGAGCTCTTTGGCATGGCGCGCCAATTGTTCGACGCTGAACAACTCGGCCCGCAACGGCGGCTCGCTCGCGCTTGGACGCAAGCGCGCATATCCGGCCTTCCAGCCTTGAAAGCGAAATGGCAAAGTCTGCATGTCCTTCTTGCTCTTGATCTCGACTCCCGCAACCAGCTTCACTGCAGGAATTCATCCTGTTTGGCCATTGCAGTCTGGCCTCTCGGCCCTGGGATAGCCCAGACGATGCCCAATTCCTGCGCCGAGGGCTTGATTAAGCCTACGGAAAAGACGATGCCGCATTGACGACATTGTTCCCCTATAAACATGCTCTTGCGCCCGCCAGGAGGATATGGGGTGTTATCCCCATCTGCGATTGGGCAGTTCAAACGCTTGGCTACGCTGCTTGGATCTGGAGGGGTTGCCGACACTGGAAAAAGCCGCAAGATTCTGACTCCGGTCCCGTATTGGATACTGAAGTTTATGACAATCAACATCAGTGAGCCGCAAAATGCGCATGGACATTCCGTGTCGCGGCGGCATAATAAGAATATGAATATCCTGACAGACCTTCGAACGGCGGCCCGTTCGATCCTCCGTTTCTCGGTGGTCGGCGGCGCCCTTCTTTTCCTGGCCGGCTGCATAGATCATTCGGAAACAACCTACCGCGACGTCGAGCGCGTCAAGGTGCAATTCGAGAGCGAGAAAGCCGGACGCATCTTCTACGAGGCGCTGAGCAAAATGCCCTTCGATGGTCGCGCCGAATCTCATACCGAGGTTTCCATCCCTGTTGTCTTCGATAACAAATGCACCGTCAAATCCGGCGAGAACGAAAGATTCAACGAAGCCGTGCGGCGGTGCGATACCAACAAGGATGGTGTGATCACCGAGGTCGAAGCGCAGATTTTTGCCAGCCAATTCCATTAAGCGAAGAGGGCTGCCGTTGCCAGGGCGCGGTGGACACAGGCAAAAACGGGCGGGAAGAACAGGGTGCAGCCAATTCGTTCGCAACCGCGACGGTCTGAAAATACGAACCGCTGTTCCATTGCGGTCACGATTGGTGAACGTAATGCTGGATTTTTTGGATGGTATCCTGGATCGGCCCGATGACCCCCATTTTTACCAGCACCAGGATCACGAGAGTGTAAAGTAGAGAGATCGCCAGATCACGGCACAAACATTTCCGGGAATAAGGGTGGTCTTCCTCGGTGAGGATTTTCGCCCCCCCTTTTTGCATGAGGACAAAGCCGAGGACGTTGGAGAGCCAATAAGACAGGATGAGACTGGCGGTGAAAGCCGGTTTGTAGAAACAGCTTATGACCCACGCGCAAGCCAGAGCCAGCGGCCAATTGACGAAGAGATCGTTCCACCATGAGAGCGGCGAGAGCATGTAGCCGATGAAGGCCAGTGTGCCGCCGGACATTCTCCGTTTTGTCATCCGCAGTCTTCCCATGCATGGGGAGTCTAGCAAAGCTCTCCCTCGGCCGCCACTTTTGCATTCGGGCTTGCCCTCTCGCGCGGGCATGGTTCGGCGCGAGTCCCTGCGGTTTGATTTAGGGGAAGCGCGCCCTAATCGTTTAGCGGGCTGTAGGGGACGACGTTAGGGCGAAAATAACGAAACGGCGACGGTTCCATACGGAGCTCATGGGCCTTCTGGAATATCTCAATGCGTTCCTCCCCAACTTGGGTGGCCGGTGTCATGGCTGGCGAAATAGCGGGGATGGACGGGAGTTCATGGTCATTTATATCAGCGCCTTCATTGGGCATGGTTTTGCGTATCATAACCCTTTATCGGCACCGCCGGGTTTTACTTTAGCTGCCGGCTCAACGTGCGCTTGCGTTGCGCCGCCGCCTCCGGCACGCTGCCGGCATGAGTTTCAGCAAATCGATGGGACGGAGTCGAGCGATTGCGCCAGCTTTGACGCTTGCGCTGCTGGCCTTCGGTTGGACGGCGGCCAGGGCAGACTGGCCCGAGTTTCGCGGGGCGTGGGGTGACGGTCACGTCTCGGCGCCGGGGGACACCAACCTTATCGGTCTGCCGCTGCATTGGAGCGAAACGGAAAATGTGAAATGGAAGACGCCCATTCCCAACCGGGGTTGGTCCACGCCGGTGGTGCTGGGCAACGCAGTCTGGATGACGGAAGCCACACTGGACGGCCACGATTTCTTCGCGATTTGCGTGGATGCCGATTCCGGCGCCATCCGGTTCAACGTGCCGCTTTTTCACTCCGACAATCCGGAACCGTTGGGCAACGGCGCGTCGATGAACTGCTACGCCACGCCGTCGCCAGTGATCGAACCGGGGCGCGTTTATGTGCATTTCGGCAGCTTCGGCACGGCGTGCCTTGAGACGGAAACGGGCAAAGTCCTTTGGAAACGCATGGATCTGCCCTGCCGCCATTACCGCGGCCCGTCGTCATCGCTGGTTTCGTGCGGAAACCTGGTGATCCTGACGATGGACGGTGTGGACCTCCAATATCACGCCGCGCTGGATAAGCAGACCGGCGCAACGGTCTGGAAAACCAGCCGTTCGGTGGAATGGAACGATCAGGACACCACCAGCCAGATGGTCAAGGAAGGCGACCGCCGCAAGGCCCACAGCACGCCGCTCATCGTGAGCGCCGCTGGCAAACTCCTTATGCTCAGTGCCGGCGCAAAAGCCGCCTACGGTTACGACCCGCTTACCGGCAAGGAACTTTGGCGGGTTCAGTACGACGATTATTCGGTCGCCCCGCGCCCGTTGTTCCAGGAGGGCATCGCCTACTTTGTCACCGGCATGTCGAAAACCGAACTGTTCGCCGTCAAAACCGACGGGCAGGGCGATGTGACCGACTCGGGTGTGCTCTGGCGGCTTAGAACGCACGTCGGCAAATATGCTTCGCCTCTCCTGGTGGACGGCCTCATTTACACGGCGGCGGAGCAAAGTTTCGTGACCTGCGTGGATTCGGCCAAGGGAGAAGTAGTGTGGACCGACCGGATTGGCGGCAGTTACGCGGCCTCGCCCATTTACGCCGATGGCAGGTTGTATTTCTTCAGCCAGGAAGGCAAGACCACCGTGCTCAAACCGGGCCGCGCATTCATACCGCTGGCGACGAACTCCCTGGCCGACGGCTTTATGGCTTCGCCCGCCGTTTCCGGCAAGGCCTTGTTCCTGCGCACCAGAACCAGCCTCTACCGCATCGAATCGACGCCGGCAAAGGACCAATAGCCTCAAGAAACGCGGCGCAATGAAGACGCCAATCGCCATCTTCGTGCTCGTTTTGGCCATCAGCCTTAAAGGCGATCAAACCTACGCGACGCTGGAAGTGGGGGGAAAGGTTTATACTAATTGCACAATTGAGCTTCGCAACCCGGCGGAGGCAATACTTTGGTTTGACGGCGGCGGGGCCAGGGTAAAAATCGAGGATCTGCCCGCCAGCGTTCAAAAGCAACTGCATTACAGCCCGGAAGCGGCGCAACGCTATTGGGACGATCAAAAGCAAGAAAAGCAAGAGGCGGCGGAGAAATCCAAAAAAGCGGCCCACGATGCGACGGAACAATGGAAGCAACAGAATTGCCGCATCATAAATGGCGACACCGTGAAGATTGCCGACATGTCGGTCTTCACCGGCGCCATAGTGGCTGTTGTAGATGGATGCCCTGTGATCCAAACGTTCGCCACCAACAACACATACACTTCTTACTATGTGCCCCCGAGCCAGAATGGCGCAATCTCCTCTTATTTTGGGTTGGGCGACAATGGCGGGTGGCGAAAACGCTTGGTTTCATCGGAAATCGTGCCCAGCCGCAAATATGTTGTCAAACATTGTCCCGTCAGCGCTCCGCTCATCGGCGATACAATCACCATTCGCGCGCTTCAACTGCCCGGGGCCACTACCAATGTGCTTACAGTGGACTGCGGCGAACCCTATAAGCCGAATTGAGCGGGAGAAAGCTTCAATCGGTTTGCCGGGTGTAAATCTCGGCGCCTTTTTGGACGAATTCGCGGGATTTTTCGGCAAGGCCGCGTCGGATCGCTTCGTCCTCGGATACGCCCTGCTGAGCGGCGTATTCGCGCACGTCCTCGGTTATCTTCATGCTGCAGAAATGGGGACCGCACATGGAACAGAAGTGGGCGGTTTTGGCGCCCTCCTGCGGCAGTGTTTCATCGTGAAATTCACGCGCGGTCGGGGGGTCAAGTGACAGGTTGAATTGGTCTTCCCAGCGGAATTCAAATCGCGCTTTGCTCAGCGCGTTGTCGCGGTACTGCGCGCCGGGATGGCCTTTCGCCAGGTCGGCTGCGTGGGCGGCTATCTTGTAGGCAATGACGCCGTCTTTGACGTCTTTTTTGTCGGGCAAACCGAGGTGTTCCTTGGGGGTGACGTAGCACAACATGGCGCAGCCGTACCAGCCGATCATGGCGGCGCCGATGGCGCTGGTAATGTGATCGTAGCCGGGCGCAATGTCGGTAGTGAGAGGGCCGAGGGTGTAAAAGGGGGCCTCGTGGCACCATTCAAGTTGCTTGGTCATGTTTTCGTGAATCAGGTGCATGGGGATGTGTCCCGGCCCCTCGTTCATGACCTGCACGCCGTGGGCCCAGGCGCGCTTGGTCAAATCTCCCTGCGCCTTTAGCTCGGCAAATTGCGCCTCGTCATTGGCGTCGGCAATGGAGCCGGGACGCAGGCCGTCGCCGATGGAGAAAGCGACGTCGTAGGCGGCCATGATTTCGCAAATATCCTCCCAATGGGTGTAGCAGAAATTCTCCTGGTGATGGGCCAGGCACCACTTGGCGAGTATGGAACCGCCACGGCTGACAATGCCGGTCGCCCGGCGCGCCGTCAGCGGTATGAAGCGCAGCAGCACCGCGGCGTGGATGGTGAAATAATCGACCCCCTGCTCGCATTGCTCCAGGAGCGTGTCGCGATAAACTTCCCATGTCAATTCCTCGGCCTTGCCGCCGACCTTTTCCAGGGCCTGGTAAATGGGCACGGTGCCGATGGGCACGGGGGAGTTGCGCAGAATCCATTGGCGGGTCGCGTGAATGTTTTTGCCCGTGGACAAATCCATGACCGTGTCGGCGCCCCATTTGATGGCCCAGCGCATTTTTTCGACCTCCTCGTCAATGCCGGAGGCCACGGCGGAATTGCCGATGTTGGCGTTGATTTTGACCAGAAAATTGCGGCCAATGATCATCGGTTCCAGTTCCGGATGATTGACGTTGCTCGGAATAATGGCCCGGCCGCGCGCCACTTCGTCGCGCACAAAGTCGGGTGTGATTTCCGGCGGAATCGACGCGCCGAAGGAGTTGCCGGGATGCTGGCGCGACAGTTCGCCCGGCTTGAGTTCGCGGCCCATGTTTTCGCGAATGGCAATGAATTCCATTTCGGGCGTGATCAAGCCCTGGCGCGCGTAGTGCAATTGCGTGACAACTTTGCCGGATTTGGCCCGCCAGGGACGCCGTTGAGGCGGAGACTGGCCGTTGGGTTCGGAGCGGGAAATGCGCCCTTCGTATTGCTCGACGTCGCCGCGGCCGGTAATCCACTCTGCGCGCAATGGCGGCAGGCCGTCGCGAACGCTGCCCAGAAAGGCCTCGTCGCCCCAGGGGCCGCTGCAATCATAAAGGCGGACGGCTTCGTTAGCCTCGGCGTGACCGTTGCGGCCCTGCGTTGGGTGCAGGGTTATTTGGCGGAAGGGCACACGCAGAGCGGGGTGGAGGCGTCCGGGCACATAGACCTTGGTGGAGCCGGGCAGCGCATCGGTGCTGTGCGGTTCAAACGAGTTCGGCGTCGCGATCATAAGTCAATACGGCGGCGGAGAACCCCGGATAGGCACAGACGATGGAAACGCTTCCCTTCGCCAGCATTACCTGGATCAGGTTCAACGGGTCTTTTGCTTGCGCAAAACTCTCAGCCATCAGCCAACCGGTTCCGGCTCCCCGCACAAGCAAAGTCTAAGCGGCAACAGGCAGGAGGTCAAGCGGACTAACTTGGCAGGGAGAAACCGGGCGCGGGCAAGGCATGGAGGGCGTTTCAGGGCAAATCCTTGACCATACGGATGAATTGCGGCGGATTGATGATCAACGATCCGTCCGAAATCTTGTAAGCCGACTTGAATAGCAATGCGCGCATCTGTGCGGCATCCAAATCCGGCCGCTCCTGCCAGCCCAGGGCCAGCACGCCGGCGCAATACGGAATGGACCAACTCAGTCCGCCCTGGCCCCAATATTGATAGCCGAACTGGCCCTTGGCGGGTTCCTCCGCGTTGGTGCGCCGCGAGGACGGGGCCAGCAGCAAACCGCTTCGCGCGCCTCCGCCGGGCCGGCTGGGAAATCCCGATTTGCATTTGGACACATTCTCAGGGTCGGCGGGATCGTAGTAACACGCCCCAACGAAGCCATGATGGACTGTGCAGTCCAAGACGAGAATGCCGGCCTTTTCGGCGCGAGCGCAGGCTGGGTCCCAAATGTCTGTGTTTGTCGTGAAAGGGGAACCGGGACCCGACGGGGCGGCGGAGACGGAGACGACACGGATTTTATTCCCCGGCGGAAGTTTGGTGTTTTGATCCACGATCCAATCCAGCGCCCTTGCGTAATACGCGCTGTCGGCCTTCCAGGAGGGCGCGGCGACATAATAGACGCGGGCATCCGGCGCGGCCCCACATTGGGTCCCCACCAGCAGACTGGCGACGGCGGGGCCATGCATGCTGGTCTCAGAGTTGCAGCCCACGTCAAAGCAGGCTGCGATCTTGCCGGCGAATTCGGGATGATCCTGGTAGAGCGGCTGATCGATGATCGCGACATTGACGCCTTTGCCGGTCCAGCCCTGTTGATGAAGCTGACGGAGTCCCAGGCCAGGATTCATCCCGTCAAGCAGCAGTTTTGCAGGATCAATGCCCGCCGGCATGGAAGCGGGCCAGACGGTTTTTTGATTGAACGTGAGTGTGGCCGGCAGTTCGGGTTTGGCGGACAAATCAATTCCACTGATGTCCTTGGAGCGCACGTCCTGAAACGGCTCGATGGAGACCTCGTCCACATCGAATGTCAAATATAGCGCGCACACCCGGTTGTCGAAGAAAAAGAAGCGGACGTTCTGCTCCGGACGGCCGTAGTAACAGGCGCCCTTGTTTCCATCAATATCCTTGTAAAGAACGCCGGCCGTGAACGTCAGCGGCTTGCCCACCAGGGTCTCGGCAGGCCGGCCAACTGCGTCGAGGACTTCGTCCACTGACGACCCCAAACGCAGCTTCCCGCGCCAGGAAAAGCCAAGGCCTGGCGATTCGCAGCGCAATTCAATGGCCGTGCCCTTGGCGATCAACACCGAAACACCTTGCGGATAAGCGAGAATGAATGTCTCAGGCAGGTTGCCCTTGTCGAAAGTTTCATTGCCCCAGAAGTACCTCTCCGGTTCGCCCAGAACTCGAATTACGTCCTCGGTTTTGGTTCCTTTCTTGTGGAGTTGAGCGATCTTCGCGCCCAGGTCGTCCACGGGCGCCGTGACGGGTGATGCCGCCAACGACGAAGCGCCGGAGGTCACACCCAAGTGAGGCGCCGACGGCATGTGAGGTTGTCGGACTGCCAGTCTGGCGAACAAGACGAGCAAGGGAACCCCGACGATGATCGAAGCCAACAAGGCGGCGCCCTGCCAGCGCCCCACGTTGATCGTCCAGCCAAACCCTTTAAGCCGGCTTGGCACCCACAATATCCGGGAATCCTGTTTGCTGAAATAAAATCCGAAACTCCAGTTGGCGGGATTGCGCCACTCGGCTTCATTGATGGCTTGCTGATCCTCGCGCGAAAGCGCCGGCTCGGATTTTACGGCGGCCGGGGTTTCAATTCTCTCCACGTCTGTTTTGAGGACGCTTGCCTGCTGGTATCGACGCTCCGGCTCCTGCTCCAATGCGCGCAACACGATTTCGTCAAGTCGAACGTCAATCCGAAATTTTTTTGAGGGCGGCTCGATGGGTTTGCCGGGCAGTTTGCCGGTGAGCATTTGGTAAAAGACCACTCCCAGCGCATAGATGTCCGCCCGGTGATCGACGTCTTCCGGATGTTCCATTTGTTCGGGAGCGATGTAGTTGGGCGTGCCCATGATTTTGCCCGGTTGGGTGAGCGCGATGGAGCCGGGCGCCATTCCGTCCTCGGTGGCTGGCTCGACGCCGGCCCCAACCAGCTTCGCCAAACCAAAATCCGCAACTTTCACGCGGCCACGGCGGTCGAGCAGAATGTTCTCCGGCTTGATATCGCGATGGACGATGCCCTGGTCGTGGGCGAACTGCAGCGCGTCGCAAATCTGCGGCACGATGGCCAGCGCCTCGCGAGGCGACACGCGCCCGGTCTGGAGAAGCTGCCGGAGGTTCACGCCATCGACGAATTCCATGATGAAGAAAAACATTCCGCCGGCCTGTCCAAACTCGTGAATGGTCACAATGCCCGGATGATCCAGCTTGGCCAGCGCCTTGGCCTCGCGGGCGAACCGCTCCGCAAATGCGGCCGCGTCGCCGATGCCCGGCGGCAGAATCTTCAGCGCCACGATGCGGTCAAGCTGCTTTTGACGCGCTTTATAGACTGCCCCCATGCCGCCTTGTCCAATGAAGGCGAGGATTTCCAATTGCGGGAATCGCCCGGCCAATTCCTCCGGCAGCGGGGCGACGAAATGAATGCGCCCCGGCTCGGTTTCTTCTCCGATGCTGGCACCGCTGCCCAAGCCGGCTTTGAGCAGGCACTCCGGGCAGAGACCTTGGGGGGCGTCGTCTGCGAGCGGTCGCCGGCAACTGGGGCAAATTCTACTGGCATTCATAAAAACCTTTCACCCTATTCACTAAGAATCCCGAGGCGAAGGTTACAGGCAAAATCGTCTCATCCGCGGGCAAGCACCCGAAACAGATGCCGCAGTTCCGAGTCGCCCTCCGCTGGAGATGCAACCGTGAGGGCGACTTCTTTCTTGAGGCGTTGGCGATAGCGTTCGCGCAAGCGGCAGACCGCCGCTTTCACTGCGCCTTCCGTCATGGCCAGTGAAGCGGCCAGTTTGGCGTAAGGCTGTGTCTCGCGGCTGCCCACCAGACACGGCTTCAACGCGTCGAACAGAGCCGCCTTTCCGGCTTGCTGATACTCGATGCGGAGCGACTCTAACACTTGGTCCAGCAGGGTCAGAGCCCATTGCCTTTCATAGATTCTCTCCGGGTTGGTTGTCGTGGCCGGTTCGCGGGCGTAGCGGGTTTGGGCGGTGTCCATCGGCAGCGGAATGGCGCCAACGCCGCCGCCTCGTTTCTGCGCGCGGATTTTGTCCCATTCATTGGCTAGAAAGCGGTTCAATACCATCAGTAAAAACGAGCGAAACCGGCCTTTTGAACGATCGGCCAAGGCGAGCCAATGGTGCTTGAGCAGGCGCGCAAAAAACTCCTGAGTCAGATCCTCCGCGTCCTGCGGGCCATAGCCGCGCCGGCGGACGTAGGCGTAAAGGGGATACCAGTAACTTCGGCAAAGCCTTTCCAAATCGCCCGGAGCGCGGCTGGAATCGCCGCCTCCCGCGCTCAACACCACCGACCAGTGGGTCGTGACGAAGCAGTGGTTCCGCCGGCCGGTTTGGCTCGGATTGCTCGTGCTCATGGACGCAGGAGCAGCGTGCCGCGTTGCCGCTCAGAGGACAAGTTAATCCCAAATCCTGTTCTGCCGGCGTTTTTCTCTCAAGCCCGGCTTTTGAGGCGAGAATCAGGAACTCCCCGGCTCAAACGACTTGCCGCAGCCGCAGCTTTGGGCGGCGCGGGGATTGGTGATCTTGAATCCGCCGCCGGTCAAGGCATCGGAAAAATCGACGACGGAGCCCCGAATGAAATCGGCGCTGAACGGGTCCACCAACACAGAGACGCCAAAGAAGGATTGAGCCAGGTCATCGGCGCGTTTGTGGTCGAAGACCATGCCGTACTGCAGGCCGGAGCAGCCGCCTTTTTCCACATAGAGGCGCAGGGCCTTGCCCGCGCCTTCGGGGTCGGCGTCCAGTTTGGCGCGGATTTCGTTGGCGGCGTTCTCGGTCAGGATCACGATCGGATCGGCCAGTGTGGTGGCATTCATCACGGCGGCAAGATAATGGGAAATGGCCTCAATTTCAAATTGTAAATGCCCGCGCAACCGTTTTCAATCGAAGGCGACACGAGCCGCGCGATGAGTCTGATCGATTTTATATTGAATGTGGCGGGTTTGCTCCTGTGGTTGAATTGGCGGGCGATACCCTTGCCCGCGGCGCCAGCGCCCGGGGCCTCGCTCGTCGGAACGCTCCGCGCGACCGGGCCGCCGCGGCCGCGGATATATTATCTGGCCGCCTTGCTGGCGCTGGTGGCGGGGCGGGGATTTTTCTATTGGCAAGTGGGAGGCGAGATTCAATGGACACCGTGCATTTCCCTGGGACCGACCACGTTTTTCTTCCGCAGTGACATCTTGGAACGGATGCTGTGGTATTCGTTTTTCAGTTTTGGGGTGGCGCTGTGGGTGTTTTATCTTTGCCTGCTGCTGCTATCGTCGATACACGCGCCGGCGGTTGACAGCAGCACGGG
>Ga0187875_10003682_pt1 | contig 10740 bp, 8 predicted proteins | sample June2016WEW_17_1_2_FD_132978 | JGI IMG/M metagenome (GOLD analysis project Ga0187875, IMG submission 132978) | Peatland microbial communities from SPRUCE experiment site at the Marcell Experimental Forest, Minnesota, USA - June2016WEW_17_10 | ecosystem: Environmental > Terrestrial > Soil >... | reverse complement strand
GACCGAACTAGGGGGCGCGGACAGCCAGGGCACGATTTTCGAGTTCAACACCAAAACCGGCCAATTAACTCTCTTGCACAGCTTCGAGGGCGGGACGACGGACGGGGCTAATCCTCTCGGCAACCTCATCCTCTCGGGGACAACTCTTTACGGAATGACCGAAGTTGGGGGCACCGACGGCGTTGGCATCATCTTCTCCCTGAAATAGTTTGCGAGGAAGCTGGAATGATAGGCTGTTTCATTTTTATAGAAGCGCGAAGAGGAGACATCTCATAGCGATGGTTGCCGGACGGCACTCCAAAAGGAGCATGGCCGTCCGGCATCAATACTTTTGACTTTGAGTACTATAGCCAGATGCCGAGTCCCCTTGGTTATTCCGGCGGGGAGCGCAAGTTGGAAGGGCTTTTCGTTTGGTGAGAGGGGTCCAAAGGAAGTTAAAAACAGGGCTTAGAGAATTCCCGGTCCAAGTCCTGCGATCATCTTCTCTTTCTCTATCTTGCCACTGTTAAAAACCAACCTGGGATCAAAACACTCAATAATTGATCCGAAAATCACAATCCCACCGGAGCCATCAGGGATTTCCGTAAGACAGACTCCGCTTTAAAGACCACCTCCTACATATATAAATACCTGAATCCAAACCCAAACTCATTCAATAATTCCCACCATATGAGCCGGAATAGGAACAAATCCCGCATAAAAAGGAGGTGATCCGCCGTTGGACATCCAGCACTTCTTTTCCACCGTGGGAGACAAAATTTCCAAAGTCTTCGTCCCCAATCAGGTGCTCGAAAACATCCTCTTCATGAAAACAGCAATCATTCTCATCTCCATCTCACTCATCATCTCTTCTCTGGCCTTACTCATTCTGGCCTTGTCCCATCACAGATTCAAAAAATCCATCATGCTGGTCAAATCGAATTCCAGCCCCACTCTGCGCAAGTAATTTCAAATCGAAAGGAGGTGGAAGTTATAACTTCTTTCATTTACTTAACAATTTGACCCGAATTCACTGCTTTTTCTGCTTTTTGCCGTTTATGGTTGCCGTTTCTATTGCCGCTTTTGGTTGCCGCTTCTCGTTGCCGTTTGGCAGGTCTAAACCACCCCGAGGTAGAATACCGTCTGGTTAAATCGAAATCCACCGTAGAGACTGGTTATGGACAGGTCATGGAGGGGAGCAGGCATCCCGCGACCGCCCAACGCGCACGATAGACCTTTCCGGGGATGCCTTCCGGGCTATGCATCACTCGTCGCATAGGGTTGTTTATGGCCTACCATACGAGAGGTTTTGAAGCAATGAACAAAGAAGAAAAAACCAAAGCGAATAAATTAGACCTCCGCCATTCGTGATTTAGCAGCTAAGAAGGGTTTCAAGGATGGGAACATTGAAATTCACTGACATTGAATTGAAACACCTTGTTAGAAAAGGTTTATCCTTAAGGGCGATGGCCAGACACCTGGGAGTGAGCAAGTCTACGGTGTGCGTGAGGCTCAAGGCGCTGAAGATCGCTGTGTCGAGAGACGTGGCGATCCGCTCTGCCCGGAAGATTGTGGACCGAGAAATTAGCGTTGTCGATCAACTGCAGAAGATCAACCGGGATGCAAATGAGCTGCTTGACCTTTGCATGCGCTGGAGTCGGGGCGATGGGGCGTCCAACCAGGAACCCGCCAATTTTCGATTCGGCGCTGGGCAGTCTGATTGTCCAGTTTCGCTAAGTTGTATGCGCCAATCCGAGCGAACTGAGGCCGGGTGCAGGTTCAGGGGCCCCCGCGAACTCGCTTTGAAGGTCATGGCCGAGATCCGCGGGCAACTGAAGTTGCAGATCGAAGTCTTCCGGGCGCTTTTCGACATGCGGGCGGTCCAGGAATTTCAGGCTGAGGTATTGGAGATAATCGAAAATGTTTCTCCGGAATCAAGAAACCAAATCGTTCGCCGGCTCGCGGAGAAAAATGCTCTTCGGTCATCTCTTGACCTCGATAAGGAATAATTATAAGTCCGCCGACAAAATAGACCAAATGAAACCGCTTTTTGAGCCATATTGTAAGCGGCCTGGGGAAGCCTTCACCACGGAGGCGGGGCATGGTCCGGTCAAGGAGAGGAAAGCAAGGGCCAACAGGCGGATGGGGAGACTGGTCATAGACAGGTCAGGGAGGGACGCGGCGAGGGTCTTGTCTCCGTGTCCCTCCCTCGCGGCGGCGGTCTTTACCTCCCCGCCTCTACTACGAAAAGACACTGGATTCCGGCTCAAAAGCACTGCCGGAATGACGAAATTTAGGGTCCCGCGCCTTTTCATGGGTTTGGGTGTCCCGGAGGGGCATGAAGGACTGCGGTGAAGGGGAGAAGGTTCTGTTTCTGTCTCCGCATCTCCGCGTCCCCGCTTCCCGCGACACCCGCTCTCGATGGACAAAGATTCAGATCACGTTTTTTCCTAAAGATCTCCGAACAGGTCTTCCAGCTTGTATAAAAGCCGATCCAACTCATTGAGCCGCCGGGCCAGAAGGGATTCACGGGCCTGGTCGCGCACTTTCATCAACTCGTCAAGTTTCCGAATTATTGGTTTTTTGGAGTCATCGCGGACGTGTGGATCGTTTTTGATCCTAATCATCACCTCCACCATTTCATACAGCGACGGCTCCTTCTCGATAACGAGATCGTAGCCGCTCTCACTCAACAGATTGAAAAGATTGGGGAACGCTGCCTTCAAGCCGCCCTGCCCGTAAATCGGAAGAAGCCTGATGTCGATCTGCATGTATTTGCTCATATCCTGTTCTTTCATGCCAAAAGGTTACCTGCACTCGCCCACTGTTGCATTATACCCTTCCAATTAATCCCGAGTGTCTCTCAAAACCCTTCTTGAAGCGCCGTTACCAGACCCCAGTCGATCGGCCCCGCGCCGTTGACGCCAGCAAGCGGTTGGGAGTCTTTCTGATATGCCCAGTAGGACCACGAGATATCGGTCACTCCGTTCCCCATGGCGCCGTCTTTCTTCATGAAGCCAAGCATTTTACCCGTCTGCTTCGTATTCACGAGGTTCCCTTGCATGATACAGTGGAATTCCCCAATCCATAGGGGAACCTTCCAAAGTTGAATTTTGGACAATTCTTGACTGAGCACAACCTTGCCTATTATGGGGAAGCCCGGTTGGTCCCATGTTCCGGCATACAGGTGAGAGGAGTAGACTGCTTTTCCTGCCGGGAAGTCTGGCGACTGCAAGAAAAACTGAGGCTTCAATGTATTTGGGCTGGACAGGCTTTTTTCAAAAATCAAGAGGAACTGTGGATTAACACTGGCGATTGCCCGGCCGGTATTCAAATATAGTTGCTCCAGCTCAGTTTTTTGATTCTGATAAGGCTCATTTATGATATCGGCTCCGATTACATTCTCATAGCTTGCATAGCGTTGTGCAATATAGGTCCATACGTCAATGAAACGATCCTGTATCTTTTGCCCGTTTACTATTCGGTTATTCAAAAAGAATTCACGGCTCGCCGCCTGTTGTCCATCATAGCCATTGGTCAAATGGATTGCTCTTTTCTTTCCGGTAACGGGATCGGTGGTGAACCATGTTGACGGGTAAAGCCAAACCGGCCAGCCATTACCATGGATTCTTTCACCGGTTTGCGGCTTTGTGGCAAAGAAGTTGGGAGACCAAGCCCATTGATGCATGCTGAATATTACGGCAATGCCTCGTTGCTGAAATTCGCCTACAATGTTGTCAAGGGCCTCCAAATAGGCCTCGTTATAAGGGCCTCCCTGTATATTTTCGATATTCGCCCATGAAATGGGAATACGGACCATATTGAATCCCCATGAAGCAATATTGTCATACATGCTTTCCGGAGGGACGCCATAGCACCCGAACTGATTCCCCCATTGAGGGTCATTGCAGGTTTTGCCCCAGGGCGAACCAGCGCCCCATTCCATTCCCGAGACATTTACCCCGCGAAAAACCACCTCATTGCCCTGCGCATCAAGGATTTCCATTCCATTTGTGTGAAGAACACCCTCGATAGCGGGCGCCTTTAGCGTCCCAATTTGAGCAAAACTGTTGCTCGGTTTGAATACGCTCCAGAAGAAGCAAAACACCAAAGTAAGGAGAAAAAGCAAAGTGACCTTTCGGCGCATCTGAAATCACCTCCTGAATTTGGACGCACTAATGCATTTAGCCGCATAATCGCTCATACCCTCATCGGAAGATTTGAAAAAAGGCTTGAATTTTTATACCAGAGCAAATTGGCTACTCCGCCTAAGCGATTCCACCTGATGAAAGGGGTATCGGAATCTCTGGCCGGCGGTTTGGCCGTGGTTCATCTTCCTGGGCTTTCAACGTCCAACCCATGATTCGTTTTGTTGCTTTCTCATCCAAGGACCCACCCCGCTACGCTCCTCTGTCCACCCCGCCAGACTCATCCATCCGTGGTTGAAGAAGTTGGGTTACAATAAAATTGATCGGATGGTCTCCTTTTTAACTTGTCCTGCATTCAATTCCCTGTATTATTGCCGCCTGTGGAAAACTCCGATCAGCCGTCGGACAAAAACAGCGCAAAATAGCCGGCCAATCCCTGCTCAGCGCTTTGGACAGTTGACGCCAATCGATTCGGATTTAAAGCCTAACGTTATGACATCTCAGAGGCAAATAATTCTCCTGTCGTTTGTGCTGGTTACAATTTCCTCATTAATGGCGGGCTGCCTCAAGGTTGGGCCGGATTTCAAACCCGCGGCGGCTCCAGTTTCATCGAACTGGCTGGAAGCCGCTGATGAGCGTGTGAAAAAGGAGCCGGCGAACTATCGCGCCTGGTGGGAAGCTTTCGGCGATCCAGCTCTTAACCGCGTAATTGACAGGGCCTATCGTGAAAATCTTTCGTTAAAAATTGCCGCTGTCAGAGTTCTGGAGGCCCGGGCCCAGTTGGGCATCTCCGTGGGCAAACTTTACCCTCAAACTCAGCAGCTTAACCCGTCGATGACGTACAACAGAGCCAGCGCATATTCTTCCACAGCGACGGCGTCTACTGCAGAACATGTCCCTGTCCAATACGCTTTCTGGCAGGACCAAGCCCTCTTGAACGTGGCCTGGGAGCTTGATTTCTGGGGAAAATACAGAAGAGGAGTCGAATCGGCCGACGCAACCCTTCAATCAACCGTTGCCGATTATGACAGCGCCCTCGTGAGTCTTACCGCCGATGCGGCTAATGCTTACACGCAGATAAGGACCCTTGAGAAGCGGCTCGCTATCGCGCGGGAAAACCTGGAAACCCAGAAGGAAAGCCTCAGGATAGCAGAAGCCCGTTTCCACGGCGGCACAACCTCAGAGCGTGACGTAGAACAGGCAAGAACTATTCTTTTCAACACTGAGGCAGCCATTCCCGTGCTGGAGGCACAGCTCAGGCAGAGTAAAGACGCGCTGAGCGTGCTCATTGGCATCCCTCCGGATAACCTGTCGGATATTCTGGCCGGCTCCTCGGAGATTCCTGCCCCTCCGCCTTTCGTTGCTATCGGGATTCCCGCCGACCTGCTCAGACGCCGCCCTGACATTCGCAGCGCCGAACTTCAGGCTGCAGCTCAGTGTGCGCAAATCGGGGTCGCCAAAGCCGACCTGTTTCCGGCTTTCTCACTTGGGGGTTTTATTGGCCCTCAGTCCACGACCTATGGAGTAACCAAGCTCTCAGAAATGTTCAACATCGCAGCGACGACAATGAGCGTCGGCCCGTCTGTTCAATGGAACTTTCTCAACTACGGAAGGATAACCAATAACGTGCGTTTGCAGGATGCGCGTTTCCAGGAGCTTTTGCTCACCTATCAAAATACGGTGCTTACGGCGCAAAAGGAGGTCGAAGATGCTCTGGCAGGGTTTCTGCGGTACCAGGAAACCGCGCAAAGCCTTGCTCTGAGCGCGGCGGCGGCAAAGCGGTCGCTCGATTTGGCTTTCCTACAGTACAGCCAGGGCAGCACGGATTTCACTACCGTCCTCACCGCGCAGCAGTCACTTCTCACTACCCAGGAGAGTCTTGCAATCTCGCTGGGTAATATCTCCTTAAACCTGGTGGGGCTCTACAGGGCGCTTGGCGGCGGGTGGGAAATCAGACAGGCAGAGGAAATCCTCTCACCTGAAATCAAAGAAGTCATGGCGCGGCGGACTAACTGGGGCAGTCTGCTTTCCCCGTCTGTTTACATGCCCCCGCCCGGCAATCAATCCGATATTCGCAGTCCGGACTGGTAAAGACCGGCTGCCAATTTAAGAGAAACAACTGCAGCGTCTGGAAGAATGATGATCTCAGCACTAAACTCCACAAGACTGCTTCGAAAAATTCTGGTGGGCTGCGCTTCGCTTAGCCCACCCTACGCTGCTTCCAGCTTCCTGCTTCCCGCTTCCCGCTTCCTGCTTCCTGCCGCCCGCTGCCTGGTTCCAGCTTCCTGCTTTTTAATCCTGCTTTTCCCCGCAGGCTGCACGCAAAAACAGCAATCCGCCCCACCTCCTGCCCCGAAGGTTACCGTAAGCCAGCCCGTGCGGGAGGACATTGTCGACTACCTTGAATTTAGCGGCAATACACAGGCCGTCAACACTGTCCAGCTCCGCGCCCGTGTAGAAGGATATCTGGACGGTGTTTACTTCAGGGACGGGGCCGTGGTGAAAAAAGACCAGTTACTTTTTCTCATCCAGCAAAACACATATTTTGCAATGCTGCAGCAGGCCGAAGGCAACGTTCTAAACGAAAAAGCCCTGCTCGAGCACGCCAAAACGGAGTTAGCACGTTTCACCAAACTCTATGAGCAAAAAGCGGCCTCTGATACGGATGTCGAAAATTGGCGTAATCAGCGCGACACGGCACAGGCCGGTCTGCTCTCGGCAGAAGCGCAGCGCGATCTTGCAAAGCTCAATCTCGGATATACCTGGGTAGTAGCCCCCTTCACGGGACGTATGGACAGGAGGCTGGTCGATCCCGGAAACCTCGTAGGCTCCGGTGGAACCAGCACCGTTTTGGCCGAATTGACCCAAATCGACCCCCTGTATCTCTACTTCAACATCGCCGAAACCGATATTCCGCCTCATATACGGGATGCAAGAGCTGCTTCGCTCAAGCCCTCCAACTCAGCCGCGAAGGCAGAAAAAACCCCTGTCTTCATGAGCCTGGCCAATGAAGAAGGATATCCGCACGATGGATATCTTGATTTCTCATCGAGTACGGTAAACACGTCAACAGGGACACTGCTTCTCAGGGGAGTTTTTCCAAACCCGGATGGCAAAATGCTGCCGGGCCAGTTTGCCAGGGTCAGGCTGCCGGTCGGGAAGAGGAGTGGCGCCATTCTCATTCCGCAGTCCGCGGTGGGCTACGACCAGTTGGGGAACTATGCGCTCATAGTGAATGAAAATAATACGGTCGAACGCCGTAACGTTAAAACCGGCGCTCAGAAAAATCATTCGTATGTGATCGAGGAAGGCCTTACCGGAGATGAGTGGGTCGTTACAAATGGTGTGCTCAAGGCGTTTCCCGGCAGGCAGGTTACGCCCGAACGCGTTCAGCCGCAGGGCGCTGCGGAAAAACCCGTTCAAGGGGCAGGCAAATGATCTCAGAGTTTTTCGTTGACAGGCCTATTTTCGCAAACGTGATCGCCTTCGTCACGATTATTATCGGCCTCGTCGCGTTATACGGCCTCCCGGTCGCCCAATATCCGCAGATCGTTCCGCCGACAATACAGGTTACGACCAGATACCCCGGAGCAAGCGCCAAGGTGGTCGCCGAAACCATCGGCGTTCCCATCGAGCAAGCCGTCAACGGGGTCGAGGGCGCGCTATACATGTCGTCGGCAAGCAGCAGCGACGGCGTTTATACACTCACGATCACTTTCGACGTCGGAACTAATCTCAACGCTTCCCTTGCCCTTGTCCAGAACCTGGTGAACAGTTCGCTCGCCCAGCTTCCGGGCGGCGCTCAGCAGCAGGGAGTGACCATAAGGAAAGTCTCTCCAAACATCCTGCTCGTGGTGAGCCTATATGCAGACGATGACCGGTTCGATGAGATTTTCCTTTCAAATTACGCGGTCATAAATCTTCAGAATCCGCTGGCCCGGCTCCCGGGCATCGCCCTGGTGAGAGTTTTCGGCGCCGGGCCTTACAGCATGAGAGTGTGGCTCGACCCACTCAAGCTCGACTCGCTGGGGATTACGACTGCTGACGTGCAGAACGCCATTCAGGGACAGAACGATCAAGTCGCATTAGGTCAGCTTGGCGCGCCCCCCGTAACCGCGGGGCAACCCTTCCAGCTTACGATCAACACGCTGGGCCGCCTTTCCGACGCCGCCGAGTTTGAAAATATAATCGTCAAGGCCGCAACCGGCCAAGCCCCGCAGACCGTTCGTCTGCGTGACATAGCCCGAGTGGAGCTGAGCCAGCAGAACTTCACTAATTTCGCCATATATAACAGCCACCCATCGTCGCTGATCCCGATTTTCGCCCTTCCGGACGCAAACGCCATTACGGTCGCCGACAGCGTCTACAAGGCAATGGCCGATATGGCCAAAACTTTTCCTCCTGGACTCAAATGGGCAACCCGCTATGACACGACCTTGTTTGTCCGCCAGGCAATCTCAAAGGTATATGAAACTCTTTTCATAGCCGCTATCCTGGTGCTGATCGTAGTGCTCCTTTTCCTCCAGAGCTTCCGGGCGATGCTTGTTCCCGCCACAACCGTACCGGTCACCCTCATCGGCGCTTTCATCGCGATCGCCGCACTCGGATTCACCGTTAATCTGATGACGCTTTTCGCTCTCATTCTGGCCATCGGCATCGTAGTCGACGACGCAATCGTTGTCGTTGAGGGTGCCTCATACCACATAGAAAAAGGGATGGCGCCAAGGGAAGCCACCATCAGGGCAATGCAGGAATTGACGGGACCCATCATGGGAATCACGCTTGCCCTGGTTGCGGTTTTCCTGCCGGCCGCATTTTTCCCAGGCATAAGCGGGCAAATATTTCGCCAGTTTGCGCTCGTTATCGCTTCAACTGCCGTAATAAGCGCCATCAACGCCCTTACCCTGAAACCGGTCCAGTGCGCATTCTGGTTGAAGCCGCGCGGCAAAAAGCGCCCCAATTTCATCTACCGCGCGTTCAACAGGCTTTTTAAATGGATGACCGACGTCTATATGGTGCTGGTTGTCAACATGGTGAAGCGGCCGGTCATGATGCTAATTGTATTCATCATGATCATCGTCGTCTCCTTCTGGCAGTTTTTCAGCCTGCCGAGCGGATTTCTCCCAACCGAGGACCAGGGATTTGGGATTTTGTTTACCCGCCTGCCGGAAGGCTCATCACTGCCACGCAATCGTGAGTTGGCCGCCAAAGTGAGCGCCATCCTCAAACGAGTTCCCGGCATCGCGGCGTGGGTGACAATTGGAGGCTACTCCGTTTTGGATGGGGCAAACAGCGCCAACATTTCATCATCATTTGTCAATTTCCAGGATTGGAAGGTGCGGGGGAGCGCCCTCAACCAGGACGTGATCATAGCCAATTTGAACCGGGAACTGGCGGGACTCGAGGAAGCCCAGGCACTTTTTATCATCCCGCCTTCCATTCGGGGATTAGGCCAAACCGGAGGCTTTCAGATGATGATCGAGGACCGAGGCGGATACCTCGGGCTAAAAGGAGTCGAACAGGCTACCAGGGCGCTCATACAGGCGGGAAATTCACAAACTGAGATGCGAAATCTGATAACGCCGTTTAGCATGACCAGCCCGCAGCTCTACCTGAACATCGACCGGACCAAGGCCGAATCACTGCACGTCCCCATGGCGAACGTTTTCGGCGCCCTCCAGGACTACATTGGGTCAACATTTGTAAATCTTTTCAACAAGTTCAACCAGGTATTCCAGGTCTATATCCAGGCTGAAAGCAAGTACCGGATGGATCCCAGGGACATCAAGAGCCTCTATGTCCGCAACCAGACGGGAGGTATGGTCCCATTGGGCACACTGATGAATGTAGAGCGCCAGGAAGGCTCGGAGTTGATCACCCGCTACAATCTCTACCCGGCCGCAGCCATCTTCGGCTCGGCATCCCCAGGGTTCAGCTCCGGCCAGGCACTGGTGAAAATGGAACAGCTTGCCGTAGATACGCTGCCTCAAAGCATAAGCTACGACTGGACTTCCACGAGCTACCAGGAAAAACAGGTCGGCTACCAGGCCTATTTCATTTATGCCCTTTCCATATTTCTGGTCTATATGGTGCTTGCGGCCCTGTACGAAAGCTGGACCTCGCCCGGCGCAGTTATTCTGGTCGTGCCGGTTGCGATCGTCGGGGTCCTCCTCGCTCTGCTGGCCCGCGGATACGACAGCAATCTCTACACTCAGGTTGGACTCATCCTCATGATCGCACTGGCCAGCAAGAACGCCATCCTCATCGTGGAGTTCGCACGTGACTTGCACCACGGCGGCATGTCCATCGAGGAGGCGGCGATCGAAGCCACCCGCAGGCGGTTTCGCCCCATCGTGATGACCTCATTTGCTTTCATCCTCGGGGTTGTGCCCCTTCTGGTGGCTTTCGGAGCAGGGTCCGCCAGCCAGCGCGCCCTTGGGACAGTCGTTTTCGGCGGCATGCTTTCCTCTACGCTTCTGGCCATACCGTTTGTGCCAGTTTTCTATGTCCTGCTGGAGCGGCTAAGCGAACGCTTCCTCGGTACGAAGCAAAAAACCGACAGCTTCGATTAAGTCAGATACCTCCGGCAAAGCCGGAGGCTTGAAAATGTGGG
>Ga0187875_10003676_pt1 | contig 10752 bp, 6 predicted proteins | sample June2016WEW_17_1_2_FD_132978 | JGI IMG/M metagenome (GOLD analysis project Ga0187875, IMG submission 132978) | Peatland microbial communities from SPRUCE experiment site at the Marcell Experimental Forest, Minnesota, USA - June2016WEW_17_10 | ecosystem: Environmental > Terrestrial > Soil >... | reverse complement strand
GACATCGAGATCTTCATCCCACGCCCACCACTCAGGATGCGCCGAAAGGACGTCCAAGCCAACCTGGAGGGCCACAGACGCCAGATAGCTCAACTGTCCGGTCGTCTCGGAAAGGTCCGCATAATGACAAAAATCTCTTGCGCCTATTCTCAAAAAATGAAGCTGCTTGAAACGCCGAAATATCCGGAGCAGGTCATTGAAGGACTGCGCCTTTGCCGCCTCGAGCCCAAGAGCGGAATAGAGTCCAGTGAGAGGATACCTGCGTTTCAGGTTACCATCGCTCAGAAGCCATTCTTCGTACTCAGGGTTGTTGCGCAGAAGAATACTGAGGTATTGAGAGCACTTGCTGGTATACTCAATCTCGGTCATCAACTCCACCTTCATCTTTATCGTGAACTCTCTATTGCATCCGATTATCAGTTTATCATAGTATGGCTCGCGTCAGGAATTCCCCTTAAACACAGTCGCGCTTTTTTGCAAAGGCGTCTTTTTCAAAAGGTTTGCTATTTAGCGCTTACCCGTTACAATTAACTTTCAAAGATCTTTCTGGAGCAGTTAAATTTCCGGTGAGGAACACTTTATGAGCCTTCCGTGGAATCGTCCCAAGGCAATTCTTTTGCTCGAGGACGGGACCGTTTTTCGAGGATACACGTTTTGCGGCCATGGCCGGACGCTGGGAGAGGTAGTTTTCAATACCAGCATGACCGGTTATCAGGAAGTGTTGACCGATCCATCTTACAAAGGTCAGATCGTGGCGATGACCTATCCTCTGACCGGCACTTACGGAATCAACCCGGAGGACATGGAATCGGCGGCCATACATGTGGAGGCATTTATCGTAAAGGAGTACCAGGACTTTGCCAGCAACTGGCGAAGCGACCGGTCTCTGGCCGATTTCCTGGACCAACATGGGAAGATCGGAATCGAAGGCATAGATACGCGCGCCCTTACCAGGCATATCCGGGTTGGAGGGGCGATGCGCGGAATCATCGCGACCGACACCGACAACCTGCGCGAACTGATGGACCAGGTCCTGGCATATCCGGGACTCAACGGGATCGATCTGGTAAAATACGTAACGTGTCAAAAACCCTATAGGTGGCGGGAGGGCGAGAGGCATGAAACAGCTTCCCCGCAATGGCTGCCGTACGTTGCCGGACTCCGGGTGGCTGCCCTTGACTGCGGGATAAAATATAATATCCTTCGCAAACTGGAGAACGCGGGGTGCCAGGTGCTGGTTTTCCCCGCTCATGCGAGTGCCGCTGAGATTCTTTCCTGCGATCCCGACGGCATTTTTCTCTCAAACGGACCCGGCGACCCGGCAGCTGTACATTATGTTATCCAAACCGTTCGAGACCTGTTCGGGAAAAAACCCATATTCGGCATCTGCCTCGGACACCAGATGATGGGACTTGCGCTCGGGGGAACTACATTCAAACTCAAGTTCGGGCACCGGGGCGCAAATCAACCGGTAAAGGACCTCACAACAGGCAGAATCGAGATCACTGCACAGAATCACGGCTACTGCGTGGACCCGGCTTCGCTTTCACACCTGCCTGTCCGGCTTACGCATATAAACCTCAACGACAATACGCTGGAAGGGATGGAGCACCTGGAGATTCCCGCCTTCTGTGTACAGTATCATCCGGAAGCCTCTCCCGGTCCCCATGACGCCTCATATCTTTTCGGCCGGTTTATTAAATTGATCGAGAAGAAAGCGTCAGCCGCGGCAGCCGTATAACGATCGCCACTGAGAATCCGGATTCAAGGAAACCGAATTCATGCCCAAACGCACAGACATAAAGAAAATACTGCTCATCGGCTCCGGGCCGATAATCATAAGCCAGGCGTGCGAGTTCGACTACTCCGGGACACAAGCCTGCAAGGCGCTGCGTGAAGACGGCTATGAAATAGTACTGTTAAACAGCAATCCGGCCACCATCATGACCGACCCTGAGATGGCGCAGTACACCTATATAGAGCCGATAACCCCCGAGGTGGTCGCAAAGATCATAAGGCGCGAGCGCCCTGACGCCCTGCTTCCCACGCTTGGAGGCCAAACGGCCCTCAACGTCGCTGTAAAAGTCGCCGAAATGGGCATTCTTGAAGAATTCGGCGTAGAAATGATAGGCGCTAATGCCTCGGTCATCAAAAAGGCAGAGGACCGCCAGCTTTTCCGGGACGCCATGGCAAACATAAATCTGAGGGTGCCCGAAAGCCTTATTGTGAACAATCTTGCCGACGCGGAAAGCTTTGCCCAGATAATCGGCTATCCGCTGATCGTGCGGCCTTCGTTCACCCTTGGCGGAACCGGAGGCGGGGTAGCCTACAACCGGGAAGAGCTTATCGAGCAGACCCAGACGGGTTTGGACGCGAGCATGATCCGTTCGGTAATGCTCGAGGAATCCGTTCTCGGATGGAAGGAATTCGAACTCGAAGTGATGCGCGACTACATGGACAATGTGGTCATCATCTGCTCGATCGAAAATATGGACGCGATGGGCGTGCATACGGGAGATTCTATCACGGTCGCTCCAGCCCAGACCCTCACCGACCGCGAATACCAGATGATGCGCGACGCGTCCGTTGCCATTCTGCGGGAGATAGGAGTCGAAACCGGCGGCTCCAACGTCCAGTTTGCGATCAACCCCCAAAACGGCGACATGGTCGTAATCGAAATGAATCCCCGCGTTTCGCGCTCCTCCGCGCTCGCCTCCAAGGCCACCGGGTTCCCTATCGCCAAGATTGCCGCCAAGCTCGCCGTGGGCTATTCGCTCGATGAGATCGCAAACGACATCACGCGGGAAACTAAAGCTTCCTTTGAACCGACCATAGATTACTGCGTGGTGAAGGTCCCCCGATTCACCTTTGAAAAATTTCCCCGCACAGACGACATACTTTCCACTTCGATGAAGTCGGTGGGGGAAACAATGGCCATCGGGCGCACATTCAAAGAAGCGATTCACAAGGCTATCCGCTCGCTTGAAATCGGCCGGTTCGGATTTTGCGATCCCCCCGCCGACGTAGATTCCGAGTACATCGAACAGTTGAAGCTAAGCCTGTCGAAGCCGAATTCTCAAAGGCTCTTTCAAATCGGCGAAGCCCTGAAGCTGGGTATGCCGATAGAGGAGATTCACAGGCTCACCTTTATCGACCCATGGTTCTTGAAGCACATCATGGAAATTCTCGAAGTGGAGAAGGCGATCGCCCAATCCGCCTCCGGATCGTCTTTTCTCGAAAATGCCGAACAGCTTCGAGCCGCAAAGGCCTGGGGATTTTCCGACCGGCGGCTGGCGCAGCTTACAGGCACCGACGAGGAAACCGTGCGCCGGAAGCGCCTGGGGCACGGCATCAGGCCGGTTTACAAACTGGTCGACACATGCGCCGCTGAGTTTGAAGCCTACACGCCCTATTACTACTCGACCTACGAGACTGAAGATGAAGCAAGACCTTCGAGCAGACCCAAGGTGGTAATCCTCGGGGGAGGTCCCAACAGGATAGGTCAGGGCATCGAGTTTGACTACTGCTGCGTTCACGCCTCGTTTTCGCTCCGGGAAGAAAACCACGAATCGATAATGGTGAACTCGAACCCGGAGACGGTGTCGACCGACTACGATACATCCGACAAACTCTATTTCGAGCCGCTGACCCGCGAGGATGTTCTCCACATTCTGGAGACTGAAAAACCCAAGGGCCTTATCGTACAGTTTGGGGGCCAGACCCCTCTGAATCTGGCGGTCCCGCTCGAAAAAGCCGGCGCCCAAATTCTTGGCACATCCCCTGACGCAATCGACAGGGCCGAGGATCGAAAGCGGTTCCAGCAGCTTCTTCACAAACTCTGTCTAAAGCAACCGCAAAACGCAACCGCGTTCACCATCCAGGAAGCTTTCGAGGCTGCCGATGAGATAGGTTTTCCGGTGGTTGTCCGCCCCTCTTATGTGCTCGGCGGACGGGCCATGGAAATAGTCTATGATAAAAGCCGGCTCGAGGGGTTCATGCAAACGGCCGTGCTCGTTTCTCCAGGCCATCCGATTCTGATTGACAAATTCCTCGAGGACGCAATCGAGATCGATGTCGACGCGATCAGCGACGGCCGGGTCACGGTTATCGGCGGCATAATGGAGCACATCGAACAGGCGGGGATTCATTCCGGAGACTCTGCGTGCGTGCTTCCACCCATGAGCGTCTCAAAGCAGATGCAGGAGGAGATCAGAAGACAGACAAGGCTTCTGGCCGAAGAGCTTGGCGTAATAGGCCTCATGAACATCCAGTTTGCAATCCAGAACGGGGAGGTTTTCATTCTCGAGGTGAATCCGAGGGCATCCCGAACGGTCCCCTTTGTCAGCAAGGCAATCGGGCGTCCGCTGGCCAAGCTCGCCACCAAGGTCATGCTGGGCAAAAGTCTGAAGCAACTTGGGTTTGAAAGGGAGATCGAGCCGCTGCACATATCGGTGAAAGAGGCCGTTTTCCCGTTTTCGCGCTTTCCGAAAGTGGACACCCTGCTTGGACCCGAAATGAAGTCAACCGGAGAGGTCATGGGAATCGGTGAAAACTTCGGGATCGCCTTTGCAAAAGCCCAGGCCGCAGCCGGATACGAACTGCCGAAAGGCGGAACGGTTTTCATAAGCGTTCACGACGGAGACAAAGTCAAGGCGCTGCCCGTGGCGAAGAGATTTCTCGAGTTGGGCTTCAAACTGATCGCGACCGCCGGGACCGCGAGGTTCCTCGAACAGAGCGGGATACCCGCAGATCGCGTGTACAAATTGAAAGAAGGCCGCCCTCACGTTGTGGACAAGATCAAAAGCGGTGAGATACAATTAGTTGTCAATACCAGCCTCGGCAAGAAGACCACTTCCGACTCCTATGAAATCAGGCGCACCACACTGATCTACAATATTCCTTACGCCACCACCATTGCCGGGGCTCAGGCCATTTCCGAAGCCGTATTGGCTTTGCAAAAAGGCGACTGGGACGTAAAAACACTTCAGGAATACCACCAGGGGATACAACCGTGATGGAAACCAGGTTAGTGCCTGATCGCAAAATATCAGTTCCCGCAGGCCCGCAAATTTTGGCCCCTTTTACTCCGAATAAGAAGGAAGAGTGCGGCATCTTTGGGATTTTCGGCCATGAGGATTGCGCCAAAATGGCTTATTTCGGCCTCTACGCGCTTCAGCACCGGGGACAGGAAAGCGCCGGGATCGCCGTTGGAGACGGCAGACAGATCACAGACCATAAGAACATGGGTCTGGTGCATGACATATTCACGGAAGAAACTCTTAAAGCCCTCAAGGGCCACCTTGCCATCGGGCATGTACGCTATTCAACCACCGGGTCATCCCATCTGGCAAACGCGCAGCCGTTTGTGGTTTTCCACGGAAACAACCACTACGCGATCGGACACAACGGCAATTTGGTAAACGCAATCGAGCTGCGGCAGGAACTCGAGAGTCAGGGCGCGATTTTCCGTTGCACGATGGATACGGAGATATTCATGCACCTGCTGGCCAGAAACCTGGTCTACGGTCTCGATGAAGCCATTGTCCAGGCGTTGACCAGGGTAAAGGGCGCCTATTCGCTTGTCATGTGCACAAAGGACACGCTGATCGGAGCGCGCGACCCGAACGGTTTCAGGCCTCTTTGTCTGGGGAAACTGAACGGCGCCTATGTGCTGGCTTCCGAGACCTGTGCCTTCGACCTTATAGAAGCAACATACATCCGCGACCTGGAACCCGGCGAAATCCTAATTATAAACGAGCACGGGCTGCGCTCTCTTTTTCCTTTCCCCAAAAGGCGTCACTCTCATTGCATATTCGAATTCATCTACTTCGCCAGGCCGGACAGCAATATTTTCAACCAGAACGTTTATATGTTCAGAAAAAGGCTCGGGAGCCTGATGGCCAAGGAGAACCCCTCGCTTGTCACCGACCTGCTGATGCCTTTCCCCGATTCGGGAAACTACGCCGCCCTTGGACTTGCCCAGGCGAAGAATATCCCACTGGAAATGGGGGTCATACGAAACCATTACGTGGGACGCACCTTCATACAACCCAGCCAGGCCATGCGCGATTTCGGGGTCCGGGTCAAATTGAATCCCGTGCGGGAGTTGCTCAACGGCAAGAGCGTACTGCTGGTTGAGGATTCAATCATCCGTGGAACTACGACCAGGACCAGGATCAATTCGTTGCGCCAGGCAGGCGCAAAAGAGGTGCACATGCTCGTCAGTTGCCCTCCGCACCGTTTCCCCTGCCCTTACGGGATCGATTTCTCCACCAAGGGCGAGCTGATTGCGGCCTCGCACTCCATTGCTGAGATACGAGACTTCATCGGCCTGGATTCGCTTAATTACCTGAGCATCGAAGGGCTGCTGGAGGCGGCCGGGGCCACAGTGGACAATCACCCGTTCTGCCTGGCGTGCTTTAACGGGGACTACCCGGTTAAATTCGACACTGAGGTCCGAAAAGACTGCTTCGAGGAGAAGCGTTCAAAGTGTTGAGGTTTGAGGTCAATTAGTGTCGAGTCACATATCATGTACAATCAGCTTATCTATTTCATTATCGTTTTGCTGCTGTTCAGCGTCCAGCGTCAGACAGGCAAGCCTTCTGCCGTTGTCTGGTCGGACGCGCTCTATATTGGAGCCCTGTTTTGCTTTTTTGTGCTCTACTGCCGGTGGACTGTTCAAAAGCTCCTGAAGGCGGCTGATCGAGGTACCCCTCTCTACGCTCTTACCCGCGCCCATTACCGCTCACAGGCGCTTCTGTCCGTTACAGCCATTGGATTTCTCGCCGTATATGTTTATGCTTTCAACCTGGGCGTTTACCTCAGCGTAATCCCCGGATATGACAAGTTCATGACCATATCGGGGATTGCCGGCCTGGTGATTTTTCTGATCCATCTGGCAGTGATCTGGTTTTGGAGCCAACCGGTCTATGAGATCGTACTTGGCGTGAAGATTTCCCGGGCAAATTTCATAAAGGGACGGCTATCCTTTACCTCGGTCATACTGATTCCCTGGTTTCTCATTTCCACTCTGACCGACCTGCTCCAGTTCATAAAAACGCCCTCTTACATGACTTCGGATTTCGCGCAGATACTGCTCATAGCGCTCACGCTGATCGGATTCGTACTGTTCGGACCCTGGCTGATCGTTCGAATGTGGGGCTGCAAGCCACTCCCGCATGATCATGTAAAGGCTGAGCTGGAAAGGTTTTGCAACGATCATGACTTCAGGACGGGCGGGCTTCTTCTGTGGTCCGTTTTCGGGACAGAGACGCTTACAGCCGGAGTCGTCGGCATCCTCCCGGGTCTTCGCTACATTCTGATCACACCCGGTTTGTTGAAGACTCTCGACATCGCCGAACTCAAAGCTGTCCTAGCCCATGAGATGGGACACGTCCGCAAAAAACACCTGCTCCTGTTTGTGCTCCTGTTGATCCTGTTCATTCTGTTGGCCTATGACCTGAGCGACACTTTAACCCTGCTCGCTCTGTCAAACAGGACCATATTCAACTGGTATGCTGCTCCAGGGGATTTCGCCCCATCTCTGGTTTCTCTCCTTTTCGCCCTTCCGGTAATCGTGCTCATGATCCTCTATTTTCGGTTCATCTTTGGATACTTTCTCAGAAACAGCGAGCGGCAGGCAGACCTGTATGCCATGGAGCTTGTAGGGGACCCGCAGCCCCTGATTTCCTCGCTTGAAAAAATCGCGTTCCACAGCGGCAGGATAGAAGACCTTCCGAGCTGGCATCATTTCAGCATCAGGCAGAGAGTAGATTGCCTCGTCGAGGCGTTCAAAAACCGGAAGCTCATCCGCAGACACAACCGGAAGCTCTACGGTTCGGCCCTCATATTCGTGGCGGCAATATCGGGCCTTCTTTTCGTGAACTGGAGGGCTAACGATGCAGGGCTGACCGGTGACCTGCGTTCTGAGGTTCAGCTTCGAATACTGGAGCGGGGCATTTTTCAGGAACCCGGCAACGTTGAATACCTTGCCGCATACGGTGGGCTTCTTTACGAGAAAGGCAGATACTCTGAAGCAGAATCGGTACTCAGGGCGGCCCTTATGCACGACCCGGAAAACGCATCCATTTTGAATAATCTGGCATGGCTTTATGCGACCGGCCCTTCTCCTTTCCGCAACCCCCAGGACGCCCTCGATCTGGCTCTGAAGGCGGTCGCCCTGAGCCCGGAGCCGGATATTCTCGATACACTCGCGGAGGCGTATTATATAAACGGACGGTACTCAGACGCGCTCTCAACGATCAACGAAGCGATCTCCAAGAGCGGGCCCCAGCAAAGTCATTTCCTGAAGCAGAGGGAAAAATTCCAAAAAACGTTGAGGGGCGAAATTCGAAGCTCGTGAGGGGTGAATTAGGAGCGGGAGTCACAGAGATTTTGACAGGATTAACAGGATTAGCAGGATTGAAAAATCTGCAATTTTGGGATTATAGGTATTTAATTCCTCAATTCGGCAATTCCTCAATCCGTTATTCAGGTGCAAAGGGAGAATTCTTCGTCTGTGCCAAGGTAGAATTCTTCGTTTGTAACTGTTGTTTTCCTGTGAAGCCTGTGAATCCTGTCAAAGGTCTTTTTGCCTCTATGCCTTTATGCCTCTGTGCTCTGGGTAAACGCGTACGCGGAGCGTGGACAATGGCACCGGCAACCCGGAAAAGATTGTCAACGCACAGCAAATGGATATAATGGCGGGGGCCGAACGGGGCCCGATGACCCTGGAATAATTACTATTTTCGGAAACTTTGATCCATCTTACAAATTATTGAAGGACGAGAATCATGCATCTTCGAAAAAGATGTGCGGTAACCGGCGGGGCCGGATTTCTTGGGTCTCATCTCTGCGAACGGCTTCTCAAAGACCAGCAGGACGTACTCTGCATTGACAATCTCTACACGGGCAGCAAAAGGAACATTGTAAGTCTTTTGGGCAACCCTTATTTCGAACTCCTGAGACACGATATAACCTATCCTTCGTATATCGAGGTTGACGAGATTTACAATCTGGCGTGCCCTGCCTCTCCGATCCACTATCAAAACGATCCGGTTCAGACCACGAAAGTCAACGTGCACGGGTCCATCAACATGCTTGGACTTGCGAAGCGTTTAAAGATCAGGATCATGCAGGCTTCCACCTCCGAGGTTTACGGCAACCCCTTCGAGCATCCGCAAAAGGAGACCTACTGGGGGAACGTGAACCCCATTGGGCCGCGGTCCTGCTACGATGAGGGCAAGCGGTGCGCAGAAACCCTTTTCTTCGACTATCACCGGCAGCACGGGCTGGACATCAAGGTGGCCAGGATCTTCAACACTTATGGCCCTAGAATGCACCCCAACGACGGCCGGGTGGTCTCCAACTTTATCGTGCAGGCGCTCACCGGACAGCCTATAACGATTTATGGAGACGGCAAACAGACTCGTTCTTTTTGCTATGTAGACGACCTGATAGAAGGCTTCATCAAGCTGATGAACACTGCCAAAGGCTTCACAGGTCCGGTCAATCTCGGAAATCCCGTCGAGTTCACCATCCTCGAACTTGCGGTTATGGTACTCGAAATGACCGCATCAAAATCCGAACTGGTTCGAAAGCCCCTTCCCCAGGATGATCCCGTGATGCGAAAACCGGACATATCCATCGCGCAGGAAAAACTCGGGTGGCAGCCTAAAGTCCCATTGCGAGAGGGATTGAGACATACCATCGATTACTTCGACGACTTGCTCCGCGCGGGGGAGGCCGGAGGTGTTTCTGCAATAAACAGGTGAGGGGGACTGAGGGGCGAGGACTGAGGACTGAGTAAGAGGTCGTGACAAGGCTTTTTCTGTTCACGATTCACCATTCACGACTCACCATTCACGACTCACGATTCACGATTCACGGCAAAATAGACAGTGGGGGCCGAACATGGCCGAACAGAAAACCGAAACCTGCATCAAAGAGCTTAGGGAAAAACTATGGGGGGCAAGGGATGTAGCGGTATTGACAGGGGCAGGGATTTCAGCCGAATCGGGCGTTCCCACCTTCCGCGGGGAGGGCGGCCTCTGGAAGCAGTTCCGGGCCGTTGACCTGGCCACCCCGGAAGCTTTCTCGCGGGACCCGAAACTGGTATGGGAATTCTACAACTGGCGAAGAGAACTGGTCGCCCCGCTCAGCCCAAATCCGGGCCATTTTGCTCTGGCCGAAATAGAGCGCCGCGTCCCGCGCTTCACATTGGTAACCCAAAACATCGACGGGCTGCACGAGAAGGCTGGTAGCCGGAATATCATCGAACTGCACGGCAACCTCTGGCGGGTGCGGTGCACCCGGTGCGAAACGGTCACCGAGGACCGCAGGATACCGCTTCCCAAACTGCCGGCCTGCGAATCCTGCGGCTCTCTTCTTCGGCCTCACGTGGTCTGGTTTGGCGAGATGCTGGAACCACAGGTGCTGAATGCAGCTTATGAGGCGATCGGCAGTTGCGATCTCATGATAGTAATAGGAACCTCCGGGACCGTCCAACCAGCGGCGTCAATGGGAGTGCAGGCAAAAGGAAACGGCGCCGCAGTCGCCGAAATCAACCTGGAACCAACCCCTTACTCGGATGTCTATAATATCTCGATCTCCGGCAAATCGGGAGAAATTTTGCCGCAGTTGCTGTGAACGGAAGACGGAAGACGGAGGACGGAGGACGGAGGACGGAAGACGGAGGACGGAGGACGGAAGACGGAGGACGGAAGACGGAAGACGGAAGACGGAGGACGGAAG
>Ga0187875_10003674_pt1 | contig 10753 bp, 8 predicted proteins | sample June2016WEW_17_1_2_FD_132978 | JGI IMG/M metagenome (GOLD analysis project Ga0187875, IMG submission 132978) | Peatland microbial communities from SPRUCE experiment site at the Marcell Experimental Forest, Minnesota, USA - June2016WEW_17_10 | ecosystem: Environmental > Terrestrial > Soil >... | reverse complement strand
TTTAACTTTCTCGAGAATGTCGTAGAAACTCTGCAGGGCCGACTCCGGTTTGGGTATCTCTGCGTCGGGTATCGAGATCTGCATGGTGAGGATCTGAAGTGGCCGCGTGAAGCCCGTAGGCACCTGCCTCAGCGCCGTCGCGGTACGGAGCATGAGTCCGGAACCAACCAGCAGCACCATCGCCAGGGCGACTTGCACAATCACCAGAAGGTTGCGGGCGCGGTGGCGCTCCCGGCCTTCACTGGCATTGCGTCCGCCCTCCCGCAGCACTCCCGCCAGGTGTCCTCCGCTGTACTTGAACACAGGTATTAACGCGGAAAGAACACCTGCAACAAGCGAGATCGACAGACTGAAAAACAAGACCGTTGGATCGATGCGGATCTGGTCGAGCCGCGGCAAGTTACCGGGATTGATCACTGCCAGAAGTCGAAGCGCGCCGTAGGCCACCCCCACTCCGAGCAAGCCGCCGGAGACACCGAGGACAATGCTTTCCAGCAGCAATTCCTTGGCGATGCCCCACCAGCCGGCGCCCAGTGCAGCCCGGATGGCGAGTTCCTGCCGGCGCCCTTCGGAGCGCACCAGCAGAAGATTGGTGACATTGGCGCAGGCGATCAACAGCACCGCGCCAATGGCTCCCATCAGCACCCACAACAGCTTCCCAATGTTGCCGACCAGGTCGGACTTGAGAGGCCGCACGATGGGCTGGAGAGCGAGTGACTGAGCCATCTGCCTCGTCATACCGGGTTGTGGCGGAAACCTGTCCAGCATGATCGGAAACATACGTCCCACGTCCACGCTCGCGCTTGCCAACGTCTCGCCCGGCTTGAGGCGAGCCAGAGCCTGATAACTGAATTGGCCGATGAAAACCTTCGCCCGATCGAACTGGAAGGGCGCAATGACGGCCGCGTGCTTGTCCATGAACCAGAACCCGGGCGGCATGACACCGATGACTTCAGTGGATTCGCCATCCACCATGATGCGCCTCCCGATGACCGATGCATCGCCGCCGAATTTGCGGCGCCAGTAATCGTTCATCAGAATGACGGTCGGAGGGCCAGGCGAGTCGTCCACGCGCGAGAACGACCGGCCCAGAATGGGCCGCACGCCAAGCAGTGGCAAAAATCCATCGGTGACGTAGAGCGCATCGACCTGTTCGGGTTCCCCGTTTCCCGTCATGTTATCCCAAAACATGCCCCACAGCGCGATATCCTGAAAGACCTTCCCTTCTTCCCGGAACGTGAAGTAGGCGGCTGGCGACATGGGCCATTCCTTTTGCGTCTGCCTTGGGATTTTTGCCCAAATCGCTATCAAATGGTCGGGATCGTGGAAAGGGAGCGGCTTTAGGAGGATTGCGTTCACGACGCTGAACACCGCAGTGTTGGCGCCGATCCCAATAGCGAGCGTCAGCAAGGTGAGCACCGTGAACATCGGCGCGCGGAGGAGCCGCCTGAGGACTTGTTTCATAAGTGGCGTCTCGCTATCATACCTGAAGGGCGAGACGACGTGCCGGAGGTTCGCTACTGTGGCGGGTCATAGTCGAGCTCCTCGTCCAGCTAGGCGCGCCAAAGCGCTGTACCGCAGCACCGTCACTCGACGTTCTCAAGAATCTCCTGAAACGCGCTTGAGTCTGGGACCAGCATGGGCACTTTTGCGCGGCCGGGATGCGCTCAGCGGCAAACCTTATTTTCACGCCTTTGGGGATTAAAGACGCCGTCCCCGTTCTAAGAAAGACATGGTATTGTCGTCTTCGTGACTATTACCCGACGCACTATCCTGGCCGCGTTGCCGGCCGCGGCCGCCCTGCAGGCGCAGAAGGACAGGCCAGGAGGCCTATCCCACCAGACCTGGAAGCCTAGGTTGGGCGTTTTGGGCGAGTATTCCGACGCCAACCTGGCGTTCGTGAAGGCGGAAGGTTTCACCAGCATGCAACTGCGGCTGAATCCCGACAAGCTGGACGACGCGGCGATTGCGGCGATCAAGGACAAGGTCCAGCGGTCGGGGATCTACGTTTCATCGCTGGCGGTGGATGGGAACCACATCGACCCGGATCCGGCGCGGCGCGCGAAACAGAACGAGTACGCCGCCAGGTGCATCGAGTTGTGCGGCAAGTTGGGAATCCCGAACGTCGGCGGGCAATCCGGCACCATCAAGGGGCAGCCGCTAAGCCAGCAGGTGGACGAGATCGTGCGCGTATACACGGAAAAGTATTTTCCGTTGTGCGAGAAGCACAAGGTCCGCGTCCTTTGGGAGCCTTATGCCGGCGGCCCGAACATCGCCACGGGGCCGGTGGGTTGGGAGGCGCTGTTCAAGGCGTTTGGTAACAGTCCGCACGTGGGGCTGCAGTTCGACCCTTCGCATCTGATCTGGCAGTTCATGGATCCGGTGGCCGCTGCGCGCGAATTCGCCGACAAGATTTACGACGTGCACTTGAAGGACACGGAGATTCTGTGGCACGTGGTGCGGCGGGCCGGCATCCAGCCGGTGAATCGTGCGAGCTGGTGGCGCTTCCGCGTGCCGGGTTACGGCTCGATGGATTGGAAAGGCTTCTTCTCGGTGCTGGCGGAGGTGGGCGACCAGGGCGCCATGAACATCGAGAACGAGGACGAATTCTTTTACCCGCCTTACGTGGAGCGCGATTTCACGGAGCAGTACAAGCGCGGATTCCGCGTGGCGCACGAGTTTCTAAAGACACTGGTGCCGCCGGTTACGGCTTAGGGGGTGCGCGGGTTACGCGTGGAATCCACTGCTGAGAACGGGAGGGCTGGCAGGTGTTGCAGGCGCCGCATGCCGGGCAACTTTCTCCGAGGCGATCATCAGCCGGTCGTAGAAGACGCGGTGCACCTCGTCGGACGTCAACGCGGGGGTCTCACGGACGGGCAGAGGAGCCGAGGGCTGCTGCCAGAAAAGCCGATACGCCTGTAGACCCTTCCCTACCGTAAGTCGCTTGAGGATCATGATTCCGGCATCTCCCGATTAGAGGATACCATATCCAGGAGCTTCGGCAGAAACTCGGTGTTGGCCCATGCGGCTAATTCGCGTAGCTGTGCGGCCTGTCCGAGGACCTTCAGCATATGCGCCCGGCTTGGGTCGAAAATGCCGACGTTCAAAATGCCAATCGCGGCACGGCCGCAGTCCTCGCTGCCCAATGGAACGGCGAGGAGCCAGGCGTGACGCTTCGCGGGATCCAGTTGCTTATATACGCCGGCGAAGACGGTTCCGGCGACCTCCTCATCGTCGTACGTCATGGCGTACAAGAGCCGCGCCGCCCTGCCGGCAACGCCGTCCCCGAGCGGTATTTTTACGTCCCAGAAACCGGGGACCACCACGGAAGTGCTGGCTACGAACCTCAACATCCGCCCTCCGGCGGGATCCACGGCCATAAGGGTTATTTCGATATGCGGGAGCAGATCACTGAGCGCCGCCTCGTCCGCTTGGGTCTTGGCGACGGTTTTCTTGAGCAAACTCGCGACATAGTCGCCGATGGTGGCCACCAGGTCCACAATCTTCGCTTTGCGAGCTGCGGCCTCAGGAGCGGCGCCGCTGGTGGCGAAGCAGTCCCGCACCGAGAGGAGCGTAGTCCGCCTGACCGACAGGCGCGCGAGCTGGTCGGGCGTGGCGGGAACCGCGCCGGCCATGGGATCGCCCAAACGCCAGCAGATCCGATAGGCGCTACGTTGCGGAGGCCGACGGACGTTCAGAGAAGCCGTCCGTAGCAGGGGGGCATAGGAGAATCCCTCGGACGCCACGCGCGTCAGCGCCGAATCGAAGACTTCCCGCTCCTGACCGCCGTCGGCGAAGACCTGGTAGGCAAGCACAAAGGGCGGCTCGTCCGTGAGCGACATGGAGTCCGGGAAGGCCACTTGGAAAACTAGCGTGTCCGCCGCTTCCCAGCGCAGGCTGAACTGCGCGAAATCCTGGTCCGCCCGGGGCGCCCCGGATTGAGATAGTTCTTCCCGATCCATGGCGTAGCAGTGGGCGTCCAGGCTCTCGATCAGAAGCTTCTGCGGCCGTTCCGGCGATGGAGGCGGGTCGAAATTAGCAGACGCTCGATCCTGTCCCAGTGAAACCCCCGCCGAGGTTCCCGCAGGTTGCAGCACATAATCGGTGGTCCGGCCGGCGTCCGTCCACTGGCGATGCAACCGATAGACAGCGCCTTCAGCGCCGTGCAAAGCGCGTATGCCTTCGAATGCCATCTGATTGTGGCCGTCGCCGTCGTCGTAGATGCGGATGGTCAACGCCATCCGTTCACATTGGAACAAGTCGCGCGCAGGCGCGCGCAGAAGTCCGGGAGTCTCGGGTTTGGGAGGCGGCGGCAGGAGCGTGGGGTAAGCCTGGTCGAATCTGCCATAGCCGTCGCGCAAAAGAAGGTGTACGCGCTCCTCCGCGCTGGCGGGCTTGACGATACTGATGTGATCGCTGCCGGGGATCAGGTGATAATCGCCGAAATAACGCGCCGCGGAATCCACTGGGACGATCGGACGAAAGCCGACGAACCCCGGCACCTTCGGAAATTTCTGCTCACTCCACTCGCATCCGGCCAAGTGCGGAATGATCTGCCGGTCGCGCATATCCTTGAATCGGCGGTCGAGATCGTCGAGCGAATCGGATTTCCAACGCAGCTCGCGGCCGGTACGGTTGCGGAAGAGCTCGATGACGCCTTCGAGCGAGTTGGCCCACTGGGAGCCGATGGACGGGGAGGCGATCAGAACGAGCAGAATCGACTTGGTCTGGAAGATCTCGCGCCAGCACTCCAGCATGTAGCGGCTAACGATTCCACCCAGGCTGTGGCAGACGAATACCAGGCGCTCGTGGTCGAGGACGGCCGGATTCCCGGAGGCTCCGCGGGCGAGCCCCTCCAGCAATTCCTTCGCGCAATCGCGCATGCCATATTCGCCGGCATCGACCTGAGTGTAGTAACCTCCCAAGAAGATGGACGCTTGAGCAAGAGCGCGGTCATCCCGCACCAGGTTTGGCCAAAACGCCCCGGTATTGGAATTGAACCAGCATTCTTTCGCGCTGGATTGTACTCCGTGAACGAAGACGAACACAGTTCCCGTGGATCGGTAAACCACCCAGGAGTTGTTGGCCGCTTCCGGCGGCGTGGCCCGTGAACCGCCGAGAATCGAAAGGAACTTCATCGCCAGTTCAAAGTATACTGCTTGGAGCGCGACAGGCTGGCGGCGGAACAGCGTCGGCACGAGTGCCGACACGGCACGCAGAGTGCTGCGCCACGGTGCTTGGAAATGTCCAAACTCCCGGTACAGGCCGGGAGGCCTGTCCTACAGTTCGCCGGGGCCGAAGGTCCGGCGCACGGGAGGGAATGCGGCCACCGGCGGCGGAGGGGCCGGCCGGTCCACCGGCCTGTCCAACACCAGCGACCGCAAATGGGGGATGGGCGCGTTATTGAGATGGCTGGGCTTCTCCGTGGGCTGGGCATGCCCGGCGGTGAGGTTCTTGAGGCCGAACAGAGCCAGCTCGAAGCGATCCTTCACGCCCACCTTCTGAAACAGACGGGACAAATAGACCTTCACGGTGCCTTCGGAGATCTGCAGGGTGGAGGCGATCTCCTTATTCTTGAGGCCGTGGGACAACAGGGTGATCAGTTGTCCTTCGCGTTGGCTCAACACCACGCGCTTGGCGGCCAGGAAGCTGTCGGTGAGGGCCTTTTCAAACCAAAGTTCGCCTTCGTTGACCTTTTGCAGGCACTTGACCTGCAGGTCGGCCGGCAAGGTCTTGCGCAAGATGCCGCGCACGCCCAAACCCATGGCCTGAAACGCCAGCTCCGTGGAGATAACGTTGACCCACAAGACCAGCTTGGATTCCTGAACCACGCGTTTGATATCGCTGAGAACGCCGAACGTGACTTCCGGCGTGACGTCCAACAGGAGAATGTCGGGGGCCTCGGTTTGCAAGCGCTCCACCAATTCCGGAATTCCGGAGTATGAACTCTCCAATAGAAACCGGCCTGTAGCCGTCAAGACCGCTTCCAGGCCCTTGGCCAGGATGGGTTGATCGCTATATAAGTAGACCCGGGTCATACCGCCTCGTTTTGCCTCGCGGCCACTGCGCTCAAAGGATTCCACCGGTGTGCACCGGCGGCGGGACTCCTCGTAAGGAACGTCCCTGATTATGAATTGTTACGTTTACCTTAGCCAGTTGTCAATTGAAATCGAAAAAAAAGTTAGTTTTTTTTTAGAGCACCGTACCGGAGGGCCAAGATCCACCGGAAGGGGCTTCTGAGAGGCCTCTGGAGGGTTTTCCGACCGCGCTTCGAGGCGTTTTGGAGTAAGAATGGTTATCAAAATTACTTTTGTACGCTATCGTCAGTTAATTTAAACAGCCGCAGCCCCCGCCTTGGAGAGCGCGGCACCGTATTCTTAGGGAAACGACAGACAATTAACTTCGGCAAGCAGATAGTTATCTCCTATTTACGGTATTGCGTTACACTCCTGCCGCAGTCTACAGTCGCTTCGTGTACCCGGAAAGCATTTCTCGTATGAATCGCCGCGGTAGCACCCGCGTCGCGGTGCGCCTGGCTTGTCACGTGGTTTGGCTGGAAGGCGGAGAGCGTAGCGCAATGCTTACGGAGAACATCAGCCGTGACGGAATGTTATTGCGCTGGGACGATTCCGGCGGACGCCTTCCGGCCGTGGGCCAGATGCTGATCGTCGAAGTGGAGTTGCCGGAACAGCAAGGTTTCGAGCGGCGTTGCATACGTTGCCAGACCACTGTGGCGCGCGTGCATGCCGAACCGGACGCCACCTTTACCTGGGTGGGATTAAGAATTCACGCCATGGATTTCCGCGTGGCGCAGGGAGTGGCCGCGCAACGCGAGGCGGCCAGTTATAACGGGCACGGCAGCCGGATGTTCTAGAGCGGATTATGGCCAACGAGAAAACCAACCCGGTGCTGCGGATTCTGCCGTCGATGACGGACTTCGCGTTTCTGATGCCCTTGATCTTCATCTTCACGGGCATGCACGGCGCCAAGACTCTGTTGGGCGACGGCGATACGGGCTGGCACTTGCGCACCGGCGAATGGATCATGAGCCACGGCCGGGTGCCCGACAAGGATCTGTTTTCGTTCACCAAGACGGGCCAGACCTGGTTTGCGTGGGAATGGTTGTGGGATATCGCCTTCGGCTGGCTGCATCAACACTGGGGAATGGCGACGGTGGTAGTGGGAAGCGCGCTGGTGATCGCCCTGACTTCCGCCTTGCTGTTCCGCCTGTCGTTCTACAAGAGCGGCAATCCGCTGGTTGCGATGGCGCTCACCTTCCTGGCGGTGGCCAGTGCTTCGATTCATTTTCTGGCGCGGCCGCATCTGTTCACGCTGTTGTTCACGGTGGTGTTCTACACGATTTTAGAGCGCGCTCGCGCCAACCGCAGCGCGCGGCTGTTGTGGTGGCTTCCGGTATTGACCGTGCTGTGGACCAATCTGCATGGCGGATGGTTCGTCGGGATCGTGCTGATCGGCGTATACGGAGCCGGCGAACTGGCGGGCGGACTGTGCGATGCGGAGCCGGGCGCCTGGCTGGCGGCGGTGAAGCGCATGCTGCCTTATGCCGGGATCGCTGCGCTATGCCTGGCGGGCAGCTTGATCGGCCCCTACACGTATCACCTGCATGCGCACATCTGGGAGTACCTCACGGATTCGTTCCAGCGCGATCACATTCAAGAAATGCTGCCCATCAGTTTCCACAATCCGGCATCGCGCTATCTGGAAGTCCTGCTGCTGGCGGCCGGCGGGGCGTGCTTCTGGCATCTGCGCCGCAAGCGTTTCACGGAGTGCCTGCTGCTGGTGCTGTTCGCGCACGTCGGGCTGATCGCCTCGCGCAACGTTCCGATTTTCGGAATCGTGGCCGCGCCCATCGTGGCGCTGGCGGTCGCCGAGTGGTTTCAACTGCTGGAGGATGCACCGGTGTCCGCATGGCTGCGGGGCCTGGCGGAGGCGCTGCGAAGCATGGGCAGTTCCATCGGCGAGATGGAAGGCCACTGGCGCACGCACCTGGTCAGCGCGGCCGCGGTGGCGCTCCTGACCGCCATCCTTTACGCTCCGTCGCCGCCCGAGAATTTTCGCGCCCGGTTCGACGCCAAGGAGTTTCCGGCGAAGGCGGTGGCCAGCCTGGGAGCATCTGCCGCGCATAGCCGCATCTTTACCTACGACCAGTGGGGCGATTTTCTGATTTACAAGCTGTATCCCAAGAACCAGGTCTTCATCGACGGCCGCAGCGATTTCTACGGCCAGCGATTCGAGGAAAAGTATCTGGATATCGTCAATGTCGAATATAAGTGGCAGCGGTACCTGGACGAGTACGGAGTGGACACCGTGCTGCTGCCGACTAGCGCGCCCTTGGCCGGCGCACTCAAGGAATCGAGCCGGTGGCACGTAGTCTACGACGACGGCGACGCCATCGTATTCCGGACGGGCGTACGTCCGGAAAGCCCCCAGTTTTCCGCCGCAATCAGCGGCGGGAAAGATCGTGATCGCAAGGTCACGAATACCCAACCCAGTGATCGTACGATCACCAAAACCAAAACTTAGGAGAAAAAAAACAATGACGACGTTATTGCGCAACCTGTGGAACGACGATCAAGGCCAGGACCTGATCGAATATACGCTGCTCATGGCCTTCGTGGCCCTGGCATCGGCGGCTCTTTTTGTCAGCTCCGGCAAGTATGTCAGCACGATTTGGAGCGTGGCAAACGTAAGTCTGTCCAGCGCAGCCGGCGCGGCCAGCTAGCAAACGGCGCCAGGAGCTCCTCTACCGGGGCGCTCCTGGCATGTCGTGAAGGTAAGTGGTGAGTTGTGTTTAAGGATTGAGGAGCGATATGAACCAACGATTCATCTCGGTATTGATTTTCGCCTTTGTGGTGGCTGGCTGCGCCAGTTTGCTGCTCTACCGGCTGACCGTCAGCCATTCGAGCGCACAGGCTGCACCGAACACGACGAAAGCGCTAGTGGCGTCGCGAAATCTGGAACTGGGCGCGATCATCAAGGATTCGGATGTAAAAGACGCCCCCTGGGCGGGTGCGCTGCCCACCAATGCCGTGCTGAAACGGGAAGATGTCATTGGCCGCGGCGTGACCACCGCTATCTACGACGGCGAGCCCATCGTGGAGAACCGGCTGGCGCCAAAAGGCGCGGGCGGCGGCTTGGCGGCAATGATCCCGTCGGGCATGCGGGCGGTGGCGGTGCGCGTCAACGATGTAGTCGGCGTGGCCGGATTCGTGGTTCCGGGCATGCGCGTGGACGTGTTGATCTCCGGCAGCCCGCCGGGACCCAGCCAGGGGATCCAGGGCAGCCTGACGCGCACGCTGCTGCAGAACATCGAAGTGCTGTCCGCCGGACAGGATATCAAGAAAGACGCCGAAGGCAAGCCTCTGGGCGTAGGCGTGGTGAACCTGCTGGTAACGCCGGAACAGGCCGAGATGCTCAGCCTGGCCAGCAACCAGACCACCATTCAACTGGTGCTGCGCAATCCGCTGGACACGCAGGTGGCCAAGACGCCGGGCACGGCGGTCGTAGAATTGTTCGCCGCCAACGGGCCCAAAAAGCGCCCCGAGCCGCAGAAGGTGTACGTCAAGGTTCCGGCGAAGCCGTTGCCCGCGCCGCCGCCGGTGGAGGTGAAGCCGGCGCCGCCAGTGCGGCAGAGCTTCGTCATGGAAGTCATCAATGGCAACAGGAAGAGCGAAACGAAGTTCGATACCACGGAGGTCAAATAACGTGTCACGCGAACGCACATTCCATCATTTAGCCGCCGCCGCGGGCGCGCTGTGGACGCTGGCCGGGCTGCCGGTAGCGCTGTCCGCCGCCGAGCTGCAAGCGCAAAACGCGCCGCTGGTGGTGACCGTGGGCAAGTCTTTGGTGCTGGACAACGCCATGAATATCCAGCGTATCTCGCTGGCCAACGGCGATCTGGCCGAAGCCGTGGCAGTCAATCCGCGCGAGGTGCTGATCAACGGAAAAGCGCCGGGTGAGACGTCCCTGGTGATCTGGCAGCAAGGCGGACCGCGGCTATTGTTCGACCTGGCGGTACGGCCCAGCAACAGCCGGTTGGACAACGTCCGCGGACAGTTGGCGCGGGAACTGCCCGGGCAGGATGTCAGCGTCTACCTGGAGGGCGAAAGCGCATTCTTGCACGGCACCGCCAAGGACATGGTGAGCTCCGACCGGGCCGCGGCCATCGCCGGCGCGCTGAGCACCAAAGTGATCAACCTGTTACATGTGGTCACGCCGCCGGAAGAGGCGCAGATCCTGCTGAAAGTGCGCTTCGCGGACGTAGACCGCAGCCTCAGCTCACAGCTTGGCTTCAACCTGTTCAGCACGGGCGCGACCAACACCTTGGGCGGAGTGACCACCCAGCAGTTTGCGCCTGCCACACTGACACTCCCCGCTCCGGGGGAGCCGGTGACGGCCACGATTGCCAATGCGCTGAACATTTTTCTGTACCGCCCGGACCTGAACCTGGGCGCCACTATCGAGGCGCTGGAAGCCCGGAACCTGCTGCAGATTCTGGCGGAGCCGAACGTCATGGCGATGAATGGCAAGGCGGCCAGTTTCATATCCGGCGGCGAGTTTCCCGTACCGGTAGTGCAAGGCGGCGCTAATATTGGCGCGGTCACCATCCAGTTCCGGGAATACGGCATTAAGCTGAATTTCCTGCCCACCATCACGCCGCGCGGCACCATCCGGCTGCAGGTGGCGCCGGAGGTCAGCTCGCTCGATTACACCAATGGGATCGTGCTGAACG
>Ga0187875_10003670_pt1 | contig 10762 bp, 7 predicted proteins | sample June2016WEW_17_1_2_FD_132978 | JGI IMG/M metagenome (GOLD analysis project Ga0187875, IMG submission 132978) | Peatland microbial communities from SPRUCE experiment site at the Marcell Experimental Forest, Minnesota, USA - June2016WEW_17_10 | ecosystem: Environmental > Terrestrial > Soil >... | reverse complement strand
TTGAGCTGCGCCGCAACGGCACGCTGGTCACTCGCTTCGACCTCTACAATCTGCTGATCCGCGGCGACAAATCCAGGGATGCCGGCCTGCTGCCGGGAGACATCATCTACATTCCTCCCGTGGGTCCCCAGGCCGCGCTCTTCGGCAGCGTGCGCAATTCCGCCATCTACGAGCTGCTTCCGCAGGAGTCTCTCGGCGACCTTCTCGCCGATGCCGGAGGCGTTTCTACTGTGGCCGCCGAGGCCCGCGTTTCATTCGAGCGGATCGACGAGCACCGCGACCGGCATGCCATGGAGATCGCCTACGACGCATCGGGCATGGCGGAGGCTCTGCGCGACGGCGACGTGATTCGCGTGTACCCGATTGTGCCGAAGTACCAGAAGACGGTGATGCTGCGCGGCAACATCGCCAACCCCGGCCGCTTCGCCTGGCATGAGGGCATGCGGCTGAGCGAGCTGATTCCCGACAGGGAGTCGCTGCTCACCCGCGACTACTGGTGGCGGCGGGCGCAGATGGGGCTGCCTGGGCCTGAGTTCGATTCCGGCCAATCCAGTACCCCGCCGGACCAGTCTCCGAGTATGCAACAGCGGGCGGGCGCCACCCCGCTGGCGGGCACGCAAACCTCCGCTCCAGGCCAGTCCCAGATTCCCGCGCAGCACACCGACGTGCGGCTGACTGCTCCCGAAATCGATTGGGATTACGCAGTCATCGAGCGGCTCAATCGCGAGACGTTGAAGACGGAGCTGCTTGCCTTCGACTTGGGCAAGTTGGTGAAAAAGCACGACACGGCGCAGGATCTCGAACTCGAACCAGGCGATGTGGTTTCCATCTTTTCTCAAGCCGATATCCGCATTCCCGTGGCCGAAGAGACCAAGCTGGTCCGGTTGGAAGGCGAGTTTGCTCACGCCGGCGTCTATTCGGCGCAACCGGGTGAAACCTTGCGTCATCTCGTGGAACGCGCCGGCGGTCTTACGCCCAACGCTTATCTCTACGGTTCGCAATTCACCCGCGAACAGGCGCGCGCAGTGCAGCAGGCCCGCATCGACGAATACGTGCAAAGCCTCTCGCTGGCCATTGAACGCAACGCGGTCTCGCTGGCCGCCTCTCCGGCAGTTTCCGCGCAAAGCCTGGCCGGCGGCTTCGCGGTGCAGGGCAGCGAACAGGATCTCCTGGCCAGCCTGCGGCAGATTCGCGCCACCGGGCGCATCGTGCTGGCGTTTCAGCCCGACAGCAGCGGCGAGGCCGGTATTCCCGATATCGCGCTCGAAAATGGCGACAGTTTCATTGTGCCGCACATTCCCGCCACCGTGTTTGTGGTGGGCGCGGTTTACGACCAGAACTCCTTCCTGTTCCAAGCCGGCGCGCGGGCGGAAACCTACCTGCGCCACGCCGGAGGCCTCAACCGCGACGCGGATCCGCGCCGCGAGTTCGTAATCCGCGCCGACGGCGAGGTGGTGAGCCGCGGCATGGAGAAGGATTCCTGGGGAAACGAATTCGTCAATCTGCACATCTACCCCGGCGATACCATCGTGGTCCCGGAGAAAATGCGTAAACCGTCCGCAATGCTCAACGTCATGAACTGGTCGCAGATGTTCTCGGAATTCGCACTCGGCACAGCGGCGCTGAACCTCATTTATTAGCAGGCGGCAGAATGCATCTTCGTAAAAACGTGGATGCGTTCGCGCCTCATTTCAGTTGGCAGGAGATCATGGCCACAGCTATATCGGTTTTCGATCCCAATGCACCAGCAACGCCCAACACCGGCCTGCCCGATTCTGCGCGCGCCGGCGGCCAGGATGACGAGACCTCTCTGCTCGATCTGCTCATCGTGCTTTCCGGGAGCAAACGTCTGATCTTCTGGGTCACGGCGGGTTTCTCGATTCTTTCCACCATTGCTTCGTTTGTTCTGCCCGTGAGCTACACGGCATCCGTGACGCTGCTGCCCCCGCCGCAGAATTCTACATTTAGCTCCCAGTTGGCCGCGCAACTTGGCAGCCTGAGCGGTATGGTGCAGATGGCCAGCGGGGGCGGCGGCAGCCTGCTCAAAAACCCCAACGACATGTATGTGGCCATGCTCAAAAGCCGCACCGTAGAAAATGCCATGGTGAGCCGATTCGGGCTGATGCAGGAGTATCGCAAAAAGTACCCTTCCGATGCGCGCAAAACGTTTGAGCGCCATGCTGACGTCGACGGCAGCGGCAAAGACGGGCTTATTCACATCGCAGTCGAGGATCACGATCCCAATCGAGCCGCCGCCCTGGCCAATGGTTATGTCGATCAGTTTCGCGAGCTGTCGCAAAAACTCGCGATTACCGAGGCCCAGCAAAGACGGCTGTTCTTTGAGGTTCAGTGGAAGCAGGCCAATCAAAACCTTGCCGACGCTGAAGAGGCCCTGAAAGAGACCGAGCAGAGAACCGGGCTGATCGAGATCGACAGCCAGGCGCACGCGCTCATTGAATCCGCCGCCGCGCTTCGCGCCCAGATCACCTTCAGGGAAGTACAGATTCAGGGAATGCGGACCTACGCAACCGGCGAGAACGCGCAACTTATCGAGGCGGAGCAGGAATTGGCCGGATTGCGCGGGCAACTTGCCAAACTGGGCGGCAGCGGCGACAACCCCGACGGCATCATCGTTCCCAAGGGCCAGATGACCGCGGCCAGCACGGAATATGTGCGCCGCCTTCGCGACGTGAAGTACTACGAAACCATCTTCGAAATCCTGGCCCGGCAGTTCGAGTTAGCCAAACTCGACGAAGCCAAAGAAGGCGCAATCATTCAGATCCTTGACCCTGCCGTTCCACCGGACCGTCGATCTTTTCCCAGGCGCTGGCTCATCGTTATCTGTGCCACCGTCGCCGGATTCACGATTGGCGTTGGTTTTGCACTGTTGCATGCGGCGTACCAGCGCATGACGGGCGACTCGGCATCGAGCGCAAAACTGGCCCACTTGCGCGATAGCTTCTGAGAACCATGAGCGCACACACGCCCGAACGGCGTTGGGTCTGGCGTAGCGAAGGAAAGCAATTGAAGATGCCCGCGACAAAAAGAAAGAAGATTCTCAGCGTGTTTGGCACGCGCCCCGAAGCGATCAAGATGGCGCCTGTCATCCGTGCCATGCTCGACGACGCCAGGGCGCAATGCGTGACCTGCGTTACGGGACAACATCGCCAAATGCTGGATCAGGTTCTCGATTTATTCGGCATTCAGCCCGATTACGACCTCAACATCATGGTTCGGGATCAGACCCTGGCGCATGTCACCTCGAAGGTGCTGGAGAAGTTGGATCAGATCCTCGCCGAGCAGCAGCCGGACTGGATTGTTGTGCAGGGCGACACGACGTCAGCGATGGCGGCGGCGCTGGCCGGTTTTTACCGGCGCGTTCCTGTCGCTCACGTGGAAGCGGGGCTCAGAACCAACGATGTGTTCAATCCCTACCCCGAAGAGGTGAATCGCCGCTATATCGATTGTGTGGCGAGTGTCCATTTTGCTGCGACCGAGCGGAACCGGGACGTGCTCCTCCGCGAAGGGGTTTCGCCTTTTCGTATCTTAGTCACCGGCAACACCGTGATCGATGCCTTGTTGCACGTGGCCGGCAAGCCCTTCTCTATCGAGAAATCCCCGCTTGCCGGAATCCCGTTTGCCGAGAAGCGGATTGTTCTGGTCACGGCGCATCGCCGCGAGAACTGGGGCTCGCCTATGCGTGAGATCTGTGCCGCGTTGCGGCAGATTGCCATGCGTAATCCCGATGTCCACATTGTCTATCCAGTTCATCTCAATCCCAGCGTTTATGCGCCCGTTTATGAGTCGCTGGACGGACTTCCGAACATCAGCCTGCTTGCCCCGCTCGATTATCTGAGTTTTATGCAGCTGGCCAAGCGCAGCTATCTTGTCCTGACCGACTCCGGAGGAATCCAGGAGGAGATGCCGAGCCTCGGGAAGCCGGTACTGGTGATGCGGAAAGTCACCGAGCGCGCCGAGGCATTGGAGGCGGGGACGGCCGTGCTGGTCGGAACTTCCGCCCGAGCCATCGCTCAAGGGGCCGCGGAACTCCTCGAGAATTCAGATCGGTATCGGGCGATGGTGTCTTCAAAGAACCCTTATGGCGATGGGCTTGCGGCGCGCCGGATCTCAGATCGGCTCCTGGCGGATGAGGAAAGCGTGAAGGATGAGTATCCTGCTCAAAGACTCGTTGCAACACGATAAGCCCGGTATTGCGGCGCGCTTTCTTCGCGCGGCTCAGTTGACCGCGGGCGCGGGAGTGGCTGCCCGGCTTCTCCTAACGCTCCTTCCGTTCCTGGTCGCTAAACTGATCTCGCGCCCGGATTTCGGCATCTTCACAATCGTTGCCTCCACGGTGACCGTCGGTGCGGGGCTCGGCGAGTTAGGTCAGACCGCAACTCTGCAAAGATTCCTTCCGCAATTTGCCATTCGCGAGCCGAAGTGTATTGGCGCTGTCGTCGATACAGTCGTCGCCGTTGCCCTTTGTTGCCTGCTCACGCTCGCGGCGATCTTGATTCTCTCGAGCCGTCTGGTCGCAGTCAGCCTGTACGGCGATGCGTCTCTGGTCAACTACCTGCGCGTGGCCGCAGTCATCCTGGCCGCGGCCGGGCTCTTCAACGTCCTATCCGGAATTCTGGCAGGATTGCAGGAGTTCGTGCGCTTCTCCGCCGCACAGCTCGTACGCAGTTGCGTGATGCTTGTCCTCGGAGTCGCCGCGGCGGCAGTTTTCGGCCTCAGGGGTGCGCTTGCAGCCCAGGTGATCGGCTCATTGGCCGTCGCCCACTTCGCCGGTCAATTGGCTTCCAGCACGCTGCGCGGGATCTGCGGGACGCGTCTCGTGCCGCGATTCCATCGCAGATTCCTCGGCATGATGACCGGATTCTCGCTGCCGATGTTCCTTTCCGCGGCTTTGGTCCTTCCCGCTTATTGGCTGGCCATGGCGCGCCTGTCGCACTGCTTCGGCGTGCGGGAGGTCGCGGAGTTCGGCATCGCCTTCGGCGCGATGCAATTCGTTCTTCTGGTTCCGAACGTCATTAGTATGACCGCGCTGAGCTTCCTGTCGGAGTCACACGCCCGCTCCGACCACACCTTCGGCTCGCTCTCGAATCTCAACTTGAGGGTTGCCTGGGGTCTCGCGATGATGACGGCGGTTCTCCTCGCTTTCATCGCGCCCCCGCTTCTCGATCTCGCTTTCGGCGCGAAATACGGCGACATCCGTTGGCTGCTCCTTTACATGATGATGGCGGGGCTGGCCATGGCCATCTGCAACAGCGTAGGCAGCGTGATTGCCAGCACCGGGAAGATGTGGCAGGCGCTGGCTCTCAACACAGTCTGGCTGGCGTTGTTTACCGCCTCTTTCATGCTTCTTGTCCCGCGTCTGGCGTCCCAGGGACTCGCTCTCAGTTACTTCGCATCCTATGCACTGTTTGCCATCATGGCGTGTTTCTATGGCCGCTCGGTCTGCGGCATGTCGCTCGAGAAAGTTCCATCTCTCGCCGCTCTGTCGCTACTGGGTTTCGCGGCGGCGGCATTCACGATGGACAAATGGCCGCATTTTCTCGCTCTCACTGGCCTTCTTGTCACGGCCGTGCTGGCGGCCGTGACCTGGCGCATGGTAGCGACGGAGCCGGAAAGAGATCATGCGCGCCTCGAACTGCGCTCCCTGCTCGGTCGCGAGACCGCGGCCCGCCCCGCTCGATCCAGGCCGCGGATTCTCTACGTTTGCCACGTCGATTGGGGATGGATCAAGCAGCGTCCGCAACACCTGGCCGAGCATCTCAGGCAACACTTCGATGTAACCGTCGCCTTCAGATGCAATTGGAGGCGGGCGGCCATGGTGAATGACTTCCGGATCAGCCGTTCCTGCATCCCGTTATTGCGGGTGCCGATGCGCGATCGCTTCTCCTTTCTGGCCATGCTCGACACGCTTGCTCTGCGCATCAGCCTGCGCCTCCTGATTGGGCTGATCCGGCCGGCATATATCTGGCTGACCTGGCCGGATCTGTATAAGTACCTTCCGCGCCGTGTCAGGCCGTACCTCATCTACGATTGCATGGACGACGCGCAGGCATTTCCGAGGGAGCAGAAGCGGGCCGCGATTCTTGCCCGCACGGAACACGAGCTTGTTGCCCATGCGCAGTTCGTCTTCGTCTCGAGCGAGCGCTTGCGCGCAGTCCTTCGATCTCGCCACGGCACGCTGAAGACTTTTCATTTGTTACGCAACGCCTTCGACGGCAAACCGCTTTCTGCGCCTGCGCACCATCGCCCCATTCGACGCGCCTATCAAATTGGATACTGCGGAACGCTCGCGACGTGGCTCGACTGGGATTTGCTGGTCAAGATCGTGGATGCTCTCCCCGGCGTGGAGCTCCATCTGGTTGGGGCCATCGATCCGGGCGCCGCGATCGTTCAGCACGAAAAAATCCTTTGGCACGGGCCCAAAAGGCACGACGAGTTGCCGGCAGTCATGGGCGAATTCGATTGCCTCGCCATGCCGTTTCGAGTCACGCCGCTCATCGAGTCGGTCGATCCGGTCAAACTCTACGAATACATCAGTTACAACAAGCCGATTATCGCCGTGTACTACGACGAGATCGCGCGGTTTGCCCCCTTTGTTCACTTTTATCGCACCCACGCGGAAGCCCTCGATCTGGTTTCTCGCCTGATGACAGGCGCTCTCGATAAAAAGTACTCAGATACGGAACGCCGGACTTTCCTTGCCGCAAATTCGTGGCGGGAACGGGCATCACTTGCCGCGGATGTTATGCAAGGAAATGAGATCAGGCAGGCGCATGGCGGATCGCATTCGAAGGAGCATCACTGGCCCATGACGAACCATTTCTCGAAACCAGAACAACCATCGCTCCAATATAGGCGGGATCGAGGAGGCTTATGAGGGGCGGCAACATAAACACTCGAAACTACTGGGAGCTGCGATTTGCGTCGGGGGATTGGGAAGCAAGGCGCGGCCGGTGGCAGACTCGGAATTTCGCCATGGGCCAAATCCCATTTCTCCATTTGGAAAGGGATTTTGACGGTACTCTCCTGGATTTTGGCTGCGGGCTTGGCGATGCGATGCCAACTTACAATGAGCGCTATCCGAAAGCCAGGCTCATCGGCGTTGACATCAGCCAAGCGGCCATCGAGATATGCAAGGCGAGTTACGGTTCTTTCGCTCACTTTGAGAGGGGCGATGTTAGCTCGGTGCCCGAGGTCGATGTGATTATCAGTTCAAATGTGCTTGAACATCTGGATGACGATTGCGGAACTGCCAGTCATCTCTTGTCGAAGTGCAGGCACCTTTACGTGATCACTCCATACCAGGAAAACCCATTATCGCCGGAGCACCTCCGCTCTTACGATAAGCGTCACTTCCAGGCGGTGGGCGTATACAGTTACACGATATTTCCGTGCCCCGGTTGGTCTCAATATGGGTTGAATGATCTGTGGCTTCAGGTGCGCTTGAAGAATGTCGCGCGCTTCTTTTTAGGAAGGCGCCCGGTCCGGAGAAATATGCAGATCTTGTACCATTTCTCAAACTTGGGAAAAGCCGCTGCAGCGGAGCTCCTGGAGCCGCAAAGGAACCAACATGCGTGAGCGCATAGCAGAGCGCCCTTCCGGCTATGCGCCGCGGCATGTCTTGCTGGCGCTTGCCCTGTTCCTGAACTTCAGGACGTTCCAGTATTTTCCGGGAATGGCGGCCGTAGAGGAGGCTTGGTTCATCTTGTGCTTTCTTGCATTCGCCGGGTTTTATCCGTTGTGGAAATTGCAGGAAGGACTGAGGTTTACGCGCTTTGAACTCTACACGCTTGCCGTCACGCTTGTGTTGCCCATCCTCCCGGCCCTGGGGGCATACGGTGAATTTGGGCAGCCCCTCGTCTTCGGCTTGCTGGCGCAGCGATCGGCCGCGCTCGTCGCGGGCCTCCTGCTTTTGCTTATCGCGATTCGTTCCCGCGCCATCCTGGTTGCCGATCTCGAACGCGCTCTACTCATTGCTGCATGGACCTCGTTCTTTCTCTTTTCCGCAATGCAGCTGCTGCTCGACCCATCCCGGTTCTCCGATTATCAGGGTACCTTCGTCCTTCTCGCCAGCGGGAAATATGCCTTCCGCCTGCCATCCGATTTCCTTCTCTTCGGCGTCATCTACTACACGCTGCGCGGCCTGCGCACAAAACGGAAGCGAGATTATGTGCTTGCCTTCGTCCTGTTTGTGTCGATCATCGGCGGCAATGGGTCGTCGCGCATGCTTTGCATTTGCCTGCTATCGACCTTCCTGATCTTTCTGTATCGCTGGCGCTCCCTCGGCCAGTCTCTCGCCGCCACGCTAAGGTTCTCCGCGGTTCTCGTCCTTCTGGTTGCTGCCGCGTCTCTTGTGAATCCAGCTTTTATAGTCGCGCGGGGAGCGTCCTTCTCCAGCGCCTTCCAGGTTGTTCACAACGGGGCGGAAGGCGATGACGCGTCGGCGAATCTGCGATTGATCGAGATCCTTGCCGCGGCGCCTTATCTTCAGAAACATCCACTCCTTGGCAGCGGCGAGCTGAGCCATCAGTGGCAAGGCGGCCCTACATTTTTGACGAGTGGATACTTCAATGACTCCGATATCGGACTTTTTGGCATCGTCTTTGCATACGGCGTGTTGGGACTGCTGTTCTTTGCCTGCCAGTACCGTTACGCGCTGCGCGCTGCGCGCATTTTGGGTGCGCATGCCGGCCCACTGGGCGACGCCGCGAAGGGGTTTTTGGTTTTCTCGGCGATTGACTCCGTCACCACGGGCGCTTTTGTGTTCAATCTCAACATCACCCTGTTCTTCATTCTTGTATTGAGCGGCATCGCGTCTCAGATGCCGCATGACCGGCATTTGCCGAGAGAAACTGCGCCATGCAATCTGCCCGAACTTGCGTCATAGTCGTGAATCATCGCGGCGCGGCCGACACGGCAGCTTGCATCCGCTCGCTGCTTGCATCCGCTGTACCGGTCACGATCGTTCTTGTCGATACTTCTCCAAACGATCCCGAGTTGGGGTCCGCGATTGCCTTTGCCCCGGGCATCGTGCTCCTTCGCCCGGCAGAGAATACCGGTTTCGGAGTTGCCAATAATCTAGGCATTGCGTGGGCCCTCGGCAACAAAGGCTGCGAGTTCGCTTTCTTGCTGAATAACGACGCGACCGTTTTTCCGGATTCTATTGGGCTCTTAATAGCGGCTCTGGACGAGCATCCAGGCGTGGGCATCGCCGTTCCGCGCATAGCGTACATGCATGATCCGGGACGCCTCTGGTATGGAGGCGGCGAAATCGATTGGCGCCGCGCCAGCGCTGTCACGCCCGGCTTCAATGGCAGCGCGAACGCGGATCTGGCGATGATGGAACGCGATGTCACATTCGCCAGCGGTTGCGCGCTGCTGGCTCGCGCTGCGGTTTTTCGCAGGCTCCGCGGTTTCGATCCCAGGTTCTTCATGTACGAGGAAGATTGTGAGCTTTGCCTGCGCGCGCGGGAAATGCATATCCGCATCCGCTACATACCGCAATCCCTGATCCTGCATCGCGGGCAGGGGAGCGATCCCGGAGCGGCTCTGGGCAAACAGGATCTTTGGTCAGTCAATAATGCCCGCCTGCCCTTCTTCGCATTTCATATCATTCGCAACCGGCTTTTCAACATCTACCTTCATGCGCGCGGCCGGAGCCTATGCATCGCCATTCTGTTCTTTCCTTTGTTCGTCATTTACCGTGCAGTTCTCTGCCTTCTGGGCGGCCGCATGGATGGCGTGAAAGCCATGTTCAGGGGAGTGAGGGACTTCTGGAGAACGCGCCGCTCCCTGCAGGCAGCCGATTGCGAGAGGCAAATATGAATCTCAGACTACGATTGATGGAAGTTCTGTCGAAGCTTGTTCAGACTCTGCGGTTTTGCCGGTACAGCCTCATGGGATATTGCAACATAGAGCGCGGCGCAATCCTGGAGAGCAAGCTGATCCTCGATAAGGTGTATCCGGCCGGCATTCATATTGGCGCTCACACCCTGGTGGCAAGCCACGCGCTTATCTTGTGTCATGAACATGTCAAGCGCGATCCTCTCGACCCGCGAAAGCCACGGATCGCAGAGACCCACATCGGCAGGCGCTGCTTTATCGGGGTCCGCGCCACCATTCTGCCGGGGGTCCGAATAGGCGATGAAGTTGTAGTCGGCGCTTCGGCCGTAGTGTGCAAGGATGTTCCCTCGCACTGCGTGGTTGTCGGCAATCCTGCCCAAGTAGTGAAGGTGGACATTCAAATGAATGACAAGGCCGTCATGCGGATTCCGGCTCAGCCTTCGCTTCGTTCCGATTAATGCTTTTTCCCGTATTGGTGGCGCTGCTCTATGGCGCCGCTGCCGTTGCATCGTGTCATTCAACTTCCGAAGGAGAAAGCCTGCATGGCTGCGATCGTCAATCATGTGTATCCCTCCGAATGCTTTTGGCGGAAAATGTGGGCAGAATGCGATGTGGATCGGGAAATCGATCTTTGCGGTAAACGGGAGATCGCCGGGCATTTGCTATCGGTCTTTGCCACGCTCAGCAATCCCCTCATTGTTGAAGCTGGCTGCGGCGTCGGGGCCTGGGTGCTTTACCTGGGACGGCAAGGCTTTCGCAATATCGTCGGCATCGACAACTATGCACCGGCCTTGAAGGAGCTCGATGCGCGGGGCGGGCGGACGATGGAAGGAGACGTCCAGCATCTGCCGTTCGCGGATAGCTCCGTCGATGTTTGTCTTTCATTTGGAGTCGTCGAACA
>Ga0187875_10003669_pt1 | contig 10767 bp, 8 predicted proteins | sample June2016WEW_17_1_2_FD_132978 | JGI IMG/M metagenome (GOLD analysis project Ga0187875, IMG submission 132978) | Peatland microbial communities from SPRUCE experiment site at the Marcell Experimental Forest, Minnesota, USA - June2016WEW_17_10 | ecosystem: Environmental > Terrestrial > Soil >... | reverse complement strand
TGTCGATCGTCTTGACGTGATCGCAGATCCAGTTGCCCGCGGCGAGGATTCCGGACCGCATGGAGGATCAATCCGAGACCAGGCGGACGAGCGCCTGCTCGTCCTCCTCGATGCGGGGAAAGCGGCCGACGGCCGGGTCGAGGAAAAAGTTGTCGCCGGCGTCGTCGTTGGCCGTCGACACCTCGCCGATGATGCACTCCTTGCTGGCCGGCCAGAACGAATGCCAGACGCCGGGCACGAGCGTGATCCGCGAGCCCGCGGCGAGGGTGAAGGTCTCGCCGGTGCGGATCTCGGCCGGCTCCCCGTCTATCGAGGCGAGGAACTCGCGCGGAAGCGCCGCCCCGGGGGACGGCTTCGCGGGCCACAGCTGCAGCGTCAGCTCGCCGGCGCGGCAGATGATGTCCTCCTTCTTCCTCGCGTGCGCGTGGCACGGCGTGGCCTGGCCCAGGCGCGCGAACATGAGCTTCTCGCAGTACTCGGGCTCGAGCGCCAGGTTGACGAGCGTCAGGCCGTGGCGGTCGAAGTCGCCGAGCCCGAAGTCGGTGATGTCCCAATTCGGCCGGGGCGGCAGCGCCCAGTGGTTTCGGCCGAAGCAGGCGAGGGCGTCGCGGTAGGCCCGGTTGATGACGGAGCGTTTCATAGGGGCGCGACGGACCGCTCTCGCTGGCTCGCCAGCGCGGCGGCCCAGATCTCGTGCTGGGCGACGGCCTCGTCGGGGGTGGCGCAGCCGAAGCGCCCGCCGAGCAGGCCGGCGCGCTCCGAGAGGAACGAGGCCCACATCTGCATGAGGATGTCGGGGAATCCCGGCTCGAAGATCGAGCCGGTGATTGTCCCGAACGCCATCTCGAAGCCCAGGTCCGTCCTCTCCCAGCGCTGCTCCTTGTCGCGCCTGTAGGTCCAGAGTGTCTTCGGCTCCTTCGTGGAGAAGCGCACGCCGCGGTCGGTGCCGATCGCCTCGAAGAGCCACGTGTTGGTCTCCCCGGGCGCCATGCGCTTCATCTCGAGGGTCATGGGCACCGGCTCCCCGGCGAGGTCGACCGTGGCGTGGACGACCGCGTTGTCCCAGGTGTCGCAGGGCGCGGTCCCCCCGTGGCCGTCGGGGCGCACGCGGTAGATCTTCTGGAGCTGGGCGTGGACCCGGGCGGGCCTCCAGCCTAGGCGCAGCGGCAGGTGGGCGACGTGCAGGCCGAGGTCGTTCATGACCCCCGCCTCCCCGCAGGTCCTGTTCTGCCGCTTCCAGTTGATGGGCTTGGCGGGGTCCAGGTCGCTCGAGTGAAGGAGCGCCGACCGGACCCCGATGATGCGGCCGAGCTGGCCCGAGGCGGCGAGCCTGTAGGCGCGCTGAGCGCCCGGCAGGAAGGGGAACTCGGAGGACACCCGCACGAAGCGCCCGAGGCGCTGCGCCTCGGCCCGTATGCGCCGGGCGGCCGCCAGGTCGATGCCGAACGGCTTCTCGGCGAACAGGTCCTTGCCGGCCCGGAGCACGTCGGTGTAGATCTCCTCGTGGAGGTGGTGGGGCACGGCCACGTAGACCACGTCGACGTCGCCTCGGGCCAGGAGAGCCCGGTGGTCGTGGTCGAAGTGCCTCACCGTCGGCACCTGGCGGAACCAGTCGAGAGCCGGGGCGCTGACGTCGCAGACGGCGGCCAACTCAGGGCGGACGGGGAAGTCCTTGAGGGCGAACCATCGGCCGAACGCGCTGGCGACCTCGCGGCCCATCAGGCCTGCGCCGATGACGGCGACGCGGACGGGCGCGGCCGGCTGCGGAAGGGGGGCGGTCACTTGAGGAAGGCGAGGGCGGCGGCCGGGGTGGCCCCCTCGTGGACGACGGCCATGAGGGCGCGGGTGATCCTCGCTGGATGCGGGTGCTGGATGATGTTCCTGCCGTACACGATGCCGGAGGCGCCCTGCTGGAGCAGGGCGGCGGTGCGGGCGAGGATCACGTCCTCCGGGGCCCTGCCGCCTCCGCGCACGAGCACGGGGATCGTGCCGGCCGTCTCGACCACGCTGTGGTAGGCCGAGACGTCGTCGGTGGGGTCGGCCTTGATGATGTCGGCCCCGAGCTCCACGGCCTGTCGGACGAGGGGGATGATCTTGGCCGGGTCGCCGTCCACCATGTAGCCGCCGGCCTTCGCGTTGGGCTGGAAGACGAGAGGCTCGACCATGAGCGGCATCGAATAGAGGTCGCAGGCGGGCTTGAGCCGGAGGATGTTCTGGATGCACTGGTCGGCGAGCTCCGGCTGGTCGGGGATCGAGAAGAGGTTCACGACGACGCAGGCCGCGTCGAGGCGCAGGGCCTGCCCGACGGGGTCCTCGATCATGCGCGAGAAGAGGGCGCGCGGAAGCCGCGTCCCGTAGACGTTGGCGACGTCGGTGCGCAGCACGAGGGCCGGCTTGCCGCGGACGGGCAGCTTCTGCAGGTGGGGGGCCTGGCCGACCGTCAGCTGGATGGCGTCCGGCGCCGCGGCGACCAGCGTCGCGACGGCGCTCGGCAGGTTCTCGATGCCGGCGAGGAACGAACCCTCGTTGAAGAAGCCGTGGTCTAGGGCCACGTCGAAGCACCGGCCTGTGCGGGGATTGAAGAGTCGGTGGAGGCGCGCGGTTTTCATGAGGGAGAAACCAGGTGGATGCGCACCTGCGCCGCGCTGAGCGCGGCGCGCTCGTCGCGGGACGGGGCGCGGTCGGTGACGACGTCGGTGAACACGCTCCAGGGCGCGAAGCAGAGCGCGGACGGGCGGCCCCACTTGCCCGAGTGCGCGACGAGGATGCGCCGGCGCGCGCGGCGCAGCGCCTCCGCCTTGACCGCGGCCTCGGCCACCTCCGTCGTCGACGCCCCCGAGGCGGCCTCCAGGCCGGAGGCCCCGATCACGGCGGCGTCGAAGCGTAGGTTCCCGAGCCAGCTCTGGGCGAGGCCCCCGGTGAGGGCGAGGCTGATCGGGCGGACCTCGCCGCCGACGGCGCTCAGGGTGGCGCGCGCCTCGCCCGCCAGGGCGAGAAGGGGCACGGAGTTCGTGAAGATGCGCAGCGCCGGGCGGTCGATGACGGCCCGCCCGGCCTCAAGGCAGGTCGTCCCGGCGTCGATGTAGACCGTACCCACTTCCGGCAGCAGGGCCGCGGTCGCGCGCCCGAGGCGCACCTTTGCGGTGATGGCCTTCTCGGTCTTCCTGGGGTAGGGCGGCTCGACCAGGGAGAAGTCGTGCGGGAGCAGCGCCCCCCAGGTGCGCGTGGCGAAGCCGGCGCCGGCGAGCTCGGCCACGTCGCGGCGCGCGGTGGCGACCGAGACCCCGAGGCGGGAGCAGATCTCGGACGCCGTCACCCGGCCCTGCTCGTCGAGGAGCCGGAGGATCTGGCGGTGGCGCTCAGGAGCGAGCATACCCCGTGGATAGCGCCGCGGGCCGTGGGGAGGCAATGATATTGATCGAACTCGCTCAATTCGCTCAATATCGCTAACCACCCGCCCTTTGGGCCCCCGGGTACCTGATCTCCTTCACCGGGATCGCCCCCGACACGACCTTGAGAAACGGCTTGCCGTCCGTCACCCCCACCGTGCCGTAGCCGCCCGCCGTGGAGATGAAGCTCCGGAAGTCGCCCCGCACGGCCGGCTCGAGGTGCAGCACGCCGTCCACGGCGTCGTATCGCGCCCCGGAAAGCGCCTGGAGCAGCCCGTAGGACGCCATGGCGCGCGCGTACCAGTGGCCCCATTCGTACTCGTCGAACGGATTGCGCACCCTGCCGTCGTACCGTGAGCGGCAGGCGCGCACGATCTCCAGGCCCTCGGCGACGAGCCCCATCGCTATCATGTGCGAGGCCGCCTGGTACTCGATGCCGGTCCACACCTCGTTGGAGTACACGAAGGGGAGGGACGGCATGCTGCCCCGCGGCCACGAGCACAAGAGGAGGCCTCCCTCGTGGCCGTTGGCGTAGGTGGCGCGCTGGGGGTTGGCGTGGCCCGCGAGGTCGCGCTTGAAGTTGTGGCGGTGAACGGCCTGCAGGTGGCTGCGGACCCTCTCGGGGTCGAGCACCTGGCCGACGCCGCAGGCGAGCGCGAACCAGGATCCAAGGACCCCGTCCGACAGGCAGCCCTGGCCGTACTGGTACTTAGGCCCCTCCTTCTCGAGGAGCGCGGCCGCCTCGCTCGAGTAGTATTCCCCGTAGAACTTCCCCTCGGCGGCGACCTTGGTGCGCAGGTCCTTCCACTCCACCTTCTGGAAGAAGTACTCCCCGTTGTAGAGCTCCTGGTTGATGCGGGCGGTCCCGCGGGCCAGCAGGTCCTCGTAGGGAGCGACGTCGTCGCCCAGCGCGCGGCCCATGGCGACCGCGGCCCTCAGGGCGCCGGCGTAGAAGCTCGATATCATCCCGTTCGGGCCCCAGAACTGGATGTCGTAGGTGTTGTGCTGCGGCTCCTCCGGCCAGCCCTTGCGGCCCGGGTCCCACGTGCTGATGCAGTAGTCCAGGCTCGCGCGTATCCTCGGCCAGAGGCCGCGCAGCCAGGCCGTGTCGCCGCTAATCCTCCACTCGCGGTGGGCCTTCATGATGCCGCCCAGCTGGCCGTCGGCCGCGGCGTAGAAGTCGTGCGCCGAGGGCTGGATGGGCAAGGCGACCCTGAAGTTCTGGTGGCCGCGCTCGTCCTGGCCGACGGTGAACTCGGTCTCCCTGAGGGTCCGCTCAAGCGACGGGAAGAGGTGCGCGATCGACTGGGCGTAGTTCCAGACGTGGGTGCACGTCCCGGGGCCCTGGGCGTTGTCCTCGTCGCATCCCTCCCATCCCCACAGCCGCCCGTCGGCCTGGCGCAGGACCGTGGACGATTTCAGGATGCTCAGGTTCGCGGCCGCCGCCTCGACGGCCTCCGGCGGCAGGGAGGAGTCGAAGAAGCAGTCGGAGAACCTCTGCGCACGGCCCCGCAGCTCCGCATAGTGGTCGCTCCAGTAGGCCGCGAGCTCGTCGATGCCGGCGAATCGCCCGGAATACCACGGCTGGTAGTAGTCGGCCGGCGTTCCCGCTCCGGCGGGCGGCGGCACCACGTCGCGCAGCCGCGTCCTCGGGGCGTACCAGGCGAGCCGCAGGCGGATGGTCTTCGTCGCCCCCGGCAGGATCCGGAACGGTACGAACAGCGAAGCTCCCGTCGGCAGCCTCCCCTCGGTGGGGGCCGCGCGGTCGTAGGCCGCGCCCGATTCGACGTCGCGCCAGGCCATCGTCTGGGGATCGAACCAGTTGCCCCGGAACCAGGCGAGGTTGACCTTGACCGCCGGGTCGTCGGCCGCGACGGCGAACCAGGCCTCCTCCTGCTGCGCCGCCGGCCACGCCGCCCCGTACATGGTGAAGCCGCCTGGGCTGGCGCGGATCGACCGGTCCGGCTCGGGCCCGCTCTGCCACTCGTCCATGACCGCCGGCACGAAATTGCGCGCGTTGAAAGAGAACACGGCGCCGAGCTCCTCGTCGCCCGTGTTGGTGAACGCGTACTCGAGGCCAGCGACGGGCAGGCTCGAGTTGTCGGCGTCCCCGGGTTCGAACGGGCTCCACCCGGTGATGCGCGCCTCGACCGGCAGGGCCGGGTCCGCGAGCTCGACGCGCGCGAATGGGAACTGCGCGCGGAAGGTGGCCCTGTCGAAGCGAGGGAGCCCCAGGCCGAGCGGCCCGCTGCCGGTGGCCGCGTGGCGGCGCTCGTAGAGCTTCCACCTCGGCACCTGCCCCTCGACGACGCGGGCGATCCCCGCCGGGCCGCCGATCGAGATGGCGGCGAATAGCCCGGGTTGGTTCTGGAGCACGGGCCGGTCCCGTATCGAGACGTTCGTGAGGGCGCCCGCGCCCTCGAGGCATATCATCCCGGCGCCGAAGCCCCCCATGGGGAAGGCGATCTGCGCGAGCTGATCGCCGGTGTAGGCGGCGTCGGGGCCCCGGGGGGCGGCGGGCTCCGACGGGGAGGGAGCGGGTGCGTCCGCGGCCCGGGACAGGGAGGCCGCGGCGGCAAGCGCCCCGAGCGTGCCCACGGAGCTACGCACGAATTCGCGGCGGGCGATGAGTCTTTCAGGCATAAGGTCGGCTCTGCACCAGGGCGCTTCCCCCGCGCCGGGATCCCCGGGGCGGCGCGCGCCGCCCCGGCCCCCGCCGCGGCCCCTGGGGGCCCGAGGCGGTGCCGGCGCGTGGCGGGCGGTTCATGGGGCGAATGATTGGCGCTTTGCGGCGCGCAGCCAAGCCAAACGAGCGGATCGCTTTCCAGGCCCGGCCGACCCGCCGCTTCCGGGCGCCCGGCGCCGCCCAGAGCTGCGAGGCCGGGCCGCCGCCGAGAAACTCCAACGGCGGACGGCCCGGCCCGCGCTTCAGACTACCTAGGCAACTTCAGTCACAAGTTCGGGGTGCAGCAGTTTGCTCACCGCGTCGAGGAGGGCCTCGACCTTGAAGGGCTTGAAAAGGAAGGCCCCCGTGTACCGGCTCATCTTCGAGTCGCCGGTATCGCTGGACAGTCCGCTCATCGCGAGGATCTTCACGTCGGGCTTGAGATGCTTCAGGATGCCCGCGAGGACGGCGCCGTCGAGGTTGGGCATGCTCACGTCGGTCACGACCACGCTGATCTCGCTGATCCTGGCGGCGAATAGGGCCACGGCCTCGGAGCCGTCGCTCGCTATGAGCACCCGGTAGCCGTGGCGGGAGAGGATCGCCGCCGTGATGTCGCGTATCTGGGCCTCGTCGTCCACGATGAGGACGAGCTCGCCATTGCCGCGGGCCGCGCTCGGCCGGACGGGATCGAGCTGGCCGCTCTTCGCGGGCAACTCGGCAGCCGGCAGGTACACCCTGAACGTCGTGCCGCGCCCGATCTGGGTCTTCAGGCCGATGAATCCCCTGTGGCTCTCCACGATGCCGCGCACGGTGGACAGGCCTAGCCCGGTGCCCTTGTTGGCGTCCTTGGTCGTGAAGAAGGGCTCCCAGATGTGCTCAATCGCTTCGGGAGGGATGCCGGTGCCGGTGTCCTCGACGTGCAGCACGAGCCAGGCGCCCGGCATGCCGCCCTCGATCTTCTTTGCGGCGCGCTCGTCGAGCATGCAGTTCTCGGCCCTGAGGCTGAGCACGCCGCCGGAGGGCATCGCGTCGCGGGCGTTGACGCAGAGGTTCAGGAGAACCTGGTGGATCTGCGTCGGGTCGGCCATGACGGGCCACAGGTCGTCGGGGAAACTCTTGTCCAAGCGGATGTTCTTGGGGAACGTCTCGTTGACCACGCTCATGGTTTCCTGGAGCAGGCACTTGACCTCGACGATCTGGTGGCCGCCGCCCTCGCCGTGGGTGAACGAAAGGATCTGGCGGACGAGGTCGACGCCGCGCTCGGCGCTCTTCTCAAGCGAGGCAATGATGCGCAGGTCGTCGGGATTTGTCGCGTGCTCGCGAAGGACCGGCGCCGCCAAGATGATGGGGGCGAGAACGTTGTTGAGGTCGTGGGCGATGCCGGAGGCGAGCATGCCGATGCTTTCCAGCCGCTGCGCCCTGAGGAACTGGTCGTCGAGGCGCCTCTTGGAGGCGCCCGCACCGGGCTCCGGCCGGGCCTCGGTTCGGTCGGGATCGTTGAGGACCAGCGTGCCGCTCATATCCGAGGCAGTAGGTCTCCCAGTTGATGATCGCGCCAGTGCCTTGCGTCGTCCCACCCGGTCGCGCCAAGGCCGTGGGGCAGCGTTACTACCCCATCGAAACATCCACCCACCTGGGCGGTCTGGCTGCCGCAGTTTTGCATTTCTCGTAGCAAACTACTGGCGCTGTTATGTTTTTCTACGACGATTTCTACGTCTTTTTACGTAAAACAGGGCTTTTCCCTTGGCCGAGAGGATGTTGTTGAGCCCCAGCTTGAGCTCGACGATCCGGCCGCGACCATTAGAGTCGGTTGCGTGAAAATCGTAATCGTCGAAGACCATTTGATGATCCGCGATGTCGTGCGAAAGGTTTGCAGCTCAGAATTTGGCTATACGGTTGTCGGCGAGACGGATTCGGGAGTGCAGGCGGTGGAGATGATTTTGAAGCACAGGCCGGACGCCGTCGTGCTGGACCTGTCCCTGCCGGACATGGACGGATTCAACGTGGCGGACCGCGTGCTCAAGGCCATACCGAGCCTGCGCATCCTCATGCTCTCGTCGCACTGCGACGACTACACGCTGTTCCGCGTCGAGAAGTCGGGCGTGCACGGCTTCATCGACAAGAATTCCAACACGATTGAGATCCTGCGCGACGCGCTGTCCGCGATAGCCGCCGGGCGCATCTACTTCTCGCAGGCGTTCCAGGCCGCCCGGATCGCCCGGCGGTCCGATCCGCGCTCATTCATCAAGGTGCTCTCGGACTGGGAGCGGGCGATCCTCTCCCTGATCGGCCAGGGACTGAATGACGACGAGATAGGCGAGCGGCTCAACCTTTCGCCCCGCACCGTGCAGACGCACCGCAGCAACATACTTCGCAAGCTCGACCTAAAGGGCACTCCCAAGCTGATCGCATTCGCGATCGAGCACGGGTTCACGCAGGTCCAGTCGAAGCACGGATCGATTCCAGTTTACACCTGAGCTCGGCGAACTCGCGCTCGAAGTCGGCGAAGAGCTGCTGGAGCTTGTCCGGGTGGGCGTTCGCGGAGCTGTTCTGGAGCTCCAGCGCGATCCGACTCAGCCGCTCGTATTTGACCACGCTGCAGTGGGACAGCAGCCGGTGCGCGATGCGGTGGATCTCCTCGCGCTCGCCCGTGGCGACGATGCCGCGGGCGATGACGCGGTCGGCCTCGAACGCGGCCAGGAACCGGTCGATCTGGTTGTTGAGGCCCTCCAGCGTCTCGCTCCCGAGGAACTTCAGCATCTCCAGGTCGATCTCCTCGGCGGGCTTGAGCTTGATGTTCTGGGATCGGACTTCGACCGACGCCGCCGTCCGCATCGGCCCCCCGAGGTCGCGCAGCGCGTCCGCGATCTTCCCCGGGGTGATCGGCTTCGAGATGAAGGCGTCCATGCCCGCCTGGAGGCAGGCGTCCCGGTTGAAGTCTGCGGAGTAGGCCGTGGTGGCGATGATGATCGTGCGCTGCGTCGAGGGCTCCACCGCGCGGTAGCGCGCCGCGACCTCGGTGCCGACCAGGCCGGGCAGGTTCCAGTCGAGGAAGGCAACGTCGTAGTGGCTCGCCTTCAGCCGCTCGAGGGCCGTGGGCCCGTCGTTGACGACGTCCGACTGGATGTCGAGCTTGCGCAGCATGGCCTGCATGGCGATGACGTTGTAGTCGATGTCCTCGACGATCAGCGCGCGAAGCGGCGCCGCCCGGCGCACGACCGGGGCCTCGGCCTTTCCCGTGTCGCGCAGCGTCACGAACGGGATCTCGGCCCAGAAGCAGGACCCTTCGCCCGGCTTGGACTCGACGCCGACCCTTCCACCCATCTTGCCCGCAAGGAGCCGGCAGACGGCGAGGCCGAGCCCCGTCCCGCGTATGTTGCCCGTCCGCGCCGACTCGAGCCGGGTGAACTTCGTGAACAGGGTCGCGATCTCCGCCTCCGTCATGCCCGGGCCCTGGTCGCGCACAAAGAAGCGCACGCGGCCGTGGACCTCGGCCGACGCGCCGACTTCGATGGGCTTGCCCGCGCCGAACTTGAGGGCGTTGGTGAGGTAGTTGAGCACGATCTGCTGCACGCGGGCCGAGTCGCCGACGAGCTGCGCCGGCACGTCCGGCGCGATCGAGATGGTGATCTCGGTCCCGATGGCGCGCGCGTTCATCGTGACCATCGATACGCACTGCTCCAAGAGGACGCGCAGGGAGAACGGCGCGGAGCGCAGCTCCATCTTGCCGGCCTCGATCTTGGAGAAGTCGAGCACGTCGTCGACCAGCGTCGCAAGGAGCGTGGCGCAGCTGTTGATGGAGTCCGCGAGGTAGCGCTGGCGCTTGTCGAGCACCGTCTCCTCGAAGGCCAGCGCGAGGCCGAGGATGCCCGAGATCGGGTTGCGAATCTCGTGGCTCATGTTGGCTAGGAACTCGGACTTCGCCTCGTTCGCCTTCTCCAGCTGTTCCGTCTTCTTCTTGACAAGGGCCTCAAGCCGGGCGTTCTGCCGGCGCAGAAACGCGAGGCGCCACTGGAACGCCCCGAAGAAGGCGGCCGCTACCAGAAGCCCGAAGGACGCGAGGGCGGGGAAGGTCTTGTACCACGGGGGAAGGACCGTGAACCTCCACACCGTGGCCGGGCTGACAAGCCCGGCGTCGTTGATCACCCGCGTGGAGAACGCATACGAGGCATCCTGGAGCCCGGCGAGGTCAAGGTGGTTGCTGTTGGTGGGCGCGGACCACTCGTTTGTGCCGCCCGAGAGCCTCGTCTGAAACCGGACGGACTCGCGCCGGCCAAACTCCATTGCCGAGAAATCGAAGCTAACGGAATTCCTGTTCGCCGGGATTTTTGCGCCTGCGGCCACGTTTGCGCGCACAACTGGCGCCCGGGGCGCGCCGACGGCCTCGAGCTGGTCGGGAACAAGGCGCATGAGCCCTTCGCTGCCGGCCACCCACACTATACCGCGCGAGTCGACATAGAGCGATCGGAGTTCGCCGAGCCGAGCCAGGCCGGGAACGGCAAACGGGCTCCACGATGCGTCGCCTCCGGTCTTTGCCGAGAGCCTGCCTATAATGGGCAACCTCGGGCCATCGGCAAATGGGCTTTCGAACGTGACCCAGACGGCGCCAGAGGTGTCACGGTTGGAAATTGCAGCGGCATTCGTCTTAGGAGCGGCGGCTAGCGGGAGCGGCGTCTTCCATGGCGGCGGATAGAGAACCGCCCCCGAGATGGT
>Ga0187875_10003666_pt1 | contig 10770 bp, 8 predicted proteins | sample June2016WEW_17_1_2_FD_132978 | JGI IMG/M metagenome (GOLD analysis project Ga0187875, IMG submission 132978) | Peatland microbial communities from SPRUCE experiment site at the Marcell Experimental Forest, Minnesota, USA - June2016WEW_17_10 | ecosystem: Environmental > Terrestrial > Soil >... | reverse complement strand
CCGTCGCCGCAACTCGTCAGCCCTGTCATCCTTCCATGTGCGCGTCTGGTTGGCGACACGCGCATGACCACCGTCGCCCGGATTGAACGTCGAGGAACCGCGCGGGAGCATTCCGTGACCATCGGAGCCGTAGTAGCTGGACATGGCGGCACGGTGTACCGCGGCTGCGGGAAAGTGTCAAGGCGACGGCTGTAGGCTGTGACGGGTGGACGGGGCAAAAAAGGTACTCCTGAGTAAACCCACGCGTGGAGGAGCATGATTCCCCTTATCATTCGTGGGCCTAGGAACGCGGAAAGAAGACGGAGGCAAGGTCTGTGGGCTAGATGAACCGCGGTTCGCGCCTGCGGTACACATCGATGGTCTGGATTTCCGCGAGCTTCGCCAACACCTCGTCAGTGATATCGAACATGCCCCTTTCTGGTAGCCAGCAGCGGTATGGTGGACGATGCTCTGGCTTGAGCGCCATAATATTCACGTTTCGGAAATGGAATCCCAAACTGCTGAAATGCCAGTTGAAACGTTTGTTGGAGAAGTCGCCAACGGCCAGCGATTCAAGCGCATCCGGTTCGAGAAGAGCGCCAGCAAGGCAATGCAGGAACGAGAATTCCGGGTCGTCAACTGCACTCTCTTGTCGCGAGAGTAAGTACGCTGCAATGGGATGGCGCTTATTCAATAGGCGCTCGGACGTTACAGCAGCTAGGACACCCTCTAATCCTCGGCCAAAGGGAACGGTCATGTAATTTCGGGACAAGAAGTCGAAGACAATACTGGTGAATCCAAGTTCGTCGGGCTGCTCAGGTGAATTAAATTGAAGAACTGGTTTACTGTCGGCGAGTGCCAGGGTTGCCATGCTCAACACAACTGATCTTAGAACAGGCGCGACTACTTCGAAATTGTTCTGGTCCCGCCAAGCATTCATTTCTTCGGTCAGTCCAATGCGACGACCGTCATCTTCCACGGCAAAGGGTTTTGGTGACTTCACGCCGAAAGGTATCGAACCAAGCTGCGAAAACGTTCTGAAAAAGAGTGAGCCGTCTGTGGCGATGGAAGGTAGAAGCAGGCGTGACCACGTGAAGCCGCGTGGGAGCGTGGCAAATGGTACATCATGGAGGGCCATCAACTGCCAAAGCGCCTTCGTATCTTTTTCGCTGCCGAACCGTTCGATCACCTTCTGCCAAAGTCGCCCGTGAGCCCGTGCAGCGAGCCGTCGAAGACGACGCCAACCCGGCCCAAGTTCGTTGGAAATGCCGTGCGTGCCTGGCGGCGCGCGGTCGGGAGTTAGTTCTGGCTTCAACTCACCACGCACGTCCAGTACAAATAGATCCTGCCCGAACCCAATCGGATTAGGGTATTGAGACCCTGCTATCAGAAAATGACGGCGGCCCCGGCCATGTGGACCGGCCACTAGAATTCCGTCGAGGCATGTTCTACCTTCCCAAGTCCAAACCTGAAAGTTCTTCTTGTCTGCGGCTTCGACGAAGAAGACTGTCCCGCGACGTGCTTCGCCTTGTCGCCAACCAGCTTCAGCGTTCGCGACGACCAATGCTCCATCATCTGAAAGTGGTATGCCACAGGTCACTTTGCCTTTCAACCGTGGATCAATTTCATTGAAATCTTGCTCGAATATCGCTCCATTCTTGACCCCAAATTCGGCAAAGGGGTGCCACGGTTCGGCCATCTTGGTTGGGATTTCAATCTTGTCTAGTATCTCTGGAATCGAACACTTCGCACTTACTGGAAATTCACCTGCAAGAGCATAAGCGTAAAGCGTGTCAACCAGTCGAACGCGGTCTTTCCACGTTGCAAATCTTTCGGGCTTTCGACGGCCAACCACAAGAATGGAAGTTCCAGGCGGTTGGCTATCCGCTCCGCGCCGAAGCACGATTAGGCTGCCGAGCCCATTGATCTCGACTATGAGCGGTTCTCCTAGGCCACCCCTCGATCCGCCATACCGGCGCGTGTGGATGACGATCCGGTCTCCCAGCATGAACAAGCTCATGAAGCCGATTCCAAAACGTGCACAGGGATCGAAATCTGCATTCACGCGAGTAAAGGTGAGTCGTTCCCGCTCAAACTCCGGCGAGCGATAGTAGCTGCGCCCCGCTCGTACAAGAAAGTCTTTCACGATTCGCTGATCCATGCCGACGCCGTTATCGACGCATCGGACAAATTCACGCCCATGTTCATCGACTCCATGTTCGAACTCAACGAGGCCACCCGACCAGTCGACGTTGTCGTCGCGCTTCATAATCGCTGTCCGATGTCGAAGCGCATCCCAAGCGTTTTGGAGAAGCTCACGAATCGCTAATGATGGGTGTCCGTAGAGCTTCTCCGTCATTAAAAGTCGCACGATCTCGTCACGGTTAAGGCTGATCTCAAGATCCCCGGCGTAGAGGTAGGCACCATCTCGCGCCTGAACTCGTGACCCGTCTGTTCGGGTTGGCAGGTCGATGGTGTATTGCGTAAAGGGTGCTGGAAAGCGCCGGATCAAGTCGTGGGCAGCCGCGAGTTCGTCATCGATGAGACGCAGGAAGCGGCGGATAGCGTGTTCGTATTCCGGGCGCTCGCAGGCACACTCGAACCGCACCGCGTCACGGTCGATTTTCCAGCCTTCAACCTGGCGGTGCTTCTCCCATTCCTGGATGCTGATAGGATTAGTGAAACTTATGCTCCGGTATAGCTCATCGGGAGTCCGCTCGCGGTCAAAGTCGAGGATGTCTGCCAATCTAAGTACTGCGGCGAGATAGGCAAGATTCACGGCAAATGTTCCGACCGCTTTGTCGTAGTAGAAGCCTTGTGCATCCGAAATGCTTTCAGGTGGCATATTGTGTGAGGCGCATAGCAATGCGAGCGAATCGGCAAGATGGCCGGTGCCAACGCGGAGTCGATTATCTTCACCAAGTGTCTGCCTTACGAAGTCTGCCGAATACACTGCGTGCTTGCTGCGGACGAATCGAACGAAAGCCGCCTGCTCAAACTCTGCTTCAATGCGACGTGACCGATCCCGGTCCTCGGGAGCTGTATCTTTGTTCGCCAGTAATTGTTGAGCGTCACTGAAACCGGCAAACTCGATTAGCCAGTTTTGCCGAGCAAGCTGATATTCGTCGCTTTGCTTTATGCTCTCTGCCTTTGTTTTGTCCGGTATCATGCCCGTATCGTGAAAATGGGCGGAAAGAATGAGGAGAGCGATTTCGACCGGGTTTAAGACATTCGACAGCACACGTTCCGGCATCACTTTTGCCATTAACTCCGTTACACGCAGGAGATGGACTTCATCGTGCAGCGTGAACTCACCGTGAAGCAACGGCATTAGCTTCATCTTGTCGACAGCAATTTTACAGATGTCCGGCAATTCTTGGGCAAGCTTTGCCGCCAACTCAGTCGAGCCTGTATCTGCAAAAGGCTCTTTGAGTCGCATCAGAAGTCGCGTGCGCTCAAGACACTTGGGTGCAAAATCGCCTGCGCTCATGGATTCAGAATCCCATATCCTAGTGTTTCAGTTCAAGCTAATAGCCGATTAGATTCTGCCGTTTGTCGTCGACTTTCTATAATTATGTGATGAGATATTGGGAAACGTCCCGTGCGTGCGAGATCACGGAACGACCGCACAGCCTCTATCACGGCATCCGCACGCCCGAAGGGCACCGACTTCCTGCGTTGTCCGTCGCACGGGAGTCTGCGATAATCAGCGAGCGAAGGAGACAACACACCAATGCCATCAAACCCAACACCCGAAGAACGGGAGCAGGCGAGGCGTGACCACGGATTTCTGACGCCCGAAGAACGAGAGCAAGCGAGGCTGCATCTCGGGAGCCTGACGCCTGAAGAACAGCAGGCAGAGAACGAACTGGCGGTGACCGCAGATATAGCGGCGACAGGAGGTCCTCGTAAGCCATGCCGAGACTGAACCAAGCGAAAGGCTCATCCTGTTCCTGTTTGATTGCCTCACGGTAGGCTGCAACCGCGTCGTCGTGCTTGTCCTGCAACGCAAACACCAAGCCAAGGGAGTACCAAGCCCTTGGAAAAACCGGTTGCAGTTTGATTGCCTTACGATAGGCCGTCACAGCATCGTCGTACTTGCCCTGTCCCGCGTAGGCCACGCCGAGGTTGTGCCAAGCCTCTGAATCATTATCAGGCGCGGAAGCAGGCTGGTGCGGATGTTTCGTCGAAAACCAAGAGTTTGCCGTTGGCAGAAACAGGAGGACTAATGCCGCAATGTTTAGGCTGGCCTGTGCCAACTCCAAGGCCGCCGACAATGTAATTCCCGGTGGCCGTTGTATCAAATCCAAAACAGCAAAAGGGACTGGGATTGCGACCAAGGCAAGGAGTACGACACGCGCCCAGTTGCGACGCTTGGAAATTTGACGATACAGAGCTGCCATTATTAGGAAAAGGCCCAGTGGAAGAACAAAGAGCAACGGCACGTCGAGCAACCTCCTCAAAAACTGGCCATCCGTGACTAGACGGACTATCCCCGTGTAAAGAGCGACGTAAAGCAAACGGATTGCAACCGATACGATTCGCGGTTTCGTTGGGCCTTGACTCTCCGCAACGCGCGTTGACCTTTCTGCGTCGCGAACCATGAGGGAAACGGTATACAATGAGGTGAACTGGTACACAACCAAGAAGGCGTAAGCCGCGACACAAAGGACATACGGATTCAGCACCGTGCCGTGTGCCTTCGAGATGTTATAAGACCAATAGACTTCAGAAAAATACGGTAGAAGGAGCGAGCCTATTCCCCAAAAGAGTCCTTTGTGAAAACCGATCACCGCGGTTGCTAGATGCAGGATGACACCGAACGCAGGCCGCAGGTAAGCGGTAGCGTGCATAAGGTACATGCACACATATGGAGAGAGCATCGTGAGAATGACTACCGTGACCAGCGTTGACATACCAGAAGGCACATCAGCAAACGCACTGACAGTTCCAATGACTACTGCGGCCACCGCGCCTTCTATAAACCAGAACTTGTCTGCACTTCGCATATTGTCCTCCTCTCCACGGTCAAACGCGGCCACCGCGAGGCGCGCTTTTCCCTTCCTCCTTCGGCAGCGGTGGTTTTGTAATCGGCTGAGTATGCGTTTCCACTTTGAGGGTGAAGATCGACACGAGGGCAATTGCAATCGCGACGATGTTGACGACGGGCCAAACTGTGCGCGTGAGATGCGCGGGGAATATGGGATTGTAGATGGCAGCCGTGATACCGAGAAGCCAGACCCAACCTTGTTGGTTGCGCGCGGCAGCGCGCACGGCGGCGAACGCAAACACGCCACAGCACACCCACCGAAGCAGGACGTAGTATCCGTAGGGGTTGCTGGGGAATAGCGCCCCTAGCAACATGCAGATTGCGACAGTCTGAGGTATCCAGAGCCGTTTCATCGCGTCACCTAAAGTCGTTGGAAAGGTCAACACTTGTTCCCTACGTGTCGCACCACGCTCTGTGCCTCAGATTACCGCCGATGCCCAATGAAAGGCAACGCTACTTTACCCAACCGAGCGGTAATAGTGGGCTGTCGGTGCGCGCTCACAGAGTCGATTTTGTTCCCAAATGGGAACAACTTACCAGCCCGCGACGAGTACACTCGCGGCAATGTCAGGGAACAATGAAGCAGTGAATACCGCGCCACAGGCACCCGCACCAACGCTGCCGGATTCGGAACGCCTTGCCTACTCCATCGAGGAAGCCGCGCAGCTATTAGGGGTGCACTACTTCAGCGTCTACCGGATGATCCAGCGCGGGAAACTTCGCCCCTGCCGTGTGCTGCGCGGCAAACTACTCGTGCCTCGGTCGGAACTGCTCAAACTCTTGAAGACTGAATGAGGGCACGGAAAGGAGACGCATGATCAAGAGAAATGGCCAACCGCGACAGGGAGTGGCGCCGCCCTCGTTGAAGCGGATGAGCGACGCGGAGCACGCGGCGTATTTCGAGGCATTCGGTGTTATCAAGAGCGATTACCAGGCCCTCTGTTTGATCGGCGACAAGCTGCGCGAGGTGGAGGCAAACGCACGGGGACTTGGTTCTGTGGAATCTCAAGCTCAGAGCGGGCCTGCGGAGTTGCCCGCCTCGGCCGGCGGTCGAAGTCCGTGGGAGGTTTGCGCTTCGTTGATGAGGCTGAACAACAACGAAGTTGTCCTCTGCAAGCGAGTTTGCGAGCACGGCTTGGAATACGCCGTGATTGACGAGGCATCGGCAGCTTCGGCTTACGCCAAGGCGCGTGGACCATTGGATGTTCTGCGCACGGGAGACAACCCGCGCCAAGTGCTTCGCGACTACCTGCGCAGCGAAAGCGAGACCTTGCAACTGATGGTGAACGACATCACCGCCAATGTCCGACTGGTCATTGCGGAGCGTTTTCCGAAGCAGGATTTGCGGCGCGTGGTCAACGAGATCACACGCATGTGCAAGAAAGTCGCCCGCCTCGGGTTCTCTGAAACGGTGACAGATGCCGCGATTCAGACACAGAAACACGACGGCAGTGTCCATGTTTGATAAGGGTGACGCGGGCACCGGGCCGTCCCCTTCCCCAGTGAGGGCAGGAGTGAACAAACCCGCGAAGTCGAAATCCCCCTCAGACATCGGGACTGAAGTGCCGAGCCGGAAACGTCGCGTGCGGGAAACATCCCTACGGTTTCATCGAATGCGTGTGTTGCGGCGCGGAAGCCTCAGCGGTAATCGTTTTCACGAAGGTGACCCGCTGGGCCATCTCGGTGGAATGTTCATCGCGCAGATGGCCGTAGGTTCGCATGGCCAACGCGCCGCCGTCCCGGTGTCCCAACCAGCGCGACACGGTTGGAATATCTACGCCGGACTCAATACAGAGCGTGGCGAACAAGTGACGCAGATCATGATGGGTGATTCGCGCCATGCCGACAACTTTCGCTGCCCGGTCCATCGCCTTTTGGCATTCACGAACTCGCATGACCGGTGCATCATCCGGGTCGTCCGGGCGTTCCCTGCGGAGGCGTTCCAAGAACTCAAGCATGTCCGGTATCATGGGAACTTCACGCACTTCACCCGTCTGCCGGCCTTTCAGACCGGTGGTCGGATCGCCGCGAACCACGATCTTCTGCTGTTTGAAATCCACATCACCCCACCTGATGTTGCGCGCTTCATGGATGCGGAACCCGCCGTAGGCCAGAAAACGAATCAAATTCGCGCTGTGGCGGCAATAGCCCTTGCCGTTGCTCTCGGCCTCCTTGACGAACGCCGCGAATTGGTCAGGCTCCGGCAAGCGGAGTTGCGTGAGACGCTCGGCGGAAGCCTTGATGAACCGCGCGGGATTGTCGTAACGCGCACCGGCTTCCACCCCGATTTCAAACACTTGCCGCAGCAACACGATGGTATGGTTGAAGGACGAGGGGCTGACCCCGGTGCGGAACTTCGCCGCCCAGTTCAGGCAGTCCGACTTCGTGATCTTGCGCACGTCCTGCTCGTTCAGGCCGGGCCAGGACTTGAGCAGGGCTTTGGTGCGATACTCGTAATACTCCTTCGTTCTCGGCTTGAAATTCGGCTCGGCCTGCTGCCGTTCGTGGTGCAGCTTCAGGCAATCCCCGAACGTCATTTTTCCCGTGGTCACCGCCGCGCGATGCTCGGCGTTTTGCCGCTCGTCCTTCTCCAAATCCGCCAAGCGGAGCTTGGCGACGGCGATGGAATCCGTCTTCAGCGACTTCACAATGAGCTTGCCTTGGATGCGGATTCGAGCGAAATATGTGCGGGATGGAACGTACCGGATCAGATTGGCATACGGAGTTTTCTGCCACGGGCCTGTTTGCTCGTCTTGGCTGCGTTTCACGTGGGCAGTATATAAAAGCAGTATCAAATGGCAAGTTTATAATTTCAAAACCTAGCATTTTATTGGGGTTCGGGACGTAGCGCAGCCTGGTAGCGCACTTGCATGGGGTGCAAGGGGTCGCGAGTTCGAATCTCGCCGTCCCGACCATTTTCAAGTTTCGAGCTGACAATTACTATGGATCCATTACTAAAACTTCTGGAAGAACACGCGTTGCGCACGCCGGTTGATTTGTCGAAGATGCTCAATCTTCCCGCCGACGAAGTCCAGCGACGCATCAAGCAATACGAGGACGACAAGGTCATCCTCGGCTACAAGGCCGTCATCAACGATGACAAGGTGGATACCGACCTCGTCAAGGCGGTGATCGAGGTGAAAATCCAGCCCGAGCGCGAAGGCGGCTTCGACCGCATCGCCAGGCGCATCGCCAAGTTCGATGAAGTGACCTCCCTGTTCCTCATGTCCGGCGGCTACGACCTGCTGATTTTCGTCGAAGGCCATTCGTTGCGGCAGGTTGCCCAATTCGTCGCCGAAAAACTCGCCACGCTGGAAGGCGTCACGTCCACCGGGACCCACTTCATGCTCAAGACCTACAAGGAACAGGGCGTGATGATGGACGGCGGCGAAGAATACGAGCGGCTGAAGATCAGTCCGTAGCGGGTGGCGGCGCGTCCGGCGCCAGCCACTTGTGGGCCGCCCGCAATGCCTGTCTGATGACACCACCTTCTGTCGCAAGAGTATCGTTGCGCTGGCCGGCGCGCAGCACCAGTTTGCCGGTCTTGGCATCGAAGAATTCCAGATAAAACGTCCCAAACCGCCAGTAGAGATCCCAGAGGTATTGGTACCGAATCCGACACCACAGTTCATTTATTTCTTCCTGACCAGGCAACACATGCCCGGAACGCACCAGTACGACGGAATCCTTGACCTGATCGAATGCGATCTTTGACTTTTCTCCAGCCGGCACGCCGTTGGAGACCCCACCGTCCTTGAGAAATTGGCTCAAGATATCCGGCTTGATGGCAAAATTCACATTCTGCGGCAGCGTGCCCTGCGTCCTCCATAACACGTTCATCGCATTGAGAGTGGAATCGATCATACCGACCACTTCCCCGTTATCGTTGAGCAACGGACTTCCACTGCTACCCGCCTGAATCTCCACCGACACCTGGACGCTCTTGGGATCGTCGTGCAAGCCGACCGTCGAACTCACCAGACCCTTGGTCAGCCGTGGCGATTTTCCCAGGATGTCGCTGAGGGGAAATCCGATCGTGAACACTTCCTCGCCCATCTTCAAGGAAGCATTCGGATCAATGAACAGTTGTTCCACATGGTTCGTCGGCTGCGATTCGAGCTTCAACAGGGCGGCATCCACGTTCGTGTCCACGCGCAGTACGTTCGCATACAAGAGCTGTCCGCCCGACCACACCGTCGCGTTGGTTTCTTCGCCAACGACGTGGGCGCACGTCAGGATGTGGCCCTGGTCGCCCACAAAAAAACCGCTTCCCTGTCTTTCCGCTGGCACTTCCTCAAGACTAAGGAACTCCACGTCAAATCCCATGGACTTCAAGGCGGCAACAACTTTGCCCTGCACCCCACGCGGATCATGATCCATCTTTAACATCAGCACTTTGTGGTATGTCTTGTCGGGCGAGACATGAGCGACGAGCGTGGAGTCGTGAGGGAGAGTTGCCGTGGGTTTCGATGTGGCGCAGCCGGTGAAGCACAGGGTCAGCAACCCAACAATTACGAGAGGAAAATGGCACAGTTCAGATAAATTCCCCACGACCGCGTCTCTTACGGATCTCATGGTAATAGACTACCGGTTTGCATTTGGGGGCACAATCCTAATCGGATCGATGGTCGCTGCTTGCCTTAACGTGGGCGGATGTGTACGCTACTAGCATTATGCCTTCCGAACGACAAACGAAACGGGATTTTATTGCCGAGCATGTGCGGAGTATTCCGCGCTCGGGAATCCGTGATTTCTTCGACATCGTCCAGTCGATGGACAACGTCGTATCGCTGGGCATTGGCGAGCCGGGTTTCGTCACGCCGTGGCACATTCGCGAGGCGGCCATCTTCGCCCTGGAACGTGGCAAGACGGGTTACACGTCGAATTTTGGATTGCTGAAACTGCGCCGGGCGATTTGCGCCTACCTCAAGGAGCATTACCACATTGAGTACGATCCGAACACCGAAGTGCTCGTGACCGTCGGCGTAAGCGAGGCGTTGGACATTGCCCTGCGCGCCATCACCAACCCGGGCGATGAGATCCTCTATCACGAGCCCTGCTACGTTTCCTATCACCCGAGCGTGCGGCTCGTGCACGGCGTAGGCCGAGCCGTCCGTACCCGCGCCGAGAACAAGTTTGCCCTGACGGCCGAAGACATCGCCGCATCGGTCACACCGCGCACCAGGGCGATCGTGCTGAATTTTCCCAGCAATCCGACCGGCGCGACGTTGTCGCGCGAGGACGTGGAAAAAATTGCCCGCGTGTGCGTGGATAACGATCTGCTCGTGATCACCGACGAGATTTACAGCGAACTGACCTACTCCGGCCAGCACGCCAGCATCGCCGCGGTGCCGGGAATGAAGGAACGGACGATTTTCCTGCACGGGTTCTCAAAGGCGTTTGCCATGACCGGTTTTCGCATCGGCTACGCCTGCGCGCCGGTGGCGCTCACGGAAGCCATGCTGCGGGTCCACCAATACTCGATGCTCTGCGCGTCGATCATCAGCCAGGAAGCGGCCTTGGAGGCGCTGCAGCGGGGACTGGACGACATCAGCACGATGCGCGAACAGTATCGGCTGCGCCGCAACTACATTGTGAAATCGTTCAACGACATCGGCCTGCCCTGCCACATGCCCAACGGCGCCTTCTACGCGTTTCCGTCCATTCGCGAGACGGGCCTGACCTCGCGCGAGTTCTCGGTCCAGTTGCTCGAACAACAGCGTGTCGCGGTCGTGCCCGGT
>Ga0187875_10003658_pt1 | contig 10794 bp, 10 predicted proteins | sample June2016WEW_17_1_2_FD_132978 | JGI IMG/M metagenome (GOLD analysis project Ga0187875, IMG submission 132978) | Peatland microbial communities from SPRUCE experiment site at the Marcell Experimental Forest, Minnesota, USA - June2016WEW_17_10 | ecosystem: Environmental > Terrestrial > Soil >... | reverse complement strand
TAGACGTTGGGCTTGCCCAGCAGCACGCAGGCGTCGTTGACCAGGTAGCGGGTGGGGAAGTTGTCAGTGCCGTCGGCAACTATGTCGTAGTCCTTGAGAATTTCCATGGCGTTGGCGCTGGTGAGCATGGTTTCGTGCTTGACAATATTGACGGACGGATTGAGAGCGGTGAGCTTTTCCGCGGCCGAATCAAGTTTCTTGCGGCCTATATCTTTTGTCGAGTGGATGATCTGGCGTTGCAGATTGCTGGCGTCCACGACGTCGAAGTCCACCAGGCCCAGAGTGCCGATGCCGGCAGCGGTGAGATAGAAAGCCAGGGGCGAACCTAGTCCGCCGGTGCCCACGCAGAGCACGCGCGCAGCTTTGAGTTTCTGCTGGCCTTCCATGCCCACCTCGGGCAGTATCAGGTGACGCGCGTAGCGGGAGAGGTCATCGGTGGTCAGCTCGGGCAATGCGGCAGATTTATTCATGGTCTTCCATTCTCTGGTGGACGTGCAGTTGTGGTTGCGGGAAAGTTGGACGCATATACAGGTTAACAAACACGAACGGCTCCGGGATGCCGGAGCCGTTCGTGGATTGCAAGGTGGAGTCAGTTACGGTTTGTGCTTTTTGGGCTCGGTGGCCGGGGCCTCGGCAGCCTTCGGCTTCCAGAACTCAGGATCGGCTTTGGTGAATGCGTCGGGGACATAGCTCTGGGCAGGATTGACGGAGTACAGCTCGAAGCGATCAGTGTCGATGGCGGCTTCGCGGAGTTCGCGCAGCCTGACCTTATCGCTCTCGCTCAGGGCTGCGTTGAACTTCGACTCCAGCGCATTGCTCTGGTCGATATCGGCCAGCGAATTGTCACTGGTGAGGAAAACGTAGGAGCCGAGCTGTTCGCCGTACTCTATGCGGTATGCGCCCCAGTGGTCTGCGCCGCCGACTTTGTCCTCAGCAGCTATCCACATCTTCACCAGCTCGTTGAATTCCTTCCCATGGCCGGGACGAACGTGGAGGATGCGCGCTTCCAGGAAATGGCCATGCGAAATGTCCGTTCTGGTGTGGTAGCTGAGTTCAGGCACAAAGCTGAAGTACAACGACTTGCTGTCTTCCAGAAGCTCTCCATCGGCCACGTTGAGTTTTTCGAAGTCAGCCGCTGCTGGGCCTTCGAAAATCTTCATGGCCTTTTCCAGGGCTTCAAAAGAGTCGAAGTGTGATAGATAGATGGCCCGTGGCTTGCCGGACATCGCGTTGAAGGCGATGTAGTTGATGGGGAAATTGGCCTTGGTTACGGCCTGGACGAAGGCGCTCTCCGTCTTGTCGTGGGCCAGACCGCCCTTGCCGGGCTTGGTGTATTCCACAATGATCTGCAAATACTTGGGTGTCGAAACAGATGCAGTTGATTGATCCTGCGCGACGGCTACTGAGCTGCCAGCAACCGCAAGAGACAGTCCCAGCAAAAAGGGGCTGATCTTATTCATGTGTAAAACCTCCGTGGTTTTCTTGGAGTCGGACGCGAAGGAGGGGAAACCAGGGGGGAAGTGCGTACGTCCCAAGTATTTGTGATTAGATAGGTTGGAATGCATGTGTGTAAAGTGGTTTTCTTGCATATTGATAGAAATATTTTTGGCCTCGAAAGTTCGCTCCGGGAACGAGGGGTCGAGTTTCGCCGGTAAATTTTCGCTCTTAATGGAATTGCGGTCAGTGCTCCGGGTATGCGAGATTGGGAATGCGAGATTGCAGATTCGAGAAGATTTTGCCGATAACAGCTTTAATAACCTCGCAGACTGGAAGGTTACCTTGAGCAGAAAAACACGCACTCCTGACTTTAATCAGGTAATGGATAAGCTGCGCGCACATTCATTCGATGTGGCGCCCTGGGCCGCAGTCACAGACGGTATGCTGGTGACGAAGTACGGGGCCGGGGCGGTTCTGGTGGCAGCCGCGGACAAAGCGGCTCCGGTTGCCTATGCCGTGCATCCGGGAGTGCTGGTTGGGGGACAGGTGGCCCGGCTGCTGGATCGCGGCCATCAGAAGTTCATTAAAACGAACAAATTAGAGCTTCCTGCCACAGCCATCCAGTTGCACGCGATTCACCGGTTCAGCGAAGAGTTGAAGCAGTTGACCGGCGACATTGATCTCTACAACGAATCGCTGGGGACGACCAGCGACGTTTATCTGTATGACCGCTTGAAGGGCCGCGAAGCTGTGCAGCAACGCCCGTAAGTAGCAGGAAAAGTGTAGCTGGATATGCACCCGTTCGCGGGATAAATGGGTACAAATTGTTCCGGATGCAGGCGGTGACGGCAATGGCATGGGGAGAAAAGGCGCAGGCCGCTTGTCCATCGCAGGCAAAGGCTGCCGGGCGCGACCGGCGTGAGGCGTCGCGGGAAATGGTCGATAACACGGCGGTGATTCATCTCATCAATGTTGGATCGCGGCTGCGAGGACGCATTCTCGACCTGAGCCTGGGCGGCTGCCGCATTCGCACCGATGAACGCTTTCCGGTGGGCATCTATACACGGGTGGAGACTGAGTTTCAACTGGAGGGGCTGGCCTTCCGGCTGGGCGGCGTTACCCAGGCCATCCACGATAAGCACACAGTGGGCATCCGCTTTCTGGACATGAGCAGCCGCAAGCGGGAGCAAGTGGAGCAGTTGATAGAAGATATTCGGGAGATGAAAAACAGGGAATAGGGAATAGCCACCCCAGCGACGAAGACCTGTCACTGGGGACCCCGGCAAGGGAACAGCCACCCCAGCGAGCACAAATCACCCATTGGAGAAGACCCGCTTTGAACAGAATCAAGGGGTTAGAGCCAAAAATGTTCCACGTGGAACATATTCATTCTATTGGGGTTGTTGCCATGTTTACTAGTTAATTATCTGCAAGGATTTGAAAATAAAGTAGTGAAAAAGTGAAATAGTGAAATTGTGAAGCAGGGAACAGGGACTAGGGACTAGTAAGAACCTTATCTCCGCCGTGCGCGTTCGCGTTGCAGTTCGCGATAGACATCACTCTTGGATTGGCCCAGTTCGCGGGCAAGGCGCTTGAGGGCTTCCTTTTCGTCGATGCCAGCTTCGGCCTGTAGACGGGCGACTCGAACGGCAACAGATTCCCTGGTCCCCAAATGCGAGGGACCTGGGGCACCCGCTGACTGCGCGTGGACCAGCAGAGTCATCTCGCCACGCATGCGATCGCGGCCGGCAAGCTCGCCGCGCACTTCGGCTACCGTCCCGCGCAAAAACTCCTCGTGAATCTTGGTCAGTTCGCGGGCCAGGACTACGCGCAGGGTGGGACCCCACACGCTTTCCAGATCCGCCAGGGTCTCCAGAATGCGGTGTGGTGCTTCGTAGAAGACCAGGGTGCGCGCGGCTTCGTTTCTTTGCACCTCCGCGGCCAGCTCTTCGAGGCGGGTTCGCCGCGCTCCGGCTTTTTCCGGCAGGAATCCGATGAAGTGAAACTCATCGGCGGGCAATCCGGAGGCCACCAGCGCGCTGAGCGCCGCATTGGCTCCGGGGATGGGGATGACCGCGACGCCGGCGGCGATGGCCTGGGCGGCGAGCTGGCCTCCGGGATCGCTGATGCCCGGCATTCCGGCGTCGGAGACTACGGCGATGGCCTTGCCGGCCAATATGCTTTGGATCAGTTCGGTGGCACGGGTGTGCTCGTTGTGCTGGTGGCAGCTTACGGTGGGGGTGGCGATCTCGAAGTGGTTGAGTAGCTTCTGCGTTTGGCGGGTGTCTTCGCATGCGATGCGGTCCACGCGGCGGAGTACGTCGAGAGCGCGCAGGGTGATGTCGCCCAGGTTGCCGATGGGGGTGGCGACGAGGTAGAGGCCGGGGGCAAGAGGTGAATCGGGTTCGGCGGTGGTGGGCACGGTCAATCTCCGGTTTATCAGGGAACCTCTGATCAATTATTTGCAACGAATCTTGCATTCCCACGGGGATAAACCCTGCATCGATTATGTAGCATTCACGTCGGCCCTACGGGACGACGCGCAATTTATTGCTGCTGTCCCCGGGTTGCGCTTTGCTCCACCCTGCCACCCCACGGACGAAGACCTGTCCGTGGGGACCCCAGCTCGGGGCTATTTTCACATTCTCCCTCCAGGAGAAAAAGGCCCTCAGGGGCTAAAGCCCTCAGTTTCATTGGGCAATTTGTGGCACGACTGAAGTCGTGCCCTGACGCTTCTTGCTCCACCATTTGCATTTTTAAGCAAGTTGTTAAGTCGTGTCTGATACTTCTTGCTCCACCATTTGCATTTTTCCGCAAGCTGTAAAGCCACCCCATCGACGAAGACCAGTTGATGGGGACCCCAAGCTACATAAACAAAAACGTGGCGAAGGTAGGGCCACCAGGCTTCGATTAGGATCTCTACATTGATCGCGAAATTAGGATCACTACATTGATCGAGAAATTGCACCAGCGGTCGTGCAGAGCCCGAACAGTGCCGGATGGTCGAAGATGGTGGTGTTGATGAGGGCAGAGACGGCGGCATGGGCGTCCAGCAGCTCCTGGACGCGAGTCTCCGGTCCTCCGCTCCAGACGCGTTCGATGTCTTCCGCTACGAGTTTTTCGATGTCCTTTGGGTGCATGGCGCCCAGTTCCTCCCTCAAGTAGGCAGTGATTGCATCGAATTCTCCCTTATCGAGCCAGACTCCGTGACATTGCGGGCACCAATCGACAATGATGGAGGACTTGCCGAAGATGACGGAAACCATTTTGGTGGTCTTGCATTTCACGCAGGAGCGGTTGGTCACCTGTGCGCTCGTCTTCTCCATGTCCTCGATCTCGTCGTTCAGCCAGCGCATGGAGCCTTCGTTCACCTTGTTCTTCAGTTTTCGCAGTTCGTCTTTGATCAGCCACATTCCCTTGCACTTCGGGCAGCCTTCAAAGTCCATGGAGTAGATGGAATATACAAACAGATTTTGCCCACATGCAGGACAAATATCGGAGGTCTTCTCCTTTTGGACCGCGTCCTTGATCGGAGGAACGTCCACGGTGAAGTCGGTCTCAGAGCTTCTCTTCTTTATTCGCTTGAACCAGTACGGAACGTGGACGTTATTGACGAAGTCGGAGAAACCGTGACCCTGGATCGGTCCGTCTTCGGCCAGTACCTTATCGATTCGATTCAACTCGCCGCCGTCGAGCCAGAAGCCGCCGCAGTTTCTGCACAGGTGTAGCTGAATGTCATCGGACTCCAGAAACTTCACCTTGCTCAAATTGAAGTCGTCGCAGCGGGGACACTTCTTTGGCTTCTTCTCAGGCTCGTTGGTCCCGATCTCTTCGCAGTATTCGATGCTTCCGACAGTTTTAAAGGCCATCTTGTCGAGGTCGCCTGCGTCGAGCCAGAGGCTGCCGCATTTATCGCACATGTCGTAGGAGATGCTGTCCTTCTTGGTGACGACCTGGTTGGTGGTCATCTCGGTACCGCAGTTCAGGCATTTCATTGGAGGACTCCGGTTACGATTTTAGGGCGGACATCGGTGGCGTGGGATGGAACTATAGTCCGCGTTGTCGAGTCAAGGTGATGACTTATGGACAAGGTTGTTACGGCTTCAGATTCTAGCATACGGTGGGTGGTCAGGCAGGTGGCCCGCTCATAGCGGTCTGATCGCGATGAATGGGCCACCTGACTTCCATCTTGGATAACGATCGAAGGAGGCAGAATCGAAGCATGGGCCGCCTACTTCATAAAGCCTGTACCTTTCAAAACTTCGGCTGATTCAAAGCTTGATGGCGGGCTTTCTAGAGGGCTTTGTCGCGGGCTTCTTCGCGTTCCAGGCGGCGCTGCTCGGAGAGGAGGGACATGGCGCTCATCAGGTTCTGGACGCTGACTATGCCTACGATGCGGCCGCTATCGGCGATGGGAATCAGGGAGAGTCCGCGGCCGGTTTGGATGCGGCGAATGGTGGTTCCCAGCGTGTCGTCGGGGCGCGCCACCTGGAAGGCCTTGGACATGGCCGCCTGCACGTAGCCGTTGCCGTCGCTGCGCAGCGCGTCCACGATGCGCTGGCGGCTGATGATGCCTACCAGTTGCGGGCCGCGCACTACGGGAAAATCTTCTTGCAGCGAATGAACGCAGCGCCCCAGTGCACCGGCCAGAGTGTCAGAGGCTGAGAGCGAGGCGAAATCGGTGAGCATGACCTCGCGCATATGCACGGTGTCTACCACCGACTGGAAGAAGACGCCCTGGTCCTCGATTTGCGCGCCGATCATGATGAAGAAGCCGGCGATGATGAGCCAGGGACTGTGCAACCACATGCCGGCGACCATGGCGATGAGCGCGAGAATCTGGCCCAGCCCGGTAGCCATGCGGCCGGCGGGAGTAAAACCGTGCTTGCGGGCAAAGTTGCCCCGGAGCAAACGCCCGCCGTCAAGAGGGTAGGCCGGGAGCAGGTGCACAAGGCCCATACAGGCCTGCATCCACACCATGCTGCGCACCAGCGCAGCAGCCGAAATCCACGGCTGGGTAAAAAGTTTGATATCGCCGCCGGCGCCCATAAACATTGCGGCGAGAAAAAGCGCTGTGGCCAGATTTGCCAGGGGACCTGCCAGAGACAAGCTGAACTGTCCGCCGCCCTGGTTGGAGCCTTCCTGACTTTCCGGGTCGGCATAGGCAAACATTCCGCCGATGGGCAACAGCAGGATGGCGCGCAGCCGCAATCCCAGCCATGCAGCCACCAGCAGCCGCGCGGTCTCGCGCACGGCTACGGCAGCTACCAGCACCATAAATAATCCCAGGCCGCGCGGCCAGCCGGAAGAGCCGCTCAGCGCCAGGCAAACGACGGCCAGAAGCGGAAAAAAGACGTGGACGCGGATCTCGACGCCCATCCAGCGGCCCAGCGGAATTGACCAGCCACGCATACAGAATGATTGTAGAGGGTCGGACCCCGATTCCCGTATGCTGGTTTCTTATGCGTATCATTGCCGGATCGCTTCGTTCCCGCACACTGTTGGCTCCGCCGGGGGTTGCTACCCGGCCAAGCAGCGACCGTCTGCGCGAAACTCTTTTTAATGTGTTGGCGCCACGGATTGAAGGAGCGGCCTTTTTAGATTTGTATGCAGGCTCGGGCGCGGTGGGGATTGAAGCGCTGAGCCGCGGGGCTGCGCAGGTGGAGTTCGTGGAGCGGGCACCGGCGGCGCTGAAGATTTTGCGCGGCAACCTGGAGAGGCTGGGGATCAGGGCGGGATTCGTTATTCATGCTGGCACCGTGGGAGCAACGCTGCGAAAAATGGTTGCGGCTTACAAGCCGGGCTGCGAAATGAAATTTGACTTGGTCTTTCTCGACCCGCCATGGGATGCTGCGGAGGAATACGCGGCTACGCTAGGCCTGCTGGGCGGATCGGCTGCCGGGCTGCTTGGCGAGGGCGCGGCGGTTATTGCAGAGCATCGGCGCAAACAGCTTCTTGAAGACAGCTATGGATCGCTCGTGCGCACGAGGCTGCTGGAACAGGGCGATGCGGCCTTGAGCTTTTATACCGCCAGTCACTGAGTTGTGTGCGAACAGGATAGATGCGGCCGGCGAAGAGAGCCAAGTGGCTCTGGAGCCGGATTGGGTGCGGTTTCAACCGGCTCAAGGGGAAGACCGTTCCCTGATCCGGGAAAGAATTCGGGGAGGAAAATTGGCCTCAATTTCCACTATTTTTCCATTTCAGACAACGAGATGTTGCGTTTTTAGGTCACAAATCCGCTGATTGTGAGCGGGGTCACTTTCAACCCCATTGACAGCGGTAGATAGGAAGAGAAAAATGGCGGAGCGGGGCAATCTGAGCCGTTTTATGCGGTCTATGGAGGGAAAGTGAAAAACGCAGGGAAGATGCTTGTTTTGGGTATGGTAGGGATTTTGAGCGCGGGGATGTTGCTGAGCGGCTGCAAGAAGGCGCCGGAGTTGACCAAGGCCAACGCGCTGGCCTTGATCCAGGCCAATTATGACCAGAAACCAGCGGCGGGCGTCCCCATCGCGGTGGATGTGATGGGGCTGAAGGATGGTGTGGCCGCCAAGTATTGGGAAAAGGCCACGGTTTATGCCAACAGGATCTGGGGCGACTTCAAGCTGACGGCTGAAGGCAAGAAGGTGCTCAAGCTGGCCGATGGGGGCGATGTGCTCAAGTGGCGCCCGGATCACGATCCTGAGCCGAACTATTCGGTAGTGGTGACATCGGTAGCCACCAATCACCTCAAGGCGCAGGACGTGCAGGAGATTCAGGATGAAGTGCTTCCGGGCGCGGATACGGCCAAAGGAGCAGATTTTAACGAGGTGGTGAACCTGGACGGCTTGCCGGCCCCGTTGGCCAAAATTGCCCACAACGCGGTCAATAAGCTGGTCACCAAGCGTCATGCTGACTTTGCTTTTGAAAACGGCGCCTGGACGCTGAAATCGATCGAATAAAGCCGAAAAATTATGAGGGGTGGGGCAGAATAGACTGACCCCACCTCGATTTCCTGCGCCCGTCCCAGGACTCATCTACTGGAATCTCCCGTTGCAGCCGTCAGCGGCTGTAAAGCGAAACGAATTCCATGCTGACGGGAAGCTTTATTTGACCCCACCCGGGTTTCTTGATATGGTTAAATGGTTGCGCAAGAACGCCTCTATCCGTGTGTCTTGACGGCGGAGGCGAGGGGCAGGCCGGTCCGGCTGAAGCGGGCGGCGCTGATTCCCAAGGCCAGGGACAGTTAGCTGGCCAGACAGGTTCCCGGAATCGCTCTTTTCTTGCAAGGGCAGCCGGGGTCCCCGGCGACAGGTCTTCGTCGCTGGGGTGGAGAGACAAATCGCTACGGCGCCCGCGCGTTCTCCACCTCGGAGGGCTATGCGGGCCGAAACCGGCGAAACGGAGTTGGCTTTCCAGCGAATTTGGAAACGCCCGGCCACCGTCCTGGTTTTCGTCTGAGATTGGAACGAAGGCAGACGCGAAGCAGTAAATAAGGGCTTCCGTGCGCGTGCGCGACAGCTTTTTAGTCGTGCGCTCTCACCACGGGAGGCCCCATTTAGTCTGCGCGCGACTGACAACAGGGTGGGTCAAGGTTTTTGCGTTAAGGAGTTTTGGTTTGCCTACATTCAATCAGTTGGTTCGCAAGGGGCGCACGGCCCCGCGGTACAAGACGGCGTCACCTGCCTTGCAGGCCTCGCCGCAGCGGCGCGGAGTTTGCACCCGCGTGTATACGCAGACGCCTAAAAAGCCGAACTCGGCCCTGCGCAAAGTTGCCCGCGTGAGACTGACAAACGGGATTGAGGTCACCACCTATATTCCCGGCATCGGCCACAACCTTCAGGAGCACTCGATTGTGCTGATTCGCGGCGGGCGCGTAAAAGATCTGCCCGGTGTGCGCTATCACGTGGTGCGGGGAACGCTGGATTCGGTGGGCGTGGCCGAGCGCAAGCAGAGCCGGTCGAAGTACGGAGCCAAGCGCGCCAAGGGCGGCGCGGCGAAGAAGTAGTGGGACGAGCTGTTAGCTCTTAGCTATTAGCCTTTAGCTTGTTCGGTGGCGGATTGAGCCGATGCGGCGAGCTCGGGAGGAATGGAGCTAAAAGCTAATGGCTAAAAGCTGAAAGCTGTTTTTTGAGGATTTTGAGGGATTATGCCGAGAAAAGGGCACATTGCGAAGCGGGAAGTGGCGGCGGACCCGGTTTACGGATCCGAGTTGGTCACCAAGTTTGTCAACTCGATGATGTGGGGCGGCAAGAAGTCGACGGCCCAGAGCATCTTCTATGGGGCGATGAAGATGCTGGAAGAGAAGGGCGGGGGCGACGATGCCCTCAAGCTCTTCAAAAAGGCGGTGGAGAACTGCAAGCCGCTGCTTGAGGTGAAGACCCGCCGCGTGGGCGGCGCCAACTACCAGGTGCCGATTGAGGTCAATCCCGACCGGCGCACCTCACTGGCCATTCGCTGGCTGATTACTTATGGCCGCAGCCGCGGCGAGAAGGGCATGACCGACAAGCTGGGCAACGAGCTGCTGGATGCGGCCAACGGGCGCGGCGCGGCGATGAAGAAGAAGGAAGACGTACACCGCATGGCCGAGGCCAATAAGGCCTTTGCTCACTACCGCTGGTAAGCGGAGAAGATTCAGTTCCCACCCTAGCCGCAAAAACAAAAACGCGGCGAGGATGGGGCACCCAAAGTTGTTGAATTGTTGAAGTTTTAGAACAGCGGGCTGAATGTGCCCGCAAGGAAGTAGTAGCCGTGGCTCGCACCGTACCTCTAAATCGCTGCCGAAACATCGGAATCATGGCGCACATCGACGCCGGGAAGACGACAGCGACGGAGCGCATCCTGTTTTACACGGGCATCACGCACCGCATCGGCGAAGTGCATGAGGGCACGGCGACCATGGACTACATGGAGCAGGAGCAGGAGCGCGGCATTACGATTACTTCGGCGGCCACTACCTGCACCTGGAACGACTACCTCATCAACATCATCGACACCCCGGGCCATGTGGATTTTACGGCCGAAGTGGAGCGCTCGCTTCGAGTTTTGGATAGCGCGGTGGCGCTGTTTGATTCCGTGAGTGGAGTGCAGCCACAGACGGAAACCGTGTGGCGGCAGGGCGACAAATACAAGGTGCCGCGCATCTGCTTTGTGAACAAGATGGACAAGAACGGCGCCGACTTTGAGCACGTTCTGGAGAGCATTCGCAAGCGGCTGGGCGCGCGGCCCGTGGCGTTGCAGATTCCCATCGGCGCCGAGGCAAATTTCAAGGGCGTCGTTGACCTGATTGAGATGAAGGCCGTCCTCTGGCACGATGAGACCCTGGGCGCGGAGTTTTCCATCGAGCCAATCCCGGCCAATCTGCAGAAAAAGGCCGAGGCC
>Ga0187875_10003657_pt1 | contig 10795 bp, 13 predicted proteins | sample June2016WEW_17_1_2_FD_132978 | JGI IMG/M metagenome (GOLD analysis project Ga0187875, IMG submission 132978) | Peatland microbial communities from SPRUCE experiment site at the Marcell Experimental Forest, Minnesota, USA - June2016WEW_17_10 | ecosystem: Environmental > Terrestrial > Soil >... | reverse complement strand
GCGACAATGCGGTCACCCGGTTTGAGCAACCCGATCCGGGCCGCCGGTCCGCCGGGCACAAGTTCGGAAATTTTCGCATAGCCGTCCTCCGCCCGCAGCGTCGCGCCGACGCCGAACAGGGAGAGGTTCATGGCGATGGAGAAGTCGTCCCTCTGCGCGGGCCCAAAATAATCCGAGTGCGGATCATACACATGCGCCAGGGCGTTGAGATACACATCAAGCACTTCCTCGGGGGTGAGTTTTCTCATGGTCTGCAACAGGCGGTTGTAGCGGCCCGTGAGGGTCGCGATGATGTCGGCGGGTTTCTTACCCGCGAGCTTTTCCTGCAAATACTCTGCGCGGACGGTTTGCCGCCAAAGTTGACGGGCGGCATCGAGGTTCGGCGGGCGAGGTGCTTTCTCGCGGTCGAACGAGTAGGTGTCGTGCCCGGTAAAATCGAACTTCCCGCCATGCAGCAGGTTCGTGATATACGCGACGCGCTGGTCCAGCCGTTCCAAATAGCGCTTGAAGATGGTGTGCTCCGGAGTGATGTCGCCTTCGCGGCGGGTCATATCGGACAGGCGCGAACGAAAGGCGTCGAACTCCTGCGCATCGGACTGAAGAAACAGCAGGTGCTCCGGGTCGAATGAATCGAGGTATCGGTCGAGGAATTTCGCGGCCAGTTCGTCATCGAGCCGATGGTGCGAGAATTGGGAATGTTCCAGCAGGCCGGCGGTCAGTCGCGTGATGTTGCCATCGGTCGGGTCGTTCGCGTCCGCCGCAAGCAGGGCCGTTGGGCGTCCCAAGGTGGCCGCCGTGATGCAGCAGGCGAGAACAAGAGAAGCGAGCGTGGCAATGGCTGGGAGCACGAGCGGTTTGGATTTCATAAAACTTTGCATCTTTATTTGTGTTTGTTACCGGGCGACTGCGCTGTTGACCAGCGCCCGCCACCTTCGATTTCGGCAACAACATGACACCGCCGCGTTGCCGGGTGCTTTCTCGAAGATTACAAGTTTGCAATGGGATGGCTAACGCGGGTCCGCGATCGCGCCAAGGAACAGAATAAGCCCGGTTTGCCTCTCCCGAATGGTTATGAAAAAGGGACGGTCCACCACGAAATGAAACGGTGGCTGCGGTTCCATGCGCATCGCCATCGCGCGGAAGCCAGTGGCCGTCACCGCCGCCGCCACGGTCCCTTCTTCGTTGACGGCGACGTACGTTTTTTGTTTGACAAAGCTTATGTACAATGGTTCGTCCGACATCCTGCTGAAGTCCGCGCGGCTGGTGAAGGCCAGCGGCATGCCCATCGGGGGCAGGACGCCGGTAAGGTCGTAATCGTTTTCCAGTTTAAATCGGGGCAACTCTACCGTGCCGTCGCGCGGATGCATCCGCTTGATGGAGGCTTCGAAGTCTCCCACGGTGAACGCCTTCAGGAATTCATCCAGGCCGCCCTTGGGCAGAAAAACAAACATGCTCATCTCCCCGCCGGCATAAGGAAGCTCCACCGCCTGGAAGCGGTCCTCTTCGCTATAACCGTAATGGCCGGTCCGGCTCATGCGCGGATGTTGCACGGTTTGGCCTTTGCCCAGCGTGAACGGCAGATCGCGCGTGAGGTTGGTTGCAAAGGGCGCCAGCCATTCGCCTTTGAAATAAATCGCGTCGAGCAGAATTAACCGGAGCATCGGGTCCAAGGGCGGCTCAAGAATGGTCGGAATTTTTCCGTGCGTGCGCGCGCTGACCCAATCATTGATTTTCCTGACGGTGGCCGGGTCCTGGAAATTGCCATTGGCCACATCAGCGTCATAATCGCGCCGGTTGATGGAGATGAAATCCGGTTTGATGGAAATCTTTTGGTCAATCCAGAGCGCATTGGCGATTTCCAATTTGATTTTTGGATCGAGTTTTGACAAATGGTCGAGCAGCGCCTTGTTGGCCTTGTTTAACTGCGCCGGCGGGATGTTCCCGACCCGGAGGGTGGACATGATTTGGCGCAACGTTTCCCCTTGCGCGCCGTTTTGCACCATCGACAACGCGAAAGCCAGACCGGCCGGGCTGAGAAAGTAATTTGTTTTCGGCAGCGACTGGCGGCATTGGGCCAACAGTTGAAACCCAAGACCGTTATACGCGCGCGCCGCGTCTTCCAAGTCCCCAGCGTGAGCCGGAGCAATCGTGCAAAAGAGGCCCAATGACGACAATAGCGCCAAGATGATCTTCATAAAGCCGGATGGCTGCAGTTCCTTGGTATTTGGGATGAAATTACTGTCTATGAGCGCCGTCTTGTACTGCATTTGCGCTGTCCTTTGGGCCAGTGTGTACAAGCCGGCGCTCAAGAGCGCTCAAGTTCCCCCGTTTCCCTCTCCTGTCACAACCAATGGCCTTTCTTGACCTTGATTTGGTTCAATACTGCGGTCGCGCCACTCTTATGGGCGTCTTTGTCAGCTTCATTCCAGCCAATCCAAGTCCCGACGGTACCGGTCAAAGTGGCCACTGCCCCGTTAACCGTGACCTTGATGTCAGCCCGGTCCACGAAGGGACTCCAGAAGAACCTGTCCTCGATTTGCTTTTTGATCTGTCCGTCGCTCAGTTCTGGCTGCGGCCCAGACATCTCGTAACCGTAGTAAGGCGGCTGGTTATAATAAGGCCAGTCGTAGTAGTAGTAGGGCCAGCCGTAGTCGGAGTAGTAAGGCCAATCGTAATCGGAGATCGAATACGGTTCAACCTTAAGATGGTTGCGGATCACCAACACTCCTTTGGTCCGCGAAGCCACATCTTGAGCTTCAGTTTTTTGAAAACTCGAATCCACACCCCCGGAGAGGTACGCGACCCGATTAATGACAGCCACAGTAATGGTGGAACTGTCCACCAACGGATCCCAGAACAAGGCCGCTTTCAATTCATTCTCCATCTGCGCATCGGTGGGTCGCCCGTTGGGTCTCACCTTCAGATAGTTGTCCACCCCCTCGACGCCTGCTATGTTGATCGCGTCCTGTTCCGCGGCGGTTTTCGCCTTCAAGTTTCCCACATTGCCGCCAAGAATGACCACTCCGCCTTCAACGGTTACGTCGGGAGAAAAGGCCTTAACGCGCGGGTCAAGACGCAGAGAAGCCTGGACTGCCAGTTTGATTTCGCTGTCAGACCTGGTGGCGTCTGTGAACTCTTGGTGCGCAACGCTGTGTGCCTGCGGGTCGATTTTCAAGCCGCTGTAGTCCACAGAGGTGACGCCGTTTACCCAGGCATCATCGACGGCCCGGTCTTCGCTGATCGCGCTGCCGATCGTTCCGGTGAGCGTCACTTTGCCGTCTGTCACCACCGGGTTGATCTGGCCGCCGTTGATCCAGATGTCCCATTGGAAACGGGCCTTGACGTCGGCGGCAATTTCCGCGTCAGTGCGGGTCGCCAGATAGTTGATCGTGACATTATTGTCAACCTCCTTGACCCCCTTGACTCCCTCGGCAATCCGCGCGGCGAGTTGTTTTTCCGCATAGGAACCAACGCTGCCGGTCAATGTGGCGAACGCGTCCTGGACCGCTACGGTCACCTGATTGGATTCGGTCGCGGGATCTTGCAGCAAAGCCGCCTGGATGTCCTTGCGGATGTCTCCGTCGGGGCGGGACACCGGCGTCACCGTGGTCCGGTCGATCACCCCGAGCACGCCCCGGATGCCCTCGGCGATCTTGACCGCCCGCTTTTTGGCAAGCAGATTGTCCACCGATCCAGAAAGCGTGACGATGCCCTGGCTGGTGCTGACATCCACATCATTCGGGACCACGCCTTTTTCATGTGTTAATCCGTCTTCAACGACGGATGTGATGCCGCTGTCGGTAATTTCCTTTGGCGGTGTCGCCGCTTGTAACGGTGGCAGGCTCAGTGTTTGCATTCCCGCCGCAATCAGCAGGATGGCAGAACATCTGCCGATCGTTGCGCGGTGAGGCCATTCCTTCAACTTTAATGCTTTCATATATAATGTTTTTATAAACCGTCTTTTTATTAGCCAACTGTTTTGTTTCATTTCAATTATCATTCATGACTGTTTGCCAGGCGCTGGTTGAACTTCGAATCAAGAGAAGCGAATGAACGCTTCATAGTCTTGTCCGGCACCCAAATTACGCTCCCACGAGGTGCGGCTCCGGTTTGGTGCGTGAAGGCTGATGTTGCTCCACGGACTCCGGATTGGTGCGGCTGATGATCTCCCGGGCGTGTGTTGCTTCCTGCGCCGAACCGTGAACTATCACGACAAATTTGCCGGATCTGAGAGCCGTCTCGTATTGGATAACGCTGTCCTTGGGGATGCCCAGGCTGTACAGGCCGGCGCCAATAGCGCTCAAACCGCCTACCACCACCGCGCCTTCCAGCGCCCCGACGAGCCAGCCAACCACCGGCCCGGCCATGACCAACGGCCCGATGCCCGGAATCAAAAAGAAACCGGCACCCAGAAACCATCCCCATATCCCGCCCCAGAAGGCTCCCATTTTTCCCCACTTTTTCATGCGGTCGCCGGTGTTATAGTACCCGACCACATCTTCATCTGTGTGATAGTCGCGTCCGACAATCGAGAGTTTCTTCATATCAAAGCCGGAGTGCTGTAGTTCCTTGACGGCGGCTTCGGCTTCGGTGTGGGATTTATAGATCGCCACCACTGCATTGTTCTTGTTCATAATAATTATTCTTTCGTTTTTGCATTTTTCGTTACCATGCAAGCGAAACACTAGGCCATGGGCTCGCCCATTTGCTATGGGGTGTTCACCCCCATAAATTTTTGATTCAAAAAGATGATGCGGTTTTAAGTGTCTCGCTTCAGGCTGGCTTGACGCATTTGATCATGTTCCGCCCCTTCGATGCCTTCTCCCACCAGTCTCTCATTGTCGCTCCGCCCCTCTTCGTCCTCATCGGCGCTGGGGGCTGCTGGCACTTTGTGCCCTGTTGAGCCGGGCACCGGATCCCAGCGTTCGGATTCCGGCGCTGATTCAAGCGCCGCCTCGTTCGGGTCCGTGTCCGGTTTGCCCGTCAATTCCCGTTTGGCCTGGTCCCAGTCGGATTTTGACACCTCCTGCGCGGAATGCCCGTTGATGGCGGCCAACTCAATCGCACGCTCCCGCACCATTTTGCGCGTCACCGTGCCGATGCCGGCGGAGTTTTCGGTCAAGAGGCCTTGCTTCAATGGATTTGCGCTCATAGGCTAAAATTGCCGCAAATGCGGAAAAATGTTTGTGAGTTACGCGTTTTCTTTATCTGGCTGAAGCCACAATCCTCACGCATGGTTTGAGATTCTGGATTTGGGGCGGCTTCCTTGGAGTCGGTCTGTAGTTGGAGGATTGATCTCGGGAAGACAGGAGTCTGGTGTGTGGCCTCGCATTTGGTGATGGAAACTTTCATAAATTTGGGCTTGCCTTGGCGGAAAGCAAAAAGGTGTTACGAAGACTTGCGGCTGAAGCTCGCGTGGTCGTCCGCTTCGAGCCAGTCGAACGTGCTGGTTGTCTCCGGATTCAGCCCGAGCTTGGAGCAGTTCTCCATGAAGTAAGCGCGCTTTTCGGGATTCTTCATCATGCTGCCGGCTTCCATTTCATCCGACCAGATTTTGATTTCGGCCGGCGTTTTTGCCGTGCCGTTCGTCTGCAGCCAGGCGCCGACGTCTTCATAGTTTTTCGAGGCTTGAACGGTTGCTTTAAATTGCGCGCCATTGATGCCCTTGAAACTGAAAAGCATGTTGTCCAGCGGACAATCATAATGATATTCGCCGAGTGTTCCTGCCAGGCTGGCGCGGCATTTGTCCACGGCACGGCTGGCGATGGCGAATCCGGAGATGCGTTCGCGCGGGCTGTGCGGGGCTTGTTTGGTCAGGTTTCGGGTGATGATAGGAGTGTTCATGATTTTGATATTGTTCTGTTGTGAATTGGGCAAGGGGAATGTGTTTTTATTTCGGCGCTTGGGAATGGGCTTCAACAAACCAGAGCCACTTGTCTATTCCACGCGAAACTTCGGTGAACAGATCCGCTGTGCCGGCGTCATCCAGTTCGTCCGCTTCACTGATCATGTTGCGGGCTTCATGTCCGAAGGTGGAGAGGGCTTTGGCCACTGCTTCGACATGGGCTAGGCCGTCGGCAATCGCGAGCGGATATTCTTCGAGCAGCGAGCCCTTGGCAGAAACGCGCACCGTCCCTTCGGCGACGCCACCGAGTTGGACGATGCGCTCGGCAATCATGTCCACATAGGATTCGACGGCTTCGTCCACCCTGTCAAAAAGTTCGTGCAGGCCAATGAAACTCGGACCTTTCACGTTCCAATGCGCCTGTTTCATCTGCATTTGCAGATCCACGGCGGACGCCAGCCGCTGGTTCATGAGCGCGTTCAGTTCCGACCGGCGCTTTTCTGAAATGTCATTTTCGGTTTCATACATTTTGGGCGCTTCCGCGAGCTTAACAATGGATCTTTTCATAAATGGATTCTTTCGCGATTTGCCGTCTGTGAATTTTGTTTTACGTTCGGTTGTGAAAACCATGGATACGGGTGCGGTTGCGTTCCGCAAGCAAATGCGCCTCGGCCTCCAGCCAGTGTTGCACGTCGTGCCCTTGCCGCGAACCCTCGTTCACATAACTGAAGTAGGCCCTTCTGGCCACTTCGTCCGCTGACGGTGCAAAATCAATTTTGTTTTGGTTTAAGTCCGCGACCGCAGCCGGCCGTGTGACGCCAACCGTTTTTTGGTTTTGGTCTTGGGAGAATTTTTTATTTTTCATACTGGGAGAATAGGCTGTGCAATGGGGCGTCCGCTATGGGGTGTTCACCCCCATAGCAATGACTCGGCTCATCAATTAATCTGACTATGTGTCAAAAGCAAAAAGGCAAACGACACAACAAATGAAAGTAAACGCACTATGAAAATGAAAATTACCGGCTTGCTCGCGCTCTTCACAGCCAGCAGCGCCATGTTAGCGAGCAGCACATCGTTGCGCGCATCCGATACGGATAATCGCATCGAGTCGTCCGCCGCAAAGTCCTACGTGTTCAAAACCTACCTCAAGAACGATTCCATCAAGACCGAGTCCAAGAACGGCATTGTCACGTTGACCGGAACTGTCACCGATGCGAAGGATAGGTCCCTGGCCCAGGATACGGTGGAAAACCTGCCGGGGGTCAAAAGTGTGGACAATCAACTGAAAGTCAGCGGCGCACAACCCGCCGAACATTCTGACACTTGGATCAGCATGAAGGTGAAATGCGCGCTCCTGTTCCATCGCAACGTGAGCGCCACCGGAACCGACGTGTATGTAAAGGACGGCGTCGTCACCCTGGAAGGTGAAGCGAGCAGCCTGGCGGAAAAGGAACTTACCACCGAATACGCCAAGGACGTTGACCATGTCACGGCGGTCAAGAATGACATGACGATTGCCAAGACTGTGACCGCGCCAGGCACCACCACGGGCGATAAGGTGGATGACGCCTCCATCACGGCTGAAGTCAAGGCGGCGTTGCTATCGCGGCGTTCGACCAGCGCCTTGCACCCCAATGTTTCAACGAAGGACGGCGTTGTCACCTTGAGCGGCATTGCCCAAAATGATGCCGAAAAAAGCCTGGTCACCAGGCTTGTCACCGACCTCAATGGCGTGACCAGTGTGATCAACAACATGACCGAGGACGCCTCCATCACGGCTGATGTCAAGGCGGCGTTGCAATCGCAGGGGGCGACCAGCGTTTTACACATCACGGTTTCAACGACCGACGGCGTCGTTTCCTTGAGCGGCATGGCCAAAGACGATGCTGCAAAGAGTCTCGCCACCAAGCTCGCCACCGACATCAAAGGCGTGACCAGCGTCATCAACAACATGACCATCGAGGTCGTGGCTGCATCTAACAACTAAACTGCGTATTTCTGTTGGCGGGCGCAAAAGCGCGCCGCCCGCAGCGATCAAAACAGACTGAAAGGAAAATTATATGTTATACACAATTGCGGTAATATTGCTCATTCTATGGTTGCTCGCCATACTGGGCGGTTACGTGATGGGCGGATTGATTAACATCCTGCTTGGACTTGCCGTCATTATGGTGTTCATCGACGTCTTCAGCAGGCGCAGGCGATCGGTTTCAAAGGCTATTAACCGAAGCACAAAAACTGGAGATTCGATATGAACACAAGAACGATCGTTGCTGTCATTCTGGTCATCTTGGGCATCGTGATGCTTGGTTACTCGGGCATCGCCTTCACGACCCCGGGAGAGGCCGTCGATTTCCGCGGCCTGCGCATTCTGCAGACCACCCATCATTACTTTATCCCGCAGGCTGTCGCGGCACTTGCGCTCATCGGTGGCGGGATCGTGTTGCTGATTATGAAACCCAAGTCGCTTTGACGATCGGGTTGCGAGCCGACGCGCTTGTGAAGGGGATTTACCGGCATGCCAAAAGCTGTTCGACCAAAACCAAAAACAAAAAATGCTCGGCCTATGAATAAATTGAAGCATGTGTGCCTGATTATCATGCAATTGGTCAGGCAGGCTTGGTCGCTCCCTCAAACTGTCGCGAATGCCCGTGAGCAAAGTCGACGGCGGGAAGTCGTGCGGAACGAATATGAATTCGAGCGGCTCGACCGGCTACGCAACCCATCAAAGTATCTGGGAAAGTGATCTTGGACATTTCATCTTTCTCTTTCAGAAGTCCAATGTTGGATTGGCGCTTCTTCGTTTTGGCTGTGGCGCAGAAGAACTTAAAAACTGTTCCCAGTTTCTTCACATGTTCAATGGTTTCTTTAAGAATGAGACTGGATCAGTTTTTGCAAATCTTTGCAGGTCGCGACTTTTGCCATCTGGACTATGACGGCGGATGCGCTGGCAAAAGATCCGGCACTTGCTGGATTTGCCGGATGCGTCTTCGATTCGGGCGAAGGCCGGTGGACCAGCAAGGCGGCCATTGATGAAGGAGTGCAGGTGCCTATGCTGACCATGGCGCTCCATGAGCGATTGAGTTCGCGCGGCGATGCCGATTTTCTGGACAAACTGCTTTCGGCCATGCGCTCCACGTTCGATGGGCATCTGGAAAAATCCACAACGGTAAGGGCGACCCGATGATCTGGTCCGACTTCGGCCTACTTACTGGTGCGATCCTGCTGATGGTCGGCGCTGTGCTGCCCGTTGTTAATCCGCTGGGCGACGCCCCGATTTTCCTGGCCATGACTCCAGGCTGCGATGAATTAACGCGCGCCGATCTGGCGAAACGCATCGCTTTCTACTCGTTCATTTTATTGCTGGGGTCGATGTTGCTTGGCTCGTTCGTCCTCCGTTTGTTTGGCCTTTCGATACCTGTGGTGCAGGTGGCGGGTGGTGCCGTAGTCTGTGCCCTGGGCTGGAAACTCCTGGCCGACAACCCAAAACCGGCGGATGTGACGATAGACCCGGTCCACGCCAATCTCATGGCGCTGGGACGGGCCTTTTCCCCGCTGACCATGCCTCTGACAATTGATGCCGGGGTGATTTCGGTGGCCATTACCGTCGGCGCCAATCACGCGCACACGTTCGAACACGCGATGATCCAGCTACTCGCCTCCGTCATGGGAGCCGGCATCATCGCGCTGTCAATTCTTTTGGCATATCGCTACGCCCAGCGGGTCGGCAAACGGATCGGGCACACGGGCATGATGGTGGTGGTGCGGCTCTCGGCGTTCATCATGCTATGCATCGGTGTGGGGATCACTTGGAACGGCGTCAAGTCGTTGCTAGCACAAATCGGCATCCGGGGTTGAGCAGGGTGAAAACGAGGTCGTGAAATGCCTGCCGGGCCTGCGGAATCGGTTATTCAACCTTCAATATGCTCTGGAGCAATAAACCACTCGATCAGCGCCCAATGTCCCCGCTCACGATGAAAGCCGCCGCAGCGTCGTGACCAGATGCCGTGATACCACACCCGGTCTCCTGGCGCCAATCCAAGGACATGATCTGATATCAGTTCTGGGAACGCAGTTGGCAAGGAACTCGCAGCACACCCAAAAACGGCGAGTTTGATAACCGTCAAAGTGATGCTAAAATCGTTACATCAAAAGTTACAACAGTCACCCCTGTCAACGTGCGGGAAGGCGTCTTTTTGCCCTATAAAGTGGATAGGTTCTATGGCGGGATTCGATGATGCAAGCCAGGTGAGCGATGTCGTCTTCCTTCCGGAGCAGCTCAATTCGGTCCTTCGTCTGTGCGAGAAGTTCTTGGTACTCGGGCTCCGACAAAAATTCGCCGCGCCGGCCGTGTTTTGGCCACTCTTCCCATGCGGGGGTGGCAGCGAGGATGTGCCAGCGGCCGTGCTTGGAGTCTGGCATGAACCACTGGCTGGTGGAAACGCAGTGCGCGCCTGCCGAGTCCCACTCTTCCCGGGTGAGCGCGGGGTGTTTTGGGTGACACGGGCCAAGGAGAACATGGTTTATGAGGTGGTGCGAAAAATGCCTGCCTCCAAAGACGCGAAGATTTTGCGCGACGAAGTCATCGTCCTGCGCAACGAGAACAAACCCGCGCCGGAACTGATGCGCCAGGGTGGTGGCGCTGGTCAAGATCGATGGAGAGGAACGGGAAATGACCTTCCTGACCAACAACTTGGAGTGGAGTCCGCGCTGCGTAGCCGACCTGTACCGCTGCCGCTGCATAAGCAGAAAGATGACACACCCGTCAATTCACTGGAAGTCCGACATCCGAATATTCCAACCTCTTGCTGCACAAGCAGTTAAAGTTGGAGGCGGGGGTCGGAATTGGGGGCCGGACGGGGTGATTGACCCCCTAAACCTGTACCCCCGTGTTCAGGCGTGTTCAAGACCGCTAAAGACCGCTGAAGCCAAACAGGGCCTCTGGGTTCG
>Ga0187875_10003655_pt1 | contig 10800 bp, 5 predicted proteins | sample June2016WEW_17_1_2_FD_132978 | JGI IMG/M metagenome (GOLD analysis project Ga0187875, IMG submission 132978) | Peatland microbial communities from SPRUCE experiment site at the Marcell Experimental Forest, Minnesota, USA - June2016WEW_17_10 | ecosystem: Environmental > Terrestrial > Soil >... | reverse complement strand
GGCGGGTTCTGGCGCACGGGGGTGCGGCTGCCGATCGCCCCCGAGCCCGCGTCGTGGCCCTCGGTTGCAGTGGTCGTCCCGGCTCGGAACGAGGAGCTCGTGCTCGGTGCCAGCCTGCCGAGCCTGCTGGTCCAGGACTATCCCGGTCCGATGCAGCTGGTCTTGGTCGACGATCGCTCAACGGACGAAACAGCCGAGGTGGCCCGGCGGCTGGGGGCACAACCCGGCGGGCGGGCGGTCCCCGTGGTGCTGGCCGGTGAGGAGCCTCCTCCAGGCTGGTCCGGGAAGCTCTGGGCGCTTGCCCAGGGCGTCGATGCGGTGTCGTCGGCTGGTTCGGGCGCGGAGCCTCCTGCTGGTCTCCCTTCCCCGGAGTTCCTCCTTCTGACCGACGCCGACATCGCCCACCCTCGGTCGTCGCTGCGGCAGTTGGTCGCCTGGGCCGAGGTCGCTCGGCTGGACCAGGTCTCCCTCATGGCCCGCCTGCGCGTCCGCACCGCCTGGGAACGGCTCCTTATTCCTGCATTCGTCTATTTCTTCGCCGAGCTCTACCCGTTTCGCTGGGTCAACCGCCTCGGCCGGAAGACCGCGGCGGCGGCAGGCGGCTGTGTCCTGGTTCGCCGTCAGGCGCTGGAACGAGCCGGCGGGATCTCGGCGATCCACGGCGCGGTCATCGACGACGTGGCCTTGGCCAAAGCGCTCAAGGCGAGCGGATCTGCCATCTGGATCGGCCTTGCCGACGAGGTATGCAGCGTTCGCCCCTACCCGGGACTCGGCGACCTATGGGACATGGTGGCTCGGAGCGCGTACACCCAGCTCGGCTTCTCGTTCGTCTTGTTGCTCGGGACCGTAGCCGGGCTCGCCATCACCTTCCTGGGGCCCATCGCCGCCTTGGTCGGTGGCCTTGTCGCCGGTGCGCCAGCGGTCACCGTGGTCGGGGCCGTGTCTTTGCTGGTCATGGAACTGACGTATCTTCCCATGATCCGTTACCACCGCTTGGGTTCCTGGCGGGCCGTGGGGCTGCCGGTGGCGGCCTGCCTGTACGGCGCCATGACGGTGACCTCGGCCTGGCGTCACTATCGAGAGGGTGTGGCGTGGAAGGGGCGACGCTACGGGGCGGCGACCGGGTAAGAGGGCGGGCGGGTGGGCGCCACCGAGTAGCCGCGTTCGCGATCCGACGTACCATCTCGACCTGTCTGCGAACATCGGGGGCCAGCCCGAAGCCACAGTGCACCACCACCGGCGGTCAGTGCCCTTGCCGGTCCGCCGAGATGATCGCGGTCCTTGACCATGGCGCCTCAGGACCGACCGGCACCATGGACAGTCGGACTCGCGTAGCGTCGTCCCCATGGGCGACGGGATGGAGGAGATCACCGACGGTGAGACGCTCTGGCGCTTCGACCGGGACTTCCTGGAGTCGAGGTGGGCTTGCCTGTGGGGTCGAGGCTGCCTGGGTATCGGCCCCGAGCCGGCTGAGCAGCTCGGCCTCGGTTGCTGTTCGGTTGGCGCCGAGCTGTCTGATGTGGACGAAGCTCGGATGATCGCCGCGCTGGCGGCGACGCTCGACCCGGGCCGCTTCGAGCGTCACGGCGAGGCCAGCGAGCGTGGAATCTTCAGTGACGGAGCACGCAACCACACCCGGGTCGTCGACGGCGCCTGCATCTTCCTCAACCGCCCCGGGTTCGCCGGCGGCGCGGGTTGCGCTCTGCACCTGGCGGCGATCGACGCGGGCGAGCCACCAATCGACTGGAAGCCGTCGGTGTGCTGGCAGCTGCCCATCAGGGTGGACTGGGAGCCGGGTGCTGGCGACACCGAGGTGGCCACTGTGCGCCGCTGGACGCGCCGCGACTGGGGCGTGGAGGGCGAGGAGATGGCGTGGTGTTGCACCGAGGGTTCGTTGGCTTACGTCTCCGACCGTCCGGTGATCGACTCGCTGGGCGCGGAGCTGGAGGCGATCGTCGGGACCGAGGTCTACGTGGAGTTACGCCGCCGGATCACGGGGCAGTAGCCGACCAGTCGGTGCGAAAGAGGGACAGCCAAGCGCAGCTAGGCCTTGCAGCGACCGGCGTTCGGGACGGTGCGCAAGCTGTCCGGGTCGCCTACCAGGTCGGTGTGGCACGACCGCCGGAGTCAACTATTGGCACTGTGGTGACGTGACCGTGGGCTCGAAGCCACGAACGGCGCCCATTCCAAGGCCGACCGAGCTGTACTGAGAAAAGATCAGTACAGAATTCTCCACAGATCAGCTGACAATTGAGGTACAGTAGTAAAAGAAATCGAGCCCAGACCCTGCTCCGCGATCCGGACGTGAACCCCGGAGGCATCACAAGCAGGGAGGCGGGGCAATGGGTCCTGCGAACCAACCGTCGCTACCACGCTTAGCCGACCGTCTTCTCCGACGTCCGCAGCTCGACCAACGATTGAGCGAGTGGGCCCCTATAACCGTCGTGCGAGGGCTACGGGGGTACGGGAAGACCACGGCGGTCGCGGCCTGGCTGGATGACCAACGTTCGGAGAACGTCACTGCAACGTGGGTCACGGCTCGGCCCATGAGCGACGACCTCCAGAGCTTCGAGGATTGCCTGAGTCAATCGCTGCGGAGCTCCAATTTGGTGGTAGACGGATTGCCGGGCGATTTAGCACCAACGGGCTTCGACCAGCTGAGCGCGGCGCTGCTCGCGGAGTCTCCCGATCGCAAGTTCGTCCTCGTCATCGACAATTTTCATGACGTCTGCGACGAGCGAGTCCTGGCGGAGCTGATGAGCCTGGTCGAACGCAACCGCCACTTTCATCTTTGCGTGTGCTGTCGAGGTCGCCATCCCATTGAATCGTTGGCCGCCGGAATGATGCAGGTCAACGTCATCGAGGCCAAGGAACTGCTGCTCGGAGTCGACGAGATCCTCGAGCTTGCCCGGGCTATGGACGCGCCACTCGACCGCCCCGGCGCCGAGCGTCTGCACAAAGCGGTCGGGGGCTGCATCTCGTTGATCCGGATGGCTTTGACCGGTGCCGAAGATGTCGGGGTCGGACCTCTCGGCATTGAGGAGTACCTGCGAACCAAAGTCCTGTCCGATATCGGCGACGAAGCCCTGATGGGTCAACTGATGCGCTTCTCAATCGCCGAACTGGTGAGCTGGAAGCTGTTTCGCGACCTGTGCGACGACTCCGACCCGAGCCGGCTCCTCGACGCCATGGAGGCGACGGGTCTGGTGGAACGTGTCAATGGCGCGGAAGAAGTGCTGTTCACGATCCCTACCCCGGTTCGCGCCGTACCTCGTGATCAGTACACCTCGAGCGCGCCGGATGGGGCACAGGAGTTCCACCGTCGTCTCGGCGAATGGTTCACCGTCCACAGCGACGGCAAGCACGTTGCCTTCGCGTTCCATCACGCCGTCATGGGCCGCGACTGGGAGCTGATGGACCGGCTGTGGTCCGAGAACATCCCGAAGATGATCATGGAGAATGGCGGCCTCTTGCGCGAGACGCTCGGCGCCTTGCCTGTCGCGGTGCTCGCCAGTCGTCCTTCCATGCAAGTCCTCCGCGACGTCATGGAAGTCGCAGCTGCCGACACCGACGCAGACGGTCGTAGGGCGACCTCACGTGCGTTCGCCGATGCGTGCGCACGGTTGGTGAGACTGCACTGGGACACGATGTCTCTGGATGAACTTCTCCTTGTCGCCACCGGATATCTGATTCAGCTCCGCCTGCTCGGCCGGTTCCAGGACTCGGCCGCTTTCGGCGATCGCGTGAACGCCCGGGCCAGCGCGCTCGCAGTGACGCAACAAGCGTCCAAGAGCAGGTTCGCGTGGTTCCACTTGCAAAGGGGGCTCAACTTTGCCCTGCTTCACGACGATGCCAGCGCCATTCGCTCATACAGGCGAGCATGGGATTATGGCACGGGCTCAGGAGCCGATTTCGTCCAGTCCCAGGCGGCAGCGAACCTCGCCCTCGCCTACGTGATCCGAGGCGATACAGCGGGGGCTCAAAAGTGGCTGGGTCGTCACCGCGACTTCGATACCCGTGACTGGCCGGGCGATTACGTGATCGGGATCGGGGGCCACCTGGCAGCAGGGTTCCTGGCCCTTGACAGACTCGACGACGCCGGGGTCCGATCGGAGCTGGACTACCTGGGTGACGGCTCGGCGCCTCTCGAGCTTTGGCCTTTCATCGCGTACCTGTACGCCCAGTACGCTCTGCACTCCGGCAACGCCCGCGAGGCATTGGTTCGCCTCGATCAGGTGCAAGCGGCGTACGACGACGACCACTTCACCAAAGGGGCTGTCGCAGCGCTAATGGCGCGTGCCAAGGCGGATCTGCTCATTGCTTGTGGACGGGGGGAAAAGGCGAAGCAGCTTGTTGGTGCCCAGGGCAACAGCAAGCCCTTGAACCGCGTGCCAGCCGCCAGGATCCGTCTTCTGAGCGGCCATTTCGCAGCTTCGGTGGATATTGACCCATTGACGTGGGACCCGGCGACGTCGACTCGTGACCGTCTCGAGATGCTGCTGCTGGGGGCGGTCGCAGCCCTGAGGGGAGAAGACTCGCGCAACGCCCGGCGCCTAGTGAACCAAGCACTCGACCTCTACGGGGAAACCGGCATCCTGCGCCCTTTCGCCACGATCCCGGGTACAGATCGCGAACAGCTCCTCGCGCTCGGCGAGCGGGACATGGAACCGGATGATGCCGCGATCCTCGCCCGGCAGGCCCCCGTCTACCCAGAGAAGCTCGTCTTCGTAGATCTGAGCGAGCACGAGCAGGCCGTGCTGGAGGCGCTGTCAGTAACCGGCTCACGGCAGGCGATCGCCGACTCGCTGTTCGTGTCTATCAATACCGTGAAGACCCAACTCGCGGCCATCTATCAAAAGCTCGGAAGCACAACTCGCGCAGAGACGCTCATCAGGGCTCGTGGGCATGACCTTCTGTCGGCAAGCGAATCTGATAGAGATCCGATTGAGATAGCCGACGGGGACGGAATTCTCGTCCGCCCCCGTCGGCTCTAGATATGAAGAAGGACTAGCGCACGGCTTCCAAACAGTTGAAATCCTGGCCCTACTTCTTGGGCGTTGTGGTGGTCGTCGACTTGGCAACTCTAGGTGGCTTTGGACGCAACGCTCACTTTCCAACTGCAGATCGTCTTCATTGCAAACCTGTACGTGCCGGCCTTGGTGAACGGCCGCTGGCCGCCCCCGCCGAGCCCTATCTGATCGTAGACGACGAGCGATGGCTGTCCTTTCCTGGTTGAAGTCAGTTTGAACGTCCCGCGCTTCGATCGCAGTCGAACGTCCAGAGCAGGTACCACTTTGATGGGAGGGCGACGGAGGAAAGGACCCTATTACCCGTGCCCGCCTTCTGCAGATAGTAATTAGGGGCGGTTGTACCGACGATTGCCGCGCTCGAGGAAGTCATGGTCGAAGCCCTGGAGGAGGCTGCCGTTGTCGCAGCAAACGAGCTAGATGCAGCCACCAAGGTGGCAAAGAGCACCACGGCCATTGTTGAAGCCACGACCCTTGACGTCCTGGGCCTTGCCGCCATCGCAAGGCCGTGACGGAACCCAACACTAGAGGCCTTCATGCGTACCGCCTTTCTCGGCTGGCACACTGCCAGCGTAAAACAATCCCATTGGCGTCATCTCTACGCGATTCCGGCACAGATGCTGACACCGATCTCACGGTGTCCAGATCAGAAGTTGTTTAATACTGCAATTCTATTGTAGCACAATTGTTCAAGAATGCTATCGCTTTAGCGGGTCTCATTTTGGAATCAGTGCCGCCCACTTAGCTCTATTGTGCGCTCGACCGGACAGGGTGAACATGAGGGTGAGCACGAGGGTGATTGAGGCCTCGAGGGGATGAGCACAAGGGTGATTTGGCTGCTTCTGCTTGACCTGATAACAGGCGGCGCCGATGCTTGAATCGCAAGTTCCCTCAGCAGTTTCCGTGCCATGACGACGGAAAAGAGCGGAGCCGGAAGTCTCATGTCCAGCACGTAAGGGAGCGGACAGTGACTGAAATGCTCGACAACGGCACCTTCCCAAGCGCCAGCGCCGTCAGCCCGACGCCTGGGTACACGACCGGGGCACCTCGGTGACCGTCACCGGGACAGGGCTCACCGGGGCCAGCGCGGTCAAGTTCGGCTCCACGGCCGCGACCAGCTACACAGTCGTCTCCTCCGCCCAGATCACCTCCACCACACCGGTCGAATTGGCCGGCACAGTCGATGTCACGGTCGGCACCCCGAGCGGCACTAGCTCAACCAGCTCGGCCGACCAGTTCACCTACGAGGGGGTCTCGACAGGCGTCCAGGTCACGGTTCCCGGTGCACCGACCAACGTCTCGGCCACCGCGGGCAACGCTGCGGCCACGGTCACGTGGAGCCTCCCGGCTGACAACGGCAGCGCCATTGTCACCTACACGGTCATCGCGACCGACTCGACGAATTCCAGCAACGGCGGGGAGAGCAGCGTGGTCGATGGAGCTGCCATGACGTCCTGCATCGTGGCCGGTCTCACGAACGGTGACAGTTACACCTTCACCGTCACCTCGACGAACGGGGTTGGCACAGGCCCCGCCTCCAACGACTCGAACCCGGTCACGCCGATGGCGGTTCCCGGCGCTCCGCGCAATGTCTCAGCGACGAGGGGCGATGCCTCGGTGACGGTGAGCTGGACGGCGCCTTCCTCCGATGGCGGCTCGGCGATCACGCGCTATGTCGTGATCGTGTCGGGCAGCGGCGCAAAGGCCTGCGTGACGGCGGGCACGACCTCCTGCACGGTGACCAGCCTCAGCAACGGCATCGCGTACACCTTCACCGTCACGGCGGCGAACGAGTTTGGCACCGGCCCCGCCTCCAGCGCCTCGAACCAGATAACGCTGTTGGCACCGTCCAGGACCGCGCTCAAGATGTCCGCGACGACGCTGACCTACGGCGACGAGCAGGTCGAGCAGCTGTCGGTCGTGGTCTCCTCGCAGTACTCGGGTTCGATGCCGACCGGGACCGTGAACTTGAGCGAGTCCGGAGTCAGGCTCTGCACGATCACGCTGTCAGCCGGCGCCGGATCGTGCAGGCTTGACGCCACGCGACTCGACGCACGCGACTACCACATCGTCGCTGCCTACCGCGGAGACGATGTGTTCGTCTCCTCGGTCACGGGGGGCAGGCTCACGGTGCTCAAGGCACCGTCCACGACCGCCTTCAAGCTGTCTGCGACGGCGCTGACCTACGGGGACGAGCAGGTCGAGAACCTGACGGTCACGGTCTCCTCGCAGTACCCGGGTTCGATGCCGACCGGGATCGTGACGGTCAGGGGGCAGTCACTCAGGCTCTGCACGATCACGCTGTCAGCCGGCTCCGGATCTTGCAGCTTGTCCGCGACGGAGCTCGCCATGGGCAGCCACCAGGTCTTCGCCACTTATCACGGCAACGAGGCGCTCCTGCGCTCGGTTGCCGGTGAGAGCCTCACCGTGGTCAGGCCGTCGTCCAGGACCGCCCTCGAGCTGTCTGCGACGACCCTGACCTACGGGGACGAGCAGGCCGAGCACCTGACGGTCACGGTCTCCTCGCCATACGCGGGTTCGGCGCCGACAGGGACGGTGAACTTGAGCGAGTCCGCGATCACGCTCTGCACGGTCACGCTGTCGGCCGGCGCCGGATCTTGCATATTGTCTGCCAGGCAGCTTTCCCTGGGCAACTACCAGGTCGTTGCCGTCTACCGCGGTGACGGGTCGTTCGAACCCTCGATCACCAGTGGCAGGGTCCTCGTCACAGCAGTGTCTGGGACCGCCCTCAACCTGTCTGCGACGGAGCTGATCTACGGGGACGAGCAGGCCGAGCACCTGACGGTCACGGTCTCCTCCAAGTACTCGGGCTTGAAGCCCACTGGCACAGTGACTGTCAGCGAGTCCTCGATGGCGCTTTGCACGATCACGCTGTCAGCCGGCTCGGGATCCTGCACCTTGTCTGCCAGGCGACTCGCCGTCGGCACCTACGACGTCATTGCTGCCTATAGCGGCGACAAGTCGTTCGAACCCTCGGCCACCGGCGACAGGCTCACGGTCGTCGCGTGATCTGCTGAGGTCCACGCACGCCAATGCCTTCAGGGGCGGGCACCCGCACGGGGCGACGGTCGGCGGGGGCGACGGTCGGCGGGGGTGACGGTCGACGGGGGCGACGCCCGGGCTCGAGCGGCCGGCCAGGCTCAACCATCTCCCGAGACGCGGATCACCGCGGCACCGTTCACCTCGTCCCGGGCCAGGTCCTCGAGCGCGGCGGCTGCCTTCTCGAAGGGGTACTCAGTGGTCGTGGGACGGATCGGTATCTCGGCGGCGAGAGTCAGGAACTCCTTGCCGTCGCGCCTGGTGTTCGCGGTCACGCTGACCAGCTCTCGCTCCTCGAACAGGTAGCTCTCGTAGTTGAGGGCGGGGATGTCGGAGAGGTGGATGCCGGCGACCGCGAGCCGGCCGCCGCGGTCCAAAGCTGCCATGGCCGGGAGGACGAGCGTTCCTACCGGGGCAAACAGGATGGCCGCGTCGAGCGGCTCCGGCGGGGGATCGTCGGCTCCCTGGGCTGAGGCGCACCCGAGGGTGAGCGCGAGCTCCCGAGCGTCGGCCGCCCTGGTCATGACGTGCACGGTCGCGCCCTCGTAAAGGGCGACCTGGGCCGTCAGGTGAGCGGAACCTCCGAAGCCGTAGATGCCGAGCCGGCCACGCGGTCGCAGGCCCGATCGCCGCAGAGCCCGATAGCCGATGATGCCGGCGCAGAGCAGCGGGGCGGCTTCGCGGTCGGAGAACACCTCCGGGATCCGGTAGGCGTAGCGCTCGTCCACGACCGCGTACTCGCTGTAGCCGCCGTCGGCGTCCCAGCCGGTGAAGAGCGGTCCGGTGCAGAGGTTCTCGTCGCCTCGCACGCAGAAACGGCACACGCCGCACGTCGAGCGCAACCACGCGATCCCCACGCGCTCACCCTCCGCAAAGCGCCGTGCGTCCCGGCCCTGTGCGGCGACGTGGCCGACTACTTCATGGCCAGGGACGACACCTGCGCGGCGAGGGGCAAGGTCGCCCTCCACGAGGTGCAGGTCCGTGCGGCACACGCCGCAGACGTGCACTTTCAAGAGGATCTCGCTCGGGCCCGGCTCGGGGACCACGCGGTCGACGAGGCGCAACGAGTGCTCGGCGGCGGGCGCCGGGTGATCGAGCGCCCAGGCCCTCATGCCGCGGCCGATCCTGACCCCGACGAGGTCGATCCCTTTGCGGAGGCGGCCGATCCCGACGCCGGTTCGAGAGCCGAGGCGACGAGAACGGCGACATCGGTCACGAGGTGCACTGTGAGGCCTTCGAGGACGTTCGCCGGTACGTCGTCCAGGTCGGGGCCATTGCGGGCCGGGAGGAAGATCTCGGTCAGCCCGGCGCGATGAGCGGCGAGCAGCTTCTGCTTCACCCCGCCGATCGGGAGCACGCGACCGTTCAAGGTCACCTCGCCGGTCATGCCCACCTCGGAGCGCACCGGTCGGCCGGAAGCGAGAGACGCCAGGGCGGCGACCATCGTGACGCCGGCGGACGGACCGTCCTTGGGCACCGCGCCTGCCGGGACGTGCAGGTGGATTGCGCCTTTGGCAAGGCGTTCGGTGTCTATGCCGAGAGCCTCGCCATGGGAGCGCAGGTACGACAGGGCGATCTGAGCGGACTCCTTCATGACGTCGCCGAGCTGGCCGGTGAGCACGAGACGAGGCTCGCCCTCCATGACTGTCGCCTCGACGAACAGCACGTCGCCACCGGCGCCGGTGACGGCCAGGCCGGTTGCGACCCCAGGGACGGCGGTCCGTTCGGCCGACTCGGGCGTGAAACGGGGGCGGCCGAGGAAGCCCTGCAGGTCTTTCGTCCCGACCTCGACAGCCGTGGGCCCGGAGTCGCCGGCGAGGCTCGTCGTCACTTTCCTGAGGATCTTTGCGACCGCCCTTTCGAGCTGGCGAACTCCGGCCTCGTGTGTGTACTCGGTCGCGATCACGCGAAGAGCTTCCTCGTTGATGGCGACTTCGTCGGGAGCGAGCCCTGCGAGATCGATCTGTCGTGGGACCAGGTGGTTGCGGGCGATCGCGACCTTCTCCTCCTCGGTGTAGCCGTCGAGGCGGACGAGCTCCATCCGGTCGAGGAGCGCCGCGGGAATCGTGTCCGCGACGTTCGCGGTGGCAAGGAAGAGCACGTCGGACAGGTCGAGCTCGATCTCGAGGTAATGGTCCCTGAAGGTGTGGTTCTGCGCCGGGTCGAGCACCTCGAGCAACGCCGAGGTGGGGTCACCCCGGTAGTCGCTGCCGAGCTTGTCGATCTCGTCGAGCAGCACGACCGGGTTCATCGACCCGGCTTCACGGATCGCCCGTACGATGCGTCCCGGGAGGGCGCCGACATAGGTGCGGCGGTGGCCGCGGATCTCGGCCTCGTCGCGCACTCCGCCGAGCGACACACGGACGAACTTGCGCCCCAACGCCCGGGCGACGGACTCGCCGAGCGAGGTCTTGCCGACCCCCGGCGGCCCGACGAGCGCGAGCACGGCTCCGGAACCGCGACCGCCCACGATCTGGAGGCCACGAGCCTGGCGACGACTGCGGACGGCGAGGTACTCGACCATCCTGTCCTTCACATCGTCGAGACCCTCGTGGTCGGCGTCCAGCACCTCGCGCGCGCCCGAGACGTCGTTGTTGTCCTCGGTGCGAACATTCCATGGCAGCTCGAGCACCGTGTCGAGCCACGTGCGGATCCAGCCTGCCTCAGGGCTCTGATCACTCGCGCGCTCGAGCCGCCCGACCTCGCGGAGCGC
>Ga0187875_10003650_pt1 | contig 10810 bp, 7 predicted proteins | sample June2016WEW_17_1_2_FD_132978 | JGI IMG/M metagenome (GOLD analysis project Ga0187875, IMG submission 132978) | Peatland microbial communities from SPRUCE experiment site at the Marcell Experimental Forest, Minnesota, USA - June2016WEW_17_10 | ecosystem: Environmental > Terrestrial > Soil >... | reverse complement strand
GACATCAAGTACGACAACAACAAGAAGAGCCACAGCGCCGTATCCCTAGATACGCTGGTATGACACAAAACAAACAAAACAAAAATGAAAGGAAACAAACCAAACGCAAATATCCAGAGACGTCAACAGCAAAAGCAAAAACTGCAGCGTCAGAATATGACATACAAGCTAGTGCAGCAAAAGCAGCTGCAGTACAATCTTCTTTTACTATTGTGGAGGAATTAGATATTGAAACACCCGAAACATCTAACACATGGGCTCCTGTTGAATCTGCTTGGACACCCGTGGAATCACCTTGGGCACCTGTTCAATCCAGTTGGACACCCGTCGAACCAAGTGTTTCTGTTTCCTCCTCCTCGTCTTCTTTTGTTGGTATCGCTCCAATGAGCCCAACATATGATCCTGAAGCGCTTCCTCCACCTAAACCTTCAAATTTCGACGAATGGTTTGCAAGTTATCGTCCTGAGAGTCCAACAGAAGACGTACCAGAAGAAGAAGAAGTCAAAGGAAAAACACAAGTTGAGGAATATGATCCAACTGAACCTAGTGTGTTTGTTTATGATCCAGAATGTCCTGCGTTTGTTCCCACTTCTGATACCACCGGTTGAAAAGAAGAATGTTAGTCAGTACGTACATTTAAAAAAACAAAAAGTTTTAAAAATCTCTGAAAGAAACACTTTTTACCGCGGACAAGTGACATAAAATTGACCAATCCGAGGTTTTGTTGGGAATTAATTCTTGGGAAACACAAATTGGTGTATTATGACAATCGTAATATTAAGCTAAACAAACAGAAAAAATATAATAGCCGTGGATTAAATTCTTGGGAAACATTAAAATAAAATAATACTTTCTTCTTGTGCTCCACCGGTATAACAATCTAATTCATACCAAGTTAAAAACAGTAATCAACTTATTTCTGTTTTTAAGAAAAGAATCAAAAAAAAAAAGAAAAAAACACTATGGCAGCACCCAGCAGTTCACGTTCTCGCAGCTCGAGTCGTGAACGATCACCAGCAAATGCACAATGGAGTGAAGTTACAGTGGAAGGGGGACGTGGTACGTTCCCTCGTAAAGTCTATGATGTGTTTCGTCGCATTTATGGAGCAGCATTAACGGATTTGGATTTGATGACAGCCTTGACAAAAGATCAAGGTGCTGCCTTACAACGGGTTTCTGCAGTTGGAGCTGTACGTGATGAATATCGACGTCAAGGTGTAATGTTCGCCCACATTGCACAATCACCCGAAGCCCACGACCCTCACTACCGAGCCAATTATGACCGCAACATGGAAACTGCCGCAGCACAAGTTTTGGCCATGTTTGGTTGGCCAAGTGCTCAAGTCAGTGAGGAAAAAAAGAGCATGCCGCTTCTTGACATTGCTGATGATTTACCTATTCGATTACTACTACACATTATTCGACGAGATTTAAAGGAAAGTGTGGGTGTCTACTTCGTCCGATTGTACGAGAGAGATCGTGGCGTTCGTACAGCGTATGGCTTGTCTGATCCATATGGTGATCGGTTTTTACCTTTATTGCCTCATTTTGATCCTCTGGACAAAAAAGAGGATGTGGGATCAAGAAATCGAGATGAAAATTATCGAGCGACACAAGCACCATCTAGTGGTGCTCTTGTGAAAGATTTCGTAATTTTGGGAACTACTGATAAAGGTGCACTTTATGTGTTACGACCCTCTGGCGGTAGTGGCACACTTACGTGGTCTGGAAGCAATGAGCGCATATTATCAGATTTAGAAGTGAACTTTCACCTGAATGCAGGAGCACCAACTGCGTTTTCTTTCTTCACAGCTACGATTGATCCCGCACAACGTGGAACTGATCGACAAAGACAACCACTGACAAGTTTGTTGAGCTCTATGAATCTAGCAGTTCGTAATATCGATCAACTAGAAAATTTTCAGAACAAGGCTGTCAGACAACTTGAAGAACCCATTGTGCGCTCCTTAATTGCGGAAGCATTAAGGTCGGCTCAACCTGAAGTGAGATTAGCAGTTAAAGCAGTTGCTACTTACCATCTTGATCAGTCTGAAGCTAAAGGTAGTGCAGGAGCAGCATGGGATGCATTATCACGTGGATTTGAACCACCTACGCGCGTACAACTAAATAACTCGTCAGAAATAGAACGAAGATATATGGCTGGATTGGCAACGGGTCGAGTACCTGAAGATGATGGTATCGCTTTATTAGCAAGTTTGGGGTCACAAGTTTTAGGTGCAGGACGTGGCCCTAATGCATTTCCGCTAATTCGTTTTCAAATTATTATTCGGGATGCAGACGGTAATCTGGCGTCTGCGACTACATTCAAGGCTTACGAACCGTTGGCGGATGAAGCGGACTATACAGCATATATAATCAATGAAACTGGTCGACGAAATCCTGTCTTCGACGATCCTGTAGTCGCAGCTGCACCAAATCAGCAACATGTGGATGATTGGTTGATGGAAAGGCTAGCAACTGCAACTCGTGGCCGTGAAGGTGGATTACAATTTATGCGTGCATTAGATACACCACGCACGTACAACTTTAGACGAAGTACAGGACCTTTGTATCTGCCACCACCAGCAGACGATCAAGGTCGTCGAGCACGCAGAGCAGCAGAAGTACCAGCATTGTCACGAACACAACGTCGTCAGTTAGCAAGAAGAGCTGCCGGTCCAAGTCTTCGAGAATCAAGACGACAAGCAGCAGAAGAGGAATCAAGAGCAAGACGTGAAGGACGGTCATCTCGATCACGTTCATCAAGATCTTCATCCCGTGCTTCTGCCTCTTCTAGATCCTCAAGCCGAGCTTCCTCTCGTTCGTCAAGGTCTCGTTCTAGTTCAGGGTCACGGTCGTCAAGTTCATCCTAGTCAATCAAAAGTTTATCCATATGTGTTTGAATGAGTTTTTTTGTAGTACAGAAAAAAATACAATGTCCGTTAACCCTACTTGGTCGTCGTGGTCCGAACGATTGGAGGAGCAAAAGCAGGAACAACAACAGAAGGACCAGTAGAAACCGAAGGAGACGCGAGAGAAACTGAAATTGGATTAAGTGAGGGAAGGGCAAATGGAGGATTACCCAAAAACGGTGGAGGGGGCATAGTCATTGACATTCCAGATTTATTATTGTTGTTAGTCATGTTACTAGATAATAAAAAGGAAGGTAGTCCAGCAGATGATATATTGTTAGTCGGTGTTCGTGGGGGTGTAGTCAATATGGTAGCAGTCATTACAGGTTTTTGGATGGGCTTCACTGCTGATGGTGATGGGTTTAGTTGTTTTTGATCCTCCTTTTCATTGTTCTTTGACGTTCTTTTTTGCTTGACCAAATCACGAGCATTATGACTTTCTCGACCGTGCTTGTGAGATTTTGATTTGGAGGGACGCGATCTTGATCTAGATCTTGACTTGCGTCTGTCTGTATGACGTGAACGAGACTGTGGTGATGACGAAGACCGGTGACGACGGTGATGACTCTCATGACGGTGACGATTAGAGGAATCTTTTTCTTCCTCGCCTTCTGACACAAAAGAAGAAGAATGATCGCGACGTCGTCGATGTTGTCCTACTTCTTCTTCCTCCTTATCCTGTCTTTCATGTCTGTCTGATTTCTGTTGATGATCTTTCGTTTTTGTTGCCAATAGCAAGTTAGAAGGCGACGACGAGTCCCAATCCTTGATGGTGTCTTTACGCATCTCATAAATGGTACCCTCCACAAAGGGTTCCATCGTCCTCAAAAATGAATTAATGCCCAAACTGTAAACCATCACTGCACCAAAATAAGTTGGATGTCCCATGTATACATATAAAGTCATTTTAGCTAGAGCCAAAATGTAATCGCGGCGGACAAGGACACTAATCCATGTATCTGCCAACGTTAAGATACCAAATAGAATCCAATATTGAAACCAACGTTTAATGGCGTCGACATTGTTAGATTTATAAGCCTTGTAAGATTGAAATAGAGGCCCAGGCACACTGACTGCTACAGCAAAAAAACTTAAACCAGACACGCTAAATGCCACCAGATAAAAAGTAAAAATAACGATACGGGCCAACATCAATGGTGGTAATCGAATCCATCTTGCAAATGCCATTGTCATTGCAAATGTTTGTAAAAAACGATTCAGAGCATAAACAGGAAATAATAAATGTTCTCGCATGCGTTGAGTGACGGCAATTTGTTCTGCGGTACTGGCTGTCTGCGAAATCACTTGACGCCATCCTTTTGGTAATTGTGTTGTTTTTTGTTGTGCAGAAGAAGAAGAAGAAGAAGAAGGAAAGAATGGTAAATGTTGAACCTCACTTGGTGGCAATAAATTCAACACACTGTGATTGTTTGAGGTCGATTGTCTTTGGCGTGATGATGATCGACGATGGTCCCCATCCCTGTCGTGTCTGTCATGCTTGTTGCTGTGATCCTGATGTTCAAGTCTTTCCTTTTCCTTGCTGTGTGTTGTTTGTTTGTCATGTTTATCTTCCTCATCTTCTTCACTTTCCTCCTGCTCATTTATTTCCTGAATATGTGCTTTTGTGTTGTTATTATGTGTTGTTTTGCCCTTTGTTAGTTGTGGTGGTTGTGCTGGTATTGGTGATATTGGTGTTACATGCTTCATCATTAAATCTTGTGGCAAAGAATACTGCCGAGGTAAATTCTCGAATTGTATACTTTTTTGGTTACTGCTAACCCCTCCAGTTCCTGCCATTTCTTTCTTGTGTGATACTACTATTCGAGAAAAAGAAAAATTTGAAAAGAAAAAGAACCGAATCAAGTTAGTTTTAAACCTATTGTGGTTCAAGAAAAGCAAGAGAAAGGGACGAAATTACCAATTTCAAAAATATTATTATTATTTTTTTTTGTCACTTTATTCTTGGTAAACAAACTACTCGCTGAAAACAATCATAAAGATTAAAAACAGAATAAACCACAAGGGCATGCCGCCACACTGTCAAGTTTGTAAAAACGATCTTTTGGTGAGATACGATCTGTTTTGCTTTAATTGTAATCGTAATTTGTGCAACAAGTGTTTTGTTGATTTTCGTCAAAAGTATGGCGGAATACTACAAGAACCCAAGTATTGTACCAGTTGCTACAAACCTCCCAAAAAAGAACAAGTTAAATGATCAAGTGAAACAAGTATCACTGGCTAATCATGTGAAAGAAAAAGAGTTATATTTCCAAACGTTACAAGATCAGCTGCTGGCATTGGAACAAGAATGTGCAGAAATGTCACATGAATTTGCCCTCGAACCAAATTCTCTACTCAAAAAACGTCTTGAAAATATTATCCAATTCATATCTGACATTAAAGAAAAGAAAGAAGAAGCAAGATTTGTCAGTCAAGTTGCACCTGTTATCTCAGAATACCGTCAACTGACAACATTGTAAATTTACTTCTTGGTAAATAAACATATGATTTACAAAACAATCAAACATCTCAAAATATAAAAGCACATCTGAATCATCAGCAGACAAACAAACCATGAACGTTCAGAGTAGTTATTATTCCGTCTTGAGTGTATCTGACGACGACAACACCACAGAAAAAAAAGAAGCGAAAAGCAGTGGTAGCAAACGGAGACGTCACAAGCGAAAACAACGCCAAAGACAACGTCAAAACAAAACACAAAAAGAAGCCGATATTGATGAGCCACAAGCGAAACAGATGCAGCCTGTCTTGAAGCGCATGTTGTTATTGGTGCCAGATGCTGGCAAGTTTAAAGTGATTCCAACTTTGACTTTTATCAACACAGGTTATTATGAACAAGACATTAAAAAAGCTTTATTGGGAATATACCCGCCTTCTCATGTTTGGCTATCAGCTTTGAATCATGTTGTAAACTCCAGTGATTCTATGTTGGGTATGTTTTTTCAAGACGATTACGATGCGAGTGGTAGTTTTAATTTTGTTGCTAGTGATTGGTTTGGTAGCAAAATTTCAGGTCCCGTTTTAATCTATGATGAATGTCGAGACATGTCATTAGATGACGTTGTAAAATTTAATCAACTCAGTACGACTCCTGCATTTCGTCAATATCTTAAGGAATACCACGCGAATGGATAATAACTTGTTTTTTTTTCTGTAAAATTTTTTTTTATGTGTTTTTCGAATGTCCTCTTTGCAATCTTCATGCCATTCATATCAAAGCAAAAAAAAAACCATTTTAAAAGTATTTTTCTTTTTTTTTCAATTATGGCAACAGCACCAATACGAACAAGACAAAACAAAAAAGCAGAAAAAATTCCAACATGGGAAATGAGTCAACTACACCCATTACTGCCCACACATGTTTTGTTATACGATACGGAAAGTACAGGGCCTTCCATATATCATGATCACATTATTCAAATTGGAGTTATTTTATGTCGTTGTGATGCAAATTGGACAAAAATTGGCAAATTTAAAAGTTATGTCTTCACAGATCGTCACATTCATCCAGAGTCTATGGCTATACATCATATTACTCCTGAAATGTTAATTGGACAACCAGTACTTAGTGTCGTAGCAAAAGAGTTATGGCAATGGATGACTGATTTACTCAAAAAAGAACAAGATGAATTGAAACTAAAGATAGAAGAATTACACGTCTCATTGTCGGCGCACGGCGGTTATACATTTGATTTCATATTATTGTGGATGGAAATGCGACGTCATCGATTGGATGTCTGTCTCGAATTTGAAAAGGTTAGAATAGTATCTCTGTTTGATACGCTACAAGCACTAAAAAAAGTATTGCCGGTGGTGGATGAGTCCTCAGAAGAAAGAAAGAAATTTTCTTTTAAACTAGGACTTTTACATGAACGTGTCTGTCTGACAAAAATGGATGGACAAGCTCATGATGCCATGGTAGATGTACAAGCATTACATAATATTTTGAAAACTACTAAATTCATAAATGTTCAAAAATACGCAGTACCATTCAAACATAAATTCATTGCATGGTTGGCGCGACAACAAGAACGTCAGGAAGAACAAGAAGAAAAAGCCAAAGAAAAAGCATTAGAAAAAAAAGAACGACAAAAATCGAAACGTAAAAGCAGACCAACAAAACGAAAACGAAAGTCGTCTCGCGAATCATTGGCAACGTCTTCATCTACTGGCGACGCGAAGAACAAAAGAAACAAACAACAAAAACTTAATCATAAAAAATTTAAAGGGAGAACATACCGCAGGAAGAAGCAAACAAAAAGACGTCAATCATCTTAATTATTCTTCTTTTTCTTCTAGTGTTGTTTTTGCCTTTTTTGATGGTAAATCGTCTGCCACAGGTTGGGATGGTTTTGATGAATCGTCGTCGTTGTCGTCATCTTGATCGGAACATACTACTGGAGGCTTGGCAAACGGAGGGTCAATTAAAATAGCATGACAAACATAAACACTGTCTAGTTCTTCTTCGCGTGCTTCATTGCCAGTATGTTCAGCACCCTTGTCATGATTCCATGACCAACGTGTACCACTCTTCCATGAACCATAAAATGGAATATATTCAGTCCAACCATCATACCATTCGTGAGGTTGTGTGTCTGTTAAGTCAGCTGCATAATTGACGCATGATTGAGTCAAAGCTAAAATATCACAATCGGGTGGATTATTGTGTTCTCTTCCACCATCATAGTTAGCAGATGTTAAATGGTATTTTATCACCACTGGGATAATCTTGTATTTGACGTCCGGCAACTGTTTAATAAGTGCCAGTAAGTATGCATCCATTCCTTTTAGCACTGTTGATTTGATTGAATATAAATGATGCAAAAGAATTCCAAACCCAGTGTCACGGTTCAACCATCGCAAAGCTTTCAAATGGTGTATAATTTGATTATTTGTTTTCTCTAATGCTTGTCTTCGATGAAATTGAACTTCAGTACTTTTAGAAGCATCCAATTTTAACCTCACGGTTTTTGTACTCAATGGAGAAGGAATCAAAGAATTTATCAATGGATTTTCATAAGTTGAGTGAGTTTGCGCCATCATCATGTCAACAAATTCAGTACTATTAAAATTGACATTCTGTATGCCAGCATAAATTTTGAAACTGAGCGTCATTCTATATCCTACTTCTACACGTGTCACACGATGAAGAACATCCGGGAAAAAACCAGTCCAACCTTGTTTCGTTGTTTGTCCTCCACCATCCTCCACCAATATTCGAAATCGATCGTCGTCGTCTTTTTCTTCTTTCTTACTACTAGGGTTAACTTGTAATAATTGCAATCGTCCGCCCTTTGCTGGCATACATAAATTCAACAAAACTGTTCCCACCAAATCCAAATCCGCTGTATCACGATGAGGTTCAAAATGATCGTCAGGGCCATAAATATGTAATTTGTATGGTATCACACGTATGAATTGATTTGGAAAAAAATGAGAACACCATTGTTCACGAATGACTTCACAAATCGACGTATGACGTTCAGCAGATGCGGGACCAACATCTAATTGAAAGTATTCTGCCGGAATTTCTCTTGCTGCTCGAATATGTGGATCAAATTTTGTTTGTAATGTTTCCAAATCACCAAAAGGTGCTGGTGCTGCTTGTGCATACAGTTCAGGTACATGTGCATGTAACCTTTGTAGCTCAACCTGATCTGGCCATTTTGGGGTGTAGTAACTCTTGGGATCAGCTTTAGGCAAACATTTATAACCATTCGGTAAAGTAATTCGAATTGTATGCGCAGAAAAATAGACTTCATTTGATAAAAAGTAACTATGTAATGCTTGCTTGCCAATTTTGTTGATGTCATTGAACAAACGACTGGCTAACCGTTGTCCCTTGTTTTGAAACCCACTCAATTTTTCAACATAATCACTTCTTGAATCGTCATCTTCGTCTTCTTTTTCATCTTCTTCTTTTTCTTGTTTCTCCACAACTTGGGGTGTTTCAACAGGTGTAACATGCAGTAATTCATTTAAGACTTTCTTTTTATAATTTGCATCCAGCCAAATGACTTTTTGATTATCAAACGAGTCCAGCACAATTTCATTTTGAAAACTGTTGCTGTCCAAGTCATCAGCCTCCTCATCGTCGTAATTTTCTAGCTTTTCTTCAATCCAATCATATGTGGACGATTGACATGTTCCTAGTTTTGGTAATCGGTGCCCAGCAATTACACTCTTCAAAGTAAGAGCTGTCGCTAATGTATCAGGTAAGTCTTCAGTATGTTCTGTTTCTCTCTTAAACTTACGCTTGAAAATGATATTTGCAGACATTTTGTCTGTGTTTTCTTTTTCGTCATTATGTTCCTGACTCATGTCCTTTTGTGCTTGCTCAGTATTGATTGATTGAGAAACTATAAAATTGGGACTTGCAAAAAACATTTACAAAAATAATATATACAATTTATTTACCAAGAACAAACAAACACATTATTTCGCTCCAACTCACCATTCTCAACAATAGGTAGGATTCTAGAACGATTCCAAAGCATTGTCAGTGCGAATGATCCAGCTATAATAGAAATGAAAAGTACAATAACGACACTCTAGTGTCAAAGCTCCAAACCAAAGCAGTGATGGGTATCTCAAAGAAAGCCGAGTAGCATTACGATACACGACCACATGAAAGAGCCAATTCGTACTATACTGCGTGATAGTGGTCTGTGATTCAACATGTTGGTGTATTTGTGTCAACTCGTGTGCACAATGTGGTCCCTGAAAAGGGGAGAATACAAATAAAAACCATTAGAATGAGAAAAACTGTTTGTGTCACAACATTTTAACTTGTGATGTCTCATTGTACTTATGATTTTTGAAAATGTTACCCGATGAACTTAAAAACAGAAATTTTGAGTTCTAATATGTTGGAAGGAAAATTACAGAGGTATTGGAGTACTTGAAAATAAAATTGGAAAAAAAAAATTTCTTCAAGTACACTTTGTTTTCATTCTTATTGATTTTTTAGAGGTAGAACAAATACAAATCAAAACTGAAAATAAAGACATTAACAAAAAGAACGATTTAATCTATCTTTACTGAATTACCAAGAACAAATGTGTTTTTTTGTATTAGGAGTGTTATGCTCATCAATTGACAACACCTCAGTATCATACACAATCATCACCCCAAAAAAAAATTACATTTGTTCTTGGTAATTCAGTAAAGATAGATTAAATCGTTCTTTTTAAGTGTCTTGACTCTCAGTTTTGATTTGTATTTGTTCTTATCTCTGAAAAATCAACAAGAACGAAAATAAAGTGTACTTGAAGAAAATTTTTTTTTTCAAAACTTTATTTCACAATTCATCACTAAGTGCTCTACAGAAAAAAAAAATGCAGGCAGAAGGGGAAATGTTGCAACGACACAAGGCCATCCGATGTTTGGATTTAATTCTCTCAAATGCTCTGCCCAGTCATAACGAACTACAACAAACTCAGTATGACAATTTCCTACAATTTTTAACATTACGTTGCGAAAAAGACAAAATCATTGGCGATTTTGCAGCTGTTTTAAAATGTGCCTTTTGGGTTGTCTTTCCTGCTAAAGAAGACCGTATAGACGACCTCAAATTATTAAAACAAGGTGCCAAGCCCACAATGGATTTAACTCACGTCATTAAAATAGTCAACAAGCATGTCAAGGTACAAGAAGTATTGATTTTTTATTGCTCGCAACTGTACAGTTCTTGTCCTTCCGTTTGGGTATAAATTACTATAGTCTTTCAAGCTGGGAAAAAAATATCAATATTTATATTTTGAAGTACCAAACACCAGACAATTTAGGAGACCAATTAAAAAAAAGAAAACACAAGATATTTATTCGTCGAGAGTGCCGAGCATGTCATCGTCATCCTCCTCTTCGGGCTCTTCGAG
>Ga0187875_10003648_pt1 | contig 10816 bp, 10 predicted proteins | sample June2016WEW_17_1_2_FD_132978 | JGI IMG/M metagenome (GOLD analysis project Ga0187875, IMG submission 132978) | Peatland microbial communities from SPRUCE experiment site at the Marcell Experimental Forest, Minnesota, USA - June2016WEW_17_10 | ecosystem: Environmental > Terrestrial > Soil >... | reverse complement strand
GTGCCGCGGGCCAGCATGGCCCGGACCGCCCAGTGCCGCGGGCCTGGCCGCGTACCCTGCAAGGGTGTCCAACGGAGGAATGACCGCCAGTGCGCCAGACGGCACAGCCACGGCCGGCCGGGCCGTCACGGTGACCGCGGACGCCGGGCCGCCGACCATCGACGTGACCCGGCTGCGGGTCGCGATCGCCCGGGTCTCGCGGAGCCTGCGCCGGCACGAACTGGCCGGGCTGACCCCTACCCAGCTGTCCGCCCTGGCCACCGTGGAGCAGGCCGGCCCGCTGCGGCTCGGCGACCTGGCGGCGGCGGAGAAGATCGCCCCCTCCACGCTCACCCGGCTCGTCACCGTGCTGGAGGACCGGGGTTATGTGGAACGCCATCCGGTGCCGGGCGACGCCCGGGCCAGCACGCTGGTGGTCACCCCCCAGGGGCACGCGATCCTGGAGCAGATCAGGCGGGAAAGCACCATTCTCCTCGCCGACAACCTGCGCACGCTCAGCCCGGAGCAGCTGGCCGCCCTGGCCGCGGCCCTGCCTGCGCTGGAACAGATCGCGGACGCCAGGCCCCCGGACCCCCGCGGCCGCTGACCCCAGGGGGCCGCTAACCCCAGAGCCGCTGACCCCAGGCCGCGGGACGCCCGCGGCCGCTGACCCCGCAGCCGCTGACCCCGGAGCGCGGCGCGGCGCTCAGAAGAGCAGGCTGGACAGAGTCGCGCGGGCCCTGGCCACCCGCGGGTCACCCGGCGGGAAGACGTCGAACAGGCCGACCAGATGGAGGCGGGCCTGGTCCCGCTCCTCCCCGGAGGTCCTCCTGATCGTGCCCAGGAGCCGGTCGAAACCCTCCTCGATCCGTCCGGTGGCCACCTCGACATCGGCCACGCTGGACTGTGCGTCCACGTTCGCCGGGTCTTCGGCCGCCGCCCGGCGCACCTGAGCCTGGTCATAGCCACTCACCCGGCGGATCAGGTTGACCTGGGCCAGGCCCATGGCGGCCGCCGGGTTACCGGGCGAGTTGGCCAGGACCTTCTGGAAGGCCGCCGCGGCCCCCTCCATGTCGTCGCGCTCCATCGCCTGCTGCGCTTCCTCGAACCCGGGGTCGGCCATCATGGCCCCGCCGGGCCCGCCGCGCATCCCCGGGTCACCCGGCCCGCCCGGCCCGCCCGGGCCACCCGGCCCGCCCGGGCCACCCGGCCCGCCCGGGCCACCGACACCCGGCTGTCCCCCGGCGGCCCGGGCATCGTCCGGCTGCCCGTCGGCCGGCTCGCCATCGGCGGCCGAACCGCCGCTGACGGGCATGCCCATCTGGGCGGCGGCCTGCATGACCTGGCCGATCCACTGCCGCACCTGCGCCTCAGGCATCGCCCCGAGGAATCCGTCCACCACCTGGCCGCCGGCCACCGCCATGACCATCGGGATGCTCTGCACCTGGAGCGCCGCCCGCAGCTGCGGGTTCGCGTCGATGTCCACCTTGGCGAGCACCCAGTCACCGGCAGCCTCGTTGGCCAGCTTCTCCAGGACGGGGCTGAGCTGCTTGCAAGGACCGCACCATTCGGCCCATAGGTCCAGGATGACCGGTACCGACCGAGACCGCTCAACGACGTCCACGTTGAAGGTTTCCTCGGTCACGTCGATCACGTTTCCGCCCGGCGAGCCATCCTGCCCGCCAGAGCGTACGGTGGCCTGCTGACTGCGCTGCGCGGCGGCCTGCCGCGCACCCAGGTCAACGGCACCGTAGAGCGAAAAGTCCCGGGGCTGCTGCATATCTCTATCCTGCCGCATGCCAGCCATGCCTTGACCGCACCCTCCAGCCCTCCACAATGTAGCACTTTATGTGCTACCGTAGTCCCGTGAGTGATACAAGCCAGGGCCAGCAGGCGGGGCGCCCCCACAGGCGGCAGCAGGCCGCCCGCAGCATCGGCATCCGCGAGCTTCGGCAGCACGCCAGCGTCTACGTGGACCTCGCGGAGAAAGGGGAAACGGTGGACATCACCAACCGGGGACGGCTCGTGGCTCGCCTCGTCCCGGCGCGGGACGTAGAGAGCCCGCTCGAACGGCTGATCGCTGCCGGGATCCTCCGGCCTGCCGAGGACCCCGGCAGCCTGCTGGACATCGAGCCCGCTCCGCCCGTTCCAGAGGGCCAGCCAACCGCCAGCGAGATCCTGCTCCAGATGCGGGAGGAGGAAAGGTATTGATCTACCTGGACTCGTCCGCGCTGGTGAAGCTGGCCGTCACCGAGCCGGAATCGGCTGGCCTGCTCAGCTGGCTCACTGCGCAGCCCAATCTCGTCAGGGTGGCCAGCACGCTGATCCGCGTCGAGGTCCCGCGGGCTGTCTGGCGGGCCGAGCCTTCCGCTCTGCCCGAGAGCTACCTGGTCATCGGGCGCATCACGGAGATTGAGCTCACCGACGAGGTGCTCAGCAAAGCGGCCGGCGTCAGGCCGGCGACGCTGCGCACGCTCGAGGCGATACACCTGGCCTCGGCACTGGTGCTGCGGCGGGAACTCACGACGTTCGTCTCCTATGACAAGCGCCTGCTCGCGGCCGCGCACGACGCCGGGCTGCCGACCGCCAGCCCGGCCTGACCGCTGCCCCGCGCCCGCCCCGCGTGGCCCCCGCCCCGCGCCCGCCCGCGCCCGCCCGCGTCCCGTCTAGAAGGCCGGAGCCTCGGAGTACCCACCCCACTCCTGGCGCAGCGCATCGCAGATCTCGCCCAGGGTCGCCTCGGCCCGTGCCGCCGCCAGCATCGGCGGGATCATGTTCTCGCCGGACCGGGCGGCGGCCAGCATCGCGGCCAGGGCCGAGTCGATGGCCGGCTGGTCGCGGCCCGCGCGGCGGCGGCCCAGTTCGGCGACCTGATCGCGTTCCACCTCGTGGCTGACCCGGAGGATCTCGATCGGCTTGCCGACCGTGCTGGTGTGGCAGTTCACGCCGACAACCTTCTTCTCGCCCTTCTCCACCTTCTGCTGGTACCCGAACGCGGCATCGGCGATCTCCGACATGAACCAGCCGTCCTCGATGCCGCGGAGGATCCCGCCGGTCATCGACCCGTCGGGGCTCATCGCGCTGATCCGGCCGAAGATGTGCTCGGCCTCGGCCTCCAGCCGGTCCGTCAGTGCCTCCAGGTACCAGGAGCCGCCCAGCGGGTCGGCGACACTGGCCACCCCGGTCTCTTCCATGATCACTTGCTGGGTCCGCACCGCGATCTCCGCGGCGCGCTCACTCGGCAGGGCCAGCACCTCGTCCAGGGCGTTGGTGTGCAGCGAGTTGGTCCCGCCGAGGACGGCGGCCAGCGCCTCGATGGCGGTGCGCACCACGTTGTTGTCCGGCTGCTGCGCGGTGAGCGAGACCCCCGCGGTCTGGGTGTGGAAGCGCAGCCACTGGGCCCGCGGCGAGGTCGCGCCATACCTGTCCCGCATCCACCTGGCCCAGATCCGCCGGGCCGCGCGGAACTTGGCGATCTCCTCGAAGAAGTCGATGTGCGCGTCAAAGAAAAACGACAGCCCCGGTGGGAACGTGTTGATGTCCAGCCCGCGGGACAGTCCCAGTTCCACGTAGCCGAATCCGTCGGCCAGGGTGTACGCCAGCTCCTGCGCGGCCGTGCTGCCGGCCTCGCGGATGTGGTACCCGGACACCGACACCGGCTTGTAGGCCGGGATCTCCTTTGCGCAGAACTCCATCAGGTCGCCGATCAGGCGCAGGTGCGGCTCCGGCGGGAAGAGCCATTCCTTCTGCGCGATGTACTCCTTGAAGATGTCCGTCTGCAGCGTCCCGTCCAGCGCGCTCAGGTCGGCGCCCTGCCGCTGGGCGGCGGCCAGGTACATGCAGAAGACCGGGACCGCGGGACCGCTGATCGTCATCGAGGTGGTCACGTCGGCCAGCGGGATGCCTGCGAACAGCGTGTCCATGTCCGCGGCCGAGTCGATCGCCACGCCGCAATGGCCGACCTCGCCGAGCGAGCGCGGGTCGTCGGAGTCCTCGCCCATCAGGGTGGGCATGTCGAAGGCCACGGACAGCCCGGTGCCGCCCGCACCGAGCAGCATCTTGTACCGCTCGTTGGTCTGCCTGGCGTTGCCGAACCCCGAGAACTGGCGGATCGTCCAGGGCCGCCCCCGGTACCCGGCCGGGTAGAGGCCGCGGGTGAACGGGAACTCACCAGGCCAGCCGATCCGCTCGAAGCCCGGCACGACCGTCCCCTCGGGCGGCCCGTACACCGGGTCCACGTCGAGGCCGGACAGGGTGGAGAAGTCGGCTGCCCGGATCCTGGAGCCGGCGAACCGGCGCTGCCAGCGCTGCCGGCCCGCCTCAACAGGCTCTCGGGGCGGCCTGGCGGACTCCAACTCACTCGACGCCGCGCGCGTGTTCATGCCTTTGCCTCCCACAGGCGTCCTGGCTCCGGGAAAATACTAGGACGTCCTACTATCTTCCTCCTAGCGTACCCCCTCCCGTCGCTCCCGCCCAGGCGGATCGCCCCCGGAGGCCGGAAAATCCGCCTGGTTCGCCCCAACCGCTGACCACGTATCTCCGTCTCACATAGCGCAAGGGCATTGCGGGGGCACGCCCTTGCGGTCCAGGGTCCGCGCCGCCGCGACGAAGGTGTGGTAAATCTGTGCAATCCCTAGCCGTCAGCAGGCCGGCAGGCACCTCCACGGGGGAGGCCCTCACGCTGTCCGGGCCGTGGACCATGCCGGCGGGAACCACCGCCCGAGGGGGTTCCGTGGACAGGCTGCGCACCGGCGACCGTGCCGCAGCGGAGGAACTCTTCAACACGTGCTACCCGCGTCTCGCGGGGTGGGTCCGCCGTCTGGTCGATGACGACGACACCGCGCACGAGATCGCGGCCGAGGCGTTCGCCCGGCTGCTCGGCCGGTGGTCCCGGCTGGACAACCCGCAGAGCTACCTCTACATGATCGCCACGAACCTGGTCCGTGACCACTGGCGCAAGACCGGCCGCGAACGCAAGGCGCTGCAGGCCGTCCAGGCGGGGGCGCCGTCTGACCCGTCCTACCAGCCAGCCCAGGATGTCCACGTCAGAGAGCTGTTGCGGACGCTGCCGGACCGGCTGCGCAGCCCCTTCCTGCTGCACTACTACGCGGGCTTCCCGGTCCGCGACGTGGCCGCGCTGCTCGGCCGCCCGGAGGGAACCATCAAGGCCGATCTCTTCCAGGCCCGGGCCCGGCTGCGCGCGGCCCTGGGGGACACCGATGGCTGACCGCCGCGATGACCTGGACACCTGGATGAAGGCCCAGGTGCAGCCGCTCCCCCCGCCGCCGGGGACGCTCGAGCTGATCAGGAAGCGGGCCCGGCGCCGCAAGCTGACCCGGGCGGCGGCCACCGCCGCGGGTGCGGCCGCGGTGATCGCACTCATCGCGACGGTACCGCGGCTGGTTATCACCCAGCTGAACGTCAGCCCGGGAGCGGCGGCCAGCGGACGTGCCGCCGGGGAGAACTCCCCAGCCGCCCCGCACCGGCACCATCACACGTCCTCCGCGCCGTCGGCACTCCCCGCAACGTCGGGGCCGGCCACGGCGGCCCCGCCCGCCCCGGGCAACTTCCAGGCCACCTCGGTGACCTTCGTGGGCCTTGACACCGGCTACGTGCTCGGCCAGGCCGGCACCCCGGGCCACTGCGGCCCGCCTTCCGCCTACATCTGCACGTCGGTCGCGGGCACCGGGGACCACGGCAGCACCTGGCACGGGGTGAAGGCCCCGGTCACCGGCGCTCCCTCGGGGTCATCGGGGGTGAGCCAGGTCCGCTTCTTCAACGCGAGCGACGGCTGGGCCTTCGGCCCGCAACTGTGGGCCACCCACGACGGCGGCCAGCGCTGGACCCGGATCCAGACCCACGGGCTGCGGGTCACCGCGCTGGAGACCGCGGGCCAGCGGGTGTTCGCCGTCTGGGCGCAATGCTCCGGCGGCGGCGCGGACTTCGCCGCGGACTGCACGTCCTCGGCCCTGTACTCAGCCTCGCCCGGCGGCGGCCAGTGGGCCCCGGTGCCGGGCGCGGGCACCGGCTACAGCCTCAGTGGGACCGCGAACTCCTCGGCGCTGGTCCTGACCGGCAGCCGCGGCGACCTGCTCACCCCGGACGGCACCCTGCTGAGCGGGCCGGTCAGCGGCCCGGGCGCCTGGCAGCCGGTCACGAGCACGAGCATGAGCACGAGCACGGGCACGGGCACGGGCACGAGCACCGGCACCGCCGGACCGGGCGCGGCTCCCTGCGAGCCCGGCGCCGCGCAGGCCAGCGGCCAGCCGTCCGGCGCGCTGCTCGCCGCGACCACCACCTCGGGGCTGGTGCTGGTCTGCGCCAGCCCGGCCACAGGCGCCAGCCAGGCCAAGGAGGTCTACACCTCCAGCGACAACGGCCAGCAGTGGCAGAAGGCGGGCGCCGCGCCGCCCGCCGGCACCGCGACGTCGGTGGCGGGCACCGCCACGGGCACGATCGTGCTGGCCACCACCGCGGGCCTGGAGATGTCCGCCGACGGCGGGGTGACCTGGGCCGCCGCCCAGGGCGCCCTGCCGTACGGCGGGTTCAGCTACGTCGGGATGACCAGCCCGCAGCAGGGCGTCGCTGTGCCGGCGGATACCGCGCAGCACGCCGTGTGGTTCACCTTCGACGGCGGCCGCACCTGGCGGGCCTCCCCGATCAGCTGAAAACCCTAAATTCAAGATCTTCCGCAACGAAGACCAGCCCGGGCCGGTCAACCTCACCCAGCCGGCGCCGGGGCGGGCGCGAAGTCGCCGGCCGCCACCCGCAGCCCGCGGAGCAGGCCGAAGAGCTGTTCGCGCTGCGCCGGGTCGAACCCGGGAAGGCCGAACTCGGCCCTCATCAGGTCTGCGGTGGCCCGGCCCACCAGCTCCCGGCCGCGCCCGGTGATCTCTGCGAGCTTGCCCCGGCCGTCCCGCGGGTTGGGCCGCCGGACCACGAGGCCCTGCCCCTCCAGCCGGTCGATGGTGTTGGTGGCGCTCGTGGGGTGCACCATGAGCCGCTCGCCGATGACCCGCATCGGCAGCGCCCCCTCGCGGCTGAAGCTGAGCAGGACGAGTGCCTCGTAGCGGGCGAAGGTCAGCCCATAGGGCCGGAGTACGGCATCGAGTTCGGCCAGCAGGATCTGCTGCGCCCGCATGATGGAGGTGACGGCGGCCATGGCGTCGGAACGGCCGAATCGCTGCTCCCAGGTCTCGGCCGCCCGGGCGATCGGGTCGAAAGGCAGTTCCAGCGGCGTCGGCACAGGCACACGCTACCCGTGGACGCGGCGGTTCCATGAAGGCGAGCGGGATTAGACCAGGGTGACCCGGAATTGCCGGGCGGCCTCGTGATGCTGCTGGCGCCCTCTGCGCCGCACGGGGGAAGGGTGCCTCATACCGCACCTAGTCAGTAACAACTAGTTACCCAACGTGACACTTACTTACCTGCGAGTTATATTTCCTGTTGGAAGGCACTCTGCTGGGGTCACCGTGCTGGGGGCACTCTGCTGGGGACACTGTGCTGGGGCACTCTGCTGGGGGACACCGTGGTGGGGGCACTCTGCTGGGGCACGGGGAGCGACGGGGGGTGGTGCATGCGGACCAGCTACGGCACCACGGGGATGGCCCCCGTGCTGGCCGCGGGAGTGGGGATCCGCCATGGCTGGACCTGGGTGCTCCGCGCGGCCAGTTTCCGGCTGGAGGTCCCTGACGCGGGCCGCCCCGCGATTGGCATCGCGATTAGCCGAGAGACCGCGCGGGCCGCCGTGATCGACCTGCTGGCCGGGCTGTCCCGGCCGGCCTACGGCGAACTCCGGGTCCTCGGCCAGGACCTGACCACCGCGCAGGGCCGGGCCGCGGTGCGCCGGTACGTCGGGATCGCCCGGCTGTCGGCGCGGCCGCAGCCAGGACGGCGGGTGCGCGGACTGGTCGGCCACGCCGCGCGGGTGGCCAACCTGCCGGGCCGGGACTGCGACGTCCTGGCGGCTGCGATCTTGGACCGGCTGGCCCTGACCCCCTGGGCGGACGTTCCGGTGCGGGCCGCGCCCGCAGTCATCGCCCGCCAGGCGAAGCTGGCCGCCGCGGTCGTGCACGAGCCCGAACTGCTGCTAATCGACGGCCTGCTCGACGGCCTCAGCCCCCGCGACACAGAGAACGTCGCATCCAGCATCCGTAACCTGGGCCGGGACACCGCGATCGTGGCCACCGGCCGCGACTCCGCCGCGCTGGCGATGGCCTGCGGCGAGGTGCTGACGCTCGCCGACGGGATCATCGTCCGCAATTTAGCCGCACCCATGTCGCCGGCCGGGCCGTGCGGTTGCCGCCGGCCGGGCCGTGCGGTTCAGGCCCCGTTGCCCGGGTGGCCCTGGCCTAGGCTGGAGTAGGTGAACTGGAATCTGCTGGCATGCGCGCTTGGGGGCCATGTCAGCTACGCGCCGGCCGAGCCTCAGATCCGAGCGAGGCTGCGGGGGGACACCCCGGCTGGTGAGGCCTGGCAGTGCCTGCGCTGTGCCACGTTCGTGCCCGGGCCACCGAAGGCGTCCGGGCCCGCCGCCGCGGCGCCCCGGGTCCGCCGCGATGACGAACTGCGCAGCGCTCTCATCCTGCGCATCTTCGCCGTGGAACGCTTCGTGCGCGCGATCATCTTCGGGGTCATCGCCTATGGCGTGTGGCGGTTCAAGTATTCGCGGTACACGATCGAGCAGGACTTCAAGCGTGAGTACCCAGAGGTCCGGGCCCTGCTGCACGAACTCGGTTTCAACGTCGACCGCTCCGGCCTGGTCGGCCTGATCCGGCACACGTTCACCCTGGACCAGCGGACGCTGACCTGGCTGGCCATCGGTGCGGCCGCCTTCGCGGTGGTCGAGATTCTCGAAGCCATCGGCCTGTGGCTGCTCAAGCGCTGGGGCGAGTACTTCGCGCTGGTGGCCACCTGCGCCGGCATCCCCTATGAGATCTACGAACTGGCGGCCAAGGTCACCGTGCTACGCCTGGCCGCCTTCGTGATCAATGTGGCCCTGGTGGTGTACCTGGTCCTCAGCAAGCGGCTGCTGGGCGCCCGAGGCGGTAAGAAAGCCTATGACGCGCGGCTGCGCAGCGAGTCGGTGCTGCAGGCGGCCGTCGACGCCGCAGCGGCCCACGAAGCGCCCGGCGGCGCCCCGGCGCCGGTCGTGCCGGTCCCGGACGAGACCGCGGTCGTGCCGGTCCCGGACGAGACCGCGGCCGTGCCGGTCCCGGACGAGACCGCGGCCGGGGGCGAGGCCCGGCCCGGCGGTCGCGGATCGCCTGAAGGGGTTTCGGGCCCGGCGCCCCCGGCTTCCTGACCCCGGGCTTCCTGAGCTACGTGCCGGCGATGAGCTCGTCGGCCGCCGCGTACGGGTCCAGCTCACCAGCGGCGACCCGGCGGGCCAGGCCGTCAATCCGCTCGTCCCCGGGCAGCCCGCCCATCCGCGCCCGCATCTCGGCCAGCGCGATCGCCGAGATCTCCTCGCGGGCCCGGGCGCGGCGCCGCCGCTCGCCCTCGCCCGAGCGGCCCAGCCAGGCCCTGTGCTCGTCCAGCTTGGACATCAGGTCGTCGGTGCCCTCGCCGGCGGCGGCCGTGGTCGACACGATTGGCGGCTTCCACTCCCCTTTGCCGTGCCGGCCCATGGCGATCATGCCGCGCAGGTCCCGTACCGCCTCGTGGGCGCCGGGCTTATCGCTCTTGTTGACCACGAACACGTCGCCGATCTCCAGGATGCCCGCCTTGGCCGCCTGGATCGCGTCGCCCAGGCCCGGGGCCACGATGACCATGGTGGAGTCGGCCATGCCCGCGATCTCGACCTCAGCCTGGCCCACCCCGACGGTCTCGATCAGGACCACGTCGAAACCGGCCGCGTCGAGCACGCGCACCGCCTGCGGAGTGGCGCCGGACAGCCCGCCCAGGTGACCGCGGCTGGCCATGGACCGGATGAACACCCCCTGGTCCGTCGCGTGCTCCTGCATCCGCACCCGGTCCCCGAGCAGCGCGCCCCCGGTGAACGGCGACGTGGGGTCGATGGCCAGCACCCCGACCCGCAGCCCCTGCTTGCGATACGCGGCCACCAGCGCGCCGGTGAGCGTGGACTTGCCCACTCCCGGCGAGCCGGTCAGCCCCAGCAACCGGGCGTGCCCGGTCAGCGGGGCCAGCGCCTTCATCACCGCGCGAAGCTGCGGCGCGCCGTTCTCCACCAGCGACAGGAGCCGTCCCAGGGCCCGGGCGTCGCCGTCGCGGGCCCGCTGGATGGCCGCCGCCGGGTCAGCGGCGCCCCGGGCGGGGTCAACGGCGCCCCGCGCGAGGTCGGCGACCGGGGTGCGCGGCTCAGTCACGTGCGGCCCCGGGGGGCACCTCGAACAGCAGCGCGCTGCCCTGGCCGCCGCCGCCGCACAGCGCGGCCGCGCCCAGCCCGCCGCCGCGCCGGCCGAGCTCGTGCACCAGGTGCAGGGCGATCCGGGCGCCGGACGCCCCGATCGGGTGGCCCAGGGCGATGGCCCCGCCGTTCACGTTGACCTTCTCGTCCCCGACGCCGAGGTCGCGCATGGACTGGATGGCGACCGCAGCGAACGCCTCGTTGATCTCGATCAGGTCCAGATCGGACACGCCCAGCCCGGCCTTGCCGAGCGCGCGCCGGATCGCGGCCGACGGCTGGGACTGCAGCGAGTTGTCCGGGCCGGCCACGACACCGTGCGCACCGACCGTGGCCAGCACCGGCGCGCCGCGGCGCGCCGCCGCCTCAGCCGACATCACGACCACGGCGCAGGCACCGTCGGAGATCTGCGAGGCGGAGGCCGCCGTGATCGTGCCGTCGGCGGCGAACGCCGGCCGCAGCGCGCTCAGC
>Ga0187875_10003647_pt1 | contig 10818 bp, 13 predicted proteins | sample June2016WEW_17_1_2_FD_132978 | JGI IMG/M metagenome (GOLD analysis project Ga0187875, IMG submission 132978) | Peatland microbial communities from SPRUCE experiment site at the Marcell Experimental Forest, Minnesota, USA - June2016WEW_17_10 | ecosystem: Environmental > Terrestrial > Soil >... | reverse complement strand
GGAACTCGACCGGGCTCTCCGACCCGCAGCTGGGGCAGACGAGGAACCTGGAGGAATCCGTTACCGTCTGATATCGCGAATGGCCCTCGGCAGGGGGAAGCGCCTGCCCGCCGCCCGTGGTCGTTGAAGCTACGCTCGCTCCTCCCTGCTGCCCGCTTGTGGCTGCGTTATTGGTCGTCGTCGCGCTGGTCGAGGTGGCCGTTTGGGGGCTGGCCTGCTTGACGAACTGCCTCCCCCATTCCGGAAGCGCCTGGATGAGGTACGGCGTCTCCAGCCTGGTCCCCAGCGTCCCTATCTGCTCAGCCTTCCAGTTGTGCTCCGCGGCCTGGATGGAGACGGGCAGCCACCTGTCCTCTTCGAGGGCCGTTATCTCCTCCATGTGCCTGTAGTTGAACGTGAAACCGGACACCTTCTCCACCCTGTAGAAGGTCTCGATGAGGCCCCTTCCTTGAAGCTGGACCGCGACGCTCACCCTAGCTCTAACGAACCTCGGAGAGAGTCCCATGTCCCTCGCGAGGTCGTTCAACGAGTATCCCCCCTTCGAGTAGTTCGCAAGCAGGTTGAGCTCCTCGAGGACGCTCAGGTTCGCCCTCTTCGTGTTCTCCGTGAGGATCTCCCTCTGGATCCTGCCCTCGTCGATGTCGCTGACAACCAGGGCTTTGAAGTGCTTGAGTCCCGCCTTCTCGCAGGCGACGAGCCGCCGGAGGCCGATGTAGACCTGATTTTTTCCTCGTCCCGAGCCTTTTGCAGAGGCCTGCAGCGCCTTGCCCGGCTGAACCTGGCCTACCGCCGCTATGCTCTCCACCAGCCCGCTGACCGGGTAGTCGAACCTTATCCTGGCAAGAGGGTGAATGACGCACTCTTCGATGGGAAGAAGCAGATATCTTTCTTCGTAGTCTTCGGGCATGTCTGTCTGGTCTCCTTCACATTATAACGGCCAGCGAGAAGATGTCCTTCCATTCCATCCCGACGAGCGGGGTGAACTCGCTGGGGACGATCAGGCCGCTGGCGCAGGCGTATTCTGCATCCCGGGGAGACATGGGAACGGTCTGTGCGGAGAAGACAAGATTCGCCTTCTTCACCGGTTCGAGCTCCGCGAACCTCCTCATGTCGGCTGCGACGATCGAGGCCGCCGCCTTTCTCCTTGGAGTCACGGAGAGGACCGCGTTGCGCGACTCAGTGACGATGCTCCTCGCGCGGGGCCAGAGCGCCACGGAGGGGCTTCCCGCGCCCACCATCCCGAAGAGGAGGGTCGTCGTCCTGAGCGAATCGAGCTGCTTGGCTAGCCTTCTCAGGGCGAGCTCGGTGGAATCCAGAGTGTAGGAACCCGGAATGCCTGCGTCGACCTCGACCCCCTTCCTGGTCGTGAAGCCGTAGAAGAACCTCCTCATATCCAGCCGCACGTCGACGTGCCAGCCCTTGTCTGCCGCCCGGTCCTTAGGAGCGATGAGCAGCCCTACGCGCCCGCTCGGGCTCTCCAGACAGGCTGAGACCCTCCTTCCTCCTTTGGATTCCGAGTTGTATTCCAGGCAATCCGAAAGGAACGGTCGCCAGAGCATCAGGTACGTCCTGCTGTGCGCTCGTCTCTCCATGAGCGCCCTCTTGCAGTCCCTGGGTTCTCCATCCACGAGGAGACTGGGCTCCGATTCTTCCCCCTCACCGGAGACCTCGACCACGAACTCCAGAGGCGGCAGCCTGGCCTTCGACAGACCGAGCCTGAGATTCGAGTCGAGGAGCTGCGCCTCCGCAAGCGCTATCGTTGCTGAATCAAGCACACCGGATTGCTTCGCAGCCTCGAGGAACGAATAGATCACGCTCTCGGCATTCGTCAGCTCTTCTCCGCCCTTGCGAGCCCTACTCCTGACTTGAAGCGCCCGCATCTCGACAAGTTCCCTGCTCAGGGGCGTCGCCAGTCTGCCGCACAGCAACTCGGTCAGCCTGTGGGTCCTCTCCTTGTCCCTGTCGATCATCAAGCCCCTGAACATGTTGTACTCGCGCCTGCTCGGCGGCCTTCCGAGCATCTGCTTCACGCCAGAGAACTCGGGGGACTGGGCGGGAGCCGGCGAAGATGATTCAGTGAATCCCTGGACGGGGGCGCCGAGACCGCAGCCGGGGCACGCTGGCTCCTTGCTCGGAGTACCACACGTCGGGCAGATTCTGCCGCACCTTGGACAGGTGCCTTCGCTCATCACGGAGCCGCAGTATGGACAGTGGCTCCCCCGATCTCCGTCGGGCGCAGGCTGGACCGCAGAGTCAGTGCTAGCGATGTCCATGAGCGAAGCATCCCTAGGTATCTTACCTCCAGAACAAAGATTTAAGTATTGTGCTAATCTATACTGATGTAGAGGGAGAGAGGGAGAACGCCAAAGAGACAGTTGGGGTACATGAACCTCAGCATAACGATACCCGTCTACGAGCGCTACAAGCAGACCTACCAGAAGAACAAGGAACAGCTGACCAGGAAGGGGATAACGAGCTTCGCGGGTTACATCACGAGCACCCTCGAGGAGATGATGGAGAAGAACGAGGTATTCGCCCGCTACGCCCCTTTCCTGGAGGAGTTCGGCTACGACGAGGGGACGAACACGATCTACATCAAGGACAACAGGACCAACAGGATCGCGGGCGTGACCATCAAGGACAAGGTGTGGACGTGCGACATCGACCAGAGGGACGATTGCGTCCACATTGGGTTCGCCTACGCCCTTCCGCAGGTCTACAAGGTGATGGACAAGCTGGGCATCAATCTACCTACCAGGCTGAAGGTGTGAGCCACAAAGGAGGCTGGCAGAGTCCACTGCCTCACGAAGTCATGAGCGAGAGGGGAACCACCCCCTCCTCGTCGAGTGCGGGTGACGGCCCTTGAATAGCGGGGCAATCAAGAAGGCTCTTGACGAAATCCAGTCCCAGAACGAGGGCATTGGAAATTACTTCGCCGAGGAAGAGCAGAGACTTCTCGCCGAAATCGCGAAACAGCGCGAGGCAGTCCGGGAGGAAAGGGCGCGTGGAGTCTACTCACGCGACGGAAACGAGCCCACGATGGCACGATACAAGCTCAATCGTCTGGAGTACCTGCAGCGGCGTCTGCGCGAGGAAAAGACCAGCTTCGAGAGGCGGCGGGAGCAGGAGGAGAAGGAGATCGACAGGCTGGGCATCGTGGGATACCTGAAGACCTACAGCGGTGTCAAATCGTTCGGGTACTGGAGAGCCTACGAACTGCTAGCCGAGATCGTTGACCCAGAGGGATACCATCGTCTTCTGACCAAGGGTCTGTCGGTGAAGGATATCGACATAGAAGAACTGTGTAAATCGGAAAGAGTGGTAGTAATCGAACCCAACTCTTCCCGGAAAGAGAGGCGCGTATCCCGTGAAATGCTACCGAATGGATGAACAAGGCCTCCACGATGAGGAGACCAAGACGCGAAAGGGGGTACGTTCTCGCCGTCTTAAGGGAATTTTGTCACCGAACCAGACAAGATGCCCATAGAGACGCTATCCGTTGACGGCAAACAATACCTCTACTTCTACTGCTATGACCGCTCGGCGAAGAAGAAGAGGAGAATCTACATCGGGCCCGCATCCGATGCCCGTTCCACGACGCGAGCCTCCGCCCTGGAGAGAAGATACCGTGACGTTCAGGAGGTCAAGGACCGACTGCTCCTCTACTTGAGCAGGTTCACGGCTTCCCGGGCGCTCGGCAACTCGGGAGACGCGGCGACCGAGCGAATGGCGGTCCTAAAGGAGCTTGAGAACCTCGCCGCTGCCGTCGAAAGATGAGAGGCTACTCGTCCTCGCGCCTCGCCTTTGCAATATCGACCCAGAGGTCGTCGGAAGACGTGCCCGTCTTGGCCGTGATGTCGAGCGGACCTCCGCAGTGTGGGCAATTCGTCTGCTGGCGTTCGCCTTGCGGACCCTCCGCCTCGTGAATCTGAATCAGGATTTCTGGCATGCACATTCGGCGTCCGACTGCTCTTAAGGCCGACGACTACGCTGTCCCCGCCTTAAATCGTGCTGAAGTCTGAGATCTCATGCTCAACGGAGAGACAGTAAGGGGTTCGATGCTCCTTCTCGTGCACGATGCACCGAGGCGCTACTCGGAGTTCGTCAGAGAGCTGGGAAGGCCGGATAAGACCGTCTTCGAGAACCTGAGGACCCTGCAGCAAACCGGTCTGGTCGCAAAGACCGGCGACAAGTATACGATTACCAAGACGGGCGAGAAGGAGGTTCGACGGCAGTGCCTCAGGAGACTCGTCGACATCTGGGTGGAGCTCGGGGTCGAGGACACACTTCCGATAGCGGAAACATGGAACGAGTGCCTGTGGGAGACGTGGATTGACCCGCTTCAGCCTCACTACGAGGGGCCTTTTCCAGACGATTGCGATGTGATCGAGGATTTTGGCGATAGATGGAAGCATAGGCTCGTATTCTGGCGGAGGAGGCTCTGGATGTTCTCCTTTGATTCCATGACGAGCGAGGGATGCGAAACCTGGATTGCGGACCCGTTCAAGGATACCGTGAGCGAGAGAACGGCACAGTTCTGCGTCGAGGTGAACGTACTTCTGAGCTTCGCGGGTTAGCTTGGTTGATTTCTTCGGGCGCACGGATTGCACAGGTCTTGCAAAATACCACGTCATTATTGTCACGACTGTCATTTTCAAGCACGCCGAGGCCAGTGAAGATGAAGAAGGCGAGTTCAGGCGCTACTGCCAGACGGACGATAACACGGACTACTGCCCGCATACTGCATTTGCAGCGGCCTTACCACAGGTCAGGAACGCAATCAGAAGATAGAACTCTCAACGAAGAGTAATCTCGGGGAACTTAGACTCGTCCGGACTGAATCACTTCATACTCAAGGTCAGTAAGAATCTCTCTAAGGTTTGATTATGCCTTCGCTTTTGGTGCTCAACACTGGCCCGAGATAACAGCGAACTGGTTAGAGCGCGTGGGTCCGAACTTGCGCCGTCCAAATCTTGGACCGGCTTCGAAGCCGAGGCGCCTACTTCCATCTTGTCAGTATCTCCTCTCTGCGGAAGGTCGCTCTCGAGACGAAGAAGAGCAGCACGTCTACGACTAGCAACGCCGCTGTGATTATCAGCAGGTTGCTGGCGTCTCCGAGGTTGATCAGGTTCAGTTCACCGGAGACGTACAGCCCCATGAGTGGAACGACGGCCAGGCCACCCAACTGTTGTCCGGCCCTGACGTCGGTCACCCTCGAGGAGACGATTACGTTCACCTGCACGCTCATCAACAACGCGAGCGGAAGAAGCAGGAGCAGGACCAGGGCCGTATTCGAGTCAGGGAAGTAGTAGTAACCTAGCTCATCCCTGGTAATCAGGTCCATGAGAAGCATGAAGAGCGCGGACCCTCCCCATAGCGCGGCCAGCGGCGGAAAGAAGGCAGCTATCCCCTTCCCGAGGAGAATCTCGCTGTCTGTTGTCGGTGTCGCAAGCAGCGGCTCGAGGCTCTTTTCGACCTTTTCTCCGGCGATGGTGTAAGAGGCGATCGGGGTCGCGAGGTATCCAGCGAGGATCACGTAGAAGAATAGGAACGCAGGCAGAAACACAACCAGCTCGGCGGGGGACTTGTGGGCGACGTAGCCTATCACCGCTGGAATGAGGACGGCGATGAGAAAGGGAATGAAGAACAACATATAGATGATGTTCTTCTTCTTGCGTAGGGTCTTGAAGTCCTTCGCCGCTATGATCCAGGACTGGGAGAGCCGCACGGTCCTTAACTTCCCCCTTCCCTCACAAGCTTGAGGTAGACGTCTTCAAGTGAGGCTCCCGCTATCGTCACGGACTGGATGTGTCCACCGGCCTTGACGATCGCCTCGATTACAGCCGCGTTCTGCTTGTCAGGATCGCTCAACGTGACATCCAGCTTGTTCCCTTCAACCGTGACGCTTCCTACACCTGTGAGCTGTCGCAGTCCGGCGAGCATCGCGTCCGTCGCTTGCTCCTGAAGCAGCACGACCGTCCTTCTGGCGCCTCCCCCGCTGCTCAGCGCCCTCTCGAGCTCCTGCGGGGTGCCCGTCGCGAGGAGCTTCGTGCTAAGGATTCCAATCCTGTCGCATACCCTCTGGGCTTCGTCGAGATTGTGCGTGTTGAGGAAGATGGTCTTCTTCTCCTTCTTCAGCCCGAGGATGAAGTCCCTGACCGTCTTGGCGGACTCCGGGTCCAGGTTGGCCGTGGGTTCGTCCATGAAGAGGAGCTCTGGCTCGTGTATGAGAGCGCGCGCGATGGCGAGCTTCTGCTTCATCCCCTTGGAGAAGGTCCCGGCTATAGCATCCCTCTTCTCCCACAGACCCAGCATTGTCAGGAATCGCTGGATGTTCTCCTTCCTCTGAGTCTCCGTGCAGCCGTACAGCTTGCCATAAAAGTCCAGGTTGTCATAGGCGCTCAGGTCGTCGTAGAGGCCTACGGTGTCAGGCACCAATCCGATGAGCTTCCTGATCTTGAGCGCGTCGGCTTCCTTGCCGACGTCGTAGTCTGCTATCCTCGCTTCGCCGCTGGTCTTCGAGATGAGGCAGCAGAGCATCCTTACGGTCGTCGTCTTCCCTGCCCCGTTGGGCCCCAAGAAACCGAAAACCTCCCCTTCGTTGACTTTGAGGGTCAGGTTGTCGACAGCTGTGAGGGTGCCGAACCTCTTCGTGAGGCCTTTAGTTTCAATCATCCGGCGGCATCACTGATGGCAAGTGCCCCGCTCTATTTACCCGCTGTTGAGCTCTGTACAGGCTTGCCGTCCACGAGCACGGTGAGTTTTCTCCCAAAGGCCCAGCGCGTCATTCCGAACTCGACTTCGACTTTGTGGACCTCCGGACTCCCGACATCGAACGCGAACTTCTTCGCGCCAGGCGAGAAGAGGGATTCGTCAATGACCTTCTGGCCATCCACTTCGATACGGATTGTCTTCATGACCCGGTCGGTATCGACTGTGAGCGAGTGCTTCTCCCTCTCGCCCACCTCGAATGTGGATTTTCCCATGGGGTATGAAGGGGCCACAGGAAATATAAGAGGTTTGGCGCGTAAAAAATTTTTACGCGCAGAACCCCATTTAAACCGACCCGCCGCCCATGACCGTTGATATGAAGAGAAGAGTGACGATGGGTGTTGTCATCCTTGTTGTTGGAATCGTCCTAGTAGGCGCTGGGGCAGTCGGGGAGATCTCATCGCTGACCATCTACAAGAGTTTCACCCAACCGCACCCCGGAGAGTACGTTTCTACGGAGATAATGCTGAACACGACCTCGTATGTCGCGGTGAAATCTCCGGCCGCGTCCGGAGGAATCGTCCCCGCCCAGGACCTCAACTTGGTGAACTCGACGAATATCAACACTTACGCACTACCCATCAGCACGTCGGGTGCGGGAAGCGACGTTTACAAGTCGCTCAGCGGCGACTACTACTACGTCGCCTTCTCCTCGGCCCAGCCTAACACCACGATCGTCTCCACGCCCCCGTACGTGGTCGCATTCGTGCCACTCATCCTTCTGGGGATAGTGCTGGCAATCGCAGGGATCGTCATCGCTGTCCTCGGCAGGCGGGAGAAACAGCGGCCCAAGGATGCGGCCCAGACTTGAGCCCAGCCAGGTCGCCTCGCACCCGCTGATAGCACGCCAGAGGCGACTGCCGATTCAATGACGCGCGCCACCCAAACACTCGAGGCGGTCGGGCTCACAAAGAAGTACGGCTCCTTCAAGGCACTGGACAGCCTGAACCTGAGAATCGAGGGATCGAAATGCGTCGGATTCCTCGGTCCGAACGGCGCAGGCAAGACCACCACTCTCAAGATCTTCACAGGGCTGATTCGGCCTTCCGCGGGCAGCGCCCTTGTCAACGGGATGGACGTCCATGCCCAGAAGAGGAAAGCCCTTGCCACGGTCGCAGCCCTGGTGGAGACCCCCGAAATCTACCCCTCGTTCACGCCCAACGAGGCCCTGATGATGATAGCCAAACTCAGGGGGGTCCCTCCTGAGATAAGGAGGAAGAAGGTCGAGGACGCCCTCCACGAGGTCCGCATGGAAGACTGGCGCGACAAGAAGGTAGGCGAGTTCTCGAAGGGGATGAAGCAGCGGATAAACATAGCCTCCACCCTGCTGAATGATCCGGAAATAGTCCTCTTGGACGAGCCGTCGAGCGGCCTCGACCCCCGAGGCATGAGCGAGGTTCGGGAGATAATCAGGGGTTTGAAAGAGAGAAAGAGGCTGATATTCATGAGTTCGCATCTCCTTGCCGAGGTCACGGAGGTGTGCGACGAGGCCGCGCTGGTGGACCACGGGAAACTACTGGCTTACGATACCATCCAAAGGCTGACTGAACGCTTCTCAGTCGGGGGAGTGCTTGAAGCAGGGTTCGTGGGGCCGGTCACGGCGGAAATCCTGAAGTCCGTTGAATCCATCCGAGGCGTCGTCTCTGCCGCAAGGATCGACGACAAGAGCCTGCGGCTGAAGTTCTCGGGAGGTCCTGATGCCCAGGCCATGATCTACTCGGAACTTGGCGGTCTCAAGATCGGAGTGAACAGCCTCAGGCCAGCTTCATCGGCCCTCGAGGACGTCTATCTCAACCTGGTCAAGGAGAACGTCTGAATGAAGGGTTGCGATTGACGTCACAGCCGGGCGGCTCACAGGAGTTCGCACCTGCGAACAACACTGTGCCTTCGCCCCTCGCCCAGGCCCTCACGCAGTTCGAGTACGAGTTCCTCAACTATCTGAGGTCGAAGCGGTTCTACATACTGCTGGCCATAACCGCTGCAATAGGAGCGGCCATCACGGGAGCGTTGTACTACTACAGGCCCTCTGCCTACCTCTCCTCGCCTCTGGCGTTCTACTCGGTATGGTGGGGGAGTGTCGCTTCTCTCTTTGTCATACTGTCCGGAATCTTCTACGGGGCGGACGCAATCTCAACCGAGTTCCAGAACAGGACGGGCTACTACCTCCTCCCAAACCCTGTGAACCGGTCCTCCGTCTACCTTGGAAAATTTCTGGCCGCCTTCGTGGCTTCCGCTATCACCGTCGCAGTATTCGCGGCGATTACCGTGGCTGACGCGTCGATATATTTCGGGGCAAACATCCCGACCGAGTTCGCTGAGGCTTTCCTGTTCACAATCATCTACATCCTCCCCATGCTGGGAGTCTCCTTCTTCTTCAGCTCGGTCTTCAAGAACAACTCGTACTCCATCCTCGTGAGCGTGATGGTCTTGTGGATCGGCTTCTCCTATCTCCTCCCTCTCATCGTCACACTCACTGGCTCTGAACCCTGGTACCTCCTCTCATACGGCGGGCAGATAATCGGCAACGTCGTCAAGCCGTCGGGCTACCCTACCCACGTAACTGTCGCTGGGGGGATCACGACGTCGTACGCCACGACCGTTCCTGAGGGTCTTGCCATCATGTTGGGCTACCTCGTCGTCTTTGTAATCCTGGGACTCGTCCTCTTTGAACGCAAGGACCTCGACTGAAGCCCCCCGTCAGAGCGGGCCCGTACCTCTGCGGAGCCAGGGAGGTGAGATGAATCCGCAATAGAGGAAATCGTAAGCGGCCAGTACCTCAAGACAGACTTAATGCCTCCAGAGATGATGGGCCACAGGGATTGGCTGACGAGATCGCCGGCTCTCCACTTGAGATCAGAGAGGTCGCTCAGAGGGCACTAGTGCTTCAGAGATACCTCCTCAGGAGGGCTTGGGGAGTACTATTCGCGACTTGGTCGGTGGCCTTATTCCTGACGAATTTCGGCGCGCCATTCGAAGCGCTTCTTGGCCTCTCGGTGGTCGAGCGCATCGCAGTGAGCACGCTGGCCAGCGGCGCTGCCCTGACAATCACTCTCCGTGCCTTCAAGCGCGTACGGGACACAGTCGAGATCCGCAGGCTCGTGAATGATGGAAAGTGGAGGAGAGTTCTCGGGTACCGGGTGCTCGTGCCCGCATGGGTCGCAGTTTACGTGATCCTGTTTCTCTCAATATTCTTGTTCGGGGTGCAGGGGGACCCCTTCGTTCTTGCCCTCTTCGTTCATGTAGCCTACGCTGCGTTCTGGGCGTTCTATTACTACGCTCTCGAGCTTTCCTTCGAGGGGAAGATTCCCGCCGAAGGCAAAGCTGCTCTGTCCTTGTTCGGAGTGGCCACGGCCGTTTCCATCTTGAATGACCTGTCCCTCAGAATCACCGGTGTCTATGTGCTGCTCTGGGGAGCTACAATCATCGTTTGGGTCGCTTCGGCTTTCTACGCTCGAAGACAGCCGGTCCCTGGGCGGGAGGTGGATCTCGCTGTTTGAGCGATAGCGAGGACAAACCCAACGACCAGGCCCCTTCACCCGCCGAAAGCTTTCAATCCCTAAACGAGCGGCTGAGCAGCGCGAGCCTGAAATCGTCCGGCAGGTTACTGATTCTGATTCTGCTCGCCATGAACAAGAAAGCGACCGCCACGGAGTTACGCGCACTAACTGGCTTGGCCAGGGGGAGCCTGCAGAACCACTTGGAGAAACTTGAGTCGGCCGGGTATGTAAGGACAAGGAATGTCAAGTCGTTCGGTGGAAGGCGGCAAACCGTTGAGATTACCCAAGAGGGAATCGACGAGTGCCGGGAGCTATTACGAACCATCCAAGGCTTGCATGTCTAGATATCTTTAGCGCGACGACTGTAGATTAAGCCTAGGTGCGGCTGACTTAAGTGATTTTCGAATTTCTTATTGGCAGGCCATACGCATATGGTGAAACTCGTCTCTTCGTTGAATCCTTCGAGCCACACTTTGACGAGTGGTGACGGCGGAAAGGTCAAGTTCTACTGCGAGATGGACGACAACACGGACTACTGCCCGCACACGGC
>Ga0187875_10003646_pt1 | contig 10820 bp, 8 predicted proteins | sample June2016WEW_17_1_2_FD_132978 | JGI IMG/M metagenome (GOLD analysis project Ga0187875, IMG submission 132978) | Peatland microbial communities from SPRUCE experiment site at the Marcell Experimental Forest, Minnesota, USA - June2016WEW_17_10 | ecosystem: Environmental > Terrestrial > Soil >... | reverse complement strand
CGCGGTGGTGCCGATCACGCTGGTCTCCGACTTCGAACAACTGCGCGAGCGCTGGGTGAGGAAGCCGGCGCAGTACCTGACATCCGGCCACGTGGCGCCGGATGGGTCGGGGATGGTCTTCACGGCGCGCGGCGAGGTGTTCGCGGCGCCGGCTAAACCGGGGCGGCTGGTGCGCGTGGCGCACAAGCCGGGCGTGCGGTTCCGCGATGCGCGCTATTCGGCCGACGGCAAGAGCATCCTCGTGATGTCGACCGAGAGCGGCGAGACCGAGTTCTGGCGCTATCCGGTTAACGGCGTGGGCAGCGGCGAAGAGTTGACCAGCGATGCCAAGGTGCTGCGCTGGGACGGCGTGAGTTCGCCCGACGGCCAGTTGCTGGCGCACACCAACAAGGACCAGCAGTTGTGGCTGCTGAACTTGAAGACCAAGGAGAACAAGCAGATCGCACAGAGCAGCCAGGACGACTTCGCGGACCTGAAGTGGTCGCCGGACAGCAAGTGGCTGGCCTACATGGAAGCCGCGGCGAACCAGTTCCGGCAGATCAAGGTCTACAACGTGGAGACCGGTGCAACGACGGTGCTCACCTCAGACCGCTTCAACAGCGGGAGCCCGGCCTGGAGCGGCGACGGGCAGTGGCTGTACTTCCTGTCGGACCGCAACCTGCAGACGACGGTGTACGGGCCGTGGGGCACGCGCCAGCCGGACCCGCACTTCGACCGCACGGTGAAGATCTACCAGATGGCCCTCAAGAAGGGCCTGCGGTCGCCGTTCGAGCCGGCCGACGAGTTGCATCCGGAGACCAAGCCGGAGGAGAAGCCGGCCGCCGATGCCAAGCCCGGCGCCGAGGCCAAGCCCGGCGATGCCAAGGGCAAGGAGGCGGCCGAGAAGGACAAGGACAAGGCTAAGGAGAAGGCCGCCAAGGTGAGTGTGCAGATCGAACTGGACGGCATCATGGCGCGGATCCGCGAGGTGCCGGCGCCGGCGGGCAACTACTCGGATCTGACGGCCAGCGCGAAGCGGCTGTGCTGGGTGGCGGACGCGAGCACGACGCCGCGGCAGCGGGCGCTGACGTGTCTGGACATCGAGAACAAGGGCGAGAAGCCGGAGACGGTTCTGGCCGATGTGCACGGATATGAACTGTCGCAGGACGGCAAGAAGCTGGGTGTGCATAAGGAGCAGGACTTCTACATCTTCGACGCTGGCGTGAAGGCGGCGGCGCTGGGCACGCCCAAGGCGCTGACGGACGCCAAGGTGGAACTGAGCGGGTGGAGTTTCGAGCTGAATCCGCAGGCCGATTTCAAGCAGATGTTCGCCGACGCGTGGCGGCTGGAGCGCGACTACTTCTACGACCGCAACATGCACGGCCTGGACTGGAAAGCGGTGCGGGCGAAGTACGAGCCGTTGGTGGAGCGCGTCACCGAGCGCGAGGAGCTGAACGACCTGCTGGCGCAGATGGTGGGCGAGCTGAGCGCGCTGCACATCTTCGTGCATGGCGGCGACGTTCGCGAGACGCCCGATCCGGTGACCATGGGCGCACTGGGCGCGGTGCTGGAGCGCGACGACAAGGCGGGCGGCGTGGTGGTGAAGCATATCTACCGCCATGACCCCGATCTGCCGGGCGAAGCCGCGCCGCTGGCGCGGCCGGGCGTGGAAGTGCAGGAAGGCGACGTGATCACGATGGTGGACGGCGCGGATGTGCTGGCGGCGCCGGACCTGGGCGCATTACTGCGCGAGAAGGCCAACCGGCAGATGCTGGTGCGCGTGAAGCAGGCCAAGGACGGCAAGACGCGCGACGTGCTGGTGAAGCCGATGACGACCGGCGAAGAGGCGTCGCTGCGCTATGCGGAGTGGGAGTTGACGCGGCGGCAGAAGGTCGAGCAGGCCGGTGGCGGCAGGATCGGCTACCTGCATCTGCGCGCCATGGGGTCCGGCGACATGGAGCAGTGGGAACGCGACTACTACCCGGTGTTCGACCGGCAGGGGTTGATCATCGACGTGCGCCACAACCGCGGCGGCAACATCGACTCGTGGCTGCTGGGGAAGCTGCTCAGGAAGGCGTGGTTCTACTGGCAGCCGCGGGTGGGAGAGCCGGTGTGGAACATGCAGTACGCTTTCCGCGGGCACATCGTGGTGCTGGTGGACGAGGCGACGGCCAGCGACGGCGAGGCGTTCGCCGAAGGCTTCCGCCGGCTGGGGCTGGGCAAAGTGATCGGCACGCGCACGTGGGGCGGCGAGATCTGGCTGAGCTCGTCGAACGTACTGGTGGACCGCGGCATCGCCACCGCGGCGGAGACGGGCGTCTACGGACCGGAGCGGCAATGGCTGATCGAGGGCCATGGCGTGGAGCCGGATATCGTCGTGGACAACCTGCCGCACGAGACATTCACCGGCCGGGATGCGCAACTGGAGGCCGCGTTGAAGCACCTGGAGGCGCTGATCCAGGCCGATCCGCGGCCGGTGCCGGCGGCGCCGCCGTATCCCAACAAGGCTCCAAAGTAGGAGTGGCTACAGCTCCGCGAGGGATGGCCGCAAACAGGACCGCCGGGCGGCGCGACGGCACTCTGGCGCCGCATCTTGATTAGTGCAGAAACAGGACGCTGCCGGCGATCAGCACGCCGGCCGCGCCGGAGGCGATCCCGGCGTACAGGAACAGCCCGCGGCGGCTGATGATCGCGAGCGAACACAAGACGATGGCCAGTTCGAGGAACACCTCGCCGAAATGCAGCCGCAGGGCGTGCTTGCCGCTGATGCCGCTTTCGGCTTCGAACTCCTTGGCCTGCTCCGAGATCTTCTCGCCTTCGTCCTTGTAACGCTCCTGGTTGGTCTTGAACTTCTCGGCCGCTTTCACGGCTTCGGCGCCCGGCATCAGGCTCACGATGTCCCGGGCGACTTCGGACTGGTAGCGGCGCAGGGATTTGGCCTGATAGAACGCCCACTGGTCGGAAGCTTTCTGCTGGGCCAGCAGTTCCTCGGTGGTGGCGATATGGCCGGCGACGGCCACCACGGCCAGACAGGCGGCGACGATGGCCATGACCGCGCCCGTGGTCCGGGTGAAGGCGTCGTGGGCGTGTTCGGCGTGTTCCTGCAATTCTTCGTTGACAGACAAGGGTGCACTCTCCTTTGCGGCAAAAGCCGGCGGCCAAATTCCTCGCCCGCCACAGCGGGCGCTGCGGCCAGCCAACGCCAGGCCGCCACCAGCGTTCGGAGCGCGCAGTGCGGCGGCCGGCAACAGGCCGGCTTCGCGGCCGGGTATCAGACATAGTAGCGCAGGTCGAGCCGGCAGCGCGGAGTGATTGGTTCTGTGGGCGCGAACGCCCCGAATTCTAGGGAGACAGGATCCGGGCCCGGGTGCACTGCCGGTGCGGGAGCAGGGGATTCAATGAGAAGGGGGTTTGCGAGGGCGGGCAGCGCCCGCGCCCGGCGTGGGTGGGGAGGGGATTTCGGTCGTCCGACCGGCCGGAAAGGTCCAGCGGACCCTATCAAACTTAGTCCCAGTACTATCGGTTTGTATCATCAACGCTTCGGCCGGCCGAGGACGCCAGCGACTGGTATTCGGGAAGGGGGCGCCAGAAGCGCGTCTGCGGTACGCCAAAGAGGAATCTAGGACCGGTTTTCGTGGGCTCTGTTTTGGCTCCGTAAGTTATTGGTTTTTCAATGTCTATATGTAAGCAGGAAATTCACGTCAAGATTGCCGTAAGAAGCAGAAGAATCAATGACAAAGCAGTATAGTATGAAGCGTGGTTGGACCGCATTTGACAATCGAAAGATAGGTTAGTAAGTACTATTTTCGGACCCGAATTTCTGGGATACTACCCTTGTCCCCCGAGGAGGGGTGGACGCGTATTGGCCGTTGCCGGGCAGCGACAGGTCTACACCGTTCAAGGACAAAGCAGAGGAGGCATTAATGATCAAATCTCTAGCGGCGATTGCTATTAGAGTTGTATTGGTTTTGGGCGTCTTGGTCATCGGCAGCAGTGCTGCGTGGGCCGGGTACATTTCAGATTCGTTGGCCACGGTGACTACGCCCGGATTCTCGTACACGGTGTACAACGTCACTTTCAGCAACTTCACGAGTAACATTCCGTTGGGCAGCCCAGACGTAAACGATGTGAATATATATTCACCTTCAACTTTAGGGTCAACTAACGAGTATAAAGTCGCGCTCGTCCCGAGCCCGTCGACCCCGTTGCAGCCGGGGAATTCATACACTTTTAGTTACGAAATGACCATCGCGCCCGTTGCGGGGGTCCCGGCCTATGTTTACGATGTCGGCGTGGGGATCGATGGGGCAGCCTCGACGGACACAAAGGTGATCGGCGGTGTCTACACCATTGAGACAGGGCCGTTCCCCCTCGGGAACCCGGTGTTTGTCGGGGTTAACAATCTGGAGACATTCACCGTTTCAGAGACGATCACGCTATCAGGCACTGCAACTGCGCCAGCCGCATCCGTGACCAGTGTCACGGACTACTTCGAGGAGACCTCTGAGCCTGAGCCGGCCACGATGGCGCTGATGGGCACCGGACTGGTCGTCCTGGGCGCCTTGCTTCGCCGCAAGCGGTCCGCGAAGTAACGGCAGAGTCCCAGTTCTTTAAACACAAGCCCGGCGCGAGGTTCGGACCTCACGCCGGGTTTCTGTTTTTCGACGGAGCCGCACGCATCGCGGGAGCCCGCACCGTCGCGATTCACTGCGGATGGGCCTTAGTAACCGCCCGAAGGTTCTTGCAGTTTCAATAGCCCGGAGGCAGGGCGGCCGAAGCCTGCGACTGCTGTAAACACTACTAACACCAACGGACCATCTCATTCCCTCCCCGTCTCCCTGCGGAAGGCGTCGACCAACAATTGTGCCGGGATTTCCAGGCCCGCGCTAGCCATGCGCAGGGGGCAAAAGGGGGTGATTTTGGTGGGTTCCGCTCCGATCCCAGGAGTCATTAATTCATACTAGTTGACCGCAATCAGGATATTAAGATCAGAATTTACTTAAATTCTTGACAATCAATAACGTAGCGCCGACGAGCGAACATCGGCTGGTCGCTTCGATGCGATCTAAAGATAGGATAGATTGGTACTAGTATTGGCCTCGGGGTTCTGGGATACTACCCATGTCCCCAAGGAGGGGTGGGCGCGGACGGGACGTTGCCGGGCAGCAACGTTGGCTGTGACGCTCAAGGACTAAGAAAGGGAGGCATGAATGATCAAATCTCTAGCGGCGATTGCGTTTAGAGTTGTGTTGGTTTTAGGCGTCCTGGTGATCGGAACCAGCGCTATGTGGGCCGGACCACTTGTACCCTGCAGTACCATTGCCACGGTAGGGGCCTGGGAGGCCGCCGGCGCGTGCATCGATGAGAGTGCTACGTATCCGAACGGAGACAAGATTTACACGTTCAACAGTAACGGGACGGGCACTGCAATTCCCACGACCTGGCTGTTTCAAGTCGGTGATGTAACGACGAGTCCGACCTCGTCATTTCACACGATCACGCTGCAAGCGCCTTCCACGTCTGGTGATCTACTTGGGCCTGGGACGTACACTCTCGATTACACCATCAGCATCAATCCGTCTTTGCCGGATTACTCGCAGCAATACATCGATTCCGCATCGGTGTCGATGAACGTCAATAGTGGGTCGGGCTCGACAGATACCAAGGATCTGTTCAACTCGCAAGGCACCTCGATTGGCGTTGTGGAGTCAATCAATGGCGCTACGGCGACTATTGGTCTTCCGAACGAGCATTCGGTCGGCGTCGACGAGACGATCGTTCTCGGCACGGGCGCAATTCTGGCTAGCTTTACAGACGGGTTCAACGAGCAGGTAGTGCCAGAACCGGCTTCGATGGCGCTGATGGGCGCCGGGTTGCTCGGTTTGGGCACTCTGCTTCGTCGGAAGAGGGTTGCGAAGTAACGCGTAGAGTCCAAGCTCAGAAACATAGGCCCGGTGCGAGGCGATCCCCTCTCACCGGGCTTTGTATTTTGCAGACCGTGCGCTGGGCGCGAGCCCGCATACCCGCGTTCCGACGTGCAGATTTCACCGGAAACGTCCCGCGCTCTGCGCACCGCGCCTCGTCGCGCAAGCTGTGAAGCATCCGGACGCAGGCCCGGAGCCCGGTAGTGGGTCAGTTTGAAAGTCGTCGATCGAAGCGGGTGTTGGTTGTCCTGCAAATGGGGCGAGGGTTAGCTGCTCTTCTGGCCGACGGGCCAGATTTGTTTTACTACTACGCTGACCACGATGGTAATCACGAGGGCGGCAATTTGCGGATGGGCCGGCCAGATTGCTTTAGCCAAGCCAAAAAACCATGCGCCGAGACCGGCGGCAGTTGCAATCAGAGTTGCCGCTAGAGTGCTGTTCGTAGAGGCTTTCATGAGATGAGATGCTCCTCAGTTCAAGTCCGACGTTCCACACCGCAGTTTTGTTCCCTCCAGTTTGACATGTAACGCTTTCGGTCCATCCGGCGAAGTGACCACCACCGGGAGTTCCGCCGCATTGACCCACAGGCGCAAGTTGCGCCAATGTGGATGCATGAACCGTCGCAGTTTCTTCAAGGGTATTTCCGCATCCGCGGCCGGGACACTGGCCGCAGCCGCGTTTCACTCCAATGCGCTGGCGCGCGCGCAGGCCGCGGCAGCCGCGGTGACCGGGCGCGCGGCGGACACGGTGGCGCGCGATGAAGACTTCTGGATGAATATCCGCCATGCGTTTACCGTCGATCGCAACATGGTCAATCTCAATAACGGGGGCGTGTCGCCCTCGCCGAAGATTGTCATGGACACCGAGGTGCGGTACCTGGAAGTCGAGAATCTGAGCCCGTCGTATTACATGTGGAACGTGCTCGACCCGGGCATCGAGACGGTGCGGCGGCGGCTGGCGCGGATGTTCGGCTGCGATCCGGAGGAGATCGCGATCACGCGCAACGCCAGCGAGGGGCTGGAGATCGTGCAGCAGGGCATGGAGTTGCGGCGCGGCGACGAAGTGCTCACCACGAACCAGGATTACCCGCGCATGATCACCACCTGGCAGCAGCGCGAGCGGCGCGACGGGATTGTGCTCAGGCAGTTGAAATTCCCGGTGCCCCCGCCGAGCATGGATTACCTGGTGAAGTTGTTTGAAGACGCGATTACGCCGCGCACGAAGGTCATCCACATCTGCCATATGACCAACCGCACGGGCCAGATTTTTCCGGTGCGGAAGATCTGCGAACTTGGGCGGGCGCACTCGATCGAGGTGATCGTGGACGGGGCGCACGCCTTCGCGCAGTTCCCGTTCCAACAGTCGGATCTGAGGTGCGACTACTACGGCACGTCGCTGCACAAATGGGTACTGGCGCCGATCGGCACCGGCATGCTGTATGTGAAACGCTCGAAGATCGAGAAGATCTGGCCGCTGATGGCCGCGCCGCCGGAGATGAACTCGAACATACGCAAGTTCGAGGAGATCGGCACGCATCCGGCGTCGCAGCGCAACGCGATCACCGAGGCGCTGAATTTTCACGACAGCATCGGCGGGGAGCGCAAGGCGGAGCGCTTTCGCTACCTGCGTAAGCGCTGGTCGAACCCGTTGCGGGATTTGCCGGGGGTGAAGATTCTGAACAGCGAGGATCCGGAGCAATCGTGCGCCATCGGATTCGTAAGCGTCGACGGCTTCGACGCGCCCAAGCTGCAGAACTATCTGTGGAGCAAGCACCGCATCTGGACGGTGGCCATCGTGACCCCGGACGAATACCAGGGACTGCGCATCACGCCCAACGTGTACACGACGCTCGAGGAGATCGACACCTTCGCCGAAGTGATGACCAAGGTGATTCGCAGCGGGTCGATTCCGGCCTAGCGCGCGAGCCTTACTGGGCCGCGGGCAACACCGGCACAGGCAGCGTGACCTTGCCGGTGGCGGCCCACTCGACGCCGCGCGTGAACGTGGCCACAAAGGCGGGCGTCTGCACGGCCGGGCCATCGTGGCCCAGGACGTTTACGAAGACGCGGCCCTGGCCGTAATCGACGGTCCACAACACCGGTTCGGCCTTGCCCGGACCGGGCACCGGCTGGGACGGATTCTTATACAGGGAATGGTCGTCCCAGGCCGTGGCCAGGATATGGCAGCAGCCTTCGGGCTGCCACTTCAGGTTGCCGTACAGCTCGTCTTTCTGCTGTACGAAAGTCCGCGGCAGGCCGCGCGTGATGGGGTGGTCGGCGTCGACCACCTGAACAGTGAAGTCATGCGCGGCGGAGTGCTGGCCGTTGTTCGGCCGCCAGTTGGCGCCGGAGAGTTTTTCAAATTCGGTCCAGCCATCGAAGGCCGCGGCGGAGAAGTGGTACACGACCAGACCGTGCCCCGAGCGCACGAAATCCAGCAGCGCACTTTCGGCACGGTCGCCCCAGCGCAGGCCCGTCTTGCGCCAGTCGGCGTAGTTGAGAATGACAACATCATAGGGCGCGAGCGTTTCCGGACCTGCGCCTCGAAACTCCTCATCGATGCGCACTTCAAAGCGGCCGGTATCCTCCAGCGCTTTGCGCAGCAGCGGGCAGACGGTGCGCCAGTCGTGACCGTTCTGGCCGGTGATGATCAGCGCCTGAATTTTTTTGGGCGCGGGCGCGGCGGGCGTCTGTGCCAGCAGTAGAGAAGAGAACGCGAGCAGGGCGGCAATGAATCGCATGCCAATATCCTATGCCAATTGCATGCGCAGGCGTGGCGAACGAGCGCGCGCTCGCCGGCTGTCAATCCATCGCTGAACGCGCTCAGCCGCGGGCAGTGAAGACCAGCGAGGCCGAGTTCATGCAGTAGCGCTTGCCCGTGGGCCTGGGCCCATCGTCGAAGACGTGCCCCAGATGGCCGTCGCAGCGCGCGCAGGAGACTTCGTCGCGCGCCATGCCCAGGCTGAGGTCGGTGCCGACGGTCACGTTTTCCTTGGCGATCGGCGCCCAGAAACTGGGCCAGCCGGTGCCGGAGTCGAATTTGGTTTTCGAGTCGAACAGCATGGTACCGCAGCAGACGCAGCTATAAAGCCCGTCGCGGTGGTTGTCGTGGAAGCTATTCATGAAGGCGCGCTCGGTGCCCTTGTGCCGCGCCACTTCGTAAGCGTTGGCGGAGAGCTGCTTGCGCCATTCGGCGTCGGTCTTGACGATCCTATCGACCTCGACAACGCCGGTGGCGTGGCCGGCCTTGTCGAACTGGGCGATTTTCACGGTCTTTTTCTGATTCGCGGCTGCCTGCATTGTGACGAGTCCTCCGGCTCCGAAAATCCCCAGAATGGAACGCCTGGTCGGAATTGCATTTGGTTTTTTCATAGCACGATTCTCATTTCCCGCCGTGATAGCTGACGCGCCAGATCGAATTCGATCCATCGTCAGAGACCATCAGCGCGCCGTCGGGCGCCACGGCGACGCCGACCGGCCGCCCCCACACGTCGCCCTCGGGCGTGACGAAACCGTTCATAAAATCGATGTACTCGCCGATCGCTTTGCCGTCGCGCATGGGCACGCGGATGACTTCGTAGCCGGTGCGGATGGAGCGGTTCCACGAGCCGTGTTCGCCGGCGAAAATATCCCCTGTGTAGTCGCTGGGGAATTGTTTGCCATCGTAAAACGTCATCTCCAGAGAAGCATTGTGTGGCTGCAGGATCACGTCCGGTGTGATCACCTTATCCTTCAACTCGGGATGCTTGCCGGCGTGCCGGGGATCCTGGTGCGGGCCCATGTACCACCACGGCCAGCCGTAAAAGCCACCCTCCTGGACATGCGTAATGTAGTCGGGCACCAAGTTATCGCCCAACGCGTCGCGCTCATTCACCGAGGCCCACAGCTCGCCCGTGCGCGGGTGCACCGCGATACCGACGGCGTTGCGGATGCCGTAAGCGTAGACCCGCCGGCCGCTGCCGTCGGGATTGAACTCCAGCACGTCGGCGCGCTGGAATTCGCGCTTGACGGTGTCGGCGTCGTCCACATTGCTGGCCGATCCGACCGAGACGAACATCTTCTTCCCGTCCAGCGTGAAGGCCACGTCGCGCGTCCAGTGTCCGCCGTGCGCGGGCAGCACGGGCACGATCGTTTCGGCCGGACCGCGCGCCTTCAGGTCGCCGTTGCGATAGGGGAAGCGCACGACCGAATCGGTGTTGCCGATGTAAACCCATTGCGGGTCCGCTCCCAGCGGATAAAACGCCAGGCCGAAAGGTTGTCTCAAGCCGGTGGCGAAGGTGGTCACAGTTTGAGCCTTGCCGTCGGGCGTGAGACCGCGCATCACTTTGACGTCCTGAGCGCCGCTTTCGACGACGAATAGATCGCCGTTGGGCGCGGTGCGGATGAGCCGCGGATTATTGAGCCCCGTGGCATAAAGCTCCACCTTGAAGCCCGGAGGCACGACGGGCCATGCGCCGTCCGGACGCGCGACCACGGTGGGTCCGTTGGCGGCCGACTCGGTGGCGAAGGGCTCGGGCAGGTCGGCGAGCGTGATGTGGTGCACCACGCCGGGCCGCTGCTGCCGGTAGTCGGAGAAAACTACATGGTCGGCGGAGGCTTGCGCCGCGGCGCTGTGAACGGTCACGACACTCAGGGCGCAGGCGAGAAGCGCCGGGACCAGGACGGGAGTCAACGATCGATGCATAAGCTTCATGTTGTTTGAGAATCGGCAGCGGTCACTTCTTCAACAGTTGCGGATAGGCCTTCTTCAGCTTCTGCAGCTTGGGCAAGGAATTGGCGACGACATAGGGTTCCAGCGGATGGTTCTGGACATAATGCTGGTGGTAATCCTCGGCCGGGTAGAAGACCGTCAGCGGCGAGATTTCAGTCACAATGGGCGCGTTGAATACCTTGGCTGCGGTGAGTTGTTGGACGTAGG
>Ga0187875_10003644_pt1 | contig 10823 bp, 7 predicted proteins | sample June2016WEW_17_1_2_FD_132978 | JGI IMG/M metagenome (GOLD analysis project Ga0187875, IMG submission 132978) | Peatland microbial communities from SPRUCE experiment site at the Marcell Experimental Forest, Minnesota, USA - June2016WEW_17_10 | ecosystem: Environmental > Terrestrial > Soil >... | reverse complement strand
CCGCACTTGAACGGTACTTCAAGAGTCAACTTACGAATGCGGCAGCGGATTCCCCCGGCCGAGGCTACGGCGGACCAACATTCAGATCCGCACAGCCTTATGTGCGACGCATTAAAGATTCAAGCGCTTCAATGGCGCTCTCCAGGTCACGGTACTTCAACTCATAAGTGGGAATATCGCGGAGTGACTCCAGGTTCTCGATGTGTTTTGCCCGGATCTGTCCGGCGGAATAGAGGGCGTCGCCCGCGCGCCTCGAGGCTGTTCCGCTTGGAAGTCTCGTGAGTTCGCCTCTCGCTGACGGCTGCCGATCGAGATACAAGATGCAATGCACCTCAACCTCGGCCGCCGTCTCTTTAACGGGAAGTTCTGAGATCGGAACTTCGATGGAAGGTTTTCCTTCCATCCGCGGAGTCACCGCACGGGATTCCAGCTCCTGGAATAATTGCTTTGCGGATGGGCGGAATCGAACCCTGTGGCTGTGCCCGATGACGCGCGGAGATTCAACGTTATTGATGAGATAGCTTGTGTCATCGGAAGTATAGGTCCATCCGGAGCGAGCGCACGCGTAGGCCAGCGTGGTTTTTCCAGCCCCCGAGTCTCCGCAAAGCAGAACGCCCTTGCCGTTCTTGCTGACACACGCCGCATGGATGTCAGTTACAACCGAGGCGCCAAGCAGTAAGTACACAGCTTTTTCGAGAAAGTTACTGCGAAAATAAAGGCCGTTATCGACCGCGGCGTCCGTTACCCAAGTAAAATTCGTTCCCGTTGCGAGATCGAGAAGAGCCTGATTATCAACGTCGGCGACCAGCGAGTACAAAGAGTCAAACTCGCGGCGCGTAGGCTCAGGTGGACAAGCCGCACTCCGCCCGCCCACAACGCCAAGTCGAATCTGCAACGGCGTGTGCCCCCTTGGAGAGCGCACGTGGCCAAAGCTTTCATTTGCGGCTGAAAGAACCGCTGGACTGTTCGTCATGATCTCAATTGAATAACCGAGCGGGTAGAACACGCCTCGAAGCGGCAAGCTCATGTCGCAAAGGACCTCGTCTTGCGGCCGACGGGACGGCTGAGCTCCAATTATCGCGGGTTCTCCGGCCGCCATCGCTTCTCTGTCGAGCACTCGGATTCCTGCCATGTTCATTCGGCTTTCGATTCAAACGATAGATAACAGCTTTCCACTCCAGGCGTGTCCAGCAACTGTATCTAGATTGTCATTACCTCGCTGCGGGAGTTGTTTTGTCCTCGGAATCTGTGACGAGGCAAACCTCAACCACGCGAGCACGACAAACGGCTTTCCACGCGAGCCGTAAGACTTATCGAACCACCAACAAAGGAATGACATTTGACTGACGACCGCATGACACGCACGCCAGACGAGGCTTTTACTTTCGGAAGTGCAGAGCAGATTCTCTATGCCGCGATTCCCTGCATTCTCCGAAAGAATCAAAACGAATCGAAAGAGAACTGCCGCGTTTGCAGGATCTGTGGTAATCACCCTGCTTGCGGCTCTCTTCGCCAGCCAAGCCGCGGCATTTGCCCAGACTCCGTCTGACTCTTCGCCAACACAGGGTGAATCGCAGTTCTCGACAGACCAGTCGGAAGTGCCTTTGACCGGACCAACTGGCAGCGAGGGCCCAGGGAATCTTCGCGACCCTCTAGCGGTCGGCGGAAATCTGTCTTTGCAGGCAATGCTCTCTTCCGATCAGATCATCGCAATCCTCCAGGAAAACCCCGATCTTCTTGAGGAGTTCAAGTCGCAATTAGCTGACAGATTCCAGCAACAAGGCGCTCAAATCGATGTGAATGACATCTCCGACGAGATGCTCGACAACCAGATTTCGGCAAGCGCAGGACTGCGTGCGAATATCACCACCGTCTTGCTTGCGCGCGGGTTCGTCAATGCCGACGATCTCCAGTTGGCCCATCCGAATGCGACGGAGGACGGCACTCTGGAGTCTTCGCAAGTTGCGCAGTCCAATACCTTCGCGGCTGAAGATGCAGCCCAAACGGAATTCGGATCTGACTCCCAATACAGAAACGGCGCGTTTGGCATGGATCGAGGCGCCTCCGCACGGACAATCCCTTACCCGACCCGTCCTGGTCTTGCGCGGCAAAATCCCGGATCGGGCCCACGCGGCCAGGAAAGAGCAAATTCATCAACCGATGTGCCCGTCGTTATCCACGAGCCTACGCCTTTCGATTTGCAGTCGATGCGCGATCTTTATTCGGAGATACCGAATGAAACGATCCGGCTCCAGCGCTTTGGCTCCGATGTCTTTGTGAATCGCTCCTTGCCTTCAACATCGCGCGGCGTTTCCGGCTCGGCTACTCCTCTGGATGTGCCGCTGGGTCCGGATTACGTGCTTGGCCCCGGAGATAAGCTCGCTATCGATTTATGGGGCGGCATTACTCAAACCATCGTTCGAACCATAGATCGCGATGGCAGGATCATTCTTCCCGATGCCGGTGCTCTCGAGATCGGAGGGCTAACCCTCGGCAAGGCGCAGGACATGATTGCGGACGCCTTGAAGCAGCAGTATCGAAATGCGCAGGTAGCGGTGACAGTCTCAGGGATACGCACCGTCCGCGTCTACGTTGTGGGCGATGTCGAGCGGCCCGGCGGTTATGACATCAGTTCGCTCGCAACGCCTCTAAGCGCACTGTATGCCGCGGGCGGACCAACGGCCGTCGGCTCGCTTCGAACGTCGCGCCACTATCGTGGGTCAAAGCTCATAGAGGAAGTCGATCTCTATGATTTCCTGCTCCATGGTGTTCGTGACGCAAGCGCCCGTTTTGAGAGCGGCGATACGTTGCTCGTGCCGCCGGCGGGAGTTCAGGTTGCGGTCTCTGGAGCGGTCAAGCGTCAGGCGATCTACGAACTCCGATCCGGGGAAACCACCCTCGCCGCAGTAATCGACGATGCCGGCGGGCTGACCGCTGCCGCATCGCTCAGCCATATCAGTATCGAGCGTATCGACGCCAACCATGAGAGAGAGACGGTAACGCTTCCCATCAGCGACGGCCAAAACCCGCAAGCCGATCAGGCCGCACTCTCGAGCTTCACGGTGAGAGATGGAGATCGCATCCGCGTTGAGTCCATACTTCCATACAGCCAGCGTGCTGTGTATCTTGCCGGCCATGTTGTGCGCCCTGGCCGTCGCGCATTCACTGAGGGCATGCGCCTGAGCGATGTCCTGCACAGCTATCAAGACATGCTGCCCGAGCCGGCCGCTCACGCAGAGATCATTCGTCTTGTTCCGCCCGATCTTCACGCGGAAACCATCGACTTCAATGTTCCGGACGTTTTGATTGGAAATGCCAACGTCGATTTGAGAGCATTCGATACCATCCGCATCTTCGGGCGCTACCAGGTCGATGCTCCCGCTGTGACGATTCGCGGCGAGGTGATGCGTCCCGGCCAGTATCCCATGTCGAGCGGAATGACCGCTGCGCAGCTCGTCCGCTTGGCGGGCGGATTCAAGCGCGATGCTCTTGTTGAACGCGCCGATCTTACCAGCTATGCGGTGAACAGCGGGGATCGAGTCGTTCAGAGCCTCTCCACCGTGCAAATTGGAGCCGCGGTTACCGAGAGCGATCCCACTGCGGATGTGCCCCTCAAACCAGGCGACATTCTCACCATTCATCAAATCACCAATTGGGCAGACATCGGTGAATCGGTAACGATTTCAGGCCAGGCAAGGTTCCCGGGCAGTTATGGATTTAAGGATGGCGAACGCCTCAGCTCCGTGCTGCGCAGAGCGGGCGGTTTTCTACCCACCGCCTATCCCATGGGGGCGGTGCTCGTTCGAGCGCAGGTAAAGGATCTCGAGCAGAGCAGTCGCGACGAGCTTATCCGTCAAATCGAAACCAATTCAGCGGCCGCCAGGCTCTCGCCCAGTGTTTCCGGTTCCTCTCAAGCCGGCAACGCACTGCAACTCATCAAGGATCAGCAGGATCAAGTGATTGCGGATCTAAAGAGTCATCCGCCGACCGGACGCATGGTCATTCACATCAGCTCCGATATCGACAGTTGGGCAAATACTCCCGCGGACATTGAACTTCGCCGCGATGATGTGCTGACGGTTCCGAAGCAGCCCGGCTTCGTGCTGGTCACGGGCCAGGTCTACAACGCGACTGCGCTAACGTTTACCCCGGGAAAAACTGCCGACTGGTACCTCGGTCGCGCTGGAGGCGTGAATGCAACCGCCAACCGAAAGGAGATTTTCATCATTCGAGCCAATGGCTCGGTGGTTGGCCGCCACTCGAATAGCGGCCTCGAAAACAGTGTTCTTTCCACTCGCCTTAATCCAGGCGACGTTGTCGTTGTGCCACAGAAAATCATCGGCGGCTCTCTGTTCTGGAGAGATCTCTTAACCACAGGCCAGCTTGCCGCATCGATTGCCATCACTGCCGGTGTGGCCGCAACGACGCTTTAGAAGGAACCAACAATGACGTCAAATTCCTCGCACGCAAATTTGCAACTGAACGGGCCAGGCCTGGCGCCGCCCGAGCCTCGTTGGCTTGTTCACTCCAGGCTGCTTTGGAATCGCCGCCGGATGCTGGTGCGAATTACGGCGATTTCTCTGCTGATAGGCCTTAGAATCTCATTTTCCATTCCGAAGCAATACAAGTCCTCCACAAGCATCATGCCTCCCGATGAGCATGGTTCCAGTGCGATGATGCTGGCTGCTCTTGCCGGCCGCATTGGAAGCCTCGGGGGATTAGGAGGGCTGGCTGACGGACTTCCAAGCGGGCACACCAATTCCGACTTATTCATCTTTTTGTTGCGCAGCACCACGGTGAGCGGCGACCTGATTGACCGCTTCAACCTGCAGCATATCTACCACAATCGCTATCGCGTCGATACAGCCAAGCACCTTGCGCACCTCACAAAGATCACTGAAGACAAAAAGAGCGGCGTCATCACAATCGAGGTCGTCGATACGAATCGGGAGCGTGCCCGCGACCTGGCGCAGGGCTACCTCGACGAATTGAACCAGCTTGTCATGCGGACCAACACTTCGGCCGCTCATCGGGAGCGCGTCTTCATCGAGCAGCGCCTGCATTCGGTTCAGGCCGACCTTGAAGATGCCGAGATGAAGCTAAGTCAATTCTCGAGCAACAACACAGCCATCGACATTAAGGAGCAGACTCACGCCATGGTTGATGCGGGTGCTCAGGTACAAGCGGAGCTCATTGTTGAGCAATCAGGGCTTGAGTCCCTGCGTCAAATCTATGGCGACGGCAATATGCGTGTGCGCGAGTCCGAAGCGCGCATTGCTAGTCTTCAAGCGCAGCTCGCCCGGATGACCGGCTCATCCTCTTCCACCTCTGGCGGGGAGCTTCGCAAGGCCGCTTTGAATTCGGGCGATAGCAACGAAAAAGCGGAGATGTATCCCCCCTTGCGCCAGCTTCCGCGACTTGGCGTTCCGTATGCGGATCTTTCGCGCCGCGTGCGAGTGCAGGAGACAGTATTTGAGTTGCTCACGCAGCAGTACGAAACTGCCCGCATTGAAGAGGCCAAGGACGTTCCAGCGGTTAACGTGATCGATCCTCCCGGGTTACCGGAGAAGAAATCCTTTCCGCCCCGCCTGCTGCTCACACTGTTTCTAACTTTTCTTTCCTGCGCCTGTACGTCTTCGCTGATCCTGGCGTGCCATTACTGGTCGGCGACCGCTAAGGATGACCCGCGCAAGGAATTCTTCAGTGAAGTCTTTGCGGTTCTGCGGCGTCGAATTTTCTTCATTCATCCTTTCCGGGGAGGTGCCCCATCAGAAGGCATCTGACAAACGCCGGATACGGCGTCCTTGACTACGTGTCGTATCCCCTGGGAATGCTTCTCGTGGCGCCGGTCGTACTGCACAGACTTGGAGCGGCGGAATACGGCCTATGGATGATTGCTACCGCAGTGATCAGCGCGGGGTCGATCATCGCTTCCGGCTGCTGCGACGCGTGCATCCAGCGCGTGGCCCATCTGCGCGGAACCTGCGAATTCCGGATCATGCCCCACTCGGTTCAGAGCATGCTGGGCATCAACATCGCACTTGGCTCTGCGCTCGCTGTCTGCGTGTGGATAGCCGCTCCCTACGCCGCGCTCCGAATCGCCGCAACCTCGCGCATTCCGATTCAAGGGTGCGCGATCTCGCTTCGTATCGCCAGTGTATGCATTCTGGCGCGGTCCATTGAGAGTGTCGGCGTTGGCGTCCGGCGGTCCTTTGAGAACTATCGGGGCGCCGTCCAGATCAACACCGCAATGCGGCTTCTCACTCTCGCGTCCGCGGCATCACTCGCCTTCTTTGGGCAAAGAATTGTCTGGACTCTTGCGGCAACCGCAGTCTTTCTGCTTCTGGGAGCCTTTCTGCAGTTTCGCCAGCCGCGAAAGCTCCTGGGCAGCGCGGTTTTGTGGCCGGTCTTTCACCGGGATGAGACGCGCGCTTTGCTGGGTCAAGGCATCTTTGTCTGGTTGCAGACGGTTGGCGGTGTCGTATTTTCACAGCTCGATCGCATCCTACTGGGAGTTTCCCTTGGCGCGCTCGCGGTCGCTCCGTATTCCCTGTGCGTACAGTTCGCGCATCCTATCTTCGGCCTCACCGCATCCGGTCTTAATTTTCTCCTCCCTTACGTTTCCGCGCGCGCGAGTACGACCCCAGGCAGCGGAATGAAGCGAGTCTTGCTGAAGGCCTTCCTTTGCAATCTTCTCCTGGTCGGTGTTGGAGCGAGCATTTTGCTCGTCTTCGGGGACCGTGTCATCCAGATCTGGGCCGGTCCCGCAGTTGCGCGCAGCGCCGCGCCCGTTTTGCCACCAATCATTCTGGGATCTGCCTTGATGGGCCTCAGCGTCACCGGCACCTATGCCATGCAGGCGCTCGGCCAATTCAGAACGGTGGCGTACATCAGCCTAGCAGGAAATGCGGCGATGTTGATCGTAATGATCTACCTCATGCGTCGCGATGGCCTGCACGGTCTGGCGATGGCGCGCCTTTATTACGGCGCAGTTGCCCTCCTGGTGTATGTGCCGCTGCTTCGGCAACTCAATCCCGTCAAGAAACAAAAAGGACGCATTTGGCCTTTAAGCATTCCCCTCGAGGCGCGGGAGGGATCGAAATGAAGATTCTGATCGCAGCCGTTTCATTTTCCTCAAATATTTCCGGAGTGGAACGCCATGCATTGAACTTAGTCCGCTGCCTCCTGTTGCAGCCGGAAATATCGGAGCTGCATCTCGTTGTTGCGCCCTGGCAACACCAGGTGCTCCAAAGTGTCCAGCCCCTAATTGATGCTCGGCTGCTCACCCATGTGGTCGATGTCCATCGAAGCTCGCATAGCCGAAATCTCTGGTACTATCGTCAGCTTCCAAAACTAGCGGCTCAGATGCAGGTTGATCTCGTCCATCTCTCCTTTCCCATGCCATGCCGTGGGTCAGGGTTCCATTGTCCGACCATTGTGACGCTCCATGACATGTATCCTTTTGAGATTCCCCTGAACTTTGGCTTCCCCAAATTCATCTTGAATCGCCTTTCTCTCTGGCAATGCCTGCGGAACGTTGATGCAATTACATGCGTCTCAGAAGCTACGCGGATCCGATTGAAGCAGTATCTTCCGGCTGCCTGGGGAAAGGCATCGCAGATTTACAACTACGCCCTGATGGCGCCTGCCTCTGCCGCTCAGTCTCCGATTCCGGGCTGGGAGTGTGAGCCGTTCCTGCTTTGCGTCGCGCAGCACAGGCGGAATAAGAACATTCCCACGCTCATCCGCGCATTCGACCGCTTGTCGCTTTCCGGTCAAATCTCTCCGCATACGAAGTTAGTCGTCGTTGGAATTCGCGGGCCGGAGAGCGGGGCCATCGACCGTCTCTTACACGACTCCGGTCTGATCGGTAGCGTTCATTTACTTGAGGGCCTTTCAGAGCCAGAGTTGAAGTGGTGCTACGTCCACTGCGAGGCGCTTGTCTCTCCATCCCTGACTGAAGGCTTTGACGTGCCGGTTGCCGAGGGTCTGCTCGCGGGATGCCGCATCGTCTGTTCGGATATACCCGCACATCGGGAAATCGGAGACAGGTACTGTCGATTTGTAGCGTTGCATGAAAATTCGGAGGAGGCATTTGCAGCAGCGATTGCGGCCTCTCTACGCGAGCCGAAGCCGCAGGCGATCTCTCTCCCCATGTTCTCCGCTCCGACGATTGCAAAACAGTATGTGTCGCTCTACCGCAGGCTCATCTCCTCTGCCGAGTTCGCGCAAAGCACCCGTGCAGCATCCGCGATCAGCATTTCAAACTCTGAGAGTCAATCTTTATGAAAAGCCTGCGTAGCAATACCGCGCTGCTGCGCAGGAGGAAGTAACGATGGCAGCGCCTGATTTTGTCGCCCCGAATCTCTACGCGGAATCGATTGCATCCGCGCGTACAGAGCCTCGGACAATTTCCAGGCGACACTTCAAGATTCTCTTGATCCTCGCTGAGGCGGCGGCCGATCTTCTCACCTGCGCGGCGGCCTTCTTCGCGGCGAATCTTTTTTGCAGCTCTCTTTCCTTCGGCACTCAAGCTGATCAACCGGCGCCGCACATCGCCGCGATGTGCGCAATCTTCGGTTTCTTTGTCGTCTTCTTGCAGGTTCGGGATGGTGCGTACCGCTCGGGCGGAGGGTTGCTACGGATTCGGGAAACGGAGCGGGCAATCCGCGTGCCCGCCCAGGCGGCGCTTCTGCTGTGGATTGCATCCACGTTGCTTGGCCTGGGCTTCTCCGGGCTGGTTGCGCTCGCGGTTGTTTCTCTGGTTCCGCTTCTGTTGATCTTGCAAAAGCAGATCTTCTTTTTCGCTGTGACACGACTCCATCGAAATGAGAGCTGCGTGGATCGCGTTGTAGTCTATGGCGCCGGTGAATCCGGGAGAAGCGTTCTATCGGCTTTGCTTAATTCGCCCCGGCTTGGATTCTGTCCAGTCGCGGTGATCGACGATCAGTCGGGTCCGCCCGAAGCAAGCATTTTGGCGATGGGATACCGGGGACGTCCCACCATCCCGGTGCACTCCGGACCGCTAACTCCGTCGCTGCTCGAATCTCTGGGATGCGACTTAGTCATGCTCGCAACTCCGGATCTCTCCTCGCATACGTTGGCTGCAGCCGCACGTGCTGCGGAGCAGGTCGGAGCAAACATCGCATTCCTCTCCGGCCCCGCCCCTCAGGAATCGCAGCACACTGAATGGATTGATGTCGATGGCCTGCATTTCAGGTCGTCAAAGCACGCTTCTGACTCCTGGTCCTACTCTGTGGCCAAGCGAGTTGCCGACGTGGTTTTCTCCTCCATTCTTCTCCTGGTGCTGGCTCCTTTCCTGATTCTGATTGCAATTCTGGTGCGCCTGGACTCGCCTGGGCCCGCACTCTTCGTGCAGAAACGGGTGGGGCTAAATGGGGAACTTTTCGAGATGTATAAGTTCCGCTCCATGTATGTCGGAGCAGCACAGTACGCACCGTCCCCGATTTCATCAAGCGATCCGCGCATTACTCGAATCGGCCGCTTACTTCGCCGCGCCAGCCTGGACGAATTGCCTCAGCTCATCAACGTTTTTATGGGAACCATGTCGCTCGTGGGGCCGCGGCCGGAAATGCCGTTCATTGTCGAGCGCTATGATTCGCGCCAAAAACAACGGCTCGCGGTCGTTCCCGGCATCACCGGCCCCTGGCAGCTTAGCGCTGACCGTGCGTTCCCGATTCATTCCAACATCGAGTACGACCTCTACTACATAAGAAACCGAACATTTTCGATGGATGCGGCCATTCTCATCCACACTCTGTTCTTCGCCATTCGTGGTGGAATATGACGGGTGCACTCCTCCGCCCGACGGCGAACCGACGACGCCAATCTTCGGCCGCTTCCGCTAGCAATCAAGCGGAGAATGCAATCAAGCCCGGTCCGCCATTCGCACTCGAATCGGTTGACGTCCTCGGCGTGAATGTTTCGGCAGTAAACATGGATCTCGCCGTCAGTCTTGCTGAGCGGTGGGTTGACGCTGGTCAACCCGGCTACGTCTGCGTTACAGGTGTGCACGGGGTGATGGAAGCGCAGAAAGATCCTGAATTCCATCGCATTCTGAACTGCGCAGCAATGAACCTGCCGGATGGAATGCCGATGACCTGGGTGGGCCGGATGCACGGATTTCAGTTCATGGACCGTGTCTTTGGACCGGACTTCATGACCGCCATTTGCAGGCTTTCGGTAGAGCGTGGCTTCCGGAACTTCTTCTATGGAGGCCAGCCCGGCGTAGCCCAATTGTTGAGCGAAACACTCAGAAGCAGATTTCCCGGCCTGCAGGTCGTCGGTACATACACGCCGCCATTCAGAAGTCTCACCCGGGAAGAGGAAAACGAAGTGGTCGCTCAAGTACTCCAATCAAGGTCGCACATTGTGTGGGTGGGACTGGGTACGCCGAAGCAGGAACGGTTTATGGCGCAATTTGTAAGCCGCTTACAGGCTCCGCTCCTGGTCGGCGTTGGAGCTGCCTTCGACTATCACACCGGCCGTATCGAAGATTGCTCCACATGGATCAAACGTGCAGGTCTGCAGTGGCTGCACCGGCTTGCTCAAGATCCCAAGCGTCTGTGGAAACGATATTTGCTCAATAATCCAAAATTCATCTGGCTTATCACCTGGCAACTCGCAGGCGTCCGCTTGAGCGGAGCAGAAAGCCATATCGATCCAGGCGACCAACTTCCCGACCCCAACCTGCGCTCGGATGTGTGATTGCGCTCTTTGAAGGCACTTAAACAGCAACGGAGTGATGCCTATGAGGAAATTCCAGAATCGCCAGAATCGCTCAAATCGCCAGAAGCGACATT
>Ga0187875_10003642_pt1 | contig 10825 bp, 8 predicted proteins | sample June2016WEW_17_1_2_FD_132978 | JGI IMG/M metagenome (GOLD analysis project Ga0187875, IMG submission 132978) | Peatland microbial communities from SPRUCE experiment site at the Marcell Experimental Forest, Minnesota, USA - June2016WEW_17_10 | ecosystem: Environmental > Terrestrial > Soil >... | reverse complement strand
GTTCTCCAGAAGAAGAGGCGCTGGGATTCGTTGGTAGTGGCGAGTGTTGTTGGTCACAAGAACGGCGCCGGCCGCCAAAGAGTGTGCCGCGATCGTCATGTCGATTTCGCCAATAAGCTGGCCGGCTGCCGCAAGCTGGTACCGGATTTCCGCATAGAAGTCGGCCGCCTCCGCGTCCCAGGGCAGCGCCTGGACTATCTTCAGGAACTGGCGCACACCGGCGTGGAGCCGGTGGCCCGGCGGAAGACGCTTCAGGCCGTAGAGCAATTCGGCGCGGGTCATCACCGAGATGCACACCATGCACGGCTCGATTGCCGACAACTTCGCTTCCACCGGTGGAGCGCGGCCCCTGATGACGTAGCTCGCGGTGTCCGTGTCGATCATGTAAAGCATGCTCAGCCCTCTTCGCCGAACACCTCGCGCTCGCGTGGCGGGAGGTTCATGGGACGGTCGGCCATGAATTCGTCCGGCACGTCGATGGAGCGCATCATTTCAAAGAAGCCTCGCCAAACCTCGGCGCCTGGCCGGTCGGACAACACGACGTTGCCGGTAACATCGTCGCGCGTCGCAAAAACCTCCGAGCCGTCGAAGCGAAACTCGGCGGGCAAACGCACCGCCTGGCTGGAGCCGTTCTTGAAGAGCTTGGCGATACGGGTCTGAGACATCGTCGTGAGCCTCCTTGTCTATACTCAAGTATATACCAAAGCGCAGCAGGCGCGCGGTTACGGGTAGTTTAACGGTTTGCAAACCGCTCCGTTGAAGACGTGAACCGCTGCCAGGCCTCCGGCCGGTGGGCCGGCGAGGGCGCCGGTCCGCGGGCGAGGGCGCCCGCCCCGCTGCTGCGTGCGTCTTTTTTAACCTCGTTGGTGGCCCGCAGGGCCATCCAGCACTCCCTCACGGCCGCGGCTCGGCAACGTCGCGGCTCGGCAGCGGTCGCGGCTCGGCAAGGGCCGCATTGATTTCGCAGGGCTTGGCCTCGTACGCCACCACCTTGCATCCTTCGCGTATTCATGCTAATCTCTATAGGCAATAGGGAGATTCTCTATGGCCACCCTTATCGAAGATACGCTCAGCGTCCGCGAGGAGTTTGAACGCCAGCATGACCGGCTGGTCCGCGAAGAAATCGAAACCTTCCGCCGTAAGGCCAACGCCTTCCTGGCCGGCGAAATCCCGGAGGACGAATTCCGCCCGTTCCGCCTCAAGCACGGCATCTACGGGCAACGGCAGGCCGGCGTGCAGATGGTGCGCTGCAAGGTTCCCGGCGGCCTGCTGACGGCCGTCCAGATGGAGCAACTGGCGCGCATCGGCGAGACCTTCGCCGGCGGCAAGGGCCACATCACCACGCGCCAGAACATGCAGTATCACTTCGTGCCGCTGGCGGATGTTGCCGACGTCATGCACCTGCTGGCCGACGTCGGACTCACGAATCGCGAAGCCTGCTATAACACCGTGCGCAATGTCACCACCTGCACGCTGGCGGGATTGAGCCGCGACGAAGTCTTCGACGTGCGGCCCTACGCGCAACGCATCGCCTACGCGTTTCTGCGCAAGGACCTGACCAGCAATCTGCCGCGCAAATTCAAGATCGCGTTCGACGGGTGCCGCGACAACGATTGCATTGCGGGCGCCATCAACGATATCGGCCTGCGCGCCGTGGTGCGCGACGGCCGCCGCGGCTTCCGCGTGGTGATCGGCGGGGGGCTCGGACCGCTGCCTACCGAAGCTGAACTGCTCGACGAGTTTCTGCCCGAAGAGCGCCTGCTCAACCGTTGCGAGGCCGTGGTGCGCGTGTTCAACAAATACGGCAATCGCGAGAACCGCAACAAGGCACGCATGAAGTTCGTGCTGCGGGAGCGGGGCATCGACTGGCTGCGCGAGCAGATCGAGCGGGAGTACGCCGATATTCTGGAGAACGGCGGCATCGCCTGGCCCGAACTGGCGCCGGAAGGCTTCGGCGGATATCAATCGCATCCGCAGCCGCTGGGACAAGGCGCGCTCCTGCCGGTAATTCACACCAACGGCGCGGGCGATCCCCAGTACGATCGTTGGATTGAAAGCAACGTCATCGAGCAGAGGCAGAGCGGTTACGCCGCGGTGGTCGTGCGCGTGGATCAGGGCAACCTGGCCAGCTTGCAAATGCGCGGCCTGGCCCGCCTGGCGGCGGATGCCGGCGATGGTTTGCTGCGTATCGGCATCGACCAGAACATCCTGCTGGGATTCATTCCGCTGGGCAGGCTGCGCGGTGTGCATGCGGCGCTCGGCGGGCTGGGCCTGGGCGAGGCGGGCGCGCGGGAGATTGGCGATGTCACCACTTGTCCCGGAGCTTACTCGTGCAACCTGGCGCTTACCAAGTCCATGAATCTGGGCGCCGCGCTGGAAAAGGCGGTGCGCCAATACGACGACCCGGAGGCGCGCAAACTATCCATCAAGGTAAGCGGCTGCCCGAACTCCTGCGGCCAGCACTGGATCGCCGATTTCGGCTTTTACGGCAACGCCCGCAAGATCGATGGCCGCGAGGTTCCCTACTACCTGATGCTGCTGGGCGGCGGGTTCGACGACGAAGGCATTATGCGCTTCGGACTGGCCGTGCAGAGCGTGCCGGCGCGCTTGGCGCCCGAGGCGGTCACGCGAGTGCTCGATCATTATCTGGCGCAGCGCGCGAAGGGCGAGACTTTCCGCCAGTATGTGATGCGTTACAAGGTGGAGACTTTCCGCAGCCTCACTGGCGACCTGGCCAAGCCGGCCGAACTGCACCCGAAGATCTATCAGGACTGGGGCGACGACACCGCATTTTCGCTGCAACTTGGCCGCGGCGAGTGCGCCGCCTAGCAGGGTGCCGGCCACAGACTAAAGTCTGTGCTACCGGTTATCAATGACTTAGCGGCAGATGGTGGCACGGGCTTCAGCCTGTGAGGGCCTTTTTCAGCCGCCTGCGCACCGTTAATCCCTGAATCGAACCCAGCGCGGCGGCGCAATCCGCATCGCGCTGGGTGCGCGGCCCTCCGATGTGATCTGGCTGGCGCTGCGCCGGGGCATGGCCCTTGCGCTCTGCGGCCTGGCGATCGGAGTGTTCGGTTGGCGTGGCCGTCTTCCTCGCCGCCATCGCCGGCCTGGCAAGCCCGGCACGGTGCCGCCCGCATCGCTAGGTTGTGCTATGATTTTGGAAGCGCGGCCAATCACACGCTCACGGAGAGGTGGCTGAGTGGTCGAAAGCAGCGGTTTGCTAAACCGTCGTAGGGTCAAAAGCTCTACCGGGGGTTCGAATCCCCCCCTCTCCGCCATCAACATCTTACGGGGTGTTGGCTCCTGCGGCCTGCTCCCGAAAATCGGTTTTGCTACCGGTTTGCTAACGAATCTCTCGCGGTTGCTACCGCCTACCCGACAACACGCATAGTGCTTTTGAGCCTCGTCATCCTGGCTGGGCATCACCGTCTCCAAAATTTGCGGACCACCCGCCGCGACCGAAGCGCGCGGTATAATCGTTAAAATTGGATGCATGTCTAAGACTCCGCCGGCTGCGGGGACAGAAGCCAAAGTCGAGGATGAGTTCAACATCGCGCTCACCGCACTTGTCGAGCAGGTGAAACGCGATACCTCTATTCTGGCCGCGATTCTGTGCGGCAGCCTCTCGCACGACACGGTCTGGTCGAAGTCCGATATCGATCTGTTGCTGGTGACCATCGACGATAAGAAGGCCCCCAGGGAGAGCCTTTGTCTCTACGCGGACGGAATCAATGTGCACGCCATCCTGATGCCCCGCGCCGATTTCCGCAAGACCGCAGAAGGCGCCCTTCGCAACTCCTTCATGCACTCGCTCCTGGCGAAGGGGCGCTTGCTCTACAGCCACGACGAGAGCATTGCCGGGCTCTGCGAACGCCTGCACGCGCTCGGCGAGCGCGATACGCAATTCCAATTGCTCGCGGCGGCGGCCCACGCACTCCCTTGCATATACAAGGCGCGCAAGTGGCTGATCACGCGCGGCGATCTGAATTACACCGCGCTCTGGATTCTGTACTCCGCAAATGCTCTGGCAAAAATCCAGGTACTCGAGGCCGGCTTGCTCGTCGACCGCGAGGTGCTCCCGCAGGCACTCAAACTGAATCCAGCGTTCTTCAAGCGCATATACACCGACCTCCTCAACGCGAAGAAGACCCTGCGGGCCGTCGAGGCCGCGCTGGCGGCCATCGATGAATATTTGCTGCGACGCGCCGCCACAATATTCGCCCCAATCGTCGAGCACCTGACCGAAGTGGGCGAAGCTCGCTCGGCCACCGAAATCGACCACCACTTCCAGCGCAACTTTGGCATCGAAGGAGTTTCCGGGGCGTGCGAATACCTCGCCGATCAGGATCTTATCGGCAAAGCGCCGCTCCCTGTCCGGCTGACCAAACGCAGTAACATCGCCGTCAACGAACTGGCGTTCTTCTGCGGAGCGAGCCAATCCGATGCCCGGTAGCGTCAAGCCGGCCCCGGCTAAGCGGAACGCCAGGTTCGCAGCGCGCACCACCATCGCGGTGCAGGGCGCGCGCGTTCACAATCTAAAAAACGTATCGCTCGAACTGCCGCGCGACCGGCTGATCGTAGTCACAGGTCTGTCGGGTTCGGGCAAATCGAGCCTCGCCTTCGACACCATCTACGCCGAAGGGCAGCGCCGGTACATGGAATCGCTCTCCACCTTCGCCAAGCGCTTTGTTTCGCAAGTGGCAAAGCCCGACGTCGACTTCGTTTACGGCCTCTCGCCCGTAATCTCGATCGAACAGAAGACTACCGCCAGCAATCCGCGATCGACAGTCGGAACCATGACCGACATCGCCAGCTACCTGAACCTGTTGTTCGCCACCATCGCCGAACCGCACTGCCCGCGGACCGGCGAGCGCGTCTCCAGCCGCACCCCCAACCAGATATTGGAAGCGATTCTGGCCCTGCCCGAAGGCGCGGAAATCGAGCTCCGCGCGCCCGTGTTCAAGCAGTACGGCGAGGAGTTGGACTTCGTCTTCACCGAGGTCCGCAAGAAGGGCTGCCGCCAACTGGTTATAGATGGCAAACGCGTCGACCTCTCGGAGCAACTCTCACTCGACGAGTCAGAGGTCACCGACATGGACGCGGTCATCGATCGGGTGATGGTGGGCCGCAAGCACGAGAAGGCCCTCAAGGCGGCCATCGCGGCCACCCTGCTGGTGGGCGACGGGCTGATGCAGATCCAGATTCTGAAAGGTGCATCGAAGAGCGAAGCCGACCGTTTCTACAAGGGCCTCTGTAGCCCCACGCACCACTTCGTCTACGGCGGCATCGCACCGGAGTACTTCATGTTCAACAATCCGGAAAGCGCCTGCCAAACGTGCGGCGGGCTGGGGGTCCACAAGATCACCCATCCCGAGTTGCTGGTTCCCGATCCGAAGCGCAGCATTCGCGGCGGCTGCTTCGTGAAAGAGGCGTACCGATACAACCCCGACACGTGGGACGGCCGCATCCTGTATACGCTTTCCGCTGTGTTGAAGTTTTCGCTCGACACCCCGTGGGAGGAACTGCCGGAAACCGTGCGCCACTCGATTCTCTATGGCCTGGACGGCCGGAAACTGCGAACCACCTCGCCTCCCGAATCGAAGGTGAAGCGCGAGGATTGGGACAAACACGAGGTCGGCTTCGGGGGAATCGCCCGCCGCATCGAGCGGCATTACCGCCGCTATCGCCAGCGCGGCGAGGCCAGCACTGGCATGGAGGCGTGGCTCGATAAAGTAATGGTGGAGCGCACCTGCCCCGACTGCGCAGGCGCCCGCCTGCGCGCCACCCGTCTCCTTTTCACCGTCTCGGGCAAAACAATCCACGAGGTGGGCGCGCTCAACTTCGACGAGCTCTATACTTTCCTCGGCGGTCTCAAGCCCGCCGGCCGCGGCGCCGACGCCGGGCGCCAGGTGGTGACCGAAATCCGCCGTCGCGTCGAACTGCTGCTCGGCATTGGTCTCGACTACTTAAATCTCAACCGGCGTTCGGGCACGCTGTCGGGCGGCGAATCGCAGCGCATCCGCCTCTCCACCCAGATCGGTTCGGGCCTGATGGGCATGCTGTATGTGCTCGATGAACCCAGCATCGGGCTGCATCCCAAAGACAATGTGAAAATGATCGCCACGCTCGAAAGCCTGCGCGATATCGGGAACACCGTGATCGTGGTCGAGCACGATGAAGACACCATCCGCGCGGCCGACTACATCGTCGAGATGGGACCTGGACCAGGCGTTCACGGCGGCGAGGTTGTGGTCGAGGGCACGCTGAATGACATCCTCAAGTGCAAAGCCTCGCCGACCGGCCAATTCCTCTCCGGCAAGCGGAGCATCGAAACTCCGTCGCGACGCCGTCAGGGCGATGGCGGAACGCTGAAAGTGCGCGGCGCGAGAGAGAATAATCTCAAGTCGGTAGATGTCACATTCCCGCTCGGCAGGCTGATCGCCATCACCGGTGCGTCGGGCTCCGGCAAGAGTACACTGATCAATGAGATTCTGTACAAGGCTCTCTGGAAGCGGTTGGTGGACACGCGCACCTTGCCCGGCGATTTCGACGGCATCGACGGCGCCGATCGCGTCCACAAAGTCGTCAACATCGACCAATCCCCTATCGGCCGCAACAGCCGCTCGAACCCTGCCACGTACATCGGCTTCTACGACACTATTCGCGAGCTCTTCTCCCGCGCTCCGCTTTCCGTGGAGCGAGGCTATAATCCCGGCCGCTTCAGCTTCAACGTCAAGGGTGGCCGCTGCGAAGAGTGCCAGGGCGAAGGCGTCATCGCCACCCAACTGTACTTCATGCCCGACGTCGAAGTAACTTGCGCGGTGTGCAAAGGCGCGCGCTTCAGCGCCGAAACGCTGGACGTCACGCTGCGCGGCAAAACCATCACCGACATCCTGAACATGCCCGTGGAAGAAGGCGTCGCCTTTTTTACCAGTGAGCCCGCCATCAGCAAGAAGATCGAGGTGCTGAATGATCTCGGACTCGGCTATTTGACCTTGGGGCAATCGGCGACGACACTCTCGGGCGGTGAAGCGCAGCGTATCAAGATCGCAGCAGAGCTTTCGAGGCTGCAGCGGTCGAAACATACCCTCTATATCCTCGATGAGCCCACTACTGGCCTGCATCTAGCGGATGTCGAACGCCTCCTGGAATGTCTTAACCGGTTGGTGGACGCCGGCCACACGGTCGTAGTGATCGAGCATCACCTGGACGTGATCAAGACAGCCGATTACGTCATCGACCTCGGCCCGGAGGGTGGTCATGCCGGCGGCGAAATCGTCGTGACGGGCACGCCGGATCAAGTGGCCGCCTGCGAACAGTCCTACACCGGCCACTATTTGCGAGCCCGGCTGGGGGCGCCGACCACGTGATTGAGTCCTTCCGCGATGGGCTATGGCCGGGCTACATATGGGCGACGCGCAAGATGGCTACCCTGGATTGCCGGGATGGGGAGCGAACTCGTTGGCTGGGGTGCTCGCCACCGATGAAGGCGGCATCCGCACTCCTCAGGTTTCGCGGTCTTCAAGCCGACGTCGAAAGCCGGGGTTGCGATTCCGGAGCCTGGCGCCGGCGGCGGCCGCTCAACAAATAAATCGCGGCACGCAACTCCAGTAGAGGATCGTCGGATGGCTCGATACCATCCACGCGAGGAATCGGGTCGAAGATGATGTGCTTCTGCTGCGGTTCGTTATCCGGAGCCTGCGCGTTTAGGGTGACGGCGCCAAAGCGGATCAGCGGCCGATCCTCAGGCCAGTGGACGGTTGCGTCATCCACGATGTCGCGCTCCCCGGCGATCTGCACACCGATTTGAAACCGGATAGGGCCGGCTGCCACGCGATGTGCAAGCTCATCGAACAGGTAGTTCGCGTCCTTGCCCTTGGCCGCCGCTTCGTCAAGATGTTCGATGCCCGCTTCCGGCGTGATGCGATAGCGTCCGCACAGGGCGGCGCCCGTCTGGTTGATGAAACGGAGCGCCGTCACGCCGAAGTAGGCTTCTTTGGCGAAACTGGCCGGACTGGGCTTGGGCGCCTGCACGAAGGCGAGGGCGGCCGGATGTGTGCCGAGGAACGCCTCGATCGGCGATGGCGAGGGTTTTGACCCATCGCTGGCGGCGGCGGCACGCAGGAATTCGAGGAATTCCTGGCCGGTTCGCGTGGGGAAGCCGTCCGTCGAATGGGCAATGATGTCGGTATGGACGCGATCAGCCAGATGGAAGCGGATCGCTAGTCCGCGAGGATTTGCGTTGGGGTCGTTATCGGAGATCAGCGGCAGTCCGGTGGAGTCGGAGAAGCGCACCGTTACGGGAGTGGACTCGCGGTTGGCGTGCGGCGCTCGTGTGAGAGACGCGGCTTCGGGAGACGGGCTGAACGTGCCCGTGAGTAGAACGCCCTTTGCGTGCGCCGGGCGAAGGCCGGGATGCAGACCGAAGATGGCGTCGAATTGCTGGACTAGGTCGTCGGCGAGTTGGATGAGTTTCTCGTTGGATGGAAGTGGCATGTGGCCTCCCTCTGGGTCCCGCTAAAGATATCTAATCAGATGCGGATCGTCGGAAATGGTTGCTTCTGATTTTCAGGATCGCCGATTCGGGGATTCAGCTAAGACCGCCTCCGGAAACGGCCCCTGGCGCACCGGCGATGCGGCCCGCGAACCGCCCGGGGGGCGGGCAACACTTCGTGCATGCGTTGACGCAGCGCGGTGCGGGACGTGCGGCGCGGGCCGCAGCAGTTCCTACCCGCTCAGACCACGCGCCATGGTGCTCCTTTCCGAGAACTGGCCCATGCAACAATTGACCATGATCCGAACTATCCTCTCTCTCTTCCTTCTGGCGGCCGCCACCTTGCGAGCCGGCGCTCCGGTGTACGCGGCGTTGTGGTTCGATACCGAGGACTACATCGAGCCGGCTGCCGACGACGCCGCGCTGCGCATTGCGCGCGATCTAACGGGCTTGGGTGTGCGCGCCACGTTCAAAGTCGTCGGCGAGAAGGCGCGCGTGCTGGAACAGCGCGGGCGGTGGGACGTGGTGCGAGCTTTGGCGCTGCATGACATCGGCTATCATTCGAACTTCCATAGCGTGCAGCCCACGCCCGCGCTCTACCTGCGGGACCTCGGCTATGTGGAGGGCGCGGCGGAGTTCGAGCGCCGCGAGGGGCCTGGCGTGCTGGATCTCGCGCGCATCTTTGGTGTGCGGCCGAGTTGTTATGGACAGCCGGGCAATTCCTGGGCGCCGCAGTCTAACGCCGCTCTGCGGCACATGGGGATTCCGGTTTACCTGGATGAAGGCTCGCAAATAGGGCTGAACGATCAGCCGTTTTGGTATGGCGGATTGCTGTACATCTACAACATGGGCCGGTTCCAGTTGCGCGCGCCGCTCGATGGGGACGAGCCAGTCTTGAAGAGCAACGAGCGTTTCGAGCGCGCGGCCGCTGAGCTTGCGTCGCACGGCGGCGGCGTCATCAGCATCTACTATCACCCGACCGAATTCGTAACGACGGAGTTTTGGGACGCCGTGAATTTTGCCAAGGGGGCCAACCCCGAGCGCACCGCGTGGCGCCGCCCGCGGCGGCGGACTGAAGCTGAGTCGGAGCGGTGCTATGGGATTCTACACGACTATGTGGCGCATGCGAAGGGCGTGCCAGGCGTCCGGTTTGTGACCGCGCGCGAACTTTTGCAGCTTTACGGAAGCCCGGCGCCGGCGCAGGCGGAGCGTGCCCGGATTGCGGCGCACATGTCCCCGCGGCAGACGTTTCTGGTTACCGAAGGCGGGGCGCTCTCGGCGGCCGACATGCTGCTGAGCCTGCTGGGTATGCGGCCTGAAGTCGTGGACGGACCGGCGACGCGTATCGCCAGCAACCTGGAGGGCGCAAGCATTCCGCGAGCGGCTTTCGAGCGGGCCAAGACGGATGCGGCGTCGTCCATCGGCGCAAACAAACGGCTGCCAGCGGCCGTCTGGATCGGGGCAGAAAAGCTCTCGATTGGCGACTTTGCGGCTACGCTGGCGGGCGACGACGGGGTAGCCGCCGAAATCGAAGTCCGGCGGGCCAACCTGGAATTCGAAAAGTATTTCTCCAATGAGCCTCGCAAGACGTTTGATTGGCCGATTCACCCGGAAGGTTTCAGTGCGCCAGAATTGCTGGAGCTAGGAAAGCTGCAAGGCTGGACGCTGAAGCCAGCGCGGCTGAGATAGGCGGCGTGAGCGGCGCTAAGCTGAAACAAGAACCACCCGAGCCTGAGCCAATGCAGCGAAAGATCTTCTGGATCACTTTCATGGTCCTGGGGCTAATTGCCGATTTCGCGTTGCCGATTTGGTGGGCGCTGGGTGCAACCGTTCCAATTTTCTGCATAAGCTGGTGGGTGGCATATCGGAGCGAGTGGTTTTGATGGCCAGCATTTGCCGAGCCATGCGCAAGTCGGGGCAAACCCGTTCATATTGGCTGCGTGAATGGCTCGCAAGCTAACCTCATAGCGGTGCGTCCGGCTGGCGGCACGTTCGGCCCGCCACAGCCAACTTGAAGTGGCGGACGGTGTCCGGTTGGGGACCGCCTTCCGTGACCTCGCGTACGCGCGGCCGATCCTGCAGGAACAGGGCCGCCAGCCACTCCTCAGCCAACGCATCGTTCCACGGAAGGTAATGGTCCAACCCTGCGAAGCACAGCTCGGCATGCCAGTTGCCCGTTATGTCGCGCCTGAACGTAACCGTAACGCCGGAAGGGAGGTGCCGGGCCGACGTTCTCCGCAGGTAGTTCTCACTGATCTCCCGCAGGCCGCCCATGAGCGCGCCTGTGCGCACGAAGTCCTGGCCGGCGTTGAAACGCAGCAGTTTCGC
>Ga0187875_10003636_pt1 | contig 10831 bp, 5 predicted proteins | sample June2016WEW_17_1_2_FD_132978 | JGI IMG/M metagenome (GOLD analysis project Ga0187875, IMG submission 132978) | Peatland microbial communities from SPRUCE experiment site at the Marcell Experimental Forest, Minnesota, USA - June2016WEW_17_10 | ecosystem: Environmental > Terrestrial > Soil >... | reverse complement strand
TGCCTGAGGCGACGCGGTCGGTGGCCCACTTGCCGAGGACCAGCTTCATGATGGGTTCGCCCCAGCCGGTGAGGGAGACGGCGGCGGAGAGATTGTCGGCGTAACAGCCGCAACCAATGAGGGAGGAGTCGCCGACACGGCCGGGAGTTTTGTTGAGGGTTCCACCGGTGGAGGTGCCGGCGGCGAGGTTGCCGCGGGTGTCGAGGGCGACGGCGCCGACGGTGTCGTGGCTGTCGTGGCAAGTGGAAGATGTTTGGTTCATCGATTCCCCGGTCCCCAAATGCGAGGGACCGGGGGCACCCGCAGACGACGAACGATCCACTTGCGAGAGGAGGACTGCTGTTTCAGGGCTTTTGTCGTCATGCAGGACGGGGAGCAGGGGTGTGTCCCACCCCACGGACGAAGACCTGTCCGTGGGGACCCCGGTGTCTATGCCGGAGAAGGTGTCATCGCCAAAACCGGCGGCCTCGCGGCGCTTGGCAATGATGAGGCGCTCGCGCTCGCGGTCCAGGACGAGTTCTGAGTTGTCGATGAGGGTTATGCCGTGGGCCTGGGCAAACTGCTCGGCGCCGTCGCCGACGAAGTAGACATGATGGCTCTCTTCAAGGACCAGGCGCGCGGCCTGAATGGGATTGCGGAGGCGCTCGACGCAGGCCACGCCGCCAGCCTTCATGCGGCCGCCGTCCATAAGGAGAGCGTCTAGCTGTACGCGGCCGTCGGAGGTGAGAAAGCTGCCGCGGCCGGCATCGAAGGTGGGGTCGTCTTCTAAGACGGTGACAGCGGCTTCAACCGCATCGAGGGCGGATGCGCCGCGGGAGAGAAGAGCGTAGCCGGTTTCCAGGGCTTTGCGAACACCGGCCAGGTGGGCGGCAGCGGCGTCGGCGGGGATGGCCCATGCGCCACCGTGAACGAGGAGAGTAGGGGAGTGGGTGGCAGCTGAGGTCACTTGGCTATGGTAGAGCATTTGGCTAAGGGGCTGCGAGTTCTATGCATGGAGCGACGAGGATGAGCCATGGTGGGATTTCTGACCGTGAAAGACGATTAAAAACTGTAGATAAAACTGTAGATAAAAACTGTAGATATAGATATCCCACCTTAGCCGATTCGCGAAGAGCGTGAACCACCCCACGGACGAAGACCTGTCCGTGGGGACCCCGGCGAACCGGTGAAGGTTGGGCACCCTTCGAAGGTTGGGCACCTGCACACGGGCTCCATTTGTCGGGATATGGTTCTTCTTTTTCTTATTTAAAATTCTTGTCAAATGATGGGAGTTGGAAAAACAGGGCTAAGTGGTTGAAAGAACAGGAGAATGGCTTGATATAAATTGTTGCAGGTTATTCCCTGTCAATTGGTTAAGCTAAGAACATTCAATGAAGAACAACGATGAGAGAGGCAGCAGGGAGCGAGGAAGCGGGTTTCCTGATTTTTTTATCGGACCACTTCCGCGGGTTGGCAAGCGTGGGGAGAGGCTGAGAGGATCTTCAGAGAATGGGTGGACGTTTTGACCTTGGCGAAGGGCCGCAGAGAAAGTGTTGGAAGCGGCTGAAGGCAGAATGGCCCGGCAAGCTCTGGAAGCGATCAGTACGTTCTCCGGGTTGAGGCGGAGCAGCGAAGGGCATAACAAGGCGGTTTGTGAAAGGGCAGAAGCCGCTGAGCGATCGCAGCGCCCGAGGAGACCAATTCGGCGAATGCAGGGGTGGTTCCCATGGGGCATCACCCCTTTCCCTTTCTGCGGCGAGTGCGGGGCCGTGGAGGAGCGGGACGGGATTGGCGGAGAAATGGCGGTGGCAAGGAAATGGCAGGCGGCTGGAGGCAAGTCGCGTGGAACAGGGGCGCAGGTGAGGGCGGTCAACCCGGGCAAGGCGATGTTGATCGCGGAAGCGGACAAGACGTTGAAAAAGGAAAGCGCAAAGATTGTAAAGGCGCTACTCGAAAGCTTGATCGAGTGCAAGAACGCGACGGCCGCCAAGTTGCTATTTGATCTGGCGGACGGGCTCATCGATTGCGAAAACCAAGAGGTGATGAGCCAACTTTGCAGTTATGCGGCATCGCTGGGTTCGGAGCAGCAGTTGGGTGCGGACGCAGCCGACGCGGAGGCTGAAACGGAGCTGGCGAAGGTGAATCAAAGGGATGATGTTCAGGCCCTGGTGATGACGACAAATACGAACTGATACTTTTTTTTGATTCCACGGCGCTCCGCTTTGACGAGCGGAGCGCGGCGTGGTTGGGATGGTTGGCAAGTTAGCAAGTTGGCGAGTTGGCAAGTTAGCGAGTTGGCAAGTTGGCGAGTAAGCGAATCCCACCCTAGCCGCAAAAACAAAAGCGCGGCGAGGGTGGGGCACCCAATTTCGGCTGCGGTTCATTGATCCTGAATTCAATAGACTTTGCGGGAGCGGGGCGGAGAGGATGGACTCTTTGTTCTGCTGCCAGGAAGAAAGAAGAGAGACAAATGAAACTCACAAATCATGAGTGGTTGCATGCCAGCGGCTGGCTGGGCCTGTTGTTGATTGAGTTTTGCCTGATGATCATGGGCCTGGGAAGCATGGCACACGCGCAGGCGTTCAGTACGACGACGGTTCAGGGAACGGTGTATCTGGCAAATGGCCAGCCTGGGACGGGAACACTGGTGTTGAGCTGGCCATCGTTTACGACGGCGAATGGCCAGGTGGTGACGGCCGGCAGCACGACAGTGTCGATAGCGCCGGATGGATTTGTGAGCGTAAATCTGGCAGCCAACCAGGGAGCAACGCCGTCGGGGTTGTATTACACGGCGGTTTTCTACCTGGACGGCGGATCGGTGAACACGCAGTACTGGGTGATTCCGGCGGCGGCATCGGCGAGTCTGGGGCAGGTGCAGGCGCAGTTGATGCCGTCGACGCAAGCCGTGCAGGCGGCGAGCAAGACGTATGTGGACCAGGCGATTGCGGCGCTGCCGGGAAGTATGCTGGCGACATCGGGCGGGGCGCTGAGCGGGCCACTGACACTGTGCTGCGATCCGAGTACGCCGTTGCAGGCGGCAGACAAGCATTACGTGGATGCGGCTTCCTCATTGGCGGTGCCGCTGACTGGCGGGAGCATGACGGGAGCGTTGACGGCACCGCAATTCAACGGACCGCTGACGGGAAATGTCACAGGGAATGTTACGGGCAACGTAACGAGCGTGAAGCTGGGAGCGGTCTACCAGGTGGACCAGTTTGCGGGAGCGGATTTTGGCGCCAAGCTGGGAGCTTGCCTGAGCGGGCTGAGTTCGACGAATGGCGGAACGTGCGATGCGAGGAATTTCACGGGGACGCTCACGATGGGATCGAACCTGACAATTTCAACGGCGAATGCGACGGTTCTGCTTCCATGCGCGACGATTTCGACGGCGAACCAGGTGACGGTGACGGCGGGAACCAGGAATGTGACACTGCACGGGTGCGCATTGCGCGGAGCGAGCACGGCGAGCGGAAGCCAGGGCGGTACGGTGTTTTATTACTCGGGCACGGGCGCGATGGTGCAGGTGGGCGACCCAACGTATGCGGCTGACACGCTGGGTTTTCATTTGGACAATGTGGTGGTCAATACCACATTGTCGTCGAGAGCAAGCGCGCAAGGGTTCGCGGCTTATCGCACGCAAGAATTGGATCTAGAAAGCTTGTATTTTCTTGGTAACTCGAACCAGACAGGCATGACGCTGGACGGAACCGGGAATTATACGGGAGGAAGTTTCTACGACGACGAATTCACTGGATTCCAGACGTCGGTGAACGCGATAGGGCACCAGATCACGAATGCGGCGACAACGGACTGGGTGAACGCGAGCACGTTTGTGCGGCTGCACATCGACTGTCCGACGAGCGGGGGAAGCCCGATCAGCGGGACATTTGGAATTAATTTACAACAGGGCGACGGCAACACGTTTACCGGAGGAGATGTAGAGGGATGCTCAACGGCATTGCATTTGGGAGCGAACGCGCAGAACAACACAATCATGGGTTTGCGGAACGAGAACTCGGCCAACCAAGTGGTGGCGGACGCGGGCAGCTCGTACAACGATTGGATCACAGGCGGGACGATGTTTACCGGCCAATTGACCGACAACGGCACGCGCAACAGCTTCCTCGATACATTTCACCGGAGTTTCAACGGCTTGAATGGTGATTGGTACGGGAGCCAGAAGGACGCCACGGTGACGAATCATTACCGGCTGGGGACCGGGGCGGGCAACGAGCGCGGACTGCTGAACGAGATTCAGACGGATTACGGATACCGCTGGACGGAGGGTTACACGGACGCGACGGCGGGCGAGCAGTTCTATCAGATTCAGGATTTGCTCAACAACGTGAACCGGTTGTCGATTGGGCAGTATAACAACGGGCAATCGAGCACCAATAACCAGACGGTGATCAATGCGGCAGCAACCGGGGCGGTGGTGCTGAACGGATCGAACAACGCGGGGACGGGCGGGGTGGTAATCGGATCTGGCGGCCCGAGCGAGACGACCGTGGCAACGATCAGCAACGCGGGGAATGCGCAGTTCAACGGCACCTTGCAGGTGGGCGGAGCATCGACATTGCTGGGTACAGCCACAGTGAAGAACCAGGCGGACGCGGAGATCGACGCGACGCTGTGGGCGGGATTGACGGCAGCGCAGAACGAGTCGTTTATTTACAAAAACTATCTTGGCGCGAGCCAGTGGTACATGGAAAATCACACTACGAACGACTGGTCACTTACCTCCGCAGTGGGAGGATTGGACAGCTTCAAGGCTTACCAGAGCTCGAACAGCGGCGACACTTACATCAATGCTTCGAACGGCACAGGGGTTGTGCGGATCGATTACGAGCCAGGGTCCGGCACGCAATTCAAGGTGTACGGAGGGAGCAGCAGCGCGATCTATGCCAGCTTCACGGGAACGACATCCATTCAATTTCCGGGGCTGGCGGCGAGCAGCGGGCACAACTGCCTGCAGATCGACAACTCGGGGTATATCACCAATACGGGGACGTCCTGCGGCGCAGGCAACGGCAACGGCACGGTAAACACGGGAAACGGCGGGCAGATAGCCTATTACAACGGCACAGGCACGTCGCTCTCCGGGATGAGCGCGGCGGTATCGGTAACGGCGGGCGGAACGGGAGCCTCCACAGCTACCGGCGGGCTGTCGAACCTGGGCGGGGCCGCGTTGACGGGGGCGACATTTACCGGAGCGGTGGGCGCGCCCGGTATAAATAATTTCATCTATGCTCTAGGCTATTCGGGGTCAACCGGATCGCAGCAGATCAATAATGCCATTGCTGCCGCCGGCACGTCCTCTGTAGCAAACGTGGTTGCCTCGCCTGGGCAATCCGCAGGGAGTTACAATTCCACGCCAAATAATGTGTCTGTCTGGGACTATCGAGAGACACAAGACCTTTTGAGCCCATCAGGAACAAATTGGGGAACGAGACTTCCGGTTTCATATCTGAATATGAACCTGGGAGACTTTACAGTACAAGGGATGAGCGGAACCGTTACACTAACCCATGGTTCGACAGCGGTAAGCGGCGTAGGGACGGCCTTCATAACAGAACTCCGCTTCTTTGGTTCAGATATCAAGATGCAAGCCGACTCTTCTACGTCCTGGGCAGTTGTTTGCTCGGTGACAAGCGATACTTCCGCAACGCTGTGCAGCAACTACACCGGCGCTGGAGGTTCGGGAAACGCAGTTGAGCTTGTCACACAATTAGGTCCGGCGATTACAGCAACCCTTACGGGCGGAATACCGAACACGTTGCAAGCGGGTGAATGGGTTGGACATTCGATTTTTGGTAATAGGACGGGCGGAGAGCGCGGGCTTTACGGACAGAATATCAACTTAACCTATTCCACGCCCGTGCAAAGCACACAAGGTCAGGTGTTCGGACAGGAAATTGACATAACCAACAATTCTGGAACGGACGATACGGTAAGCAGCGAGAGCTTTGCCCAGGCAATTGTTAGCGCAGGGTCAAATAGAGCCGGTCGAGCACTCTATGTATACGGTCCGTTTGCGGCTGGTCTTTGGACGCAGCTTGGACCTGTGGGGTCAACCATACCGGCACTCCAAGTCACAGATTTTTCCGGTGCGACAAATGCTCTTATCAACACAAATGGTTCCGCATCGTTCAGTGGCGCTGTTACGGTTGGAAGCGTTCCATCACCACTGAATATAAAATCATCTACCGACTTCGGCGGGCGTGTTGTTATCTACAATGGAGGCATCACTACATACAACTTTTTGGCGGGGAATCAGTACAACGTCGCCAATGGCTTCGAGATTACACCCTCAACCGCTGCCGGCGGGTCAACTTTCTCCAACCCTGCCCTGGTGGCTCTCAATAACAGCCATGTTCTCATTGATACGGTAACCGACTGCGGAACCGCCTTCTGCGTAGGAGGAGACATCACCGCAACTGGAAACCGCCCGCAACTGCAACTGATTCCACAATCGACAGACGGTGCGCGCACCGCTCTTTATGGTGGCGGGAGTTCCACCTATAACTTCATCACCGGAAACTCGTATAACATCAACAATGCCTTTGAGATTACACCCTCAACAGCCGCGGGAGGATCAACCTTCTCGAATCCCGCGCTGGTGGCTCTATATAACAGCCACGTTTTGATTAACACAATGTCTGACTGCGGATCGGCTTTATGCGTAAGCGGGGGAATTGGGGTCAACGGGAATCTTGCACTGCCTTCCACGCTCACCGGCTATCACGGTACAGGCGCTGGAGATGTAAAGGTGCAGCTAAGCGATGGGACGGGAACAAGCGTACCTGCTGCTTTTGATGCGACGGGCGGCTTGACAGCGGCTCCGGCAGGAATTGCAACTCTCTCATCCGGCACAGTGACCGTATCAAATAGCGCTGCCTGCGCGCCTAGTTCCACCTGCGTCTACAAACTCACCAACTGCGGCTTGAACTCTTCGACGGCGATTGGAACGCTTAGTATCGGCACGGTAACAGCCGGAACTTCGTTTGTCATCAATTCAGAATCCTCGACGGCGACTGTGGTAACAGGTGACAAGAGCGTTGTTTGCTGGCAGATCAATTAATGCAGCGATTCGCTGAATGCCGGGCCTATTCTGCATTGTGCAGGTAGTTTTTGGCCGCATCAATCGTATTGCTTACCCGCATGAAATGAGGGATTTGTGGAAGAGACAACCGGAGGGAGCGCGGCAGTTGCGGGGAATAAGGTTTTTTGCCCGGAGGAGATGGACCGGGAGGAGCTGGAGCGGTTCGGACGGATTCTGGATACTCGGCCAGTGAGCCTGCGGGGGCGGACGGTGGCGATGGAGCTGGCCGAGAAGCTTTTACAGGTGAGGATGCGGGATGGGAGCACCGCGCCGCTCAAGGCGAACACAGTGCAGCGGGCCTTTGAGCGGTGCCGGGGCGAACGGAATATCGTGCTGAAGGCGCGACAGATGGGTTTGACGACCTGGGCGGCGGCACGGTTTTTTCTGAAGACGATTACTCATCCGGGGACGCTGACGCTGGAGGTGGCGCACACCCAGGAGGCCGCTGAGGAGATCTTCGGGATCGTACACCGCTTTGTGGACTATCTGCCGGAGACGCTGCGCGAAGGTGCGCTGCAGGTTTCGCGGGCTAATGTGCGGCAGATTGTGTTTCCGGAGATGGACTCGCAGTACCGGGTGGTGTCGGCGGGAGAGCGGAACGCGGGGCGGGGATTGACGGTGCAGAATCTGCACTGTTCGGAACTGGCGCGCTGGCCGGGCGATCCGGCGGAGACGCTGGCCGGATTGCGTGCGGCATTGGCGCCGGGGGCGGAGATGATTCTGGAGTCGACGCCTGACGGGGTGGGCGGCTGCTTTTACGAAGAGTGGCAAAAGGCCGGCGAGATGGGGATGGTGCGGCACTTCTTCCCCTGGTGGATGGAGCGGAAGTATCGGACGACTGCGGTGGATGAAGCGAGCCTGACGGACGAAGAGCGGGATATGATGGCCCACAAAAGGCTGGATCTGGAGCAGATTGGATTTCGGCGGCAGATCAGGGCGAATTTTCGCGGTCTGGCGCGGCAGGAATACGCGGAAAGTGACGAGAGCTGCTTTTTGGCCAGCGGGGATTCGGTCTTTGAACTTTCAGCGGTGGACGCGCGGCTGGCGACGGTGACTGAACCAATTGAATTGCGATGGAATGGGACACTGGAAGTTTGGCTGCCGCCGCTGAAAGGCAAACAGTACCTGGTGGCGGTAGACCCTGCCGGGGGCGGGAGCGAGGGAGACTATTCGGCAGCGCAAGTGCTGGAGCTGGAGACAGGGTTGCAGTGCGCGGAGTTTGCCGCTCACATGGGCGGACTGGAGTTGGCGCGTCTGGTGACGAAACTGGCCGTGGAGTACAACCAGGCGTGGCTGGTGGTGGAGAGAAACAATCATGGCAGCGGGATTCTGGCGCTGCTTGAAAGTGTCTGTGAGTATGGGCGGGTTTATAAGCAAGGCGGGCAGGCGGGCTGGCTGACGTCGGCGATGAACCGGCCGACGGCACTGGGACGTCTGGATGCGGCGCTGGTGGAGCAGCCGGTGTGCTTTCAGAGCCGGAAACTGCTGGCGGAGTGCAGGAGCTTTGTGCGGCAGAAAGATGGCGGAAGCGGTGCGCGGCCGGGAACGCATGACGACCGGGTGATGGCCATGGCGATTGGGCTGGGAGCACGGGAAGAGTTGAAACAGTGAACAGTGGTCAGTGGTCACTGTCAACGCATAGAATTCGAATGAGGTTATTAGGGGCGGGGGAACGGCTTGGCGGTTCTGGCGGTGCAGCATATCCGGCGGATGCGGGGCGGAGCGCAAGGCCAGTTGATGCTGGGCGCGGACGGCCAGGTGTACGTGGTGAAGTTTCAGAACAACCCGCAGCACGTGCGGGTGCTGGCCAACGAGTTTCTGGCTTCAAGGATTGCGGCGGCGGTGGGGTTGACGGCGCCGGAGACGGAGCTGGTGGAGGTATCAAGCTGGCTAGTGGAGAATACGCCGGAGCTGGAGATCGACCTGGGCAGGACGCGGGTGCGCTGCACGGCGGGTTTGCAGTTTGGATCACGATTTGTGGGCGGACTGATGCCGGGACAGGTGGTGGATTACCTGCCCGAGGAACAGATGGCCGAGGTGAGAAACCGGGGCGAGTTTGCCGGCATCCTGGCGCTGGACAAGTGGACGGGCAATGCGAATGGCAGGCAGGCGGTCTTCGCGCGCAAGCAGCGGGAGCGGCGCTACCGGGCGGTCTTCATCGACTACGGGTACTGCTTTCACGCCGGGGAATGGAAGTTCGAGGATCTGCCGCTGCGGGGGGTGTACTACCGCAACGATGTCTACCGGGAGATCGCCGGATGGGATGCTTTTGAGCCGTGGCTGACGCGGCTGGAGACGATGGCGGCGGAGACGTTGTGGGCGGCGGCCAATGAGGTTCCGCCGGAGTGGTATGGCGGCGACCAGAGCGAAATGGAGGCGCTGGTGGAGAAGCTGCTGGCGCGTCGAGGCCGGATTCGGGAGCTGATTGAAGGGTTCGGGAAGTCGGATAGAAGGCCATTTCCGAAATGGGTGGGGATGGGAAAGAATGTTGGGGATGGCTGGAAAGAGGAGCGATGGGGGGATAACATGGGGAGGGTGAATTAGGGATTAGGGACTAGGGAACAGGGATTAGGGACTAGGGACTAGGGACTAGGGACTAGGGAACAGGGAACAGGGAACAGGGAACAGCTAACAGCTAAAAGCTAACAGCTAAAAGCTAATAGCTGGGGATTGAAGGCTGAGAGCTGAAAGCTTACATCGATGAGTAGCGAAAGTCAGCGGCGGGCATGCGAGTTTCAACTGCTTCGGTATGTGCCGAATGCGGTCAGGAACGAGTACGTCCATATCGGGGTGATCCTGAGAGAGCAGGGAGGTGGCGGGCCAGCGGAGGTGAGGTTTACCCGCGACTGGCGCCGGGTGCGCTGCCTGGACCCGGATGCCGACACCGCGCTGCTGGAGGGGATGGAGAGCGAGCTGCGGCGGCGATTTACGAGTGAGCCGGATGGGAATTTGATGAGGCTGCTCTCGGAATCGCTTTCGCTGAATGTGCAGATGACCGAGCCCAAGGCGTACCTGGCGGAGAGCCTTCCGGCGGGGATGGAAGAGTTGATGCGGCTGTATGTGGAGCCGCCGCCGCGCGAAAAGATCCAAAGACTGAGCGGAAGGGCGGCGATTCAGGCCAAGATGCGAACGGAATTTGAACGGGCCGGGGTATGGGAGCTGCTGCGAAAGCGGATTGCGGCCTCGGAGTATACCCGGCCTGGGGATCCGCTGCGCATTGATGTGGGCTATAGGCCGAACGGAGTGATCCGCATGTTTCATGCGGTGAGCCTGGAGCCGGGCGTGGAGATGGCCAAGGTGCTGGCTTTTTCCGCGGCGGGATTAAGAATCGGGGTCGAGCGGGTGGAGCGGGCCAGCCTGGAACTGACGGCTGTGATTGAGCCGGCGGCCCGTCTGGGAGCGACCGACTCGGAGCCGGAGCGGCTGGAGATGTACAGGTTTGGCGTGGAGACGATGGAAGAGAACCAGATCCGTGTGCTGACGACATCGGACCTGGGGCGGGTGGCGGAGACGGCGCGGCGGGAGCTGCGGGTGTGAACGACAGAGATCAGGGGTCAGAGATCAGTAACCCGTCTTCTGACTTCAAGAAATGAATTTTTTGATCAGAAAAAATTTGTTGAATATTTGCAGATAATTATCTGTATTTGATGTAGGATCGAATTTGTTGAGTAACAGTAGCAAGTTTCGGACTGTTTTCGAATAACTGACGACGAACCACTGATCTCTGATCTCTGATCTCTGATCTCTGGC
>Ga0187875_10003635_pt1 | contig 10832 bp, 11 predicted proteins | sample June2016WEW_17_1_2_FD_132978 | JGI IMG/M metagenome (GOLD analysis project Ga0187875, IMG submission 132978) | Peatland microbial communities from SPRUCE experiment site at the Marcell Experimental Forest, Minnesota, USA - June2016WEW_17_10 | ecosystem: Environmental > Terrestrial > Soil >... | reverse complement strand
GCACGCGCACGATCTGGATCTCAAGCCCTCGCTCACCGTGTACAAACGATGGACCAAGGGCTCTCGCCCCCTCTTGCGGTTTTCAAAGACAGGCGACCACAATATTGAAGACGCTTACGCTCGCCACTTCGTTTCTCCACGTAAAGGCTCTTTTGGAGCAGGAGTGAAGGATGTTCTCGTTGACTCTACGGGGACTCACATGACGGGGGACCAGCACCCGACGAGAGATTAACGTACCCGGTCCAAGGGTCATGGCAACGTCCTGAACGGCGCAGCCCGAGTAGAGATTGATGAACAACGTTGGAGCCTGGGAAGATAAATAATGGGGATGAAATCGCCTTACACTTTTCGACAAGGCCAGTTTCTCGCCTTCATCCACCATTACACGACCCTGCACGGACGCCCGCCCGCAGAGGCGGAGATGGCGAGGTTCTTTCAAGTTACCCCTCCGAGCGTGCATTCGACAATCCTGACTCTCGAACGGCGTGGGTTAATCACGCGCGCGCCGGGCCAGGCGCGGAGCATCGCTCTGCGTCTTCCGCCCCAGGAACTACCGCCCCTTTACCGCAGCTACGCGACCACGAACATTCCGCCACCTGCGCGCCGGGATGACGGCCACCCACCCACAGACACGGAAGCAGCCCTGCTGCGTCTCGGCAAAATGCAGCTTGAAGACTGGTTTGCACATAACGACCGGAATCCGCTCGACGACTCGGAGTTTGTTCCCATCATGGACATGCTGATCGAGTCCTTCGCTCACGCCGGGGTGGGTGCCCCCCTGGTCCAACAGCTGCGCCGCTACGCCTGTGAGTTGTACCACCAAGGGTGTCTGGAAGCGGCACCCGAAACCACGTTCCAGGCGAACATGCAACTTATGTTCAGCTACCTGCCCGCTTCGGGCCGCAAGCGTTGGCGGCCCTAGATCTCATGATTTGGTCTTCTAGCCTGTCGAGGTGCCAGGCGAATAGAATAGATGTATGCAGGCCTTTTGTTCAGCACCAAGGCGGCCCGAAAGGCTTTCCGAAGGTGATCGACGAAAGGACCATCGCTTTCGCCGACTTTCGCGGGAATGCTCTGCGAAGGGTTTACAACCTACCCTTCCTCTCCCGCCCCGCGCCCGGGGGCAAGTTTTCGGGGGTGGTTCCGGGGACGGCTCAATCGTCCCCGGAACCATCACACGTAGGCTCGATGAAATTCTACTGACGATGATCTCATCAGGAAGATCGTGTACTGGCTCTCGTTGGTCCAGCGGGCCCATGACCTGGCTGCCCGCGTCCTGGCAAGGCTGCTAGCATTGATCTCTTCCAACGGCGAAGGTGCTTAGAAACGCATGGGCAGTCATTGCGCCGGAGGGAGAATCCGCGGGAAACGTCTTTGACGCAGTAAAAAGGATCACCGACCTTTGCACGATGGAAGTGAAGCTTCAGTTGTGCAAGCTGTTGATTTCGTTGGCGTCCTCGTCGGGACTTGAAGCCGCGTTCGCGCGCTGAAACGGCGCAAACAAAGTGGAACACGTCAAACGGGTTGGGGAATGGTCGACTGCGCTAGCGTGATGGTTGCAGTGGCAGTTGTCTGTTCCAGCCCGGTAGGGGCCAAGCTTCGCCACTGCTGAGTCCGCGCAAGCAAGTCTGATCAAAGGAGTTATTGCCGATGGCACCGATCAATTACCCCACAATTTACCCGCAGTTGCTGGATCACTTTTTTATTTAGCTTTAGCAATTGGACGTATGTAATTGAAAACATGGCGGCCAGGGACGACCGGGATCTATCACCTACGCTTGATGACAAAAACGGTCTTGTCGTCGACACGATCCGCTTCACTATTCTGCGTTAGGTACTGGTCCTGTTTAACTGCATGTCTCAGGATCGCGTTACAAACTTCTTTTGTAGGCTCATTTTTGTGTTCACGGATTACCTGTTCGATCTTCAGCCGGTCCTGCTCATCGCTCCCATCGTAAACGCCGTCCGTATAAAGGAAGAGGATGTCTCCCGGACTCATGAGGGTGATTTCCGCCACGGCGGATGACTCCATTTTGGGCGTCCGTGGCGTCATGGAAAGATACCTGTTCCGATCTGGATTGTCCTCCGGAATCTCCAACCCGAGAGCGAGGAACTGCGCCATGCGAGCTTTACCGATCTCGACGAACCTTTCGTATTCCGCGGAAAATACTAACGGCGGCGGGTGGCCGAAATTTACGAAGCGGAAATGTCCACTGGGGCGTATCTCACCATACAGCATCGTCGCGATCTCCCGAGAATTGTCATCTTTATCCCAGCCCAAAGCGTTTCGTGCAGTGACTGACTGGCCAAGCCTCAGATTGATCTTCTCGAACATCTCTGGTGTTGTTCTTCCGTTCCGATCCAACTCCGCTAGCATGAATGCATGGAAGGTGTCGTGGACAGTGGAAGCAATCTTCGCCGAGATAATGCCGTGCCCCTCGGCGTCAACCAATAGCACGCCTGCAGTCGTGTGGAGTTCCTGCAGGTCCTCGGCAATTCTCAGTTGCTCTGACCTTTTCGCTCTTCTGTATTCCGCTGCAACGGCATCAGTGTAACCAGGCTTGGACTGCAACCACTCCACATGAGCATCCACCGAGTTTCGAAGGGTCTGGCCTTTCAGAACAGGCTCCAGGTACTCCTCGGACAGCTTGAGTACACGTGCGATACGGGCGTCGATGTTGTAACGCTGCTGAAAGTTGATGTACTCAAAGAGATCGCCGCCCACCGGCCCGGCAGGAATGGAGTTGCCATACATATCGATGCCGGCGAGTCGGGGAATGGCACCTTCAACCGGCATCAGCCTCTTGCGGAGGTACTCGTCGATGGTGAGTTCTACTTCGGGTGTCGCCATAACAACGATTCTGTAAGGCAAGTTCCCTGTTGCACATCCTGGGCTCGCCAACGGGAACGATTGAATTATACGGAAGCTCGGCGCGGACAGCCTTTGCAACAAGAGAACTATGCCCAGACGTGATTACTCGTTGTGACCTTGAGAGGGAAATCGTGCGGCTTCCTTTTTTTGCTGCAGGAGCCGGTGCGAATGGGAGAGAGAACTGGCGGCTGCTAAGGCACCGTAAATAAATAAAGGTAGCATCATGGATTGATGGTTGTTATGCTGTCTGAGCATGGACAGTGTTGCCGAGCTGACTGCTAAGTTCCATTCTGTGTGGCCTTTGTTGGACGAACGGACGCGGCGCCTCATGGCGGCTAGCGAAGCGAAGACGTTGGGCTATGGGGGAGTGAGCTTGGTCCGCCGTGCGTGCGGACTGTCGCGCAAGGCGATTGCCAAAGGCATCCGTGATATCGAAGAGGGTGCCGCGTTGGTGGAAGGCCGCATCCGCCGCCCCGGAGCTGGACGCAAACGCATTACGGTGTCGGACCCGCGGCTCGTGGATACCTTGGAAGAGATGATCGATCATCAAACACGGGGCGACCCGGAATCGGCGCTGCGATGGATTTGTAAGAGCACGCGGGCGATTGCGAAAGAGTTGGATCGGCACAAACATCCGGTCAGCCATGCGAAGGTCGCTCAGCTTCTGCACGGTCTGAATTACAGTCTCCAGAGCAACCGGAAGACGGAGGAGGGGCGAGACCATCCCGACCGCGACGCGCAATTTCGGTATATCAATGCCGCGGTGAAAAGATGCCTGGCGCAGGGCAGCCCGGTGATCTCGGTGGATACCAAGAAGAAAGAACTCATCGGCAACTACGCTAACGCCGGCCAGCAATGGCTTCCAGCAAAACGGCCGAGGCAGGTTCGCGGGCACGATTTTCCCACGCCCGACGTGCCGCGTGCCTATCCCTATGGCATCTACGACATCGGGCGCAACAGGGGGTTTGTCAATGTCGGGACCGATCACGACCCCGCAGCGTTTGCGGTGGCGTCCATCCGGGGATGGTGGCGCCAGGAAGGCAAACGGCTCTATCCGGCGGCAACTAAGATCCTGGTTACCGCCGACGGCGGGGGGAGCAATGGCTGGCGGTTGCGCCTGTGGAAACTGGAGTTGCAGACCTTCGCGGATAAAACTGGCCTGCCCATCTCGGTCTGTCATTTTCCCCCAGGGACGAGCAAGTGGAACAAGATCGAGCACCGCCTTTTTTCCTTCATCGCGTCGAATTGGCGTGGCGAACCATTGCGAGATTACGAAACCGTCGTCCATCTCATTGCTAAGACGACGACTGCAAAAGGGCTGAAAGTGACATGCCGATTGGACCGCTGCAAATATCCAACCGGCCGCAAAGTCACCAAAGAACAGATGAAGGCCATCAATCTTCAACCTGATAGGTTTCATGGCGAATGGAACTACGTCATCAGACCCCATTAGCCCCAACATCGTCGAAGGATAAGGATGGTTGATACCTTTATTTGTTTATGCATGCTAAACGTGTGCTATGCGCGGAAACACCAGATCCCTGATTGATTTTGTGTTGGGGTCGGTGACAGGGCAGCGATCGGGCGTTTTTCAAATCAACATTAGCTTTCCTTCAATCTCTCCATTTTCCGAAGAGAATAGCATCCGTGGAAAAGGCTCCGCCTGATGCCGCTTTCTGCGCATCTGCCTCAAGCCCCGTAATGGTTTTGTTCCCGGAAGATCTCTCCACGCCGATGAGCAGCATGCGATCAACGCCGTTGACGAGCCTGCCATAGTACTGCGCGGCGTTCAGACACGAGCCGGAATTTTCCCGCGTGATGGTCTTGTAGAAACCCGCGCCCTTCGCAAAACAGGCGTAGTACTGTACTGCCATCTCGATCGATCGCCCGTGAGCTCCGCGATAGCCGTAAGGATCAAAGCCGGCGATTGGCATGAGTTCCGCCGCGTCGAAGAGCCGTTCCAGTGTAAACATCGGGTAGCCGATACCTTGTCCAGCCTTCGCGTTGCGGAAGCGGCAGCTATCTCGCCTGGTGCGGCGCGCAGTGTCTGGTAGTCATGATGATTGCCCAGGCTGCTCTGGCTATCCGGCTCATGGTTGTTGACACAGCCGGGAGCTGTCCGTCCGATCGTCCATAAATGAGGTGGTCGAACAAATGCGTCCAGGGAGCCAGCACAGGAATCGCATGGTTGCCGCCGAACAGGACCGCATTGACCTTGCTTTCGCCGTTCAAGAGGCGTGCTGTCGCCAGCATGCCGAGCCTGGCCTTGGTCGCGAGATTGGTGTAGCGAGAACAGTCCGAGTAGGGAAATCCGACGCCCGCGTAGAGCACGTTTTCCGACTGTCGTCGTCGCTCGAAAATCGCACCGTGAAAGGCCTTCAGGCGGCGTACTTCATCGGCATTGAGCGCACCCAGCGATTCGAGCAGGTCCTGCGCATGGACTGAACAAATGATCCCTCTCCCGAGCGTTATTCCGAGCCCCGAATCCGGCCTCCCGTGACCATCGCGGGTGAACGCGGCCAACTCCAGGAAGTGGCCGTTCGCGTCGCGAAATCCCCGGTCTGCCCAGGCGAGGAGAATCCGTTTCGCGAGCGCGGCTGCCGCATCGGAGCCCGGCGATCCTCCAGGCGGCATTGCCCCTGCCTTCACCAGGGCCGCATAGAGCGCGAGCCGTGAAGCGACGACGGCCGCCCCAGCCGGCGCCTTTACCCCCAGGCGGTATCGTCCGAGCGGCGCGGGTCTCGGCGTCATGTTGATCTTGAGGCTCGTAGGAAAACGTGTATTCATAAACTCCTGGGATTGGGCCAGAGTAGGTCACGTCCCAATCAATCCCCGAGTTGAGATCCCGTTTGATCTGTTGAGCGAGCAGGCCAAACCGGTGCTCAGAGTAGCTTTCCTTACGGTTGATGCGCGCGGCGATGTCTTGTAGCTCGTCGGCTGTCATAAACACGCCGGGGTGCGTCAGACTGCGATAGGTGCCGCCAAGATTAGGAAGAGTGGGATACGGTGCGTCCAGAGGCCGCGGCGCGGGTTGTTGTCCCGAGCCTGCGATCAGATCATTCGGAACTCCGTTCACAACGCGAATCCCATGCAGCAAGGGCTTGCTTTGTGGCCCATTGCCATAGGGCAGTACGAGGATGAACCGGTGCTTTCCGTCTTGAGGATCCCGGCAGGCCTCGCCGACGCCAGCCTCGCTGAACAAATTCGCGGTTTCCGCGAAAACAGGGCCTTCCTATGACGCTCCGTTCGTCTTCTGCGTGGCGAACAACTGAACATTAATGGATTTACTTTGCCCTTGCTGACAAGCCCAGCCTAGAAGGAAGTAGTGATCACCATCCTGGCTGATTCCCTCGATATGGCCAACGATGCGGCCGACAGTAGCCTTTTGAGCCAGGGCTTCGAAGCACGTCAGCAATACCCAACTCAGCCCCAGGATGCATGCTTTTCGTTGCTTGTTCTGCAAGACCAATCCCCATAAGCGTAATTATGTAACTCGGCGAATGTTGCGATTGCCAGTAGCCCGAGTTGGTGAGTTTTGATGGCAAGAGCGATTTGCGGTGTCGAAGCACAAGCTTGTTCTGTTGCATCCCGAAGACGAATCATGCCAATATGCCGTTTCTTGTAGTAGCATTGCCGGGATAAGTAGGAGATTATGACAGAGCCGCGTCTTTCAAAAGCCGAAACTCGCATCCTGGAACAGTACTGGAAACTAGGGACTGCGTCCGTGCGCGAGGTTCTGGAAAGCCTCCCTGAGGACGAACGCGTCGCTTACACAACAGTGCAAACGCTCGTCTATAGACTTGAGGAGAAGGGCGCATTGAGGAAGGTGAAAAAGATTGGTAATGCCCAGCTTTTTCAGGCGGCCCTCGATCAGAGCCAATACCGCAGCCGACTAATTCGCGACCTGTTGGATCTGTTTGGCGGCTCGCCATGTCTTCTCGTATCCAATCTGCTTGAGAATGGCGCCCTAACCTTGCGGGATCTGAAGGCGCTGCAGATTGCGGCCCCCAGTGATAAGAACGGTCGCAGTCGTGGAGGCAAACGTGCATGAGCATATCGCACGCGCGATGTACTACTTCAGCGTCCACTTGCTATATGCGTCCCTAGTCGGCGCTGCCGCGTGGGTGCTGACGGCGATCCGTGGCGCCAGCGCCACCACGAAGTATTGGATTTGGGTTGTGACGGCACTCAATTTCATCGTGCCAACAGGCGCGCTAATGGATAAGCTCTGGGCGCCGCATTTGGGATGGGCCACACCGCTTGGTGCCATTGGCGGGCCCATATGGGACATGACGCAAGGCTGGATGGCAGTGGCGCTTGCCGTCATATGGATCGCTGGGGCCTTCGCGATGTTTCTGCGATTGATCTCGCGTGTACGCCGAGAGCACGAGTCTCAAGCCTCAGTCAGTCTGGGCAACCACGACGTGGTCTCTGGTTTGATAGCCCCTGGCATCCCCGTGAGCTTCGACGCTAGGCATCGAGCTCCCGCAGTCTGCGGCATCTTTAAGCCATATATCCTGCTTCCCATCGGCATCGATCGGCTGCTCAATCAACGAGAATTCGACGCCGTTCTGCTTCACGAACTCGCCCACGCAAGAAGGCGTGACAATCTGCTTCGCTTGCTCTTCGAACTTTCGTTGTGCGCTTTCTGGTTCCATCCGCTCGTCTGGCTAGCCGGGGCGCGAATGGCGCTCTACCGCGAACTCTCCTGCGATGAGTCCGTCATTCAGCGTGCGCATGGAACAGAACTAGTTTCTGCGCTCGCAAAGCTTGCACTCCCGGAAGGAGGGTTGCCTTTGCAAGCGGCAGCGTCATCGTATCTGAGCTATCGCTTGGCACGCCTGAGGGGTCCAGCGCAAACGACCTACCGCGCGGCAAGCCTGCTATTGACATCACTGTTTGCCATGGTCATCGCCGCTGCCATCTTTCAAACCGTCGCACATACGGCCTGCTGTTTCATCCTGAAGCGATAACCACGGCGAAGCGCTCACTTCCTCCCGCTAAGTGCGTCCAATTGACTAATACGTGTAATGTAGTAGCATTGCTTGACGATGTAGTAGGTGGACGGCGAGCCGGTCTCTACGGCGCAGCCGTTTGAGTTCATCTCTCAGGAGCGTCTAATCGGATGCGAAAACTGGGCATATCGCTCGTTTTAGGGCTGGTGGCCGCGGTGTCGGCTGTGCAGACGCCCGCCCAATCTGCAGTTCCTGTGACTCTGATCAAAGCGGGCCGATTGCTGGATCCACGCACCGGAAATATCCTCGCGCCCGCCGCCGTGCTGATTGAAGATGGCAAGATCAAGGAGGTTGGTTCTCCTTCTCAGCTGCAGGCCGCCGCGCCGGCCGGAGTCAAAATCATCGATCTGGGCAGTGCCACGTTGCTGCCCGGCTTGATTGATGGCCATACGCACTTGTTCTTGGACATCGTTGTCCTGCCCGAAGTAGAGCAGGATCGCCATTCCAATGGTCTGTTTGCTCCGGAACTGTTGCTGGCCATCGTCGAGTCGCCGAGCAAACGCACTTTGCTCGGCGCACAAATGGCGCGCGAAGACCTGGAGAGCGGCATCACCACGGTTCGCAATCTTGGCCATTCCGGAATTGATGGCGATACCGAACTGCGCGACGCGATCAATGCAGGCCGTGTCCCCGGTCCTAGGGTGCTCGCTTCCGGCCGCAAGCTGGAGACGCGAGGTGAAACTTATGTTCAGAAACTCAATCCCGCGCTTGCCGACAGCATCCTTCAACAGGAATTCCTGTTCATTGACGGTGCCGACCAGGCGCGACAGGCGGTCAGGCAGAATGTCTTCCACAACGTGGATGTCATCAAGGTCACGGCTGAGGAGAACCTTACCGTCCCTGAACTGGCGGCGGCGATCGAAGAAGCGCACCGCAACCATTTGAAAGTCGCCATCCACGCCATTGACAAGACCTCCATACAGACTGCGATCGATTCCGGCGCCGATTCCATCGAACACGGCAACGATGCAACCGATCAACAGCTCGGACAGATGCGTGATAAGGGCATCTATCTCGACCTGACTCCGACATTTTATGGCGGCGGCTACCTGAAGTTCGCCGAGCCAGTCATCGTGATCTCGCCCGCCGCCCGCGCTGAACGATTGAGTTCCGCGGCACGCAGCAAGCAGCGTTACGACCAGTTGGTCCAGCGAGTGTTGAAGTCGGGAGTGAAGTTTGCCGCTGGGTCGGACATGTGCTGGTTCTATCCGGGACAGACGCGCGGACAAGCGAGCACTGCGACCTTCGTTAAGCTGCGGCAAGCGGGGATGTCGGCCCTTGATGTGATTCGCGCGGTCACGGTGAATGCGGCCGAAATGTTGGGTTGGGGAGACCGCATCGGCACAATTGAGCCTGGTAAGTTTGCCGATCTCGTCGCGGTCGCTGGAGACCCAATTGCGGATATAACGGAATTAGAACGCGTTCGATTCGTGATGAAGGACGGCCAAGTGGTCAGGAATGAACTTATGGCGTATTGAAGTGCAGGCTGTGGTCGGGACAACCTGGCACTCAATCCAAAGGAGAGATCCACGATGAAGCGATCTTCGAAGCGGTCCTCGTTCGTGGTGGTTGTGCTCACTCTGCTGGCTGCCGCCGGGACGAGTCTCTACAGTCATGCCCAAACGCAGAATCAACCTCCGAGTCCTGAGCGCTCCCGATCGGACGAGATGTTGGACGGGTGGAACGACATCGGGAACAAACTCATTGCGATGGCCCAGGATTTTCCCGAAGACAAATACGACTTCAGGCTGCAGAAAGACGAGCGCACATTTGCGGAAAATCTTCTCCACGCCGCCGCACTGGATTTCATTCTGATACGCAGGATTTCCGGATCAAACCTCGGGCCCGATTTCGGCGAGGGCGACAATCCTTCGCGTGACGTTTTCGAGACCAAAGCCGACGTGGTGAAGTTCGTGCAAGAGGCCGTCGCGGACGGAGCGCTAGTGATTCAACGGCAGGGCGACGCGGGGCTGGACAAAACATCGAAGTTCTTCGGGAACCGGATGGCCCACAACTCCGCCATCTGGACGTTCGCCATCGAGCACAGCGGCGAGCACTACGGCCAGCTGGTGGTATATTACCGCGCGAACAATCTGGTGCCGCCGGACACACGACGGCACCAGGCGCAGGAATCGCAGCCGGCGGCTGTGCAGCGCGCGCCGGGCACCGTGTTTCGCGACTGCCCGGATTGCCCCGAAATGGTGGTAGTCCCGGCAGGCAATTTCGCCATGGGCTCATCCGCCGAGGAAAAATCCTGGGCCGCGAGTCACGGTGGCAGTATGTATGCAGTTGCCGATGAAGCGCCGCAACATCAGGTCGCATTGCGGTCGTTCGCGCTGGGCAAGTACGACGTCACTCGTGGCGAGTACGCGGCATTTGCTCGGGAGACTGGATACCCGGCCGGTGATGGTTGCGGCCGCGGCCGCTCCATCTTCAAATGGGAGAAGGATCCGAAGTTGACTTGGGAAAATCCCGGCCAGGCGCAGACTGACCGTGACCCAGTCGTGTGCGTGAGTTGGCAGGATGCGCGTGCCTATATCGCGTGGTTGAACCGCAAGGCGCATCGCGGCGGCGCGGCCTCAGCAAACGAGCCTTATCGGCTGCCCAGCGAAGCGGAGTGGGAATATGCCGCACGCGCCGGAACGACAACTAAGTTCTACTGGGGCGATGACGACGCTGCCGCTGCTGTCCACGCCTGGTTCAATGCCAACTCCGGCTGCGAAAAAGTGGAGGGTTTTTTTTGCGACCATGGCCAGACACATTCGGTGGGCGCGAAGCCGCCGAACGCATTCGGCCTTTACGACATGGCCGGGAACGTTTGGCAGTGGACCGAGGACTGTTACGACAACAGCTACGCCGGCATTCCCGCCGACGAGCGCGCGAACGAGGCCCCTTCGAGCGACCCCAAGGCGAAGGACGGCCAAGGCAATTGCCTCCGAGTTGAT
>Ga0187875_10003632_pt1 | contig 10837 bp, 8 predicted proteins | sample June2016WEW_17_1_2_FD_132978 | JGI IMG/M metagenome (GOLD analysis project Ga0187875, IMG submission 132978) | Peatland microbial communities from SPRUCE experiment site at the Marcell Experimental Forest, Minnesota, USA - June2016WEW_17_10 | ecosystem: Environmental > Terrestrial > Soil >... | reverse complement strand
GACAGCACATTTGCTGGGAAAAAGAAACATACCATGGAGCTTATGGAGGCGCTTATACCCATTGGGATACGCTGGTCCGCCCTGTGGTCCTCCAACCTTTGCCGCAACGAGGAGTTCATGGACCTCGCAAAGCGCAGTGGTCTTCTGCACCTTAATATCGGTATGGAAAGCATCGACCAGGTGACCTTAACCGGCATGAATAAAAAGGCAAACAGAGTGAGGCATTATGAGGAAATAGTTAAAAACTTACGGAAGAGGGGGATCAGCTATTCGTTCAATTTTGTGTTCGGCTATGATACGGAACATGAGAGCATCTTCGACGCAACGCTCACCTTCCTCAAACAAAACAAAGTGCCTGCCGCCTACTTCAATATTTTAACTCCCCACAAGGGTACGCCCATCTATGACCGCATGAATAATGAAGGCCGGCTCATCGACCCGGACAACATAAGCAGATGGCCTGGAATCATCTGCCATATAAAGCCAAAACACTGCACACCGCAGGAGCTGGAAATAAACGTCAGGAGAATGTATCAGGAGTTTTACAGTCTAAGGTCGATATTTTCGCGCCTCCGTTTTCCTTCCAGCCAGTCTGACCTGGCCTCCTGGGTTGTGAACCTGTCCCAAAGAAAGATATCTATGGGGGATACTGCCCTGGAAAATTTCGAAAACTATTAAGTAGAGAGCGCATTGAATAATACGCAACCTGGATCTTGAGAATTGAAGGGCGGAAATCCTTGCCATTTTCGAATCATTGTGCAAGTAGCCGCCGATCCAAGAGATTGAATCGGAAGTTAGCCTCACATCTTTGCCTTGACTTGTCCTTTTTGCCTCTGCTATCGTTCGCGGCACCGAATCCATGCTTTGGAGGGCCCAGAAGACAAATGAGAACAGCGGTTATTCTTGCTCCCGACGAGAGGGGAATGCTTAGGGCTTTCGGGATTCCATCCGTGCTCAGGCTGGCAGTTGTCGCCTCCAAGGTAGGTATTGAACGCGTCTTTGTGATTGGAAAAGTGAATTCATTGATTCCCATCCTTTCACACCTTGTTCCTCTCCCGAATTTTTATGCGGTGGAGTCAGTAGACATGCTCGGGCAGGTGATTCAAGGACTGGATATAGACGACCGAAAGGGAATCCTGGTGATGAGGGCCGATTACGTGGTGGATCGCCGTTCTCTCACTCACTTCCTGGAGAAAGCGGAAGAGCCGGGGATTTCCTTTATGGAGGCAGCGGGCGCCGGCAGTGGAGATGGGCTTTACCTCACCTCGCCTTCCGATCTTGTGCCAATTCTCCAAATACTGTGGGCCGTGGGCGAATCCAATCCCGACATCATGAGCCGAGCACGGCGCATCTCGAGCCCGAATGGGCTTCCTTATATTCCCAAGAGTGGAATTGAAGGCGGCAGAGAGGCTGAGGATCGGCTAATCGCTGCACTCGCTGCCAATACGAATCCCGACGACGGTCTGATGGCCCGGCATTTTAGTCGGCGGATATCGCGTCTTATCAGCCGAAGGGTGGCTTGTACAGATCTTTCCCCCAATCAAATCACTCTGATTGGCATGTCCATAGGCCTTTTCGGTGCGTTCTGCCTCTCTCGGGCCGGTTACGGAATTCAACTCTTCGGTTCTCTTCTCTTCGTGCTCTGTATCATCGTCGATGGTGTCGATGGAGAAGTAGCACGCCTGAAACTCAGAGAATCACTTTTCGGCCACTACCTTGATGTCACTACGGATAACATAGTCCATGCGGCGGTGTTTATCGGGATAGCGTTCGGTCTGTACCACAATACCGGTGATCCTGGCTACATTCGGGCGCTGTGGTTCATGCTGGGAGGTCTTCTTCTATGCATCATCTCCGTATATCAATGTATCCTGCGGCTGAGCCCCGATGAGATGGAACAGTCTCCAAGGATGATTCGAATCATGGCACTCATGAGCAATCGTGATTTTGCTTATCTGGTGGTTGCCCTTGCTCTAATCGGGCGCTTGAACTGGTTTCTACTGGGGGCTGTGATTGGCTCTTACATTTTTGCCATCGGATTATGGACTATTAGCTTCCATGAGAAGCGCGGGCGGTTGCGGGACATGCAATAACTTGTCACGGGGCGCCGTGTGGGACATTCCCCGATACCCCGGGCGTCTTTTGATTTCCATATGGCAAAGAGATCTGAGTGCTTTTGCGTTGCTCTGACAGCAAGTTCGCGTAGCCGAGAAGCCCGATTCCGGTCCAGAAGATCTGCTCGAAGCGCAATGTGAGTCCATAGGCCAGGCCCATGACAGAGCCAAGGCCCACCACCTTGAAAGCAATGATTCTGGTACCCTCCTGGACCCCTATGTTCAGTGGGATGGCAAAAGCGAGCAGATCGAACCAGCTTCCCAGGAAATAAACTTCCGTAGCAGTCTCAAGGGAAGCATGATCGGTCAGACGAAAAAGAAAATACCATGCTTGTATGATGCCACATGCCATCCCTGCGATATGCCACAAAATGGCGGAGGGCAAATCGTAGGGATGGCTTTTGTAAAACTTCCTCAGCTCTTCATCTACGGCTGTGATGTGGTGGGCCGCTTTTTGCAGCATCTTTCCACAGGCTTTACGTGCAGCCAGCCATCGCACGATCACACCCAATTTGCCGTATTTTTGAACGAGGAGAAAGCCAATCATCCCCGAAGCCAGCAGCGCACTGCTCAAAAGCAGTGCAAGCCAGACTCCGGCCGGCAAATCGGCCCCCCAGAGAGTGAAGATCGAGCCCAGAGATACGAAGAGAAGCTGCGCCAAGCTGTAGGCCAGCTTGCCGACGATCACGCCGGCAACTGCTTCTGTACCATTATGATTGACCGAAAGGAGCGTCCCCTTCGTCACCTCTCCACCCAAGGTAGCTGTAGGAGTGAGATAATTAATGGAATAGCCCGCCATGAGTATACGAAAGACTTGAAAAAGAGGAAGAGATCTGGCTTCACCGACAAGGCAGCGCCGCCAACCGAATGCGTGAAAGATATGGGCCACACCCCCGATAAAGATAAGGGGCGCCAGGCCCCAGCCTAACAGAACGAGTTCCTTCCATAATTTGTGGAACCCGATTTGCCATGTCAAGAACATGAGCAAGGCGGCTCCCAAGACAATGCTGATAATATGGAATCGCTTCATAAGCCAACTATTCAGGGTCCTGTTTAGTTTAGGTCCCCATATCCGGAGTCTAAGATTTTGCAGATCGGTTACAGCCGGTTTCATCCGTGCAGGTCCGAGTGAAATAATCGGCGATGCTCATGGCCGCAGACTGTTTGCATCGCGAGAAACTTGGCCAGTCGTTGAAGTCGATGAGAAGGGCCTGATCGTGCCCCGCAAGAATAGCATCTCCTCCATAGACTTCGAGACCAACGGCTGAAGCCGCCCTTTGCGCGACGGCCGCCAATTGCTGAACATGCGAGCCTATATCTTCATCGGATGAGCAGAGAAATGCACGGAAGAAGTACATGTCCCGGCCCACACCGTAGAACTTGACTACCGGTCCTTCCACATTTTGCTGAACGAGTATGTGGCGAACTTCCTGTGCGCGAAAGTGTTGCACGGCGCAGGCTATCTCCTGCCGCGATCTTACCAGTCGGACGTCGTCTGCCTGAATGGCGGCATGCACATCACCGCGCTTTAGCCAGATCGCTCCGGACCCATCCAAGTTGCATAATTCTTCGGCTTCCTGGATGGGCACTATTCGGCTGAAAGGCAGAGAAAAGCCGGTCCGGAGAAGAATGGGTGTGAGCAGCCTGCGATGGCAGTTGCGAACAGATTCAACGGAGTTGATGATCCTGGAGCCCTGTTTGGCCCAGTCTTCGATGATGCCAAGGGCGTGTTCGGATCGTGCCATACTTAAAACATATGAGGGCCTTGTCATGGAAGCAGCCAATCCTTCTGCATTGATGCTGCTCACATTGGGCACGAGCCTGGATAGCTCGGTCAGAGTGGCATCGAGAATAGCGGCGTCGTCGCTAACTTTGCCGGGTGAGAAGATCTGCTCCCGGTATATGCCAAGCACAGAGGTCGATTTCATATTTCGTCCATCTCTCGAACAAAAGCTTCCGCCGTTGCTATGTCCTCTGGAGAATCGACGTCGACGGTCTTGCCCGCCGGGAGTCCGTAGATCGGGTGGCCTTCGTCCACGAGGAGGCCAAGAAATTGGCGAAGTGCGCCAAATCGAAGCTGCCGTGCCATATCAATCAGGGAGAAAACATCGGGGGTAATATAATAAAAGCCGGCAGTCACATACTGGCTTCCGGCAGCTCGCTCTCCGATGACCGTTATTCTTTTCCGGTCGTCAGTGACTACCCATAGGGGCTTCTCATCATCTATGAAATGGGTGAGCGCAAAAACTCCCTTCGCTCTCGGCAATCGACTCGCATGCTGAATGAAGTTTTCCAAACTCTTCAGTGCAAATACAACATCCACCGTGAACAGAAGGAAGGGCTCATCCTTTAGAAGTGGGGCGAGAGAGAAAAGGCTCTCCATAGAACTTGGAGTTGTCTTGACGACGAGTTCTACGGGCAGGGGCCAGGGGGTGGAACGCAAATAACCGGCTACGGTGGGGTTGAGATCATTTACGATACATGCAACAGACTCTGCCTTGAGTTTTGCGGATGCATCGATGATCCTTGCAATTAGGGGACGTCCTGCCACCGGCAAAAGCGGCTTAGGAGTTGTAATCCCTCCACGAGTCAGTCGTTCTCCCTTTCCCGCCGCTATGATCCCGACCTTCATGAGAGCATAAACTCCAGTTCAGTCAGGCTTGAAATCACGGCATCAACCGGTTCAGGTTTTTCCGGCAGCCGAGGATGTGGGCCTTTCATCCAAATAGTTTTCATTGCGAGCCTGCGGGCGGGCAGCATGTCACGATCGTAGGAATCTCCGACAAATATGGCCTCAGCCGGCTCTACACCGAGTTCATCCATAGCGAGCCTGAATATTCCTGGATCAGGTTTACTGATTCCAATTCGAGTTGAATCCAAAATCACATCGAGTGATTTCGCCAGCCCGGCTTCTCGACAAACAGCGGTAACATTGCCATAGAAGTTGGATACGACGCCAAGCCTGAAAAAATGCTTCAAACGGCTCAACAACCGCTCGTTTCGCTGAAGAACGATCTCAGTTCTGGAGCAGAATCGATCCACCATGATTTGTTTCTTGAGTGTGTCCGTCAACTGTAAGGCTGAAAATTGCAGGTGAACGTGGTAGCTCATGAGAGGTCTCAACCCCAGGTCGAGCACCTGCGGATCTTTGCAGCACAGCTCGCCAGCCCGATAGAAAACCCGCTTGATTTCTTCACGCGGAAGGTCAATGTTTGCCTCTTCATAGAGTTCATAGAACCGATCCAGCCAGTGTTCACCATCGGAATCGAGCGTACCACCGAAATCGAACAAGATGGCCTTACAATTTGTAAAGGGCTTAGAATTCATAGACATAAAAGGCTCGAAATTTCCTTGTAGAAATGAGAGCTACTCTTCCCGCCTTTCTTGAAAAAGTTGATCGAAAACAAACCAGGAAACCTGGAGGTGTCAACCACTAAGTTGACCTGGCCGCCGGGTGTATTTGGCGATCCGGTCTTCGGTTCGAACTTATTTCCTTGCGCGCATGTAAGTATTCGAGGAATTCTTTTCCTTCACGCAACCGGCGAAACAACACCTTGCGATCTGTCGACATCTCGCGGAGCATTCGAAAGATGGGTTTCATGCGAAAATAGAAGCGGCGGTATAGACGCTCCACTGCATCTTCGATTTGATCGCTGCTTAGGCCGGGGTAATGAAGAGTCGACATCTGAATACCGCTTTCCGCCAGCAACGGATTATCGTCGAGCCAGCCGTTCCGAACCGCCTCGTCGTAGAGTTCAGTGCCTTGAAAAGGTGCGGCAATGGAGACCTGGATGGTATAGGGGTCCAGTTCCTGTGCAAAACGTATTGTCTTTTCTATGGTCTCATGAGTCTCGATCGGCAGGCCGATGATGAATGTGCCGTGGACTTTTATGCCTAGTTGATGGCAGTTCCTCATGAACTTACGGGCCATGTCGAGTGTTGTGCCTTTTTTTATGCGATCGAGGATCTGCTGGTTGCCGGATTCAAAGCCGACCACCAGGACCCGAAGGCCGTTGGCTCGGAGGTGTTTGAGGGTCTCGTAGTCGACATTTGCGCGAGCGTTGCAAGACCAGGTGAGTTTGAGCCGGGCGAGTCCCTTGCTGATTTCGATAGCCCGAGCCTTATCGACAGTGAAGGTATCGTCATCAAAAAACCATTCACGGGCTTGAGGAAACAGTTCCATGCCCTGCTGCAGTTCTCGAATGACTGTGGCCGGGCTCTTGGCGCGATACTGGTGCCCCCCGACGGTCTGAGGCCAAAGGCAAAAGGTGCATTTGGAGGGGCAGCCGCGCCCGGTGTAGAAAGACACATAGGGATGAAGCAGATAGCCGACGAAGTAATTGTTGATGTTCAGATCTCTATGATAGACAGGGAAAACGCTTGGCAAGGAATCCGGATCGAGCAGGATCTCGCGTTCCGGCGTATGGCGTATGGAGCCATCGGATGTTCGGTAAGTGAGGCCTTTAATTTGATCAAAGTTATCTCCCCGGGCCAAATCGAGACAGGTATAATCAAACTCGTTGCGGCACACGAAATCGAGCACAGGAGCCTTAAGCAGAGTCTGTTCGGGAACAACGGTGACATGGGCTCCGACAAATCCTATTTGTGCATGCGGATTATGAGATTTGAGGGTTGCAGCGCATTTGATGTCGTTTGAAAGGGACGGTGAACTGGTGTGGATAATGATCAACTCATAGCCGGTTGCGATCTGAAGCACGTCCTCCACGCTCAAATGATGAGGTGGGGCATCGATCAATTTGCTGCCGGATACTAGTGCCGCAGGCTGGGCCAGCCAGGTAGGATACCAATTGGAAGTGATTTCCCTTCTTGCCGGATAGCGTGCGCCCGCGGCGCCATCGAAACCATCGAATGAGGGTGGGTTCAGAAAAAGCGTTTTCTTCAAGATGATCAAATCTCCACTTAATCACCATATGCGCCCATGAATGTATTCCCCATATGGCCCATCCTCAGGCCATCTTTGCGCCCGACGTGATAGTTTGCAGAGGCGAGGTTCACTCAAGCCTCCTCTGTAATCTCACACGTTGATGTGCCGAAGAATCCTTTCTCGAAAAAGACGCACAGCCGCCTCAATGATTCGTTCTTTTCTCGGCCGTTTCTCTGAGATAGCGGTCAGAATTCTTTCCCCAAAACGCTAGCACAATATTGGTTTAAAATAAATGCACATTCGACTTTCCCGGAGAGACAAGTGAATCAGCCTGAAAATACCTGTAAAAGATATTGTCAGGAGCCGTATTAATGCCAAAGTGTTTTATCGTTTAATTCCAGCTACCATAATCCTATAGCTGAACATTTGCAGCCTTTTTCTCAACAGCCGGAGTCGGATCTTCCAAAAAAGACAAAATTGCGGGCAGGATGAACAGCGCGGCGAGAAGAACACAGATGCTTCCTGCACACGCCACAAAACCAAGGCTGAAAATCCCCCTATGGTTCGATATCATCAACGTGCCAAAGCCAATAGTGGTGGTCAAGGCTGCGAGAATGACCCCTTTGCCCGTGCTGAAGCGGAGGCGCCCATAGCCTGCATCGCCCTCTCGCCATCTGTGTAGAATAATCACCCCGTATTCCACGCCTGCCCCGACCACGAGCGGCATGAATATGCTGTTTGCAAGATTGAAATCCATGCCTGCGGCGCCCATTATGCCCGCTGTCCATATAGTGCCGGCCACCAACGGAACAAGCGATATCAGCATAAGGCGCAAACTTCGGAATGTAAACGCAAGAAGCAGCGAAATCGAGATCAGTGCGTAAATGGAAGCGGCAATGGACGCTTTTTTGAAGGCTGACGCAAATACGTGGAGATGGACAGGGTCACCCAAGACGTCAGGGTCGACTGATTGGAGGTCGTTGACAAATCGCGCCAGCGTTCCTTCCTCCCAGACCGACTCCCTGGGATAAATCCTGATAAGGTATTGATTGCCCTGTAAAAACTGGTCTCTGAGTTGAAGGGGAATATCCTTGACGGTCATTGGCGAAGCCGAAGAGCTCTCTCTGATAAGTGCCCACTGGTCCACGATGTCTTTGTAGAAACGCTGGCGGTATTCCGAAAGCCTCTGGAGCGCCGCGGGTGAGTCATCGAGGGTTTGAGCGATCTTGTCAATGGATTCCTTGACCTTCATCATCTGTCCTACCAGAGGCTTGGAAGCTCCCCATTTCTCAGCCAGCTGGTCCTGCATCTTGAACCTGATTCTCTGAAGGACCTCGATCAAGTCGGCCTTGTAGGATGAATAGGCCTCCTGGTCGGAACCGGCGTCAAAATAGTCGTGGTTCGGCTCTGTGGCTGAACTCGCAACAGACGGGTTCATGTCGGGAGCCAGCAGAGAAATAGACCTCAAAACCGGTATTTTTTGTTCCTGGTTGCCGGGAAGGAGCGAAAAGACGTTATCCACGTCAGAAACTGTCCGCAGGGCTTTGAATTTTGCCGACTCGCTCATCACCTTTTCAGGGGAGTCCGTGAGCACTGCCGCCGAAATAATTGAGTGTTCTGAATTTTCGACCAGGACTTTTTCCCAATAGACAGATTCCGCGTCTTTGGACTGAAGGCGCATTGGATTCAGGTCGAACTGCACGCGGGAAGCGGCGAGGGAACCCGCTACACAGAAGCTAAGCGCCAGTGCGAGGACGGCTCGTACCCCTGCGGGGCCGAGCCGCAGAAGGTACCTGTTATTGCCCTGAGCGTTTGCTCGGCTCAAAGCGGGCTTTTCGGCAGCCAGAAAGTGACTCAGTGCGGGCAGTACCGTGAAGTCAGCCAATACAGTCAGAAGAATCCCCATTCCGGTTATCATGCCGAGTTCCATCAGTCCGCGAAAGCCGGTAAGAACAAAGGAAAAAAATGAAACTGCGGTTGCCAGGCCCGCCAGCATTATTCCGGGGCCGGATTTTTCCATGACCCTTTTGATAATAGCTGAGCGATTTCCGCCAACAAGGTCCTTTTCCTCTTCAAATCTGGCAAACCAGTGGATCGCGTAATCAACCCCGAGACCGCAGAGTATCGGTGCAAAAACGATCGAAAGGATATTCAAATGACCGATGAATAAAGCCGTCCAGCCAAAAGTCCAGCACAGGCCCACAGCAAGAGACAGGAGGATTATCAGCGGATGGCGAAAGCCTCGAAGAAACAGGACCATTATCAGCAGGACACCCAGCATTGATACCCAGGTCGCTTTGGTCATGTCTGCCATTGCCGTGAGCATTTCATCGTTGTTTAGCGCTTCTTGCCCGGTGACTCCAGCCTCAACGTCGCCGAAGGACGATGCCCTGAGTTCCTGTATATACTCTCGCAGTCTGACCTGGGATGCTTGAGTCCTGGAAACCTGTCCGCTAACATTCAGGGGCATGACCGCTGCCAGCAGAAACTTCTTTTTGCCTTCCCAAAGGTAGCCCTCTTTTTCGAGGTCCCAGGCCCCACTTTTGAAAAATGAGGACCAGGGGGAAGCATAAGCCGGCGTTCCGGACAGATACCGTGAAAGGCCATCCAGAACCTTTATCAGAAACTCGAGGTCCATCGGCTCGGTATCACCACCGGATTTCTCCGCGGTCACCTCATCGTCGAGAAAACCGGTAAAAAACTCGCCGACCATTCTGGACGCCATATCCTGGTTTACAAGTCTGAAAAAATTGAGCAGATCCGGGTTGGCGGCCATCTTGTGAACGAGCGGCGAATTCTGTTCGAGTTTATTCCTGATGCTGACGAGTTCGTCTTCATTGAGGTAATAGAGCAGCCATTTCTTGAACTCATCCGGGTTGATCCTGTAAAAAACGTCCTGAAAATGTTCGGGGTCAGCGTGGATTTTTGTCACTATGGCGTTCATGAACTCGATGGCGCGGTCCTGGGTGGGGCCTCGAACAACGAGAGCGAATGTGGTTGTGGCGTGAAAATCAAATTGGTCTAACATATGGGACTTGGCTATAAGGGGATGTCTGGTGGAAATGAGCGAGAGTGGATCGGTTTGCACTTCGAGACGCTCAGCCGCGATCCATATCGAAGCGACTACGCTAAGAAGCGCGGCCGCCAGAATAAAACGTGGCCTGGGAAGGACCCAGACCACAAGATTTTTCAGCAAACCGTTAAGGAGATTCATCCTTGACCTGGCTGGAGACTCGTAACAATCCAAGACGACAATCAAATGTGCGCTGATGCACGTGTTTTCAAGGCGTATCGCCTCTCTGACCTATCGCGTAATCGGGACGCGCAAGCTCCACATGGTAATTATACTCGGAATAACGCATCAACTGCGCTATGCATGCAAACTGCGTGTTGGGATCGGGTTTTTACCCGAAAAAACTTCCGTTGCGTCTTGAGACCGGAGAAACAATACGATTTCCCAATAAAATATGCAAGTGAAGCGTCAATGCTCCAATTTCGGGACAATCCTCATCACCGAGATTGGTATACTAGTTCCGCCACCTCACAAGATATTGGGCGTCAGGCGAACAAGATGCGATAGTAACGGGCGAGAGGAAAAGCCGACGCGACATGAACAGGCCATTTAATGGCGTCATAGACCGCTCAGGCTTCAATTTTTACAAGTTAAATGCCGAAAAATTCTCGGGCACCGGTTCTTACTCAAAAGTTTCCATATCTCTCCTCTATACGTAACAAAATCGGTGATTGACTCCGGAGCGATCCGGGGCATTATCTGCCTGTTATTTCTGGTGAAAAACAGAAAGGAGGCAGAAGATGGCCCCGGAGGTATTTTCAGAAG
>Ga0187875_10003630_pt1 | contig 10841 bp, 10 predicted proteins | sample June2016WEW_17_1_2_FD_132978 | JGI IMG/M metagenome (GOLD analysis project Ga0187875, IMG submission 132978) | Peatland microbial communities from SPRUCE experiment site at the Marcell Experimental Forest, Minnesota, USA - June2016WEW_17_10 | ecosystem: Environmental > Terrestrial > Soil >... | reverse complement strand
GCGCATTAATGAATGGACAGCCGCCAGAGCTGCTAATCACTTGGTTGCAGATAATCCGGAGATCGTCAGGCACTTGCTTAGGCACACTTCCCCAGGAAAAATCTCGATGATTCCGTATGGGGCCACCCCAGTCCTCGCAGCTCCCGTGAGACTCATTCAGCGATACGGTCTAAATCCGAAAAACTACTATATCTTAGTTGCTCGTCCCGAACCCGAGAATTCCATTCTCGAAATAGTACGTGCGTATTCTCTTAAGCGCAGAGGCATACCGCTGGTTGTGCTTGGCTCCTATGTACCGAAAAGCAATCGCTATCATAGGGCCGTTATGTATGCTGCCGGTCCTGAAGTCAAATTCCTTGGTTCAGTTTATGATGGCGATCTCGTGAAGGCTTTACGATTCCATGCTAAAGCCTACCTTCACGGACACACCGTGGGTGGCACAAATCCGTCTTTGGTTGAGGCGCTCGCCGCCGGAAACGCTGTAATTGCGCGCGATAATCGCTTTAACCGCTGGGTAGCGGGACAGGGCGCGAGATACTTCACTGGATCCGATGACCTAGCTGAGATAATTGATTTGCTTGAGTCGGAACCGAGCTCTTTGCGCATTATGGAGGCAGAGAGTCGGAAACGGCATGTCGAAGCATTCACTCAGGACAAGATTTTGTCAGCCTATGAAGAGCTTCTTTTACAATTTGCGCATGCGCGCGATTTTTCTAGCTGCGATGTTGGAACTGTTTGAATGCCTCTATAGGCCACTCTATGGGGATAAAGCATTATTGCATAGATATAACGAAGGTCAAAGCCCCTCTTTTCCAATCGGGTTTAAGCAGCGATTTTAAGACGGCTGACGGAGATCGGGCGGCCCGCGTCGAGCATTCGATTGAGAATGGCCACGCCGACAGTCGATTTGATCTTCTAGCCAGAGGGGCTTCGTGCTCGCAGGCAAGGACCGATGATGGCCTCGTATCGGCCTATCGCGGTTTCAACCAGAGCGCGTTGTCCGTAGTCGGTATCCTCTTGCCAGCCCAACCTTCCTCGAGCTGCAATCGAAAGAATGTGTGGGTCTCGCTTCGATGGGTTGTGTTTGGCCTCGACCCTGAGTACCGCTGTCAGATGGTGCGGAATAATCACTCGAACATCTTCGCCGTGATGAGCCACCACTTCGTAGGTCGGCATCCCATCATAAGTGCCGTCAGCTGCGACGCTGGCAATCGTCGCCTCGATCCGATCAGGCAGCGGCACCATTTGTGAGGGATCCCCAACATCGTTCCCGGTCAGGGTCGAGGCCATGATCATCCCGGAGTCGGCATCCACAGCCAGGTGGAGCTCTTCCCAAGCACGACGCGCTTTTGCGCCATGCTTTTCCTGAAGGCACTCACCGGTTCCGAAGAGTTTCAGGCCAGTGCTGTCGATCAACGATTGGATCGGTCCATCAGGTAGGAGACGGCCCTTGGAGATGGACTCCATTCTCCTGGCTCTTCGACTTAAAGTACGGTCGTCAGGCGTTCTGAGCGGCACATCCAGCAGGGCGAATTTGGAGGCCATCTGCCCCTCGGTCTGACGCAACGCTAGATGAAACTCAAGTCGCAGCATCATGCCCTTTCCGATTGCAAGCCCGGAGTAAATGGATTGCCTGCCAGGGGTAGGCCGACCTGCCGCCTGCCAGCCATCCAGTACTTCTGGAGTGACCCATCACAGCGCGGCTTAACACCCGGATATTTCTGCTCTCGATATGAAGGTGGCAACTATAACTGCGCTAAAATGAGGTGCAGCCACGGTGAGATTTATGACTGACGATGAAAAGGCCGAGGTTGTAACTACGCAGGACCAGAATGCTGCAGATCCCACTGCTGTGGGGCTTATATGGCAGAAGCGCAGGTTCCTGCTCAGATTCGTGCTCGTTTGCAACGTGCTCGCTGGAATTGGTATTCTCTTGTGGCCAAACAAATACGAGTCTACCGTCAGCTTGATGCCTCCAGTGACAGAATCCAGTTCGACCCTCACGGGAATGGTATCAGGCGTGATGAACACGAACATCAGCGCCCTCGGGGACAACGTTCTCGGTTTGCGAAGCAAAGACGCCCTCTATATAGTCATCTTTCGCAGCAGCAGCGTGCAGGATGTCATCATCAATCATTTCGGTCTGCGCGAGGAGTACCACGTTAGATATATGGCGGATGCGCGCAGGAAGTTGACTGCTGACTCTTCAGTGGATAGCGATACCAAGAGCGGCGTGATCACCATCACCGTGACGGACCACGATCGCTACCGAGCCGCGGAGATTGCAGAAGCCTTTGTACAGGAAATGAATCGCGTTCTTGTTGAAAAAAACAACACAGCTGCTCACCTAGAGCGCGTATTTATAGAGCAGCGACTGGGCGAGGTGAACCAAGACCTTAAAGACTCTTCAGCAAAACTGGCACAATTCTCTAGCAAGAACATGACGCTCGACATGACCACGCAGGGAAAGGCGATGATGGATGCAAGCAGCAACCTGGAAGGCAAGTTGATCGCTGCAAAGGCTCAGTTGAGTGGCCTTCAAAAATATTACACAAATAACAACCCTCGGGTTGCATCCCTTGAAGCGACGGTGTCTGAATTGCAACAGCAGCTGAATAGGATGGGAACCGGGAATTTGGCGGACGGAGCTTCCGATCAAATCTACCCCTCATTGCGCGAGCTTCCTCTGCTCAGCGAGACGTATCAGGATCTTTACCGCCACGTGAAGATTGACGAGACTCTTGCGAATCAGCTTACTCTCCAGGATGAAGCCGCAAAGGTGGACGAAGCGAAGGAGCTTCCCGTTCTTCAGGTACTCGATCCCGCGAATGTTGCTGAAAAGAAGGCCGGGCCGCACCGTGGCATTATCATTGTATTATCCTTCCTCTTTTTTACCTCTCTCGGCGTTTTCCTAATACTGGTAGAGGCACATTGGAAGGATCTCGATCCGTCCGACAAGAAGAAGCTGCTGGCTGCGGAGCTCGCGGGTTACGGGCGACAGATACTCTCACGTCGCTGGAAGAGGAGAGCGTGAGCCTGAGCAATGAACGGCTGGATGCAGAGGAGGCGTGACTATCGTTCGGGCCTTCATGTGGAACTTGGAAACCAGCTCGACGCTGTTGTTACTACATTTTTGCAAATTGTCAAGTCGCGCAGAATCATCGCGTTGAGCCGAATCTGGAAAGTGAATAGAGAGGGCAGAAGCGTCCGGGAGTTAGGCCGCGTTGTTAGCCTTCACATCGACACTTGGACGGAATGCTAGGTACCATTTTCGGAATGTGTTCTCCCTCTCTTCGTTGAGTACGCGCGGTTAGATCTGAAGCAGAAGAAGTGCGCCGCGTTGGCTCCATCCCATTTGCTGGCGTTTTACTATCCGCTTGCTAACAACCAGATTGACTACTTACTCGACGAAGCCGGAGGCTATCCTTTCGCGGTTTCGGTAGCGCTCCCGGTAGTTGGGAATGAACTGGCGGTTTCGCTCCACTTAAGTGCGCAGATCCTTTATGTTCTTCAGACGTTTCCTGGCTGCATCGTTCTTGGTCTAGAATGCCGCGGCGTCCAGGTCCATTTCCAGGCCTTCCAACTCATCCGGGCTTTAAGTATGTTGCCGTGCCACAAATACCACTTGATGGATTCCAGTTCTTTGAGCACCTCGGGCCGCAACTCATTTTGACTGTCAGCATCACAGAACTTTTCTGGCAGCCCCTTTGCGATCTGTTTCCGCACGATCACGCGCATGGTTACGTGAAACCAGTCCAGCAAGTGCTTAGCTTCCGTGTGTAGCTACATCTGCACGGCGCGCACGTCCTCACCGGGTTCTTACTGAAACGCGACCTGCGTGGCTCGGCTGCAGACCTCGCAATTGCAACAACTCGAACAGGCTACACTTTGGCTTTTGATCGTAGGTCTGTAAGTAGGCGAAGCACCTACCGGAAAGTTCAAGCTTCTCTTCAGGCTCCCGCCTAAATGTCAGGACGCTCTTGGCGGCAATAACCTCGAAATTTCTTTGGTATACGCGGACATAGCCGCCATCAATACTGACAGTGAGCGAACCGTCCGGAGCCGGGAGGCTGGTCCAGTCTCGCTGGCACCCTTCGATGAAGCAATGTTGCTCTTCGCCCAATTCCTTCTCCAATCGCTCGGCAACGTCCAGAACGTGGCTGCGAATGATGAAGACATCCAGTGGACCATCCATGGGAAGCAGGCCTCCGATCAATTACTGCGAAACCCCGTAGCCCCGTCCATAAATTTGGAAGATGTGGAGATGTTCACCGCACCAGGCGAAGACCAGCACAAGAACTTCATGGAGTAGGGCGAGAGAGGTCTCGCTGACGATCAAGAGGCGCCGCCAAACCAGCGGACTCACGTCCCGAAGCACCAATCTATGTTGATAAAGTTCCATCATTTGAACAACTTACCGGGAATTCATATCGTTCCAGTAGAATGGAGAAAGCGGCGCACTTATGCGTGTCGAATGATGCGACATCCTTGGGGGTCCATGTGACCACGAGTGAGACCTGTCCTTTGGTCAGTATCATCATTGTCTGCTATAACGCTGAACGGCATGTCGAACGATACATGAGGTCACTTGCTAGGCAAGAGTTCCGCGATTTTGAAATCATCCTTGTCGACAACCAATCAGCGGACAAATCTGTCGATGTACTTCGCCAGTATCCCGAAATCAACCTCATCCTCAATCCCGTGAATAATGGATCGACCGGGGGTAATAATCAGGCGCTCGCAGCCGCTCGCGGCAAGTGGATATTCATCAGCAATCTAGACACGATTCTAGAACCTAACTTCCTCGCAGAACTGGTCCGCGCCGGCGAACTCGATGAGCGCATTGGTGCAGTAGCCCCGAAGATCCTGCGCATGAACCGTGACGGAACGATCGGTACCCCCCCGCTCCTGGATTCCACCGGAATCTTTTTTACCCCATGGCATCGCCAACACGACCGAGGCTCACAGACCCCCGATCGTGGCCAGTACGAGACGCCGGAGTACGTCTTCGGCTACACCGGTGCACTCGCTCTCCTGCGCCGTACCATGATCGATGACACTTCCATCTATGGCAAGTACTTCGATGAGGACTTCTTTGCCTTCCGCGAGGATAGCGATACATCCTGGCGCATGCAGTTGATGGGCTGGAAATGCCTCTACCAACCTCGCGCAATCGGCTATCACGAGCGCACGGTCTTTGAAGGGAACCGCTCCACAACCTCAGCACTAATCAATATGCATTCAACCAAGAACCGCTTCCTCATGCGCATGTCGAACATTACGCCGCGGTTGTATCTTCGCACCTTCATTCCAGCTACGCTGCGCGACGTCAGTATTGTGTTCTACGTGCTTCTGAAGGAGCGGACATCCCTTCCCGCGCTTGCCTACATTTTTCGGAATTGGAGCCGTCTTTGGGCTAGGCGGCAAGTTGTTCAGTTGCGCCGAAGGCAGAGTGAAGCCTACATGGCATCCTTCTGCAAGTTCAAGCCCATCGCAAAACCGCTCGAACCGAATCTTCTGGCGGTACTCACCGCAGAGCCGCAGCCCACGCCTCTGGGCCCGGAAAGTATTTGATGTCCCCACAGCCAATTGTCGATATCAGCGTGATCGTGCTCTCCACCGATATCGAGCAGAACATGCTCAGTGAGTGCCTTGCTTCCGTGTTTGCATCGTCGCAGGTAGGAAACCTCTCTACCGAAACCATCCTCGTCGATAACGCATCCCGCGCTCGTGTCTGCGATTGGGTCGCGCGGGAATTCCCCTCGATCACGGTCCTTCGATTTGAATCGTCGGTTGGCTTTTCCACCGGCAACAATGCCGGCTACCGCATCGCCAAAGGCCGCTATCTTTTGCAATTGAACAACGACACGGTAGTCCACGCACCAGCTCTCAGGTTGATGGTGGACTTCCTCGATGCCCACCCAGACACCGCGGCAGTGGGGCCGCGTCTCATCAATCCCGATGGAACCCTTCAGATTGGGTACTACGCCAGGGCCTTCCCAACCATTACCTACAATGCCTTGCATCTGTTCTGGATTCATCGCCTGCTACCGAACAATGCTTCCTTGCGCCATCAGATGCTGCTCGACGAACCAGACGTCACGCGAGAGGTCGATCAGCCTGCGGGAGCCTCCCTGCTCTACCGCCGCGACGTTCTCTTCTCTCTTGGCCTGCTTGACGAAGACTACATATTCGCATTTGATGACGTAGACGTTTGCTTCCGCATCAAGCAGGCTGGCTGGAAAATCTATTACGTCGCCGAGGCCAAAGTGATGCACTATGGCGGTGTTTCGTTGGGCGAGAGCACGGCGGACATGACGCACTACTACCTGAATGGCCTTCTGACTTATTATCAGAAGAATCGCTCCGCCGCGAGTTTCCTCCTTATGCGACTCGTCGTGATCGTCGCAATCCTTTTTCGAATCCCTGTTATCTTTGTGGTCACATACGTGATGGAAAAAAAACGCTGGAGGGGCAACATACAGAGCTACCTGCGCTTTCTCCCAGTCGTTCTGCGCAGCTTTGTCGGTGGATACAAACCACAGGTACTACCACATGACGCTTGAAATTCTCATACGGTATGCGCGTTTGGTGCAAACAAGCTGCACCGCCTCGAGGAGTCGTTACGATGTGTGTTACCGCATTGAAAAGCGCCGCGAGTCGTGCGCGCGTTCTGTTGCAAGGTCGTTTGCCCTGTTTCAACGTAGCGCTGTCGCTCGTTAGAAATAAGGCTGGCATTGAAATTGGGGGTCCCAGTGCCGTGTTTCGTCGTTGGTACGGACCGCTCCCCATCTACAAACACGTAGCAACTCTCGACAATTGTGTCTTTTCGCGGAAAACGGTTTGGGAAAACCACTCGGACAGTTACATCTTCAGCGAAGGCAGGGCTACTGGGAAAAACATCATCTGCGATGGTTCAGATATGTCTATTGTGCGTGACGATTCGTACGACTTTGTCTTGTCTTCGCACAACCTCGAGCACTTCGCTAACCCAGTCAAGGCGATCAAGGAGTGGCAACGGGTCGCCCGCCCTGGCGGAGGTCTGGTGTTAGTTCTACCGAACGGCGCACACACATTTGATCATCGACGACAGCCGACAGAAGTTAGCCATATGCTTGAAGACTATGAGCGCGGCACTCAGGAAGACGACCTGACACATCTACCAGAAATTCTGCAATCACATGATCTGAGCATGGATTCACCTGCAGGTACTTTGGAAGAGTTTCGACTGCGGTCGCTAAACAACTTCGAGAATCGCTGCCTTCATCACCATGTCTTTAGTGAAGCCAATAGCAGGGCCTTGCTTACCGAAATAGGAATAACTGTCCTTGCCGTTCAAACAGCGGTTCCTCATCACATTTTTGTGCTGGCACGTATGCCCTAACAACCTCACGCACTTGCGACTCGAAGTGAACCTAGCTCGACCAAACGGGATTTCAATTGCACGTTGCCGGTCACTCTAAGAGAGGGGCATAACGAGATTGCTTCGCCCACTTTGTGTCAAAGATGTCGAAGCGCCTGATTCTTTCGAGTGCATTCATTTCCCGCCGTGGTGGTGCCTGACGTCCGATCTATCGGATCAAGCAGTAGGCACCCATTGCAAGGTCGACCTAACCTGGAACATTCTGCTCGCGACCGGAGAGAATGCTTGTTAGCCCACATTTCATCGGAACACGTGGAATTCGACGCGACACTTCCTCCCATGGAGAACGTGCTGCCAACACCGGAAGAAGGCAGTTTCTTTCTGCGCAACATCTTCTTCTTCAGCGCCTCCAATCTCTTTTATCTGCTCGTGATGTCCGCCATGACGTTCGTGGTGCCGAAGTGGGTCACGGTCGAAGACTTCGCCATGTACCGCTTCTTCCTCCTCTTCGGAGGATTTGCCGGGGCGGTACACCTCGGTAGCCTCGACGGCGCGTTGATGATCTGGGTCCAGAATCCAATCAAGGAACTACGGCGCGGATGGATGCCTCTTGTCCAATTCATTGTGCTCCTCCATTTCGCCGCCGCGGCCGTCGGCTTGGTGGCCGTCTTCTCTTTGACTCACGACGCTACCCGGGTAACGTGGCTGCTTATTCTCGCCCTGCTTCCCGTGGCGAATGGACTCGCACTGAGTCAGTATGCCCTGCAGTCCGTCCGCCGATTTTCAACCCTATCTGCCCTCACGGCCTTCACGCCCGTCTGCACGCTCGCAATCGTCATTGTCCTTCATCTCTTGCACCAGGCCACCGGCTTCACCGTCATCGCAACCTATCTCTTCAGCAATGGAATCAGTGCCGCCTTCGGCATCATCGCTCTGCACCCCAATGTCAGTTGGACACCCGCATCCCTCGCCGACACGCTTCGTACCGGATCCAGCTACCTCCTCATTGGCTGGAGCATTCTCATCTTCAATCTTCTGGCGAATTTCATCAGTTCTGCCGATCGGTTCTTCATCGTTGCCCAGTTCAGCACGCGAGATTTCGCCATCTACAGCTTCGCCGGCGCAGTCTTCTATAGCATTTACCTCGTTATGTTGTCGATTTCGAAGGTCGTCTTCCCCTACCTCGCCGATACGTCGAGCCCAGGCAGAAGCTTTCCCTATGCCCGAGTGCGCGAAGGCCTCGTCATTCTGTGGGCGCTAAGCCTCAGCTTCTATTTTCCGATTACTTACGCCATCGACCGCGCCCTTCCGCGTTACGCGGCCAGCATGCCAATCGTCCGCCTGCTTCTGCTTGCCACCGCCTCCATTATGCTGATTCAAATTCTCCACGCAAACTACTATCGCCTGTTGAATCACCAGCGAACCATGACGGTTGTAGCCTCTGCCGGAGCCGCCGTCACCCTGGCTTGCCTCTTCACCGTCCAGCACTTTCACAACCTCAGCGCAATGGCGTGGGCTACTGTCGCCGGATGCATCTTCTGGGGCATGCTGGGCGAATTGTTCCTCCTGCGTTTCATGCACGGCACCGTGGTTTCGCTGTTTCGAACCATCGCAGGGCTCGCCGTCTTCATGGCAATCTTCCTCTTTTCCAGCGGGTGTCAGCACTCCCTCCTCTCAGGGTTCGTGCTTCAACTGGCACTGACCATCGCTGCGACGCTCGCATTTTTCTTTCCTACTCTCCGCAGCCTCAATAAGGTGATATCGAGACAGTTCGGGAGCACAACATGAATCTGACGGGCTTTGAACAGGTCAATCAAGGTCTCCGGATAGCTGGCTTTGGTACAGCCTTCCTGTTGTTCCTTCTCGCTTCGGTAATACTCGGTTTCTCATCAACCGTTGTCCTGCTTGGCATCTGCGGGTTGACCATGGCGATTTTCCTTCCGCCCGCCATGCCGTGGATCGCAAGTCGCATCAGGGACTTGGACCTATTCTCCCCTTACATCGCGTTTCCCATCGCTTACATCCTCTGGTTTACCCTCGGATCCGTCAATTTCATTGACGCGCCCCCAGATCTGGCCTTTGGCTACTTCGATCCGATTCCCTTTTGGATGTATGGACTCTATGCATGCGGACTCGCAGGCTATTTCTATGGTCTCTACGCTGGTCGGCTCTTGCCGGTCTCCAGGGAGACGCCTTCCGGGCGCGAGCTTGACATGAGGAAGATGCAGCGCATTCTCTGGATTACGCTGTTGGGTTTTGTTGTCGCATGGGTGTTCCTCGCTCTTGTATTTGGCGTGACGCTTTTGCATCCGGACACAGCCAACCTCGACAGGCTAGCGCACCGCGGCCCTGTCTATCAGATATTCATCTACCTCGGCTGGACATGCGTGATGTTTGTCCCGATTTTCGCGTGGACCCGAGGCAGTACAAGACGATATGACTGGTCGTCGGTTGTTGTTCTCCCGGCTGTCGTCAGCCTGCTTATCGTCTCCTTGGGCGCTGGGCGATCGCCACTGGTGATCCCATTTCTAACCTTGGTCATTGCCAGGTCCTATTTCAAGAAGCAGCCGTTGTGGAAGCTAGCAGTCGTGGGAACCGTCGCCTTTGGAGTATTCAGCAGCCTTGGCTACTTTCGATATATGATGTCGGCAACTTCCGCCCCACAAGTGAGCCTGATGGAGCGGCTAGGAGTTCCCGCGCAGCTGGCGCCGGTGGTTGACATGTCCATCGACGTCCGTTATTCGGTAGCAGCGCTCCGCGACCTCACTAGAACTGTCCCGGCTTCCATCCCATTTCAGTACGGTGCCATCTCGTTCTTGCCTTTGACTAGCTTCCTCCCCGGTCATCGAGACATGTCTGATGTGGTCTTTAAAAACATGCTTGGGCATGACTTCGAGGGATCTGGAGAGCCCGCAACCATACTGGCACCTCTGTACGTTGATTTCGGTTGGTCGGGCGTGTTTGTGGGAATGAGCGTGTACGGCCTTCTCCTCTCATGGACCTATCGGAGAATGAAATCGCGACCGACCACCGTGAGAATCATTACCTACGCTTGGTGGCTGCAAAACTGCCTATTTGGCATATTTGCCAACGGATTTATTAACGTATATGTATTTCTTCTTCCAATTTTCTGGAGTTTCCTCTTTTACCTGGCAAGGTCGGACGCGGCTCTCTCGGAGGCTGAAATCGGTGCAGCCGCACTTCGATGAATCCCTCTTCACAAGCATATCTGAACGCATTGATAGGCGATCGCGATTCATCATGGATACTGCCTTCTCCCTATTCCAGTAGTTCTAATCTAGCGGTTCAGGCAACTGATAGATACCCCCACGAATCGCCTCAACCAATATAGGTACGTTTGGCTCGTACATGCCTTTCTTGTCATTCTCAACAGTAAAGTCGTCCGGCCCTCGCGGCACAACGGGCGGCTGTGACTCATGCCGTTGCCACCGCGATATCGCGTCCCTCACCTTTTGGC
>Ga0187875_10003628_pt1 | contig 10843 bp, 7 predicted proteins | sample June2016WEW_17_1_2_FD_132978 | JGI IMG/M metagenome (GOLD analysis project Ga0187875, IMG submission 132978) | Peatland microbial communities from SPRUCE experiment site at the Marcell Experimental Forest, Minnesota, USA - June2016WEW_17_10 | ecosystem: Environmental > Terrestrial > Soil >... | reverse complement strand
CATGGCATCATAGGTGAGCTGATACGTACCAGTCGAGTCGGTCACAGTGGCTAGCCGACTGTCGGCGTCGTAGGCGTAACTTACGGTATTTCCCGAGTACGTCTTTTGGGTCAGGCGGTTCAACGGATCGTAGGCGTAACTAATGGTGTTGCCGTTACGGTCTGTCTTGCTGATAAGGTTACCGTTGTTGTCGTACCCATACGTTTCAACGAGGCTCGACGGAAATAGTGTCTCGGTGACCCGGCCCAAATTGTCGTATTGAAAAGTCGTCGTGCGACCCAGCGCGTCCGTGATGCCAAGCAGATTGTTCTCTGTATCGTATGCATACGCTGTGACGTTGTGAGCTGGGTCCTTCACCCGGACGAGCCGGTCCGCATCATCATAGGCGTACCAGGTGGTGTTGCCGTTCGCGTCAGTCACAGAGATCCGCCGGCCACGAATATCATAGCGGAATTGGGTCGTCGAACCATCGGCATATGTGATCAGCGTCAAGCGATTCATAGTGTCGTAGGAAAAGGATGTGACGTCGCTCAGCGCGTCTGTTACAGATGTCCGATTCCCCCGGCCATCGTAGCCGAACGATGTAGTGTCTCCCGCAGCATCTCTGATGCCGCTGACCAACCCTGTCGCATAGTATGTCAGGTTGGTCGCGTTATTGAGCGGGCCGGTAATTCTCGTCAGTTCGCCGTTCCCGTTATAAGTAAACTGTGTCGTTGATCCCGCGGGAGTGGTGGTTGAGGTCAGATTGCCGTTGCCGTCGTAGACATTGGTGGTTGTGTTGCTCAAGGGATCCTTCGCGGTCAAGACTTCGGCGAAGCCGTTGTAGGTGTATGTCCACGTCCCGACGGCATCCGTTCTGGTCAAAAGATTTCCCGAGGAGTCATAGGTAAAAGAGACGGTATTGCCATTCGGATCAGTTGTGCTGATCCGGTCGCCATACGAATCCAGGGTGTATGTATAGTTGTTGCGTCCGCCGCAGGAGTCGCAGCCTGGACCTTGAATGGAGGTCAAGAAATTGCTGGCTACTATCGGGGTGTAAGAATACGTTGTCATGTTGCCCATCGAGTCGGTGAGTGTCGTCGCACCCGTCGCGTACTGTACGCTTATGGCATCAACTCCATAGGCCCGTGCCGAGGTCAATCCACGATTATAGGCATCATAGGTGTGGGTCTCAAGAATCTTGCCTTGGCTATCGGTCACACTCGTTATATTCTCGTTCGCGTCATACGCATAGTTTAGCTGGCTGCCGTCTGCATAGACGACTTGCGAAAGTAGGACGCCCGTGTCGCCTGCATAGCTATATGTTGCGACGGTACCCACAGAATCCTGTATGGACGTGACCAGGTTTGGGGTTTGAGGCAGAGCGTAGGCAAATGTTAGCGCCTGACCGCCCGCGGTGGTGACGCCGCTGATCCGCTGTGAGCTGTCGTAGGTGATCGTAGTCTGATTGCCATTTCGATCTGTAAGCGCCGTTAGGTAGCCCTGCGAATTGAAGGTCTTGGTGGTGCCGCCCGCAAACGTAAGCGTATAGATTTCAGTGGTGCTGTTATAGGCGAGGGTTGCGTGCTGATTGGGCGGAGTAGCAACCGTGTATGCGCAAGTTGGGCAATTGCTCGGCTGTTGGAAGACCCACACGTTGCCCGCGCCTAGCCAATACTCAATCTGGGTCGGGCTTAAGTACTGCAGTCTTTCTTCAAAGTTGCTGGTCCAGTCTGCACCGAACATACCTGCGAGGAACGGCGGATTGTTGGAACTCCAGAGGCTGTTCCAAGTGCGGATGAGCGACAATCCCCCGCCAAGGCCTGGTGCCGAATACTCCGTCTTGGAAATCCAGATGTCGCCCGTAGTGAGATTGATCGGCGCTCCGGCTGCAGCTTCGCATTCATTACAAGGTCCCGGGTCGGACCATAAGGTTATGTTAACATAATCGTTGACCTGCCCGTCGGGGGCGCTCCAGGTTGCCGCGAAGTAGTCTGTCTGGGCGCTGGGGTTCGTGCTCGTCCAGGTGTAGTAGATTGTGCCGAATGGAAATAGGTTTGGGCAACCGGGAACATAAGCCCACATAATTCCGGTTGCCGTAACGCCGTAAACCGGCGGTGTCGTAACCGTCCATGCTCCGCTGGAGATAAAGGTACAGTTATCTGGGTCGTAATCAACAGCTGCGGTCACCCATATTTGGCTCTGCGGTAACACGGTGAACGCGAGGTACTGATCGAAGAGCCCATCGAGTAGCTCACCGGCTAGCCCACCAGGGGTAACCTGTCGCAACCTTGCTATGCGACCCCGTTGTTGATTGTCATGAGGTTGGTTTCTTGTCGGATCAGCGGCACCATTGCCGAATACGGTGAAGATGCACAGGAAGACAAACAATAGGCTTGGCCGAATGGTGAAAGATTGTAAATTGTGCATATGCCATCTCCGATTAGAGTTTCCTGGGTTCGGCATTTCGCTTCATACCTGAAAGAACAGAGCCTGTAAGTTAGTTCGGTAGGAAGTCCACGACTTGCCGCTGGCTCTCCGATAAGTACACCTATGCCAATACCGCTGACACGCCGTTGGTACCAATGAGGTCGTGACGACAGCCGTTTCACTTTGTGTTGCAGAGACAACCGGCATGGACTACAAGACACACGCCTCCACTAGAGCCGCATGGTACGCTGCTTGGTAACAATAGCTATGTTATGGGACGCAGTCACCTAGGTGGGAGCGAGTACCGGCGGCTGAGTCATCTTCGATAACAGCCCGGAACGCCACAGAATAAATAAGCAGTATTAAGCCTGTCAAGCAAAATCAGTAGGTTCGCGAAAATAGTGTTCCCAAAAAGAGACAGCCTTGTAAACCCGTTGTTATTAGTGGGTTTGATATTGCTCTGAGTGGCATTGTGTATTAACACTGTGTTACTTGGCGACCAAAGTATGCTTAGTTATCCTGGCGGAATTAATGAACGCATGTACAATCAGCCCTGTCGGTCGCCAAAACTAGATCGCCAGAAGAACATTGACTTTTCAACAGCCTAGAGGGAACAATCAGCCGACATGTCCGCGTTCCTACTCGGTTGGTTTCGGTTGATTTGGCTGTTCGCTAGAGGCCATCAAGCCCTCGTCCTGGAGAACGTCGCCCTCCGCCAACAGTTAGCTGTCTACAAGCGGCACAGCAAGCGCCCGCGGTTAAGGCGCTCCGATCGCATGTTCTGGATCACACTGGCGAGCCTTTGGAAGGACTGGCGACGAGTCCTGGTTCTGGTGCACCCAGATACGGTCGTTCGCTGGCAGCGGCAGCGTTTCCGTAAGTATTGGGCAAAGCTGTCTGGCAAGCCGAGGAGGAAGGTGGGACGGCCATCGATTGGCAAACCGATCCGCGACCTGATTCAGGCCATGGCCCGGGCAAATGCTTTGTGGCGTGCACCGCGCATTCACGGAGAGCTTCTCAAGCTCGGAATCAAGATTTCGGAACGCACCGTTTCTCGCATCCTGCATACTGTCAAACGTCCTCCGTCACAGACCTGGAAGACCTTCCTACAGAACCACCTGGGGGAGATCGTCGCGACTGATTTCTTCACCGTACCTACAGTCAGGATGCGCATACTATTCGTGTTCATGGTCCTGGAGCACCAGCGGAGGAAGGTGCTTCATTTTGGAGTTACGGAACATCCGACCGCGGAATGGGTAGGACAGCAGGTGGTGGAGGCCTTCGCCGAGCGGGAGGCTCCAAGGTATCTGATCCGCGACCGTGACGCCAGCTACGGCAACGAGTTTCGGCGTCGAATCCAGTCGCTGGGGGTGAAGGAGGTGATCACCGCACCTCGAAGTCCGTGGCAGAACGCCTTTGCGGAGCGGCTGATTGGCTCGATTCGACGGGAGTGTCTTGACCATGTCGTGGTTTTGAATGAGAGACACCTGCGCAGGTTGCTGAAGAAGTATCTGGCTTACTATCACGGTTCGCGGACGCACTTAAGTTTAGGAAAGGATGCTCCCGAACCGCGGGCGGTCATGAGCCAAGGAAAGATCCTTGCCATCTCTCAGGTGGGTGGCCTGCACCACCGATATGAACGACGCGCCGCGTGAAAGCCGGAGAACTCTGGGTGAGTCATGCTAAATCGATCGGCCATCGTGGTGAAGCCAAAGCAGCCATTTCTGGACTGGCTGCACACGGCCGATCCAACCAGCCACAGACTCACGCTACGTGACTTGACTCGGGAGCCGACGATTTACCTGATCCCGGAATGTGACACGGAAGAGGATGTTCACGAAGTCTTGCGCGAACTGTGCGAGGAGATTTTCGTGGAACAATTGGCGGGTTGGTTCCGAGCTGAAGAGACCTGGCCGCGAGACCTCGGGTTCGATATCTTCTGCCGTTGGTTTGATTTCCAACACCACTCGATGCTGGTGGATCTCTGCGATGAACCGTTGATCGACGAGTCTGACTGACATCGTCGCCCTCTGCAATCCCATCCCATTACGCCCCGATTTTATTTTGGCGAAGCACAGGCAACTTTATGCCCGACGCAATTTTTGCGCACCACAGAGGATAGAAGTAATGGGCACGAAGTAGGATTCGCCTTTGCAGCATAGCGCAAGATTGAGGCGAAAGTTCTGGCTAGCTCTATAGCACCATCTTGATGCACGAGGGCGATCCTCTTTTTCCACGATCACATGCAATCAGAGCGCTCGACGTCGTCGCGCACAAGCACTTTACGCGATCCAATATGGCATGTCTTTATCGGGAACATACGATCCAGATCATGATGCAGAGGGACGGCCCCCTGCGAGGGAATGGCCACACCGTAGCCAATCAATGCTCGATGTGTATACTGCTGAAAAATACATCTGTCACCCCCGCCCACACGACAGAATCTCTGCATGTATTTGTCAATCGCATCTGTAGACATAGGCATATATACGTCGGCAGCCCGAGGACGGTTACGCGCAACCCACGCCGAATATGTTGACAGTGCCCTATCATCCTCGGATGTGCTAAAACGCAAGTAATTCCAGTAGACATTCGGAAACAAGTATAGAATTGGGACCATATCGGGATGCTTCTCTTGGATTTCGGTCACGAATGCTACGATCGTTGCAGCGTAGATGATGCCGAATTGACGGTTTAGGCCAGCATTATTGATGCCATTATTCAGCTCCTCCACATCGATTGCGAAGAACTTTACGCTGTCGTTCTCGAGCCTGAACGTGCTGACCTCGTTCAGACCCGTCGCCGAGATCATATCCAAGAACTCCTTAGCCAAGGCCCTCCCGTGGAGCCGCGCGTCCTTCATGAGGGCAGAGCCTTCCAGCACCGAGTCAGGCTTGCCGCTGAACGGCAAGTAGGTTGAAGGCAAACGGTATTTCGAAGCACGCTGAAAGTCAAACGTCGGAATGAAATAAATCCCCTGACCGCTAAGCGATTGCACATGCGTTTTGAATGCCCGATCCATACGAACAAAGCTGAACTGCGTACCACAGAGCGCTAGGCGACGATAGTTTAGTTTGACGTTATACATCGAAAGATCTACACCATGCATGACTGGCACAAGACCGCCAGTCGGGTTGAGCATCTGAATAAAGCGATCTGTAATCACGCCCGTGTCTCCAGTCCCCCACACTCCGTTAAAGTCTAAGCCAGGCTGGTTAGGAAGATAAAGAGGAACACATACTGGGTCATCTGTCGACCATGCTACGGCAACGCTGGTGATAACAATCATCAGTCCGCATAATGCAGACCGCCACATCCTATTGTAATGCATTCACATGCTCTCTCAACTTACTAGAATCGCCATAAAATCTAAGAAGTGTTACGGCTTTATCATTATTGAAATCGAGGAATGACGCGTAGCTAGTGTAATGATCAAAATAACATCTATTGGCCCCATCGGTGCCACAGACATCTCCGAAAGCGACATTTCGAGCGACGGTGCCACCGTCCCGAGGCATGAAGGATAATATTATTCCGTCATTTCCCAGATGACACGACGACTCGGACAAGTGGTAGCCACGCCAGACATCTGGAGTAACGAAGACTAATACCCGGCTTATACGCGCGCGGGTATCTGACTTCACTTGTGTGACGAAATTGCAGGCAAGCGCCTGAACCATTGGCGCGTACATAGCTCGCTCTTCTTGAGTGGAATTGAGCAAGGGGTCGTAGCTCAAGTCAAGTACAGGGTCGAGGAACAACCTACCTGTGAGGGAACCCCAGTTCTGGACGGGGTCAGTCTCGAGGAGTTCCATAAGAGCGGTTAGGAATATCGTACTTTGAACATGGCTAGCGCTCGCAATAGCCAGAAGATCTCTGAGCTTTGCCTCTCTGGCTTGCCCTGTAAGTCGCAGCATTTCCCGCGCGCCATGTGGTAAAAAGCTCAGGTTGTGGTAGGGAGCTACCAACAGCCCAACGCTCTTTGCATTTCGCCAGTGTTCCTTATAGGTAGTCTCATTACCTGGATCAGTTCCACCACTAACGCGAACAAATGCAAAGGTGGCACCACAAGTCTTTGCTCGAACAAAGTCCACATTATTTTGATATTTCGAAACACCAATACCATCTACAGTCGCCAGATCTCCAGTAAAGTGAATAAACCCCGGCACCGTTACACCGCCGTTCGACGGCTTTCCACTTGAGGACTGCGGAGACTTCTGAAAAGGTAACTCAGCAGACGGAAAAACAGGCTGGCAATTGTCATCTGCCCCCCCGAAGCAGGCAACGCCAAGGATCGGCATCACCGCTAAGCACGGCAATAATATTCTCAAGACTCGCATAAACCGTCTCCTGGTTCGGTCATTGTCGAGCCTCAGCTCCAGTATTTATTGCGACTTATCTGCACCGGACTTCCACCGAAATACGTCCGATTTCAGGCTCTACCCCGGTAGCTGACTTGTGCCCGCTAGTCACATGTTGTTACAAACCGCCTGAACCTGTATTGACATAGTACGGCATTCGTCTCGAAGCTCGACGGCCCTTGAGTTGATTGTTCCCCAATGTGTCCGAGCACACCGCAGTGCGACAGCAGCGAATTCCGCTGCGAAAAGCGGACACGACAAACGTTGAAACGCGCGCCCTTCGCCGTCGCCGCAGTCTACAATGCCTCGACCGAATGTGTCCACGGTATGCCGTTTGTTTCCCACCGGACGCGCCGATCCGAATCGCTCTCCTGTTATTGGGTGAAGCGGCTTTAGGCTTTCTCATGTGCGGACATGCTGTATAACGCTAATGACTTTGGTCAGATTGAAGTTGGTCGAAAAGCTGCTGACCAATTCTCATAATGCGTTCGTTTATATTGTCAGGCGTGAGTCCATCAATAATCTTGGCTCCGGAACCAGCGAAAATGAAGTACAGAACGTCCTTGTTAATGCCGACGATGTTTGATCTGACGCAATTTCCTGCCGTGTCGCGTTTTGAACAGCCTGCTCCTGGCCCCACAAGTCGCTCATGCAGTTCGATTGAGCCTTCGCCGAGCTTGCACTTGGGACCCATGTCTCCAACTACCGCATAGGCTAGGTGCCCGCCGTAAACCACAGCAGCGATGTCGCCGAGCTGGACACCTACGGCACACCCAAAACCTCCTCCAGGAATCACGATGTAGGGAATTTTATCGGCATCGAGGCTTGGTTTCCCAGGTAGCGGATACCGCAGAGAAGTTGCAGGTTGATCCGTTTCCCCAGGGTGTTCTGCGGACAGCTTTGAGCCGTCAGCGTCGATCCCCATTTTCGCATCATAGAATATAGTCGAAGGTGGAAGCTTCAGTATCACGGTGTTGCGACTCGGATCAGTGGTACATTTGTATTCTTTTAGGTGTCCGCCTTCGCAGGTATTATGCGCATCGCAGTCACTAAATTTATTGTGAAAGCTCTCGGCAACAATCTGGCCTTGCGAAAAAGGTATCTTCGTCAACAGTTTTTGGCTATTGGCGGGGGGCACAAATGAAGTAACAGCGGCAGCCGGCGGTTCGGATTCTGACATGCACACAGAGGAGGCATCCACCCCGCCAGCTGTCGTATTAGCGCCGGAGTCTTTCACTAGTACCACGAATAGCCCCGCTATGGCGATGACAAATAAACAATATTTCGAGAATGCACGGTTCATCTATATGTTCCTATCGCGTTCTCACGGCTGTCACGTGCGGTATTGCGGCATTTCTGCTATGTTCCGCTCCAAACATCGACAAGCCCCTTTCCGATACCTCGGCAAGCGCATCCTGGGTCAGTGAGGCGTAAGGGCGGGCTGTGCCGCCGCCGCCCCAGGTTGAGCCGCAGCCGGCTGTGCCGCCGCCCCAGGTTGAGCCGCGGCCGCCTGCGCCGCCGCAGCTGAGATGGTATATGCCGCTGAAGCCAATGCGCTATTCCCATAGCCGGCGGCAGTAGCCATGGCTTGTATCGTTTTTGTTGACAATATAGCGACTGCCGCAGTGTAGACAGTGGAGCTTGTTGTGGGGGTGGACCCATCGACCGTGTAGTAGATTGTCGCACCTGGAGTTGTGGTCGCTATGGCTACAGTCTGCGCTGCTGTGTAGGAGCCGGCCGGCGGCGTGAAGGTCGGTGTCGCCGCAGGCGTGAGAGCGATAGTATATGCCGCGGAAGCCAATGCGCTGTTTCCATAGCCGGTGAGGGTAGCCATGGCTTGTATCGTTTTCGTTGACGATACAGCGACCGGCGCAGTGTACACGGTGGAGCTTGTTGTGGGGGGGGATCCATCGACCGTGTAGTAGATTGTTGCACCCGGAGTTGTGGTCGCTATGGCTACGGTCTGCGCTGCTGTGTAGGAGCCGGCCGGCGGCGTGAAGGTCGGTGTCGCTACGGCCGCTGCAACTAAACGTGGAATAATCGTATAGGCGGCCGACGTCAGCGCGCTTTCTCCATAGCTGGTCGCAGTAGCTATCGCCTGAATTATTTGGGTCGACGATACAGCGACCGGCGCAGTGTACACGGTGGAGCTTGTTGTGGGCGTGGATCCATCGACCGTGTAGTAGATTGTTGCACCCGGAGTTGTCGTCGCTATGGCTACAGTCTGCGCTGCTGTGTAGGAGCCGGCCGGCGGCGTGAAGGTCGGTGTCGCCGCAGGTCTTAGAGTGATAGTGTATGCTGCCGAAGCCAACGCGCTGTTTCCGTAGCCAGGAGCTGTAGCCATGGCCTGTATCGTTTTGGTTGACGATACCGTTATCGGTGCCGCGTAAACAGTGGAACTTGTTGTAGGTGTTGAACCGTCGACACTGTAGTAGATGGTTGCGCCGGCAGTTGCAGTCGCGATAATTACAGACTGCGGTCCCAGATACGAATTGGCCGGCGGACTAAAGCTCGGCGTACTCACCTGGGGCGTAACAATTGGACATGTAGTCGAAGGTGCAGTCAGGACCACGCTGCCGGTTGAGGAAGCTGCCGTTGCGACTCCGGCCTCCTCCTGCAGTTCTTGCAGCGCACTATCAAGAGTTCCTGCGCCGAAGTATTGAATGAGATCGCGCTGGCCCTCTGATAGAGGGTATAGGATGACATCGCAAAGTGCGAGATTGGCAGCAATTCTGGCTCGTACTTTATCCCGGCGAGTTTGCATTGCAAGTCCGAGCACCTGAAACGACTGCTGGCTAAAAAAATTCTTGTCCACTGACAGCCCTAATCCTGCAAAGGCAGTGCCGAGAGCGCTGAGTGTCGTTTTGGTTGCAGTGTTACCGGCTATCGTCGACGCGGCAGTCAGGCCCAACGTCATAGCGTCCGAGGCAACGGAGATCGTATTCTTGTCGGAGAATAAGCGAGTGTGGTAGACCGCATAGACGGTTTCTATGGAGGCCATCTCACCCCAAATAATATTGTTTCTATAAAGCTTGGCCGTCGCCAGTTTAGTGGGATCGGTTGCGGAGTCGTTTACAGCTTTATTGTAGGCCGTCAGATCGTCACTATAAGTTTTAGCGGTGTAACTTTTGGTAACCTGTAGGGGCTTGGTAGTGTCAATCGCTCCGCTGCTAGTTGCCCCGGGCAATGTGGGGGGCGCAGGTGCGGCAAGTGAAAAATGTTGTCTGCATCCTATTCCACTGAATAAGGAGCACGCAACCACGGTCCCAAAGATAAGACGCCGCCGGAATCCAAGGCCGGCAGGGAAATCCATCCGACATGACCGAACTCTCGGCTGAACACAATTGAATCTTGGGGAGGACAAAGCGCCGCTAGGCATAGTCATCTTAGATACCTTATCCGCTAGTTAGTTGTGACTTCCGGAGACGACTAGGAGCCGGGGAGCGGAGGCTCAAACAGATGGAGGCCCATTCAAACTCAGAGACAGTCTTCTAATGCTTCTTAAAGATGACGGACGAATTTATCGAAGGGAAATAGCAGCGACGTGACGAAGTAGCCGATTTCCCGTCAAGTGAGGCAATGTTGCCCCGAGTTCCGGATAAAGTCAATGGCTCTTAAGTGGCAGATGGACCGCAGCGCGATCCTTGGCGTAGTTGCCGTTTATGCAAGCTTCGATGGGATAACTACCAAGCTCGCTGAGCCACACTAGCTCTCTAACTGGTGCAAGATATCGGGCAGACCACTTCCACCCCGAGGTGCTGTAGACGGGCTTATTAAGCACCGATGCCGATTTCGGGCCGTAGCTTGCCGCAATCTTTAGCCCACCTATCATCGCTCAGTTCAAGTTCCTTCCATTCCTATCTGCACGACGTTCAGTCCGTTGCTTCTGGGAAATGTCGGATTAGGGTTCCGTCTAGTTGGTCGGCAAGCCGGAAGTTATCCCCAGCGCTCCACGGTTCCACTGCGAGCCGTCCGCTGAAGACCGGCGGGTCTTGCAATGGCTTCGGCAGGGACGTTGGTGGCTGAAGATGCGCCAGGCTTGCTTACGAAATCCTCATTATTATTAGATTATT
>Ga0187875_10003627_pt1 | contig 10843 bp, 8 predicted proteins | sample June2016WEW_17_1_2_FD_132978 | JGI IMG/M metagenome (GOLD analysis project Ga0187875, IMG submission 132978) | Peatland microbial communities from SPRUCE experiment site at the Marcell Experimental Forest, Minnesota, USA - June2016WEW_17_10 | ecosystem: Environmental > Terrestrial > Soil >... | reverse complement strand
GGACGTTTTCGCTCTCACTCGCAAGCTCATCGATATCGAATCCACCACCGGAATGGAAGCAGGTGTTGGCGAGGCGCTCGCCAGCGAGCTGACGCAGCTCGGCTATAACGTCGAGCGCATACCTGTTGAAGGCGACCGCTTCGACATCTGGGCAACTGAGCCAGCTCACCCCAAGCCAGAGCTTGCGTTTTCCACGCACATGGACACGGTGCCGCCGTTCATTCCTTCGTCGGAGACGGCGGACCGCATTTACGGCCGCGGCTCGTGCGACGCGAAGGGCATCATCGTGGCGCAGATTGCGGCGGCGGAGAAATTGCGGGCCGAAGGCATTCATGTCGGCTTGCTGTTTCTGGTAGGCGAGGAGCGCGACAGCCAGGGCGCGCAGACGGCCAATCAACAGCCGCGGGGCGTGAAGTTCCTGATCAACGGCGAGCCAACCGAGAACCGGCTGGCCACCGCATCCAAGGGCACGCTGCGAGTGGAGTTGGTCGCGCGCGGCAAGATGGCGCACTCGGCTTATCCTGAGCTGGGGGAGTCGGCCATCGAAAAGCTGCTGGACGCGCTGCATGAAATACGCAAGCTGAAGCTGCCGACTAATCCGAAAGCCGGCCCGTGCACGTTGAATATCGGGCAGATCGAGGGCGGGCGCGCGCCCAACGTCATCCCCGATTACGCCGTGGCGCAGTTGCTCTTTCGGCTGGTTGGCCCGGCGGAGGAGTTGCGCAATCAAATCACGAAGGCGGCCGGCGGCAAAGCCGAAGCCAACTTCAAGCTGGAAATTCCTTACATGGAGCTGGGCACAGTTCCCGGTATCGAGACTATGGTGGCCGCCTTCACCACCGACATACCCGCGCTCACACGTTGGGGAAAACCGCTGCTGATTGGTCCCGGCTCAATTCACGTTGCGCACACCGACAGCGAATACATCGAGAAGAAGCAGCTCCTGGAAGCGATTGACCTGTACGCCTGGATTGCACGCGAGCTGCTGGGGCGGGGGTGAGCATTCGCCCGGCTGGTGAGATTTTCCACTACCGAGGCACGGAGGACACGGGAGTCTCTCGAGGTCATCTCATAAATCGTTCCGGGGTTGTATCAGGGCACGATCTTTACAGGCTGCTGACAAAGTCGTTCAACGCGACTTATGCCGTCGGCTAAAAGCCGACTCGGAATCGAAAATAGAAAACTTAGACGCTAGCCTAAAGGCTAGCTCTACCCGAACATCACAAAACTGAGACTTTTGCAGCAACCTCTTAAGCCGTGCCCTGTTACAAAGCATTTATGAGATGGCTTCTGGAAAAAGTCTTCCCCGTGAGCTCCGTGTCTCCGTGCTGAACATCCGCATAGCTCTTCTCCGCGTGACTTTTTTGCTGTTCCAAAGCGCCCTCCATAGCGCACAATGGTCGGCGCGAACCATGCCACTCAAATCCTTTACCCAACACGCGCCGGGGAAGGCGCCGCTCACTACCTCGCCCGGGCAAAGTGTAAGCCGCGGAGTAGCGCTTCCGCTAGGCGCTACCGTGCGCCGCCGCGGCGTGAACTTTGCGATTTTTTCCAAGCATGCCACCGCGTGCACGCTGGTGCTTTTCCAATCGGGAGCACAAGACCCTTATGTCGAGTTCGCGCTCGATCCACTGGCCAACCGAACCGGCCAGGTGTGGCACGTGTTCGTCGAGGGGCTGGATGCCGGCGGCCAGTACGGGTTCCGCTTCGACATGCAGCCTAATCCCGACCCACAGGTGTATCGCTTCCATCCGGCGCACGTGTTGCTCGATCCCTATGCGCACGCGCTCTCCAATGGCGGCACATGGGGCGAATACAAGCCGGGGGCGCGGCCCTACCGCAACGGTTTGCTGGTGGAGCGCGCCTTCGATTGGGGAGACGATCAGCCGCTCAACATCCCGCTGGTGGACAGCATTATTTATGAGGCGCACGTCCGCAGCTTCACGCAGCATCCGTCTTCCGGAGTACCGCACCCGGGAACAATTGCCGGCCTGGTGGAGAAGATCCCGTATCTGAAGAAGCTGGGAGTGACTGCGGTGGAACTGCTACCGGTCAATGAGTTCGAGGAATCCGATACCGACCGCGTCAACCCTTTCACCGGCGAGCCGCTGCTGAACCTGTGGGGTTATCAGCCTACCGCCTTCTTCGCGCCGAATGCAGCTTATTCTTCCAACCCGGAAGACGGCGAGCAGATCCAGGAATTCAAGCGGATGGTTCGCGTCTTCCATGAGGAGGGAATCGAAGTCATCCTCGACATCGTGTTCAACCACACGGCGGAGGGCGACGAGCAGGGTCCAACCTGGTCGTTCCGCGGCATCGATAATCCCACCTATTACATTCTCGATCCCGATACCGGCAAATACGTGGATTACACCGGTTGCGGTAACACCGTGAACGCCAACAATCCAGTGGTCCGCGACTTCATCGTCGATTGCCTGCGTTATTGGGTGATGGAGATGCATGTCGACGGATTCCGCTTTGACCTGGCGTCGGTCCTGGGGCGCGGGCAGGATGGAAGCGTGCTGAAGAATCCGCCGCTGCTGGAGAGCTTGGCGTACGATCCGGTGCTGGCCAATACCAAGCTGATCGCCGAGGCTTGGGATGCAGCCGGCCTTTACCAGGTCGGCACGCTGCCTTCATGGGGACGCTGGGCGGAGTGGAACGGCATGTTTCGCGACGACGTCCGCAAGTTTGTGAAGGGCGACGCAGGGATGACTTCGCCCCTGGCAACCCGCTTGCTGGGAAGTCCCGATCTCTATCTCACCAGCGCGCGCGAGCCTTATCACAGCATCAACTTCGTGACCTGCCACGATGGCTTCACGCTGCACGATCTGGTCTCCTATAACGAGAAGCACAACCTGGCGAACGGCGACAACAACACCGACGGCAACAACGCCAATTTCAGTTGGAATTGCGGCGAAGAAGGCCCATCGGACGATCCAGCAATCGTGGAACTTCGCCTGCGGCAGCAGAAGAACTTCGCGGCGATTCTGCTGGTCTCGCACGGCGTACCCATGATCCTTGCGGGCGACGAAATCAGCCGCACGCAACAGGGCAACAACAACGCTTACTGCCAGGACAACGAGATCAGTTGGGTGGACTGGCGAATGGCGGAGACGAACGCGGGTTTGCTGCGTTTTTTCCAGTTGATGATCGCCTTCCGCAAACGCTGTCCGCTGCTGCGGCGCGCAGATTTTCAGTTGAACGGCGAACGCGGCTTTCACATCACCTGGCACGGTGTGAAGCGCATGAAGCCGGATTGGGGCCACGAATCGCGTACGGTTGCCATGCAACTGACGCAACTGCATGAAGGCGACGCGCGCGACGACCTGCACTTCATCGCCAATGCTTACTCCGGCGATCTGGAGTTTGAGCTGCCGCAGATTGGCGATCGCGAGTGGTTTCGCGTGGTGGATACCGCGCAAGCCTCACCACTCGACATCGCAGAAGACGGGCAGGAATTTCCGCTGCTATCGCAGGAAAGCTATCTGGTGAAGGGGCGCAGTATGGCGATGTTTGTGGCGAAGTGATCAAGCGAACGGCGACGGCCGCGGCCTTCCCAGCCGTTTTAATTCATAATTGAGTTCATGCATCTTGACGACACCATCGTCGCCATCGCCACGCCTGCGGGCCGCGGCGGCATCGGCGTGGTGCGAATATCGGGGGCTGACGCGCGCGCTATTGCCGGTCCCATGCTGCGATTGGCGCACCAGCATGATCTCGAAGCCGGGCACGCTCATTTGGGCGAGCTGATTGATTCGGCGAGCGGCGAACGCATCGACGAGGTCGTCGTCACCTTCTTCGCAAAGCCACACTCCTACACCACCGACGATGTCGTCGAGATTTCCTGTCATGGATCGCCCGTGGTGTTGCGGCATGTGGTCGAGATGGCGATCGCGGGCGGCGCGCGAATCGCTGAGCCGGGTGAGTTCACCATGCGAGCTTTTCTCAACCGCCGCATCGACCTGACACAAGCTGAAGCCGTGCGCGACCTGATCGAGTCGCAGACGCTCTACCAGGCGCAAGTGGCGGCGCGGCAGTTGGACGGCGCGTTGTCCAAACGGCTGCAACCCATCAAACAGAAGCTGGTGGAGCTGATCGCCACGATGGAAGCCGGAGTGGACTTTGCCGAAGACGATGTTGCGGTGATTGCCGATGAGCAGATCCTGGGGCGCATCGCGGCAATTCGCACGCCACTCGACGAACTGCTGGCCAGCTTTGCTTTCGGAAAGGTGGTGCATGAAGGGCTGACGCTGGCCATTGTCGGGCAGCCCAACGTCGGCAAGTCGAGCCTGTTTAACCGGTTAGTTAAAAGCGAGCGCGCAATCGTCACGGCCACGCCCGGCACCACGCGCGATCTGGTCAGCGAGACGGTTGCGATCGGCGGAATTCCCGTGAAGCTGGTCGATACCGCGGGCATTCGTGTCGCGAAGGATGAGGCGGAAAGCATAGGCGTGCGTAAGTCGATGGAGGCGCTGGCCGATGCGGACGTGGTGCTGATTGTGTTGGATGCGGCGAATCGGGCCGAGTTTGGCGACACAGGAGATTCGAATCCGGATGGCGAGCTGGTCGCAAAGAGTGAAGGTCGGGTCCGGCTTGTCGTCCTTAATAAGGTTGACCTTGCGCCGGAGGCGCGCTCAGAAACGGCGAGCTCGCCGCAGATACCGAAGTCGTTACGGCAGGACGGCTGCGTAGCCACCTCCGCGCTCACAGGCGAGGGCATCGACGAACTGCGTAAGAAAATTCTGCAGCTAGTCGGCGGAGATAGCGGCGGACAGCGCGAGAGCGGCTTCCTGACCAATGTGCGCCAGAAGCAGTTGGTCGCCGACGCGATTGGCGCGCTGGATAAAGCTGGGGGAGCGGTTCCACAGAAAATTCCCCACGAGATGCTCCTGCTCGACCTCTATAGCGCTCTGCGTGCGCTGGATGAAATCACCGGCGCCACCACTGCCGACGACATCCTCAACCTGATCTTCAGCTCGTTCTGCATCGGAAAATAGAGTTAATTCCAACGGCGTTCAGCGAAATGTAATAATCGCAATTAGCCCATTGAAAACATTCGCGATGTCGTCCTATAATGTCCAGCGGGAGACATAGACAGCCGACCTTATTTATGTCTCCAGTATGTCTCCAACAGGGGAATCCTGGCAAGATTGGCTTTGGAGACATAAAAGGGAGCACAATGGCACTCACAGACGCGCAAATCAAGACTCTGAAACCAAAGGCGTCGCGGTATCTGGTGAGCGACGGCCGGGGGCTTTCGCTGGATGTATTGCCGAGCGGCAAATTGTCATGGCTCTATCGTTATCGGCTGAACGCCTCATACGGAAAAGTGACTCTTGGCCGATACCCGGACCTGACCCTAAAGGCTGCGCGGGAGAAGCGCGACGATCTTGCTGCGCAAGTCGCAAATGGCAAGTCACCGGCGCAAGAGATAAAAAAGGCGAAAGACGGCAGTGCCAGCAATCCAACCGTTCGGGAATTTGGCGAGCGCTACTTCCAAGAGCAAGTCGTGAGGAATTGGAAGAATCCGGCCCACATCCGGCGTTATCTCGACAATGAAATTTATCCCTCGCTGGGAGACAAGCTGCTCAAGGAAATTACCGCTTTGGATGTGCAGGGAATTGTCTACCGCAAACGCGACAATGGCCGCGTTGCCGCTGCAATGAAGCTTCGCGGCATGATGAAACAGATGTTCGATTATGCGCTCGAAGTGCAGCAGGTAACGATGAACCCGGCTGCGATGGTAGCAACTCGTTACATTGGCAAGGCCCGCAAACGCTCCCGCGTTCTGACCCCGCTAGAGATTCGCCTCTATCTCCGCACTATCTACCAGAGCAATATCCGGCGGCAATTCAAGCTGGCGCTGCATATCCTCTTACTGACGCTCTCCCGCAAGTCGGAGCTACTGCAGGCGCGGTGGCAGGATGTGGACTTCGGTACGGGAGAGTGGCGCATCCCGGAAGAAAACGCCAAAACAGGCAAACCGCACATTGTCTATCTGTCCACGCAAGTCGCCGCGATGTTCCAAGAGCTAAAGGCGCTGGCTGGTGAGTCTGAGCTGGTACTGCCGGGCAGGAGCAGCATGACAAAGCCCTTTGCTGCGAATGCGCTCAACCAGGCCCTGGAAGGGCTTACGTTCGATATGGATCCGCTCACCATCCACGATCTGCGACGCACCGGCGCGACGCTGCTGACTGAGAACGGTTTCAACCGGGATGTGATCGAGAAAGCCCTGAGTCATGAGAAGCAAGGCATCCGCGCTGTCTACATTCTTGCGGAACACGCCGCTCAGCGGAAAAAGATGCTTCAATGGTGGGCAGACTACGTGGACGCCATTGTGAATGAGTCCCAGGTGATCGTAGGTAATTTCGGTGGCGGCGCTTAGCGTTTCGGCATTGTGGGCTGCTTCCTGGGAAGCCCCAATGTCTTCAGGGCACGCGAAACTCTGGCCTTCGCGATTCCGAGATCGCGATCCAGTTCAAAATACGTGCTGACTTGCACCTTCTGCTCTCGATGCAGAAGGTTTTGGACCGGTGCAAGCCGCTTATACCAATATGGATTTCCGACGAGCATGTACGCCTGTGGACACATAGGTGGACGCAATTTCTTCTTCCGTATAGCAAGTCGGTGCTCTCGGACTCACCGCAGACCGCGCCCTCCCGCCCACCGAGCTCGACCACCTCAGCATCATCCCTGCGCACAGGAATCTGCTGGGCGCCAACATCGAGTTCGTCTCCCTCGACTTCCGCAAGTACCGCCGCCGCCACGCGCTCCAGCCCGTCACCGAGCGCTTCCAGTTCATCATCCTCGACTGCCCGCCCGCTCGACCTGCTCACCCTCAACGCGCTGGTCGCCGCCGACACCACGCTCATTCCCATGCAAGCCGAGTACCGCGCCCTCGAAGACGTCACCAATGGGGCACCCAGGGTGACTGGTGAGATAGAGTTGCGGCGGAAAGTGCGAGCCACCCGTCCACCCGCCCCGGTTTTGCACAGAATTGCAGAATGGTGGGAAAAATTAACAGCCAAATCGTAGGAGCACTTTGACGCAGTTGGGATACAATGCGAGCCGTCAGGTGGTCTTCGATCAGAGGGGACACTCACAATAGCTATCAGTGGTTTTTCCATGCTGGGGTCAGAACTCGCCGAAGTAAGTCCGTGTACCAGATCTCCAGAAAGCCCTTTGGCGATATGAGAACGGAAATGGCCCTCGGGTTACAGTCAGGCGGCGCAAGGGCACTCCACTCCTCTTGGAATGGGAGTCTCCAACTCCCTTTGTGAGACCTGATGGTTATTGGGATCAGACGTGCGATGACTGCCGCGTCGCCGGAACTCTCGGCGTAACTTGCTTTGGTTCCCACAAGCGGTTTTTCTTGAAGAATTAGGACGCGGATAGGCTCAAGGAGCGGATCGTTTTGAACATCTTCATCCGACAAGAGGCGATACCTTCCAAGCTCCAACAGGAACAACCAAGCTGTAACTTCGGTGCCCTTGATCCAATCCAGAGCATCGGAAAAGCGCTTTGGGATCGTGACCCGATTGTCAATGCTCACCTGTATGTGTTCAGGAACAAGCGGGTCATTTGGTGGCATGACGGAAGCGCTCCCCCGGCTATTACCATAGTACGATGTAAAGCTTACTCCTTAATTTCAATGACATATAGAAAATTTACTTGACTTCCCCCGGCTACTCCCGAGATAATACACAATGTGGCGTAGTGACTCGAGGCCACACAAGATCTTGGCGTGGCAATGTCGGTGTCGTTCTACTATAATAGCGAACAAAAGGCGAAACTAGCTCGCCGCCTTCGCTCAGGATCCGAACTTTTGGAGGTTCCGTTCATGCACCCGACCTCGGAATCACAGTCAAGGTATTTGTCTCTGGCGATCGCCTGTCGGCAGCTCATCAGTGCGCTGCGTCGGTACCAAGAGGGGGGCACGCTCGACAGAAAATTTCAAGCATCCTTGCAGGCATTCCTCGACGCGTTGCATGAGTCGAGCGATGAGAACAATCTCTTTGGTCCAATCCCCACTGATTCTCCGTTCACCCGCTATGAGCAGGTCATGACGCTGAAGGAGGTGATTGCAGATTTCAAAGACAAGGAAATTCCCAGGAAGCTTTCTGCCGTGCTGGAGACGCCTCGTCAGGATGTTAAAGAACCTATCGAATTCTTTTATACGTTGGAGAACCGGGCCCTCCATCACTACAACAGCGGACTACTGTCCCGCGATTCATAAGGGCGAGAGCCAAAGCAAGATGGACGTGAAGCATGATGCGGCGTCTTTGTATCGATTCGTGGACTCGGTATGTTCATCGTGTTACCGCAGAGGTGGTTATCCGGCCTACCTCGAATCAAACCGGTGCTTCATTGACTACATATACGGTCTGGGTGATTCCACAAAGCGTTACCTCCTAAGCTTTCCTGAAAAACTGGCGAGGATGCCGGCGAGCGACTACAACGTTACGCGCCAGGAGCTTTGGAATCTCCGTAGTTCATGGTTTGAGTTGCATCGCAGGCTTAAGCCAGCAAGCGACGCAGACACACTTCATGTACCTTATCCGCTGATTCGTGCCTTGGTTTCTCGGCTTCACCAAGTTCCTGACTTCAAGACAACCCGTTTCGTCGTCATCCATACAGAGCGGCTCAACTATCTTCAGGTCACTGCGAGTAGTGTAGAAACAGCAGCAGACAATATTGCCGGTGTTGTTGGCTACCGCAGATTTCACAAGGATTTGGGGATGATCGGGATACCATATTCCCAGTCCGGCAGTTTATTCCTCAATTGCCTACTTGCACACGAGATAGGACATTATGTATTCGATAAGAAACAAATTTCGACCCACTTGGCCCCTAAACTCAGAGCTGCCCTTATTGCGGCTTTCGCTGGTCAAATCGTAACCGGGGGTTTAGGCCCCCGTATTGCAAATGCGCTGGCTGACTGGGCCGAAGAGATGTTTTGTGACCTTTTCGCAATACAATTGGTCGGGCCGTGCTTTTCTTATGCCTTTATCGAAATATTTGATCTAGTAAACGATTTGGATGCCTCGGGTGTTCTGTTTCCGAGTGCAGCAGCAGAGGACGCCAAGTTTTCCTCGAGCCATCCCGCAGAGCTCTTCAGGCTCAAGCAGCATGTTTCATTGTTGGAAAGCCTCGGCTGGTGGGGAGAAATAGCTGCATCTGGGAATCTCTACATCCGTTTATTGTCGTTAGCAAAGAGTGTTCCAGACTCCGACTTCAAGATTCCGGTAGCTGGACTACAGATGTTCGAAACCAGCATACTGGCCGCACTGCATACACTGATGCGTGATGTCATTACCGAGGTTAAGGATGTTACGGTAGGTCTCGATGATGGCGTGCAGGATGGCTCGGCGGGGATTGGGGGTGCAGGGGAAAGGGGCGGCAGCCCCTTTGCCCCTGCTTCCTTGTTGTAGAAGAAAGAATCATGGGCCGCTCCAGGCGTCTGCAGGCGCCGATTGAGTATGCATTGGCCTGTTACCAACAACAAGCGTGAAATCAGCTTACAATCCGTTCGTGAACAACCGCGTTGTAGTGCTCTTGATGTTGTCGCTCGTAGTAACAGAACTGGCCCATTCGCAGCGTAAACCGTGCACGAGAGCAGAGCAATCGCAAGCTGAAACGGAGGCTGACACGCTGCGGAGCTGGGATGCTCTCTACAAGTCTTATCGTCTGTACGGACGCTGCGATAACGCAGCAGCAGCGGAAGGATACAGCGAATCCATCGCTCGTATCCTAGTAGACCACTGGAATACGTTGCCGAAACTCGCAGAACTGATTCGCAGAGATAAGGGCTTCGGCGAGTTTGTCGGGCTTGACGCTACGATGAACATGAAGGATGTTGCCGCAGTGAAGCAGAACGCAACACGTCACTGCCCCGCTGGTCTAGCGGGTCTCTGCAACAAGTTAGCAAAGGATGCGGACGCCGCCATCGCCGAGGACGCCGCTGTCGCACATGCCCCGGTGGAATACCCATCGCCTGACCACCGATTTAAAGCTGTCATAGTGCCAAGCAACAAAATGACAGGAGTTTCCGAGAGTCGCGTTTCCGTTCTCTCCAGCGACGGTACTCAGCTTCAGGCACATGACTTTTCATCATCGGATGGAGAGCATGGGTACGGCGTTAATGCTGCACTGTGGACGTCCGATTCTCAGAATTTCGTGTTTCGGATGAGAAGTTCTGGTGGCCACTCACCGATGTTCGCGCCGATCGTATTCTGGAACCGCAAATCAAACCGATTTTATTCGCTGACGAATTACACGGCGGATAATTCGTTCGTGATGACTGGTCCTGACCAACTGAAAGTCCTTACATGGCCTGGAATGCAGGCTGCGACTGTGTCTCTCAACAGATTGAAGCCATCGGAGATGACTGAATTGCGATAGTTGACGATAAATCGCCATCCCGTACTCTAAAGATGTTAACTTTCGTTCATTCCTTCTTCTCGTCCTGCGGCGGATTGCGTTTCTTCCGCATGGACTCACCGCGCATCTCGATGCGATGAGCGTTGTGAACGAGACGGTCGAGGATGCCGTCAGCGATGGTGGGATCGCCGATCTGCTCGTGCCAGCGCGAGATCGGCAACTGGGAAGTGAGGATGGTGGAACGAGTCTGGTAGCGATCTTCGCAGATCTCCCAGACTTCGCGGCGCTCGTTTTCATTCAGCGGCGCCATGGCCCAGTCATCAATGACCAGAACATCGATACGTCCCAGTCGAGCCAGGAAGTGACGCAAGCTTCCATCAGCTCGTGCCAGGGCCAGTTCGCGCAGTAAGGCGGCGGCCCGCAAATAGAAAGCAGAGTAGCCGTCGCGACAGGCTTTCTG
>Ga0187875_10003624_pt1 | contig 10849 bp, 8 predicted proteins | sample June2016WEW_17_1_2_FD_132978 | JGI IMG/M metagenome (GOLD analysis project Ga0187875, IMG submission 132978) | Peatland microbial communities from SPRUCE experiment site at the Marcell Experimental Forest, Minnesota, USA - June2016WEW_17_10 | ecosystem: Environmental > Terrestrial > Soil >... | reverse complement strand
GCCATCGTCTTCAATGTCTTCCACCTTTACCGGCGTCCAGCCCCTGAATTCGAAATCGTGCGCGACCACGCGCGCTCCTTTTTTCAATTGCCGCTCCAGCAGCGGCTGCACTTTATCGTTCGAATCCGGCAATAGGTATACCGTAATTAAATCCGCCGAACTGTAATCCTGCTTGAGAATATCTCCCTCTACGATCTGCGCGTCTTTCTCCAAGCCGAGCTTGCGGATGCGCTCCAGGCTTTGCCGGCAGAGGCCCGCGTCCAACTCCACGCCGATGGCCGCGGCGTGAAACTTCTGGGCCGCCGCGATGACAATGCGCCCGTCGCCGCTGCCCAGATCGAACATTTTTTCGCCTGGTTTTAGTCCTCCCAGTTCCAGCATCTTCACGACAATTGTGTCGGGAGTCGGATAATAGGGCGCGAGTTTGGCCGGCTCTTGCGCGCAAGCTACGGCGCCAAGCAGCAGGAATAGCATTCGGCAGCGTCGCATCGGGAGATTTCCCTAAAATGAGGGCGATTATGAGTGTAACAAGAAACAGGGCCGGATAGCACCACCTGCTGTTGGTTGACTACCGGCAGCGGGCGGCGACGGTTGCCGATGGATAACAGATTCGTTCCAATCCGCGAGATTCTCCAGACTTCGACATATTATAAGTGTGGAGATCGGTCTACATGGATAGGTTGAGCCGCACCTGGCTACTGTTCAAGGAAAGCTTCGCGGTGCTCGCGGGGGATACTGAAATCCTGGTGTTTCCGGTCTGCAGCGGGATCTCTTTGCTGCTGCTCGGCGCCAGTTTCTTCATCCCGCTCTATCGCGACGGAACGCTCCTGGCAGTCACACACCACAAGGGCACTTGGGACGATTACGCCGTGCTCTTCGCATGGTATTACCTGAATTTCTTCGTAGGGATTTTCTTCAATAGCGCGCTGATGGGCTGCGCGAATATCCGGCTTTCCGGCGGACAGCCGACCGTTGGCGCGGGCTTTCGCATGGCGCTCAGCCGCGTGGGCCCCATCGCCGTGTGGGCATTGGTGGCCGCCTCCGTCGGGTTGGTGCTCAGCAGCCGGCGGGACCGGCGCAACCCACTGATGAGCCTCGTCGCGGCGGGATTGAACCTGGCGTGGTCGCTGATTACCTATTTGATCGTGCCGGTGCTCCTCTTCGAGAATCGCGGGGTCTTTGGCTCCCTGCATCGCTCCGAGCAGTTGTTCCGCAGTCACTGGGGGGAACAGGTGGCGGGCAGCTTTGGCTTCGGGTTGCTGAGCACGCTGCTCTCGATTCCAGCGGTCCTGCTGGCGCTGGCCTGTTGGCGGGTCGACCCCATCGCCGGCATCATCCTGGCGGCTGTTTACCTCGTCATCCTGGCGACGGTGACTTCCGCGGTGCGCGGGGTCTTTACGGTGGCTCTCTACCGGTACGCGACGGCGGGGTCGGCGCCATCCGGCTTCTCGGCGGATGCGATTGACAGCGCTCTGGGAGGCCGCCGCCCGAGTGCGGAAAAGGCGCAGGCGCCTTGGGACGCATACTGACGCGATTGGCGGGCTTGAGCCCGCGCGGGGCTTTAGCCCCGCCGAAAGCCGGCGTTCACCCGGCTCTGGCCGCCCTCCAAGGCGATGCTACGCAAATTGACCTGCTACTGGCTCGGCGCGGTGTTACATTGGTCGAAGCTAGGCGGGGCTGAGAGCCCCGCGCAGGCCGAGGGCCTGCCCCACACAGATGACACCGTTTCGCGAAGAACAGCGTTTTGAGTGGTTCTGGACCGCGATGTTTTGCGTTCCGGCACTGATTGTCGGTTACGGACTGTCCCAGTCCTTTATCTCGGGCGCTTTGCTGTGGCCGGCCTTCGCAGTGGCGGTAGTGGTGGCTGTCTGGTTCCTGCGATTGAAGCTCGTCACCGAAGTCCGCGACGATGGTTTGTTCATTTGTTTTGTATGGCTGTGGCCCGAGCGCACCATCCCGTGGGACCAGATCCGCAGCGTGGAGACGCGCACCTACCGTCCCATCAGAGACTTCGGCGGTTTTGGCGTGCGCTGGGCGGCGCGGGGCATCGTATACCACGCGCGCGGCAACCGGGGCGTCCGCCTGGTGCTGGCCTCGGGCGAGCGCGTGCTGATCGGCTCCCAGCGGGCCGACGAACTGGCGCGCATCATAGCGGCGGCTCCGCGGACATCGCCCGCCTGACGAACTCCACGAAGAACTGCTGCTGAGAGCGGAGAAACGCGGCATCCACGTTGGCGAACGTGTCCGTGTGCCAGTGGTAGTTCCCCATGCGGCCGGCTGCGTCTTTGCCCAGAAAGGAGATCGCCTCGAAACCCAGGGCCGATGGGGGCAGAGCGTCGGTCGGCAAGAGCAGATTCGGCTGCTCCTGCACCGGGCGCGCGGCGCTCTGGCGCATGGCGCGCGCGATCCGCAGCAATGTGGCGCCCGCGCGGCGATAGAACAACATGCCTTCGCCGCTCAGGTAGGTGAGCATGCCCGTGCCGAGGTTGTCCAAGTTCACGAAGCGCACGAAGCGCACGCGGTGAGGGTCCAACTGCCGGCTGTGAGACTTCAGAAACGCCTTCATCCCCCGGCAGCCGGCTTCTTCGCTGCCGGTGAATAGAAAGCGCAAATCGCAATCGGCCGGAAACTCGCCGGGCCGGAGGGCATACTCGGAGGCCAGCCACAACGCCAGGGCGGCGCCGGTTCCGTTATCGTTCGCGCCCGGAGTATAGCGGCCCGTGATCTCGGCCGCGAGGTACACCGCGCCCGCGCACGAGCACAGTACCAGCGCCGTCCACAGGAAGTACCCGGCGGCCGCAAACCGCGCGACGTGCACCGCCACCGCGGCGATGGCGACAATCACGCTGCCATAGCAGGCATTGAAAAACAATGGGAGGTGGTCCACGAACTTGGGATGGAATAAAAAGCTGCCGCGCTGCGTGTCATAGTGGGCGGTGACGAACACCGTGCGATCGGCGCGGCGCACGGGCGCGGTCAGGACGTTCCGGGAAGCGAATCGCGGCATGGGTGTGAGGTCGATGGCGTGGCCCGATGCCTCGGCGAGCAGCATGGCGATGCCGTATGCGAGGAGGGCCACCACGAGCCACCATGGCGCATCCGACAAAGCCAGGCCAATAGCTGCGACGGCGCACACGAACGTCTGCAACGGCAGCAGGTAGAGATTGTCGCGCGTGGTGCGGAAGGGCTGCTCCACCACTTCGTATCCCGCGGCGCGCAGCTTGGCCGCCAGCCATTCGGCGGCGATGCGCTCGTTAGGCGTGCCCATACCGCGGTGCGGCGCCACCTGCGACAGTTCGCGCAACAGATCGACGCTGTCGGGAGGGTTTTCGGCCATCCAGGTTATGATAAGCTCTCTCGCGTGACGAAGATCAAACTCATGGCCCTGGCGATTCTTGTTTGCGCCGCGGTTCGCGCGATAGCGGCTCAGCCGCCGCCGCAGGCCGCCTCCGCCGACAGCGTGGTGGTGAACGCCAGGATCTACACCGTCAACCCGCAACAGCCATGGGCCGAGGCGCTGGCGGTGCGCGGCGAGAAGATCCTGGCCGTGGGCAGCGCCCGCGAGATCGACCGCTACCGTGGGCCCAACACGCGCGTCATCGACGCACAGGGGCGCCTGGTGCTGCCTGGCTTCACCGACTGCCACATCCATTTCATGGAAGGCTCGCTCGGATTACTGCACGTGGATCTGAACGGCGCGGCCACGGTTGGCGAGATCCAGAAGAGGGTGTCCGCATACGCGGTCGCGCATCCGCACGAGGAATGGATCCTGGGCATGGGGTGGACGTATCCGGTGTTTGCGCCCTCGGGCATGCCGGATCGCAGGATTCTCGACGAAGTAGTCTTGGACCGGCCGGTCTTGCTGGAAGCCTACGACGGCCACACCTCATGGGCTAACAGCAAGGCGCTGGCCATGGCTGGCATCACGCGCGAGACGGCCGATCCGCACAACGGGAAGATCGTGCGCGACGAAAAGGGCGAGGCCACTGGTGCGCTGTTGGAGTCAGCCAGCGGGCTGGTCTCGAAGTTTGCGCCCAAGCCCACTCGGGCCGAGCGCCTGGCGGCATTGCGAAAAGGACTGAACGAAGCCAATCGCGTGGGCCTCACGCGGGTGCACAGCGCGGGCGGCGATTTCGAATGGCTGGATTTGTACGACGAGTTGCGCCACAACGGCGTCCTCACCGTACGCCAATACATCGCGTACCGCCTGAATCCGCCGGAACTGACGCCGGCCGCGATCGAGAAAGCGGAGCAGGCGCGCCGCACGTATCGGGACGACTGGATTGCCGCGGGCGCGGTGAAGACCATGCTGGATGGCGTGGTGGAGGCGCATACGGCCGCGATGCTCACGCCCTACAGCGACGATCCCACCACCAGCGGCAAGCTGTTCTGGGATCCGGCGAAGTACAAGGAAGCCATCGTGGAACTGGATCGGCGCGGCTTTCAGATCTTCACCCACGCTATCGGCGACCGCGCCGTGCGGCTGGCGCTCGATGCATACGAGCGGGCGCAGACGAAGAACGGGACCAAAGACGCGCGGCCCCGTGTCGAGCATATCGAGACCATCACGGCGGCGGACATTCCGCGCTTCGGCAGCCTGGGTGCAATCGCCAGCTTCCAGCCGCTGCACGCCTATCCGGACGACGACACGCTGAAGATCTGGGCTCGCAATGCCGGTCCCGACCGCGCGGGGCGGGCGTGGGTGTGGCATAGCATCGAGGCTACGGGCGGCCGGCTGGCGTTTGGCAGCGACTGGCCGGTGGTCACGCTCAGTCCATGGCCGGGCGTCGAGAACGCGCTCACCCGGCAGACCACGGAAGGCGATCCTCCCGGTGGCTGGCTGCCGAAGGAGCGCATCAGCCTGGAGGCGACCATCAAGGCCTATACGCTCGGCGCGGCAATCGCGGGGCGGCGCGAGAAGACAGAGGGTTCGCTCGAAGCGGGCAAGCTGGCGGACTTGATTGTGCTGTCGCAGAACCTGTTTGAGATTCCGGCGAACCAGACCGGGAAGACGGAAGTGGTGCTGACTATGGTGGGCGGCCGGGTGGTTTATGAAGCGGCGGGTCGCTGACTGCGGAACCGGTACTCTACCACTGCACATCAAGGCGGTAGATCTCGACTGTAGACTGGCTCGCTAAAACAACGGGTTCCCCGTCCGGAGTCCAGGAAACACCCGGAGCGATGGTTCCCGCCAGGTCGAACTCCTTGATGCTTCGGATTTCCTCCAGCTTGCGCGTGGCCACCTCGATGCGGGCCAGTCTGGTTGGACCGTACCGCATCCCGTACACGTATTTGCTGTTCTTCGACCAGGTCGGGAACCCAAAGATCTTTGTATCGACATCGACGTTCTCCCAGCGCCGGGTTTCGAAGTCATAGATGGCAGGCTGGAACTTCGGCAGGCTGATTGCCACGAGACGTTTCCCGTCCGGCGACCAGCGCGGCGAAAACATCTCCTCCGAGCCAGGCACCATCTGCACTTGCCCGGTTTCCAGGTCCACCAGCGAGACGTGCCGATCCTGCTTCGGAACGGCGTCCAGACTCAGCGGTGCGAAGACCAGTTTCTTTCCGTCGGGAGACCAATTCGGGTCAAAGCCGGGACCGTTCACGCCTTTCACCGGCTCGGCCCTGCCACCCGCCGCAGGGATGGTAAAGATCCGGTGACGATCTCTATATACTCCTTTCCTGATTGCGGCGAACGCCAGGCGTTTGCCGTCCGGCGACCAGCGGGGCATATAGGTCAGCAGGCCGTCTTCCAGAAGGACCTTGTCACTGCCATCGCGCCGGCATTTCCATAGTTCCCGCGCCGGAAAACTGATGTAGGCAATCCACTGCCCGTCGGGCGAGTAGTCCAGGCAGTCGGCGGAAAGCCCGTCCAGATAGGGCTCGAAGAGTCCGTTTTGTTTGTTGAGCTTCATCGACTCGCCGTGCTCAGCGTATCCGACTGTGTAGATCACGTGCGGATCCGTAGGGTCCTCGACGGGGTCGTAGTAGAGCGAACCGGACGTCAAACGCTGCGGCTGCGGCCTCCTCATCCAGCCGAACCAGCGCCGGCTCCCCCGCACATAGAGATCTCGCGCGGACACGAAGTACAACCTTTTCCCGTCGGGCGACCAATTACCGGCTCTTTGCTCGGCCTGAAACTGCGGTAGAAGGGGCCGCAAGCCGGTCCCGTCGGTCTTCACCTCCCAGAGCTTTGACGGACCATCTTTGGCAACCACGAACCCGATCCGTTCGCCCGACGGATACCAGAATGTGTCCGAGGGCCTGTTCCAATCAATCCGGGCTACCAACCTCTCTGGCCCGCCGTCCACAGGACGCGCAAACAAGCCCTCTTTACTGGATCTCAGCAACGTCTTGAGGTCGGGGGAGACAGAATAGTAGCTGTCTGCGACAGTTTCAGCTATTCGTCGCGGCTTGCTCCCATCGAAACCCGCAAGCCAGAGTTCTCCCCAGGTCACAGACAGAGGCCGAGCTCTTATCAGGATGACGCCTGGCCGGGGGTCTACCGGGCACAGCCAAGCCACGTACGCCGGGTTGAGGAAAGGCATTTTTTCCGGTCTCGACTCGCCCCCCTCCGTGGAGATGGACTGGAATGGCCAGGCGTACAAAATCCTTCCACCGTGCACGGCCAGGACACCGCTCCCGTCGGTCAACTGAGTTACCCGCGCCTTGGGCGCCGGCACCGGCCACAATCCCGTTACCAACACGCCCGCCGTCACCAACGCAAGCAACCCCGCGCCCCACCACAGCCGCGCATGCGGGCGCTCCGGTTTCATCGCCGTAAGGGTGTCTTCTTTGGGCCGATCCACCTCCACCGGCGCCACGAACCTGTAGCCACGCCGGGCCAGGGTTTCGATGTAGATCGGCTTGGCGGCCGAGTCTCCCAATGCCTCGCGCAATTTGTTGACCGCCTTGTTCAGGCTCTGCTCATAGTCCACGAACGTGCCATCGGGCCAGAGGCGGCGTTGGAGATCCTCGCGCGGAACGATCCGGCCGGCTTGCTCCAGCAGCGCGGCCAGGATCTGGGTGGGCTGCTCCTACAGTTTCATTCGGACTCCGTGCTTGGTGAGCTCGCGAGCCTGCGGGTCGAACTCGAATACGCCGAACCGGATCTTTGGTCGGGGATCGCCCTCCCCGGCGGATGGTGGCATGCCTTTCGTGGTTCCGATTTAGGGGATTATAGCACGGCCGGCGCGGGTTGCGAGCAGGGAATCCGATCCGACAAACATATCTTTTTCAATCATTTAGCGGGGGAGCCGATGATTCACATGCAAGTCAGTAAAGGTTCCGCCACGGGCCATAGAGGTCTCCGGTTATCCGCCCCAAAGTGGGGCCATGAACCTCACAAAAACTCTTCTATTGTTCCTCTTTCCTGCTTCGGCGTCCTGCCCCGCGCAGACGCTGGTCATCGGGCTTTACGATTACGCCGACCTTTCCGCCAAAGAAACCACACGCCTCACCGAGACCGCCGGTCTGGCATTGGCCGACGCGGGCATCCGGGTTGTCTGGGCCCAGAGATGCCAGCTAACCAGATCGTGATGCGGATCAATCCCACCGGACTCCCCAGTTCCAACGGCGACAGGGTGCAGCATCTGGGAAAGACGCTTGCTACGGCGGACGGCGGGCAATTCGCCAGCGTGTCCGTGCCGGCCGTGCGGGCGCAGGCAGCGGAATTCGGGATCGCGTTCGACCTTCTGCTCGGGTATGCCGTGGCGCACGAGGCCGGCCACTGCATGTTGGGACCCGGCCATTCCAACTCCGGGCTGATGCGCGCCGGCTGGAACCGCAAGGACTCCGAGGAGATGACGCGACTGAGCTTGCACCTCACCAAGCAGGAGGCGCGGAAGGCCGCAGCGCGTTTGGCGCTGACTCAAACGGCTGCCAACAGATAGCACTTGCAGGTTTTCGCCGGAACAATCGGCGCGTTCGAGCGTCCAATCAACTCATGCGGGATGCTCTGATCGCCCTAACTGTGTCGGCTGTCGCCCTTATGGCGCAGACCACCCCCAAACGAGCCGTGGCCAAGCCGCCGGCCGTTGGGGAGGATTGGCCGGTATGGGGCGGCAAGAACCGCGACTTCATAGTCAATACTTCGGGCCTCGCGGACTCCTGGCCGGCCGCTGGTCCGAAGAAAATCTGGAGCCGCCCGCTGGGCGATGGCTACTCCTCTGTCGCCGAGGAGGGCGGCATCTTGTATACCGCGTTTCGCCGGATGGCGCGCGACGTCATCACCGCCCTCGACGCCGCCACAGGCAAGACGCTCTGGGAATACGAATATGAGAATCCGTTCACCAACGACTATGCGGAGGCGGTGGGCCCTGGCCCCTACGCCATGCCGCAAGTGGTGGGCGATCGCCTGGTCACGGCCAGCGCCACCGGCAAGATCCAATCGCTCGACAAGAAGACCGGCAAGCCGAAATGGTCGCACGACTTGTACAACGAGTTCCACGCCACGCACCTGCAATATGGATACTCCTGCCACGCGCTGCCCTACAAGGACATGCTGATCTACCAGGCCGGCGGCCAGGGCGACGGCGTGATCGCGTTCCGCCAGAGCGACGGCGTGGTGGCTTGGAAGGCGCTGCAATTCACCAATTCGCACTCCTCGCCGCTGCTGATTAACGTGGATGGGCAACCGCAGGTGGCGGTTCTGGCGGCCAAGACCGTGTTCGGCTTCAATCCCGACAATGGCGCGCTGCTTTGGTCGCACGAACACGAGACCAACTATGGATTGGCCGTGAGCACTCCTGTCTGGGCGCCCGGCAACCTGCTGTTCGTAGCTTCGGCGTATGGCACGGGCGCGCGCGTGTTGCACCTGCACCAGTCCGGCGGGAAAACCTCGGTGGATCAGCTTTGGCAAGACCCGCACCTGGAATTGCACATCGGGACGGCTATCCAGCGCGACGGTTATGTGTACATATCGCGCGGCTACAACGGTCCGGTCCTGATGACCGCCGTCGAACTGAAGACCGGGAAGATCATGTGGCAGCAGCGCGGTTTTGCCAAGGCGCAACTACTCTGGGCGGATGGCAAACTGATTCTCGCGGACCAGGATGGCACGCTGGCCCTGTGCCGTGCGACTCCGCAGAAGTTCGAGGTACTTTCGAAGGCATCGGTGCTGCAGAGCATCGCTTGGACGCCGCCGACGCTCGTGGGCACGCGGCTCTACCTGCGGGACCGCAAAACCATCGCGGCGTACGATCTGGGTAAATAATGTGGGGCAGGCTCTCAGCCTGCGGCGGCCTCTCAGGCCGCCTCTTTTGGTCGCGGCTGCGACGCCTCGTGGGGCAGACCTCCAGGTCTGCAGCCGACGTCCACGTCGGCTGTTCGTGCTCGAATGTGCCGATTTCATTGTGCGGCGAGCGGGTCCTGGAGGTCCGCCCCACCGGAGTATACTTGCATCCATGAAGCTCTGTACCATCTACCTTCTGGCTTGGGCCGCCTTAGCGGCTGGCGCCACCGACGCGAACTGGCCCCAGTTTCGCGGGCCCTCCGCCAACGGCGTGGGCGCCGGCGCGCCGCCCGTCGAATGGAACGTCGAGAGCGGCAAGAACATCCGCTGGAAAACCGCGATACCAGGTCTGGGACACTCCAGTCCGGTGGTGTGGGGCAACCGCATCTTCCTCACCAGCGCGGTCCCGGCCAGCGGCGAATCGGCGTTGAAGGTCGGGCTGTCCGGCATCGCATCGGTCAAGGGCGAACCCGCGCAAAGCTTCAACGTGTATTGCCTGGACCGCAAATCCGCCAAGATTCTATGGCAGCGCGTGGCGGCCAGCGGGCAGCCCAAGATCATGCGCCACCCAAAATCGACGCACGCCAATCCCACGCCAGCCACCGACGGCAAGCACCTGGCCGTGTTCTTCGGCTCTGAAGGCTTATTCACTTACAACCTGCATGGCAAGCTGCTTTGGAAGAAAGATTTCGGTGTGCTGGATGCCGGCTTCTACATGGTGCCAGGCGCGCAGTGGGGATTTTCCAGTTCGCCCGTGATCCACGGCAACATGCTGATCATTGAGGCCGACGTGCAGAAGAATTCGTTCGTCGCCGCGCTCGACATCCAAACCGGCAAGGAGCTCTGGCGCACGCCGCGCAACGATGTGCCCACATTCGGCTCGCCCGCCGTAGTGCCCTACACGGCGGCCGGCGCCAAAGGGTGGCAGGTGGTGGTGAACGGATTGAGGCACATCGCCGGCTATGATCTGTCGACCGGCAAAGAACTGTGGAGCATGAAGGGTGCCGGCGACATCCCGGTACCCACCCCCGTTTTCGAGGACGGTCTGGTGGTGGTTACCAACGCACACGGCCGGGGACGGCCCATTTATGCGATACGCAGCGACGCGGCCGGCGACATTACCGACGGCAAAACCGCGATTGCCTGGAGCGAACCGAACGGCGGCAATTACATGCAGACTCCGCTGCTCGACAATGGCCTGGGTTACTTTTGTTTCGACACCGGAGTGCTGAGCGTCTATAAAATGGCCACCGGAGAGCGCCAATATCAGCAGCGGCTGGGCGGCGGGACGTCCGGATTTACCAGCTCGCCCGTGGCCGCCGGGGACCATCTCTACATCACCAACGAGGAAGGCCACAGCTACGTGCTGACGCTCGGCGCCCAGTACAAACCGCTCGCCGAAAACGAAATCGGCGAGACCGTGATGGCCACGCCCGCGATTGCCGGCGGCGCGCTCTACATGCGCGGGGCCAAGCACTTGTTCGCCATCGGCGCCAAGGAGTAAAGTGGTGGCATGATTACCGGCGCTCACGTGCTTCTCTACAGTAACGATGCGGAAGCGGATCGAGCATTCTTCCGCGACGTGCTGGAGTTTCGCTGGGTAGATGCCGGCCACGG